>Ga0163144_10004583_pt1 | contig 31061 bp, 27 predicted proteins | sample OliLak19BULKMAT1_FD_123175 | JGI IMG/M metagenome (GOLD analysis project Ga0163144, IMG submission 123175) | Freshwater microbial mat bacterial communities from Lake Vanda, McMurdo Dry Valleys, Antarctica - Oligotrophic Lake LV.19.BULKMAT1 | ecosystem: Environmental > Aquatic > Freshwater >... | reverse complement strand
TGGCAGATCACCAGTCCAAACATGCGCGGGTCTCTGTAAACCAGAGTGCACTTGGAGAACCTAAGAACCAGATGATCGTGGCTTTCTGATGAGAATTGAGGAGGTTCGGACCTCAGTCCACCCGACATTCCCAGGTGGATTCCGAGAAAAAGATCGCCGGAAAAGGCGAACTCCAATTTTTTTCCTAAAGCGCGGCTTCTCTGAAAAGTTTTTCCGCTCAAGTCCCGCAAAATCTGCAAATCACACTTCCTGAAAACACGCCGCTTTTCGTGCAACTCCAGGCCCACGAGAACCTGTTGCAATCCCAGATCCCATTGTTTTCGGTAAAATTCAACCTCAGCCAGTTCAGGCATTTAATGAAAGTAACATCGGGAACGATTATTTGAGTGGAGAAACATTGCTATTAGCTAGGCAAGCCAGGCATCGCCCTCCATTTTGATGCCCCCAACATTGTTCTGACAAAAATAACAAGGCGCTCCGACCGCTTTTGTGTCAAAATTAACCTGGCCCTGGCACCATCCGTTTAAGGTCCCAATCAGCGAAACCGCTAAACTGAATATGACAACGGGAGTAAATCTCCTCAATGTTGTGAAGATCGGGTTTTTCGATTTGCCGAAGGTCAATATTTCATTTTGGAAGGGGCTATGCATAAAATAAATATCTGGTTCAGGAGGTTCAGGAAGGTATTAAGGATGTTGGCTCACCGCAACAGCGCTCGCATTGAGAATGGTGCCCCGGGGGGGATTCGAACCCACGACCAATTGATTAAGAGTCAACTGCTCTACCAACTGAGCTACCGAGGCAACCTGCTGAATGTAACGTCTTACAGCTTCCTGAATTTTTGTTTTGTATCCCTCAGCCTTTCTCTTGCTTATGAAAGAAAATCCTACGGATACAACGCCAGAAAAAAAAAGACCAACCTTTCCCTCTGTGGGAAATGGCGGTCCTTCCCAAAAGTCGCAAACCTGCTGCAATACGTCAGCACCGGGGCATACTTTGCACGGGCAAAAGTTAAAGGCAAATTATTTCGGACGTCACTCAACACCACCGCACACCATCGCCCCCTCATCCCCCCGGCGATTCCCAGGATGGCATATTCACTCAGTGAGACTGCCGAATCTTTGAGCGTGAGCTATGTGACTGTTCACCGGCTCATCAAGCGTGGACTTTTGAAGCCATCGGGCGCGCTTCGTCACAAATTAATTCCAGTTAGCGAGATCGAGCGTTTCCTGAGTCGGTAATCTTCCGCCAACTGGAATTTTTATGAATCCGATCACAAACGATCAAGGCATGAATTGTGTCCACGCATCTGAGAAAGAAAGCCACCCGGCAGCAAAACTGTTCCCCCTCATGGACGGTCAGGATCTTGCAGACTTTGTTGAGGACGTAAAAAAGAACGGCCTCTTAAACCCGATTGTCCTGCATGAAGGAATGATCCTGGACGGGCGCAACCGACAACTGGCTTGCACCATGGAAGGTGTCGCTCCGCGATACGTGGAGTGGAATCACGATGGAATCAGCCCGACGGAATGGGTTCTATCAATCAATCTGCAACGTCGCCAGCTCACAACCACCAGGATTAACCAAGCAAAACGTAAACAACAAAATCATGAAGATTCAGATGCCCTGCCCGATTTGTAAAACTCCATGAAGCTTAAGAGCAACCAGAGGCGGTTTGACCGTCGCAGACGTTTGGAAGCTGGCAGGGGCTTTCATCTGTAATCGATGCTTTGACAGACCGCAAAGGAAGCGAGGAGGAAGGAAGTGAGAATTCAAACCAAGTGTTACAAATGCGAGAAGCCCATTGTCCTGCACCGTCCAGACACCACCACACCGGAGGATGCCACGTCCCTGGTTCAGTTGCTGGTGTGCGAAGATTGCAGCAGGAAGCCGAAGGAGAAAATCCATGAACATCAGATTGAACCGGAGTTTTTTGATTCTTTGCCTGAAGCTGGAAAATTCCAACCTTTTGTCGGCAGGGGCGAGTTAACGGCAAAATTACCGGAAGCTGAACCAAATATCAGATCATTTGGGAAGTCTGCTTTGCTCCCTTAGCTTCTTGGTTCTGCGAAACTCTTGGTAATGTCCCGATAAATTGGTCATTAAATTTTCTCTAGTCAAAGGGCGGTCCCCGATGGCTTCATCGAGAAGAGCATTCAAACGGTGCATGCACCTGGTCTTTTCAGCAGGCGTTGACCGATTGAAATCGTCCCAGGCAATCAGAATCGCTTCGATTTTTTCGTTACGCGGCATTGAAGATCGAGTCTATTTGCGCATCGATCTTAGGGTGGTTTTTTGGACCATACTCTGACCTTAGAGAGATATAGAGGCTTTCGATGGCAGACTCAAAGTCTTCAACAGAAAATTCTTTAAATTTCGGAGGCAGTCCAAAAGATTTGATTGCGTCCAAAATAACTTCCCCTTGTGAGATTAACGTAGTTAAAACAATTTTGTGGCCCTGAGAATAATTTTCAGTCCCATTTGCCGCGTCGCTAATTAATCGATCCTCCTCCGATTCTCTGAAAGTCTCCACACTGGAAAGCCAGACGGTGGCAACTAATCCCACCTTGATCGAATCAGGAATTTCCGCGTCTTCCTGAAACCATCGGGTGGACTTCTCGAATCGATCAAAAGGAGTCAGTTTTCTTCCCTTTAATGAAGGTGTAAACACTGTTTGCATTCGATTAAGTATCGTCTGTTAATTAACAAATTCAAGGCATTTGAAGGCTGGCAGGTTTTTGATGTAAGCGCTTCGCTCGAACGACCGTTTGGGGTTGGTTCAACCAGGAGGCATCGAAAGCAGCAACCATGCGGTGAGCCTGGACCAAATCAAGATCGTTCGTCCTGCGTCAAGCAGGAGTCCCAAATATGCTGCAATACGTCAGCTCAAGCACACATTTTGCACGGGCAAAAGTTAAAGGCAAATTATTTCGCGATCCTCTCAACAACGGGCGTGATTAAAAGTGGGTGAGATTCACGCCCCAACAACGGTGTGTCGGCGATTATTCAATTGGTCGTGGGTTCGAATCCCCCCTGCACCATCTTTTTTTGGTACTACCATCATCACTGTCTGTAAATCTGTCAGCAGGCCCGCTTTAAGAAAGGTGATGCCAATGATCGATACGGTGGTCGAGGATTGGGCCAGAAACGCCAGCATAGCTCCGAGAAAGAAAGCCAGCAGGCTGGAATTTTGGATGTATTTTAGAAATCGGGCCAGGCCTTCGAAATCTTTCAGCGGTGCCGCACCGTTCTTCAGGTAATACAAACCCAAAAACAGCAGACTGATTCCCAACAACGCCCCCAGCAGATGTTTTGTCCGATTGGAACGGTCCCAATCGAGGTAAAAACCGAGTCCGATCAGGCCGAGGAGATACAGGATATATATTTTTAGATCAAAACTTGCGAGTAGAACCAGGGCCGAAGTCCCCACATTCGACCAGGTGATCAGCGGAGCAGCACGGCGCACCTGCATCAAACCGGCGGAAACGAGACTGGTCACTATGAAGGTGACCGCGGTGGTGCTCTGCATCAAGGCTCCGGTCACAAACCCCCACCAGCCAGCAAGAAAAGGATGATTGGTGAATTTGGAAACAATCTGGCGGACCTTGCGTCCGGTCATTTGTTTCAAATGTTCGCTGACAAATTTTCCACCGATGAAAAAAAGACCGAGACCAGAGAGTAAATTTCCAAAAAGCTCAAGCATCTCCAGTCATTTTAACGACAATTGTTGCGATCTCATGACTTTCTGGCAGCAGTCAGTGAAATTCCGAGCGAACCAAGGCTCAAAAGCACTGCGACGGAGGAAACCACCACGACCATCCTCCGGGTTTTGACATAGTTTTGTTCCGTCCGACCATGGATTGCTGTCACAACTTGGTCGGTTTCGACCTTGATTTCTTCCACCAACGCGTCCATGTCCGCAGTCGGCTGCCGGTCCATGCCTCGCACCTTTGCATCCACCTCAAGGGCGGAGTCGAGTCGCTTTTGATCAAACCCCGTCAATGCCTCGTGATACGCGGATGAAAGATTGTGCAGTTGTTTTTGTAGATCCTCGATGTGGTTGGTCCGGGAGTCCGGGCCTGTGGATTTCAGCTGCTCCAGATGTTTTTGAATGGCGGCCGCCTCGTCGTCAAAGGCTTTCAAATACCTGTCAAAATCAACCTGGTTACGGCCTCGCAATAAAATATTTTTCCATTCCTGAACCTGCTTTTTGAAATGTACTTGCGCCGTTCGGGTCGATTCCAGGGCTTGCATCTGCTGCCGTACGCCGCGCAGGGTGTCCAGGTAACTCTGATTTTGGTCCTGCAAAAGGAAAAGTGTGACGACGCCGTTCGCGACAAAAAGGGCGATGGTCAGGGCCGACAAAAAGATCAACTTTTTAACCAGCGCCTGACGGTGTGAAAACGAGCTTTTTTCAGTGGTGTTCATGGGAGAAACGACGAATTACAAACTTTGATTAACAAGAAACCAGCGCAGCCTCAACAAACATCGCTCCCCATCTAGCTCAAGCCAGCAAATCCTGGACATCATCCCAGCTGAGGCTTTTGGAAAAACCTTCCTCTCCATCAATGATGTTGTTGATCATTCCTTTCTTTTTGTTCTGTAGATGAAGGATTTTTTCCTCCACGGTTCCGCGCGCGATCAACTTGTAGCTGGTAACGATCTTTTTCTGTCCGATGCGATGCGCCCGATCCGTCGCCTGTTGTTCCACGGCGGGATTCCACCATGGATCAAAATGAATCACGGTGTCAGCCGCGGTCAGGTTCAAACCGACCCCGCCAGCTTTTAGACTGATGAGAAACACCGGGATCTGATCGTTCCCCTGAAACTCCTGGACCACCGCCCCTCTTTGAGTGGTGGAACCGTCCAGATAAGAGTATTTGATCTGATCGCGATCCAGCCGTTTTTTCAACAGGGACAACATTTCCACGAACTGGCTGAACACGAGAACCCGGTGCCCACCATCCACAACCTCCTCGAGAAGTTCGGAAAACAGCTCGAGTTTTCCAGAGGCAAAATGTTCCTCGACCTTTTCCAGCTTCAAGAGTCTGAGATCACAGCAAATCTGGCGCAACCGGGTCAGGGCGTTCAGGATGAGCAGCCGGCTCTTTTCCAAACCCTGTTGACCCACGGCGTCGCTCAGCTCTTTGCGTGTCGCGGACAAAATTTCCCGATAAACCTGGGATTGCTCTTCCGTCAGTTCGCAGAAAGAAACCTGTTCAATTTTCTCGGGAAGATCCGCAGCCACATCCTTTTTAAGACGGCGTAGCAGGAAAGGCCGCAATCGCCGCGACAATCTGGCTTGGACCTGCCGGTCATTTTCCCGGGAGATCGGCACTTCGTAACGTTCCCGGAAATCCTGGGCCGTCCCGAGATAACCGGGCATGAGAAAATCGAAGATCGACCAGAGATCCAGGACGGAATTCTCCAACGGCGTTCCGGTCAATACCAGGCGGTTTTGGGCACGGATTGCCTTCACGGCTTGGGCGTTTTGGGTCTGGCGGTTTTTGATGTGCTGCGCCTCGTCCAGCACCACCGTGTCGAATTGCAGCTGCTGGTAAAGCTGGGCGTCGCGGCGGATCAATCCGTAACTGGTGATCACTAGGTCGTGCTTTTCAATCTGTCCGAAAAGCTCCGAACGACCGCCGCCGGTAAGATTCAAAACCTTTAACTGCGGTGTCCATTTGCGGGCTTCGTCCATCCAGTTGAACACCAGGCTGGTGGGACAAACAATCAGGGTGGGCGGAATTCCTCCGGCACCTAGCGTTGAGGATTGTCCAGCACGGATGGTCCGGATAAAAGCCAGAGTTTGAACCGTTTTTCCCAAACCCATTTCATCCGCCAAGATTCCGCCAAACCGGTTCTGGCGCAGAAAACTCATCCAGCTCACACCCTCCTTCTGATAAGGACGAAGAACCGGTTCAAGATCGCCCAGATCAATCTTCCCGGCGGCGAAAGCTTTTCCCGAAACTTTTTCTTTCCATCCGGCCGGGGCTGAAAGATTCCATCCGGCGGTTTCGCGCACGGTGGTTTCCAAAAACGCCCCCTGGATGTTGGAAAGTTTAAATTTGTTTCCTTCCTGTCGCGGATTGGAATCTCTCAGTGCCTGTTGAAATTCGTCCAAAGCCTCGGAGTCGAACAGGGCGATTTTCCCGCTTTTAAGGCGTGTATGACTTTGACCGGAAAGCAGCAGCCGTTGAATATCCGCAGGAGAAAATCGTTCCCCGTTTTGAGTTCGATAATCAACCTCCAGCTCAAACCATTGTTCACCCGACGGAATCACCTGAAAACGAGGTTGAATGGTTTCGATGTTGTTGGCGCGGCTTTTTTCCAATCGCTCCTCCAACGTCACTTTCCAATCAGCAGGCAGCCGGGAATATACCCTGGCAAAAAAATTCAACACCTCATTCTGGCCCTTTAACACATAACGTTTTTGTTCGTTTGGACCTGAAAATCCGTGCCGTAGAAAAAGATTTAATGCCGCATTCTCCGTAGCGGTGTTGCGGGTGGAATAGACTTTTGGCCTGACGGAATCCGGCATCCACAGATCGGCTTTGTCCACACCGAGACAGAAGGACTGCCCCTTGTAATCCGCCTTCAGTTCCAATTCCAGAATGGCCAGTCCGCCTAGGAAATGGGCCGAGAACTTCGGCTCAAGCGTTTCCATCTCAAAATCCTCCGCTGAAAAATCGCTGGCAAAATGAGCACACTTCTCCAACGCCGAAAACTCCGACATCAAAAACGCCGGGATTTTCTCGCGCTGAATCCTGACTGGCTGGGAGCAAATCGTTTGAGTTGATGGAGTTAGTCGCAGCGGTGCAAAACCAGGCCCGCTCTCGGAGAAAGACCAGCTGGTTCCGGGTATCAGCACCGGGGGTGGCTGATCGAGTTTGAGCAGAATTTCGCCGCTCGGTTCCAGCGTCGCCTTTATGCGCAACCGAACCGGTTCAGAAGTGACAGTCAACGGTTTGTTACGTCCCAAACTGAGCCTGGGATGCTGGCATAGCAATGGCAGGAGCTGTTCCAGTTGTCTCGAGCTAAAAACCGCCATCCCGGGAATCTCTCCCGGGGAGAAATGCTCCAGGGCTTCGACCAAAGGAATGTCTTCAGCCGGAAAAGCATACTGTCGGTCGAGGGGCAGATTGTTGAGCGGCACGCGTTTGGATCCCGCCTCGACCTCGAACAGAAGCATCACTTTTTCTTTCAACAAAGCGGGCAATAAATTCGGGGGAAAAACCACCGTCACTGATGCTTCAATCCCTTCCGAGCTCTGTAAAATCCGTTTGCGCGCAACCTGCGAGCGAACCGGCCCGGGCGGTTTGGAGGCTGGAGCAGCAGGAAAACCTGCCGGGAAGGAAACGACAGTTCTAGACCGGTTCAGATGGAGCCCGAGCGCCACGGAATGGGAACAAATCTTGCCCCACTGCCTGGAGTCCCGGCAGGAACAAAGGTTCTCAACATCCACCTCGCTCCGGATTACTAGGCCCGCCTTGTAGGTCATCCCCCCCTCCTGAACAATTCCCCGAAGGAGCGGCGCGGCCCATTCGGCGCTCAGGACCTTTCCGCAAGCGGAAAGGGCTTTGGCGGTTTGGACGGCTTCCCAGCCGGCCATCTTGTTAAAGTAACCTTCTGTAAACTGGTCCGGGGAGTTCGTTTCAGGTTTCGGCATTAGAAAGAGTCGAAAAATAAGACCGCCGGAAAAAAATTCAACTTTTCTTCCTGTGAAAGAGACTCGATAAATAGGGGTTTTTGAGGGTGTTGCCCTCCGGGCAACCTTTGTATATGTTCACACCTCATTTTAAAAAGTGAAAGATGACCATGGAAGAGAATACACGTTCTGAACAAAGCGCCGACGCGTCCCAATCGCCCGGAGGTTTCAATGATGAAGCCGACGAATCCCGTCCGGCCCCGGCTGACAACGCACCCTTGAGCTGGGAACAAATTGAAGATTTGAAAAAACACGCCGCCAGGGCGGATGAAACCTGGGACAGGTTTCTCCGGCAGACTGCGGATTTCGACAACTTTAAGAAACGGGCCGCCCGCGAGAAACAAGACGCCGTCAAATACGGCAACGAATCGCTGTTGCAATCGCTGATTCCTATCGTTGACAATTTTGACATGGCCCTAGCGGCGGTTAGCGCGGCCTCGGGAGACACCCGCGGGGCGAACCAATCGCTGCAAACCGGGATCAACATGATATTCACCCAGTTGAAATCAACACTAGCGGAAGCCGGGCTCGAAGAAATAGACGCGACCGGCAAAAAATTCGACCCGAATTTTCACGAGGCGGTTTCCGAAAAAGAAAGTGCGGAGGTTCCGGAAGGGAACGTCCTGCAGCAACTCCGGAAAGGATACAAACTGAAAGATCGCTTGATTCGCCCCGCCACAGTCGTGGTGGCCAAACGACCCGGCGCATGATCTGATTATGGCGAAACGCGATTATTACGAGGTGCTCGAAGTCACCAAACAAGCTTCGGCCGAGGAAATAAAAAAATCTTACCGAAAACTGGCCATCAAATTTCATCCCGACAAAAATCCGGGGGACAAGTCGGCGGAAGAAAAATTCAAGGAACTGGGCGAGGCTTACGAGATCCTGAGCGACCCGCAGAGACGGGCGGCTTTTGACCAGTATGGGCACGCGGCCTTTGACTCTCGATCAAAAGCAGGGCGCGGAGGTGGTTTTCACGATCCCACGGACATCTTCCGCGAAGTGTTTGGGGGGGGCGGTGGCGGTGGCAGCATTTTTGAAGATCTCTTTGGTGAACGCCGCGATCCAAGCGGTACTCAAAGGGGCTCCGACCTTCGATATGACATGGAGATCAATTTCCTGGAAGCGGCTCAGGGCTGTGAGAAGGAAATCAGCGTCACCAAGCTGGACGGTTGTGAAACCTGCGGTGGCCAGGGCGCTGAAAAGGGCTCCACGATCAAGACCTGCCCGACCTGCGCCGGGCGCGGTCAGGTGATCAGTTCGCGCGGAATTTTCAGCATCGCCCAAACATGCCCCCGTTGTGAGGGCCGTGGCAAGACGGTGGACAAACCTTGCAAATCCTGCAATGGGTCGGGACGCAAAGAGAAGAATTCCAAAATCAAAATCAAAATTCCCGCCGGCGTGGATTCAGGCGCAAGACTGCGATCCAGCGGGAACGGCGAGGCCGGAGTTCGCGGCGGTCCGAACGGGGATCTCTTTGTGGTGTTGCATGTCAAAGGGCACGAGATTTTTCAGCGCGACGGGGATGATTTGATTTGCGAAGTTCCGATCGGGTTTGTCCAGGCCGCGCTGGGTGCGGAGGTGGAAGTTCCAACACTTCAAGGAAAAGCCAGGATCACCATACCGGCCGGAACTCAATCGGGAACGGTCTTCCGGCTCAAGGGCAAGGGGGTGAAGAACGTCCAGGGTTATGGAACCGGCGATCTTCATGTCCGGGTGAATGTGGAGGTGCCCACTCACTTGAACCATGCGCAAAAGGCCAAGCTGGAGGAATTCGCAGAACTTTGCGACTCGAACGTCAATCCCCTGGCCAAATCTTTTTTTGAAAAGGCCAAGGGGTTTTTCAGGTAGTTTGTCATGCACCGCTTTTTCCAACCGCCCGCCCTGATCAAGGCCGGGCGATTTTTTTTGGAAGAAACCGAGGCGCATCACGCCCTCTCGGTTCTCCGGCTGGACGTAGATGATCGCATCAGCGTGCTCGATGGAGAGGGGAACACCTACGATTGCCGGATTGCAGAAAAGTCAAAGAAATCAGTCGGAGTGGAGATCCTCGGACGGAAATTCCAACCACCTGCCCCTCTTCAGATCACCCTGATTCAGTCGCTTCCCAAGGGCCAGCTTTTCGAATCGATCCTGGAGAAATCGACCGAACTAGGGGTGGCGCGTATCGTTCCTTTGCTTTCGGAACGGACCACGATTCGTCTGGGAGGAGAGGACAAGGAACGAAAACTTTCGCGCTGGCGGCAGTCGGTGATCGAATCTTGCAAACAATCGGGCCAGCCCTGGCTTCCACAACTTCTTCAACCAGCAACTCCTGCGGAGTTTTTAGCGACAAAGCCCGTGTTCGACCTTGCCATCGTCGGAGCCATACGTGAGGACGCCCGTATTCCGTTGGAAGTTTTTCAGGAATTTGAAATCCACCGTCAGCGATCCGCAGCGCCTGAAATACCTTTGCGGGTTGCAGTATGGATCGGACCGGAAGGAGATTTTTCCCCCAGAGAACTGGATCTGATCGTGGAATCAGGAGCCCATCCCCTCAGTTTTGGAAACCTCATTCTACGATGCGAAACCGCCGCAGTGTTCGCCCTGTCGATGGTCCGGTTCTACTTCGGCAATTTAAAGAAAAGTTAGGCCGGAGGAGTCTCTCCCCGTAAGGAGTGCGGCGGCAAAGCGAATTACCTTCCAACCGCAGTTTTTGGATTATTTGTGGATTAAACGCAATTGATACCGCCCCTTCCGCTTCACCACCTTGACCGGACTGCGATAGGTCTCCGACAAAAGTTCGGAATTGAGAACCTTTTTCTGGGTGCCGGTCTTCAAAACCCGTCCACGGCTTAATAACAATACCTTGGGAAATTCCGGAAGTATTTCCTCCAGATGATGGGTCACCATCACCAATGCCGGAGCCTCTTTTCGCGCCGCAAAATGAGAAAGCCAGTCGAGAAAACCTTCGCGCGCCACGGGATCAAGACCGGCGCAGGCCTCGTCCAGAATCAGCATGGCCGGATTCGCCATCAAAGCCCGGGCTATCAATACTTTTTGCCGTTCGCCCTGGGACAAGACCCGCCATTCCCGATTTTCCAAATATTGGCAGTCCAGGGAACGGAGCAGTTTCCTGGCTTTCCGGACATCTCCCGCTGACGGTTTCCCCCAAAGATCAATCATTCCAAACCTGCCGCTGACAACGCTGGAAAGGGCCGGCTCATCCTCCGACATCATCTGGCGGATGGTTGAACTGACGATACCCACCTTCGACCGGAGCGCGCGCCAGTCGCTCTTCCCATAAACCTGACCGAGAAGTTCGATATGGCCCTCAGAGGGAGGAAAATAGCCGGTCAACGCCGCCAGCAGGCTGGTCTTTCCCGAACCGTTTGGACCGAGGACAATCCAATGTTCCCCCTGTTTCACCTCCCAATCGACCCCGGTCAATATGTGCACCCCGCTCCGTCTCACACTCAGCCCGCTCAATTTCAAAACAACTTTTTTGCTCATGGAGATTTTCAAGATACCTGCTGCCCGCGCAGGACAAAGGATTTTTAAGGGAACGGATTCAACATCTTGTTGATCTTCAGTTCCCGAACTGATTCGCTTCGTTTGATGAAAGTGGCCATTGCCCAGATTCCGATCCGGATGGGGAACAAGCGCGAAAACGTAAAAAACACCATCAAAGCATTGGAAGAGGCGGGCGACATGGGCTCAGACCTCTGCATTCTCCCCGAATGCTGCATCTCCGGTTGGCTTTCTCCAAAAGCCCGTGCGCATGCGGAATCTTTGTCTGGTGAAACGATTTCCAAATGGCGCACTTTTTCAAAAAGATTCTCGATGAACATGGTCGCTGGATTTGAAGAACTCTTTCAGGGCAAGGTTTACAATTCGGCCATTTTAATGGATCGAAAAGGAGAAATCGTTTCGGTCCACCGAAAAATAAACGAACTGGATCTGGCTCGATGCATCTATTCCTGCGGCACAAGTCTGAACCTGACTCAAATCGATGGCGTTCCTGTCGGTGTGAATATTTGCGCCGACAACTGGACTTCTGACGCAGCGGCGGTTCTATTTTCCATGGGGGCAAAAGTTTTGATATCTCCCTGCGCCTGGGCGGTGGAGCGTGGAAAAGAAATCGAAAACCTCAACTGGATACGGTCGCGTTATCGCGCGGTAATTCGTAAGGCGCCTTTGTTTGTTCTCACGGCCAATGGGGTTGGAGAAGTGACCGAAGGACCTTGGAAAGGAAAAATCCTCCAAGGCAACAGCCTGGCCTTCGATCCCAAAGGAAAAACCTTGTTCCAAGCCGGCACCGATAAAGGGGTCCACTTTCTGGAGATTCCGGTCGGCAAATCCGCGGCTTCGGAAGGTAGGGCGGGCAGTCCTCTGCACGCCGCAACCATGGCGCAGAAAAATACACCACCCATTTCGGGATCATATTCGTTCTGAAATCCTGACGGCGCGCACGGAGTGTCGCCCCCTACCGCCCTACCGCCGGGTCAGGAATACTTCGAATCGATAGACTTCATGATCCGGGCCATCTTCAACGCGGTGGAAGCCGCTTCCAATCCGCGATTGGTTCCTTTTGCCAGGCATCGTTCCCGGGCCTGTTGTTCATTTTCCAACAACAACACCTCGTGGATGATCGGAATTTCATGAGTCAGCTGCAATTGGGTCAACGCATTTGTAACAGCTTCGCCGATGTGCTGGGCATGAGTTGTCGCTCCTCGTATGATGACTCCCAAACAGATCACCGCAGATAACCGGGGTGAAACCGACCTCAACAATTTAGCGGTGGCGACCGGGATTTCATAAGCCCCGGGAACCCGTATCACCTCGACCAGATCTCCCTTGTTCTTCAAAAGATAAGAGCGTGCGGAACGCAGCATGCCGTCCACATACCTGGCATTGTACTCGGAGGCGACGATGGCAAATCGTCCACCGGTGATTACCCCTTTGATCAAGGAACTTTTTTGCAGCATGGCTTGAAGGGCGTTAAATCAGATGGCCCAGTTTTTCTCTCTTGGTGGCCAGATATTTTTCATTGTGCGGATTGGCCTTCACCCGGATCGGCACCTGTTTCACAATCTCCAGGCCGTAACCTTCCAGGCCGACAACTTTCTTCGGGTTATTGGTCAGCAGCTGGATCTTTTTCAACCCAAGATCGACCAGTATCTGCGCTCCCAGCCCGTATTCCCTGAGATCCATGGGAAATCCAAGCTTCAGGTTGGCCTCCACCGTGTCGTATCCTTTTTCCTGAAGCTTGTAAGCCTGAATCTTTGGTCCAAGACCAATCCCCCTGCCCTCTTGTCGCATGTATAAAATCACGCCCCTTCCGAAATCCGAGACCTGTTTCATGGCCTGTTGCAGCTGAGGACCGCAATCGCAGCGACGTGATCCAAAAACGTCACCGGTCAGACACTCTGAATGAACCCGAACCAGGACGTTTTTTTTGCCCGCCACCTCGCCCTTTACCAGAGCTAGATGGTTCTGACCGTCGAGCAAGGATCTATAGAGGTAGAGCTGAAAGTCACCATACTCGGTCGGCATCTGGATGGTCTCGATCCGTTCAATCAATTTCTCCCGCGTGCGACGATATTTGATCAGGTCTTCAATCGTGCAGATCCGCAACTTGTGTTTCCGGGCGAATTTGAAAAGTTCGGGGAGCCGCGCCATTGACCCGTCGTCATTCAAGATTTCACAGATCACCCCCATCGGACGCGAGCCGGCGAGCCGCACGAGATCAACTGCGGCCTCGGTATGTCCAGCCCTTTGCAGCACGCCGCCTGGCTTGGCGCGCAAAGGAAATACGTGGCCGGGCTGGACCAGATCATTGGAGACCGCCGTGGGATTGGCCATGACCTTGATGGTCTCGGACCGGTCGGCGGCGCTGATGCCGGTGCTGATCCCCCGGGCTGCATCGACGCTGATCTGGAAATCAGTCTTAAACGATTCCCGGTTGTCGGAAACCATACGTTCAATTCCGAGCTGGGCGAGGCGTTCGGGAGTGGTCGGAACACAGATCAAACCCCTGCCGAACCGGGCCATGAAATTGATGGCCGCGGGAGTGACCTTCTCGGCCGACATGATCAAATCGCCCTCGTTTTCACGATCTGCGTCATCCACCACGATGACCATCCTGCCCTTTTTAAGATCAACCAGAACCGTTTCTATGGGATCAAAGCCCTTTTTCATCAAGGGACAGAACCTACAACCCGGTTCTCGATTGCCAAATAAAAAAGTGAAGCGCCCGAAAGGGGGGCATGATCGTTCGGGAGGCAGCACTGTCCGTTTTACGCGACAGCGGGTAACAATAGACAGGTGAACTCAAGAACCGATAACGACTTGATCAGCGAATATGCCCGGACACATTCCGAGGCGTCTTTCGCGGAATTGGTGGAACGCCACATTTCACTGGTCTATTCGGTTGCCGTGCGCGTGGTCGCCGATCCGCATCTCGCTGAGGATGTGACCCAAACGACTTTTGCCACGCTGGCCAGGGAAGCGCACCGGTTGGCGGGCAGGAATTTTCTTTCAAGCTGGCTGCATCGGACGGCCTCAAACCAGGCGTCCAATCTAGTGCGGAGAGAAATGCGGAGACGCTCGCGTGAACAGGAATCGTATGCCATGCAAACTCCCGAAGAAGAAGCCGGGTGGAAAAAAATCGCACCATTTCTCGACGCGGCCATCGACACCCTCCACGAGTCCGACAGAAATCTGATCGTGCTCCGTTACTTTGAAAAAAAGACCTCGGGAGGAATTGGACTGGCGTTGAAATTGTCGGAGGAAGCGGCGCAGAAAAGAATTTCGAGGGCGCTGGAACGGTTGCGCAAAATATTGGCCGGACAGGGCGCGAATATTTCCACAGTCACCCTTGGATCCCTGATCATCGCCCAGGGAGTGATCGCCGCCCCGCTCGGACTTTCTGCCTCGGTCTCAACGGCGGTCGTGGCGGGCGGAGCGCTCGCTGGAGGAATCGCCCTTTCCACAATCAAACTCATGCTTATGTCTAAACTTAAAATCGTGCCGGCTTGCGGACCGTTTTGAGTGAATCAGCGCTTCTGCAAGTAGTTGGAGAAGCCGGCTCAGCGGAAGAAGCCGTGAGCATTTGTATGCGATTGAAACCGGACGTTGTTTTGCTGGATCTGCATCTCCCGGACCGATCGGGGGTCGAAGTTTGCCGCGAACTTAAGTTGAGTTGCCCTGTCTTGAAAGTGCTGTTCCTGACATCCTATGGTGATGAGGCCAATGTGCTTGCGGGCTTGACGGCGGGGGCTGATGGCTACCTCTTAAAAACAATCACTGGCAGGAACATCGCCGAAGCAGTCCTCACCGTGGCCTGCGGCGGTGCTGTTTTGGACCCTCTGGTTACCCGGCACCTGATCGGGCATATCTGCTCGAGCGGGGCCGGGGTTTCCCAACCAGGAAACCTTTCCACCAAGGAACGCCGTATTCTTGAAGGTGTGGCTGCTGGACAACTCAACAAAGAGATCGCCTCGACCCTTTCCATTTCGGAAAAAACGGTTCGCAATCAGCTGACCGCGATCTATCAAAAACTGGGAGTTAGTACGCGGGCTGAAGCAGCAATTTTTTTTGAAGGTTTAAAATAGAAAAGTCCCCCGGTGCCTTGAACTGCCGTATCCCCGCGCCCGCATTTGCCTCAATTACATTTTGCTTCCACTAGAATACATTGCAGTTCAGGAGGAACATCACCGCAAAGTAACTTTCCAGGACGAACTCCGGTTGCTCTTACGAAAACACCAGGAAGAATGGGATTAACGATATCTTTGGGATTGAGCCTCAACCCCCGTTGGGGTTGAAAAACTTAAATTCATATTCCCCCAGGGTAACGACTGCGTCGTATAACCCTTTGCGACGAAATCCCGTTGGGATTTACAGAAATGTCTGAGTCTTGCCTAAAATAACGTCCAAACTCCAGGCACCGCCATGCGGCGGGGCCAGTGTCGCGCCGGGCACTCGTGCTGCTTCGGCTCTGTGTCTTCGCACAACATCGTTTCCACTTCGCAAAAGTTTGCATCTGTTGTTTGCAAAGTGCCCTTAAAATTGGCAGGGTGTCTCTACCGCAGAGGAAAAATCACGCTGCGGTTCGGTAAATTCACGGTAAAAAATTCGAATTATTATGGGCGACAAATCTCCGAAATCTGTTCAGAAGCAGGCGACTCAAAAGCAGACCAAAACCACTGCCAATCAGAAAAAGCCGGCCGCCGCCGCCACCAAGCCGGCCTCCGGAAAGAAGAAGTAGGCAGCAGACCTCGGTCAGGTATTTTTAGACCGAAGCGAGAAGTTCCATGGCGCGGGACAAACATTCTTCCAATTTTGCCCCGTCCTTCCCTCCCCCACGCGCGTTGTCAGGTTTTCCGCCCCCCTTGCCTCCGACGATTGGAGCGATGTTTTGGATGATCTTTCCAGCCTGCACTTTTCCGGTCAGGGAAGACGGCACGGTGGCCACCAATGAAACGGCCCCCTGGCTGATGGATCCGAGGATCACAACCCCTTCGAACTTTGTCTTGATCTGATCTGCCAGCGCCTGAAGTTGATTGCCATCGAGGTCATCAACCCTCTCCACCACCGCCTGCACCGACCCGATGTTTCTGATGCGGGAAAGCATGGCAACCGCTTGTTCCTCCGCCTGTTTCAACTGGAAATTTTTGATCTGCCGTTCCATCTCTTTCTGCTGTTGCTGCAAGCCTTCCAGCTTTTTCTCGAGATCCGCGACCGGAGTTCCAAATGTGATGGCGATTCTGCCCAGCAATTCGGACTCCTGCTTCATTCTGGCATACGATTCGGTTCCAGCCAGGGCTTCAATCCGGCGGACCCCTGAGGAAACCGCCGATTCACTCATAATGCGAAAAAGCCCGATCTCGCCGGTCGAACGGGTGTGGGTTCCGCCACAAAGTTCCATGCTGAATCCATCGAGAGAACCTGGCTTGCCGCCGATCTGGACCACGCGGACCTGGTCTCCATATTTTTCACCAAAAAATTGCAGCACATCTTTCCGTCCCTTGATTTCATGATAAGGAATTTCACTCCAGGAAACGGAGGCGCTTTCGCGAATCTTTTCATTCACCAGCCGTTCAACCTGGCTGATCTGCGCAGCGCTGAGGGGTGGACAATTAAAATCAAAGGTCAGTTTTTCCGAACCGACGAAGGAACCCTTCTGGGTTGCCTCAGGCCCCACAACCTCGTGCAATGCCCAATGCAAAAGGTGCGTGACGGTGTGATGGCGTTCGATGGATTTCCTGCGGTCGAAATCGACAGCCAGCCGGACTTCCATGCCTTTTTCGGGAGCCTCGGTCCCGGCCAGCAGATGAAGAAAGGTGTTTCCCATCTTCTGGGTGCCGACCACTTCAAAACTGCGCCCCTGCACATCAATGATCCCCCGGTCACCGACCTGGCCACCCATCTCGGCATAAAACGGAGAAGCTTCGGAAACGACGGCGATTTTGTCCTTGAGCTGCACGATCTCGACAATTTTGGATGAACCTGAAAGCTGGTCGTATCCGAAAAACCGGGTCGGCACCGTGGTGTCGATGTTGGTCACCGAGATGATCTCACGCTTCTGGGCTGCTCGCGCCTTCTCTCGCTGTTGCTGCATCTCCTTTTCAAACCCGGCATGGTCCACGGAAAGGCCCATCTCACGCGCCATCAGGTCGGTGAGGTCGAGCGGAAAACCGTAGGTGTCATAAAGTTTAAACACAAACGAGCCGGACAAAGTTTCCCCGGCCTTCTTTTGGTTTGTTTCTTCTTTGAATAATTCCAGGCCGCGATCGAGGGTTTTGTTGAAAGCCTCCTCCTCGGCGCGAATTACGTCTTCAACTTGTTTTTGCTTTTGCCGGATCTCAGGAAAAATCTCCCCCATGGTCGTCGCCAGCACGCCGACCAGGCTGAAAAAGAATGGCTTTTCGAACCCGAGATTACGTCCGTAGCGCACAGCCCGGCGAAGGATGCGGCGCAAAACATAATTGCGATCATTGTTCCCCGGCAGGATGCCGTCAGCTATGGAAAAACTCAGCGTCCGGATATGATCGGCGATGACCCGGAAAGCCACGTCGATTTTTTCCTGCTCCGTGTCGCCGGTGCTTCCAGGCTTTGGCAGCGTGGATCGATATTTCCGTCCGGAAAGCTCCTCCAGTCGCTTGAAGATCGGGGCAAAAATGTCGGTCTCGTAATTGGAAATGGCGGAGGAAAAATCGGTGAAGTTCTGGGTGTTTTGAATGATGCCGGTCACCCGTTCAAAACCCATGCCGGTATCGACGTGCCTGGCTGGCAGGGGCGAAAAAGTGCCATCCTGATTGGCGTTAAACTGGATGAACACCAGGTTCCAGATTTCAATGCAGAGGGGCGACCCTTTGTTCACAAGTGAACCCTTTGTTCCACCATCCGGCGTGAGGTCGATGTGCAGTTCCGAGCACGGCCCGCACGGCCCGGTCTCCCCCATCATCCAGAAGTTGTCCTTCTTGTTTCCGTGAACGATGTGGATAGAAGGGTCGAGCCCGGCGGCGGAAAATTTTTGCGCCCAAAAGCCCCAGGCCTCCTGATCAAATTCGCTGGGATCATTTTTGGATTTGTCCGGTGAATAAACCGTGGCGTAAACACGGTTTTTCGGAAACTTCCAGATTTCCGTCACCAGTTCCCAGGCCCAGTCGATGGCTTCTTTCTTAAAATAATCGCCGAAACTCCAGTTCCCCAGCATTTCAAAAAAGGTGTGGTGATAGGTGTCGAGCCCGACATCCTCGAGATCGTTGTGTTTGCCTCCGGCACGGATGCATTTTTGCGTGTCTGCGGCGCGTCCCGGTTGATAAGGGCATTTTTCCTGCCCGAGGAAAATCGGAACGAACTGGTTCATTCCCGCGTTGGTGAAAAGCAAATTGGGTGAATCAGGGAGCAGACTAGACGAAGGGACGATGGTGTGTTGTTTGGATTTGAAAAAATCCAGGAACGATTTTCTGATTTCAAAACTAGTCATAATCGAAGCGGGCAAGGGCTCGGAGTGATTGCCGGGATGCCGGTGAAATTTTTATTCCCACTCGATGGTGGCGGGTGGCTTGCTGCTGATGTCGAGGCAGACACGGTTCACGCCTTTAACCTCGTTGATGATGCGTGAGGAAAGTTTTTCCAGGATTTCGTAAGGCAGTTTCACCCAGTCGGCCGTCATGCCGTCCTGGGATTCCACGGCACGGATGGCGATGGTGTATTCGTAGGTTCGTTCGTCACCCATGACCCCGACACTCTTCACCGGCAAAAGCACCGCAAAACTTTGCCAGACTTTGTAGTACCAGCCGGTGGACTTCATTTCCTCCACCACAATGGCATCGGCGTTCCGGAGGATCTGGCATCGGGTAGGGGTCACCTCACCCAGGATCCGGACAGCCAGACCCGGGCCGGGAAACGGCTGTCGATGCACAATCTCGTTAGGCAGTCCGAGGTCGATCCCCAGCTGTCGGACTTCGTCCTTAAAAAGGCATTTCAACGGTTCAACCAGCTGAAATTTCATGTTCTTGGGAAGACCACCGACATTGTGATGGCTCTTGATCATGGCCGCCGGATTACCGCCGATCGGGATCGATTCTATCACGTCCGGATAGAGAGTTCCCTGCGCGAGAAACTTCGCCTTGCCCGCCTTTTTTGTGGCCGACTGGAAAACCTCGATGAACGTTTTACCGATGATCTTTCTCTTACGTTCCGGATCGGTGATCTTTTTCAGCCGGGTGAGAAAAAGTTTGGAAGCATCCTCGTATTGAAGCTTGATCTTAAAATGTTTTCCAAAAACCTCCCGAACAACGTCCGCCTCCCGCGACCGCAGGAGCCCGTTATTGACGAAGATGCAGGTCAATTGATCCCCCACGGCTTTGTGAATCAAGGCGGCGGCAACGCTTGAATCGACTCCGCCGCTGAGGCCCAGGATGATCTTTTCAGAGCCAACCTGCCGTCGGATCTCATCCACTGCCTGATCAATATAATTGAGCATGTTCCAATCTTTGCCACAGCCGCAGACTCCGTGCACAAAGTTGGAAATAATCTCCTTGCCTCTCGGTGTATGGACGACCTCTGGGTGGAATTGCAGTCCGTAAAAATGTTTGGAACGATTTTCAATGGCGGCGTAGATCGAGTTTTCGGAGATGCCGACCGCCGAAAATCCCTTGGGAATCTTCGTAAGTTTGTCAGCGTGCGAATTCCAGACCTGAAGTTCGGTCGGCAGATTTGCGAACAAAGGGCATGTTGAATCCTGCACCTGCAAAGTCCCTTTGCCATATTCCCGTTTTTGACCGGGCTCCACTTTTCCGCCGAGAAAATGTGCTAGCAACTGCACCCCGTAACAGATGCCGAGGAGCGGAATTGTCAACTTAAAAATGCCAGGATCTGGCAACGGTGCCTGGGGTGAATAAACACTGGAAGGTCCGCCGGAGAGGATGATGCCCTTGGGATTGAGCCGCAGGATCTCCTCGGTGCTGACATTGTAAGGCAGGATTGTGGAATAAACGTTGCACTCCCGGATCCGCCGCGCGATCACCTGGGTGAATTGAGAGCCGAAGTCAAGAATGACAATTTGTTCGTTCATGAAAATGGAAGCGCGGACAATAGCGGATGAGAAATTTTTGAAAACCAAAAAGCGACGTCACTGAGGAACCACCTGGACCCTGCCTGATGCCGCATCATACTGGAACTTCATCCCATAAGGAGGTTTTGGGAGGGCAGTCATGATTTCCGAAGTCACCAGCTCGTTTAAATCTTTTGGGTTGCGCCCTTCCTGGACCTGGAACATCTGCACCGCCTTGTTCAAAGAAGCTGTTTCCACGGTTTTTTGAGCGCTTTTCTGAGCTTTTCCGGCCGATTCGATATAGTCGAGAGGGGCCGTGAGCGGATTGCCTGAAGAATTTGCCTGCGGCACCGGAGTTTTAGAGGGAGGAGCGGGACTTTCCTTCTTCTCACAGGCGACGGCCAAAAAAAGCACGGGGAGGATCACCGCGACCAATTTCACTCGGAGAAGTTCAGTTTTCATAAGCAGGGATTGTTCACTAAAAGAATACTGCCGGAAACCTCAAAAGGTTTCCGGCAGCGAAGTATTTTGACAGCTCTAAACCCGGGTCTAGCCGTCTAGCCCGGATTCATCAAGGGGTTTTTGCAGGAGCATTGGTGCCGGGCGCGGTCGTCGTGTCCTCAGGCTTGCTGCAAGCCACCGCTACGAAAGCCACAACCAACCCGAGGAACAAAACATCGATAAATTTTTTCATGCAATTCTTATTGTTGAGGTTGGTTAAAAAAGCAATAAGGAATTTGCTGATTATCATGAGATTATTTTTGCCGCCAGTTCACGGGCTTTAACCAGCAGGTCAAAGTCACCATCCAGATCCGCATATATCAGCGGAGAGCTTCCGCTTTGTTCCTGCCCTAACAAATTGCCCGCGCCGCGCAATTTCAAATCCTCTTCGGCAATTTTGAATCCGTCCCTCGTCTTTTCCACCACCTTCAACCTCGCCGCCGCCTCCTCGGTTTTGGGATCACCAACCAAAATGCAGAAAGACTTGTGCTCCCCCCGTCCGACCCGGCCCCGAAGCTGGTGCAGTTGCGCCATGCCAAACCTTTCGGCATTTTCTATGACCATCACCGTGGCGTTCGGGACATCAATTCCCACTTCGATGACCGAACTGGCCACCAGCACATGGATTTTCCCAAGCCGAAACTTTTCCATGATCTGCTCTTTTTCCTCCGCTGGAAGCGTTCCGTGAAGCACCGCGACCTCGAACGGGGCCAGATTAACACGGAGTTTTTCACCCTCGCGTTTCACCCCTTTTAAATCGGCCTCCTCCTGATCTTCCTCCACTCGGGAATAAACGACATACGCCTGCCTTCCAGAAACTAGCTGGCTGCGGATGAATTCCCAGATCTGCGGCAGTTTTTCGGGCTTTCTCAGGAAAGTCTGGATTTCCGCACGACCTTCGGGCCGGAGGTCAATCACCGAAATATCCAGGTCGCCATACACCGTCAGTCCCAGCGTTCGCGGAATCGGAGTCGCCGTCATGACCAGCAAGTGCGGGTATTTTCCTTTCCGAACCAGTTTCTCGCGCTGGGTTACTCCAAATTTGTGCTGCTCATCAATCACCACCAGTCCAAGACGTTCCATCTGCACTTTCCCTTCCAGCAGGGCGTGGGTTCCGACAAAAATCGCGGACTCCGTACCGGCCGCCCGTTTCACCTGAGACTCCTCAAGGGTCCTTTCACCGGTCACCAGCAGGACTATTATTCCCAATGGAGAAAACCAGGTTTGCAAAGTTCGAAAATGCTGTTCCGCCAAGATCTGGGTTGGTGCCATCAACGCCACATTCATCCCGCTTTCCATCACCATCAGAGCCGAACAGGCTGCCACCAAGGTTTTTCCACTGCCCACATCACCCTGCAAGAGACGGCGCATGGGGGTTCCCAGGCACAGGTCAGCACGGATTTCCTTCAAAACCTTGGTCTGGGAGGGTGTGAGGGCGAACGGGAGGAGCGGAAGAAATTTCCGGACCAACTCATTCGTGCCGGTGCAAGGTTCGGCCTGGGCAAACCGCGTTAGATTGCGGCGGCGTTGCAACAACTCTTTCTGGAGGTGAAAACATTCGATCAAGGCCAGTTTTTTCCGGGCGGATGCTACTTCCCCGGGAAGGTGAGGAAAATGAATGCATTTGAGGGCGTCCCCCAATCCAGGAAAGCCCGGGTCCGGACACGGGTCCAAAAGCGCATCTATTTCTTTGGAAAACCGCTCCAGAGCCAGCCAGACCATCGCACGCAAAGTGCGTTGCGATAATCCTTCGGTGGAGGGATAGATGGGAACAATCCGATCCAGATGGATGAACCTTTCATTCGGGACATCCAAAATCTCGGTCTCGGGATGATCAATGGTCAAGGGCCGTTTGCCCAGAGTTTTCCCAAACACCAGCAACTCGTCGCCAACTTGAAAAAACTTCTGCACGAAAGGCATGTTCCACCAACGGCAATACAACCTGCCGGTGCCGTCTTCGATGATCAGCTCAAAAACCGACTTAGTCCGGCGCGCCCAGGTCTTAACCCCCGCCGCCCGGACCACGCCCCGCGTCGTCACCTGCTCCCCGAATGTGATCTCCTTGATAGTTTTGAGATGACGGCGATCCTCGTAACGACGGGGCCGGTGCAACAGGAGATCTTGAATCACCTCAATGCCCAGGCGTCTGAATTGTTCAGCCCTTTCCGATCCGATCCCACGGAGATCTGAGATGCGGATTTTCATCCACGATTCCTCGGGTTGAAAAATCATGAAATCTATGTATCAAAAACAGCCGGGCCAAAACAACCATCCTTCTCAGATTCTGCGGGGATAGCCGGAGCATCAGAGTGATTTTGTCCGGTAAAACTTCAGGGTTCCTCCGGCGCTTCCATCTAAAAACTCGGATCTACTGTTGGTCAGAACCAGAACTCCGATCTGTGTCCAGTTGGTGAGTGTTGTGCCGCTTTCTATGGCGTAACTTTTCCCGGCATCTCCCATGACCAGCAGTTTGATGCTGTTGCTCAGCTTCTGTCCGGCTGTCAACCGGGCGGCCTTGCCCGGGTTGGGACCACCCGATGGAACAGCGAACCCGGTGACCTTGTAAATGGCGTATCCATCCAGGTCAGTTGCCGAGAAAAGCAGGTCTCCCGTCAAAGCATCAATCGTGGCCCCAGTCGGTGATTCAAGGCCGACAACAAGCTCCCGGCGGCTGCGATCGGGTAAGGCCGGGTTGGCAATTTTTGGGTCTCCGTTGTCCGTAGTCTCGTAAGCAAGAATTTTCCCGCCGAAAGTATCGACAACCAGGATGCTTTCATTGGTGAAACCAGGAGCGCCTGCAGGAATAAATGCCACGCCATCCGGTGTGACGTTCACCCCGAGTTCGACCGAAGTGATCAAATTCGTATCGAGGTCAAAGGTGCCGTTGGTGTCGGGGACCAGACTCCGGCTGTACCAGGAGCCGGTCAGAAAATCCAGCAGCTTGAGTGATCCGGCACCTTTAAAACCGGCAGGAACAATGGCTCCCGATCCCACCGACCCAAGCTCGGGGTCGTTGATGACAATCCGTTTCGACGGGCTGTTGCTCCCCCGGATGATCTGACCAAGAACATTCTCATCATACGATGTGTAGAAAAGCACATCGCTGTACCAGAAAAGCCCGCCCTGCGCACCGAAGGTGTTCGCTGGCGCGAGAGGAGGCGCGCTGGCCACAAAAGTGGATTCACCTGTGAATCCACTGATCTGGTTGCTTTCGCCACGTGAAATGTTGACCTTGTAAATGCTGGCTTCCGGAGTTAAAGCATTGACGGTAAGGTAGATGGTGTTGGTTTCATCCCCTGGCCCGAATGTGATGCCTCCATAACGCGGAAACTCGCCAGGAATTCCAGGGACCGCCCCGACCTTGACCAGTTTATACGAGGCCGGGAAATGATTGGTATTGATGTCTCCCCGGGTCGACACCGAAAAAAGGATCAAGAAAGCGGCGACCGTCCTGACAACATGAGAGAGCGCAATTTTCATAATTGTTTCCTGCCTTACTGCTGACTTTGTAAATGAATGGTGATTACACTGTATTTACAACAGTAATCTGTCAATCGATTTGGTTTTCTGAAGAAGTTTTAGATTTTTTTGCGGCGTTTGAACGGGCGGGGCCAAGGACTTTGGACCTCACCCTTCCCTTGGCCAGCCTGGTTTCCAACGTGGCACCGGCTTTAAGGCCGCTTGCATCCCGCACAACGACGCCGGATTTTTCCTCGAAGGTGATAGAGTACCCACGGGAAAGGATCTGATTGGGATTCAGCAGCGCCAGCCGGGCATCCAACAATTGGAATCGATGCCGGGTCCGGGTGATTTGTTTTTCCAACAGTCGCCGTAGTTTTGTTTCCAGATCGCGAACACGATTTCTCTTGCGCGATAGGTGCAACGAGACTGGAAACCGTTTCAAGGCATTCTCCACCGAAACAAAACGCTGACCGACCTCACGCAACCGCCGGTTGGACAACCATCTTAAGTTCTCCATTAGTTCGTCCAGTTTCTGAGCGCTGTTCTCCAGGCGTTTCCGCGGATGATTGCGGGAAATCTGATCCGCAAGAAACTCCAGCGACCGGCGATGGTGGGAAAACCTCTGCCGCACCAGGTATTGCATGCGGCGTGAGAACTCCGTCACCCGCTGACAGCTCGAAAAGACACCTTCGGTAAGAATTTCGGCGGCGGCGCTGGGTGTGGCGGCGCGCAAATCAGACACGAAATCGCAAATAGTGAAGTCAATCTCATGGCCCACGGCGGAAACTATGGGGAGTTTTGAGCTCGCCACGGCCCGGGCCACCAGTTCCTCGTTAAAACACCAGAGATCTTCGAGACTTCCCCCTCCCCGGGTAATCAATATGAGGTCGAGCGGCGCTCCATGCTTTTTGGGATCCCGCACGGCTGCGTCTGAAAAATCGTTCAACAGCTGAACAGCCCTGACAATTTCCGCCGCAGCGGCGGCTCCCTGAACAAGACAGGGTGCCAGAACAATTTTCATGCCGGGATTTCGACGCCCGACCACATGAAAAACGTCGCGTATGGCGGCGCCGGATATGGAGGTGATCAGACCGATCCGTTCTGCGAACCGAGGAACCGGTCGTTTGCGGGAGCTGTCGAAAAGTCCTTCACCCTGCAACTTCAGTTTGAGCTTTTCGAATTTAACCTGCAGAGCCCCGACCCCTTCCACTTCGAGTTTGTTCACCCGCAATTGGTACTGGCCGCGAGGTTCATAAACGGTCAGCGTCCCGCGAACCACCACTTTTTGACCGTCCTGCAGAAGCTCCCGGTGCGCCACAGGTTCAGCACGGAAGAGCACGCACTGCATCTGGGCCGCGGCATCCTTGAGCGTGAAATAAACATGCCCTGAGCTTTGAAGTCGAAAATTGGTGACCTCGCCAGTCACCCAGACTTCGCCCACCTGCTTTTCCAGCAGCAACCGCACGCGGGAGGTGATTTGTTCGACCGTTAAAACGTGGCGGACCGGTTCTTGAGGGAAAAGCTCCCCGAATTCCCACTGGGATTTTGAGATCTTTGCCATGGAACTAAAACTTTTCGCTCAGGCGCTGGATGGATCGACTCCTGCCTGTGGTTTCATCAATATCCACCACGCAGCCTTGGAGGAGGATGCGGTCGCTGGCCACCCCGAATTTTTGCGGCATGTTGGTGACAAAACGCCGGATCACTGGCTCGATTTCCCGGCCAAGGACGCTTTCATGCGGTCCGGTGAAGCCCACGTCCGAGATATAAGCTGTGCCCCCGGGAAAAATCTGTTCATCAGCGGTTTGGACATGCGTGTGAGTGCCAGCCACCAAACTGGCCTTCCCATCCAAAAACCGGCCCATGGCAATTTTTTCCGAAGTCGCTTCGGCGTGCATGTCCAGCATGATGACCCCGGTTTGTTGTCGGAGAATTTCCACCGCACTAGCAGCGGCAGGAAACGGATTTTCCAGAACCGGCATGAAGGTGCGTCCTTGTAAATTTAAGACACCCACTTTCTGCCCATTTCTGGCGACAAAAACCGCACTCCCCCTTCCCGGCGTTCCCTCGGGATAATTGAGGGGGCGTAAAAACCGGGGTTCATCGTCGAGCAACCGGGTCACTTCTTTTTGGTCCCACAAATGATCCCCGGAAGTGATGACGTCGACACCGGCTCCGAAGATTTCCCCGGCTGTTGCCGTGGTGATCCCAGATCCACCGGCGGAGTTCTCACCGTTGGCAACGACAAAATCCAGGTCGAGCCGCCGGCGCAATTCCGGCAGCATTTTTTGAATGCAACGCCGCCCGGGTTCGCCGACAATGTCTCCGATAAATAACAGTTTCACCGTGGCCCCCAAGCTAATTGGCCCTCAAACGCGCGCAAGCATGAGATTAAGCCTGCTGACATTTTGACCGATAAACATTTACGGGCGGTGCATGAAGTTTCCGGCCTGTTCCATCTCCTTTATGCGAATGATCTATTTGATTCTGTTTCTAGCCGGTTTGGCAGGTTCCGCCTTTGGAGCGGACTCCCAGGAAGAATGGCCCAGACCAGTGCATGACCGCGGTGTGTTTGTTTCCTTCATCCAGCAAAGCGGCCTGGAACGTCGACATGTCTTTGATATCGCTGTCGAGACCAACGGAGTTCTCTGGTTCGGAGCCTCGGACGGTCTCTATCGTTACGATGGATATACATGGTCCAAGCACGGAACAAACGGCGGTCTTCCCAGCGTTTTTATCCGCTCTGTGCTGGTGACCAGGAATCAGACTTTGTGGGTCGGCACCGACAAAGGGGCGGGAATTTTTCGTGAAGGCCGTTTTGAACTGATAGGAACTGAAAAAAACATGGCGGGCCCCAGTGTACGGCGCCTGGTTGAAGATCCCGACGGCACGATTTGGTTCTGCAGCGATGCCTGGCCAGATGCCACAGTCCGCAGCGGACTTACTTCCTACAAAGATGGTCAATGGAAGATTTACACCAAAGACCACGGTTTGCCGGCCAATCACCTTTTCAACTATTTTATGGATGGCGCCGGACGCCGCTACGCCATGACCGACCAGGGGGCTGCGGTGCTGGACGGGAACGTTTGGAAGCCGATTTTCACGCCGCCAGCACCGGGGAACTCCCAGTCGGCTTCGGTATGGTCCATGGCAGAAACCGTTTCACTTGGGTTGGTGGCACCTGTCGATAACGGGCTAATCTACACCCGCAAGGGGGATGATATCCGTTCCTACAAGGGAGTCACCCTGGGCGCGATCACACCCATCATGTCCACCCGTGCGGGCGAAGTATTTGCCGCCGCAATAGTACAGCCCAATCTCTTTCAATTCCTCTCCTGGACTGGAACCAATTTTGGGGGTGCCTCTCCCGAGTTTCCCATCAAGATGTTCGCGGCGGAACGGGCTGTTGAAACCCCTGAAGGTGCCATCTGGACCGTGGGCCAAGGTTTTATGATCCGCTGGGATCGCGGCGACGGGTTATGGACGGAGTTCACGAATCTTCCCGCGCCACGATTTGAAACCAGCTCCGGGGAGGTGATTTTTTCCGGTCCGGAATCGGCCTATCGATATTCCAGCAATAAATTCGTGGCGGAACCGGACGCGATTGGGGCCGTCCTACTGGATCGCAAAGGGAACTATTGGTCGATTTCCGAAAATAACATTCATAAAAAAAAGCAGGGGGAAGTTGTCTTCGGCGCAGAGCAAACTTTTCTGGCCAAACCCCTCGGTTTCGCAGAGGGCTCGAATGGCACGATCTGGTTTTATGGCACCAGACCGGATGGAGCCCAGGGATTGTCCCGCTATGACGGAACCGCGTTTCTTCCAATTGATCTCAAAGGACTGCCCGGAGGCGAGATCGTCCAGATCTTTCCCGATTCAAAGGGAGGGGCATGGCTCGGCGTACAGGAGGGAACCAATCTGAAGGCAGTGCGGGTCGCCAGCAAAATCGAGGCGGTCTGGAACGTGGACTATTCGGGGTCAAAATTTGGCGCGCCCAAATTGTTTCTGGATGAATCGGACCAGTTGTGGACTTACGCCGGGGCCGGTTTGTGCCAGGTTTTTGAAGATGGTCTGCGACGAATCACCGAGGTGGCAGGCAACGAGGTGGTTGGACCACTTGCAGAATCGAAAAAAGCGGTATTTCTCTTCGATGGCGCCACGGGAGGGGAAACCGGCTTCGGGCAATACGTGAACGGAACCTGGAGGCAGGTGCTCACGAATTGTTCCGGGTGGGGGGCAAGCGCGCAAGACGGCTCCAGTTTTCTGGGGTTGCGTGGATCAACAGCCCTGCTCGAAATCCGGGATAATCTGGAAATCACCCGTTCCCTGAGCCTTCCGTCCGGATTTGAAGCGGCAGCCGTTTTTAAAGATGCTTCGCAGAACTGCTGGATTCGCGCCCGGAACCTCGCAGGTGTTGAAACCGTCCTGCGTTATAAACCGGACAGGCTGCCCCCTGCTGTGCATGTTCGTGAAAGTGCCAAGGAAGTTCGTGAACAGGGTACGCTACGTGTCAAGGTGAGCGGACTGGAAAAGTTTTCCAGCGGATTGGACGCGAGGACCTTTCGTTTTTCATGGAGATTCGATCAGGAGGCGTGGAACAGTTTTACCAACTGGCCGGAAGACGGGCTGCCGATTGGGACCCTTGCCCCCGGCCGGCATGCACTGGAAATCCGGGCGCAAGATGAGGACGGTGACATTTCAGCCCCGGCGAACCTCGGCTTCATGGTGCTGCCCCTGCCCATCCAATTAAAATCGTGGTTTCGCCCCGTATTGATCACGATCATGGTCGTCATCATATCACTGGCGCTCTTTGCCAGTGAAAGAGCCCACAAATTTGCCAGGGTCAACAATGTGCTGAAGGGCGAGATCGCCATCCGACAAAAAGCCGAGAAGGGATTGCAGAAAGCCCACGATGAACTTGAAACACGCGTGGCGCAAAGAACCACGGAACTCGCGCGGGCCAACTCGGAGTTGATACGCCGCAGCGGCGAGGCCGAGGAGGCGCGTGGAGCGGCCGAAGCTGCGAATCGCTCCAAATCCATCTTCCTGGCAAACATGTCGCATGAAATCCGCACCCCCATGAACGGTGTGATAGGCATGACCAACCTGCTTCTGGACACACCGCTTTCCCCCGAACAACGGGATTTTGGCACCACCGTCAAACAAAGCGGCGAGGCTTTGCTCACCATCATCAACGATATCCTCGACTTCTCCAAAATCGATGCCGGCAAACTGACGCTTGAAACGCTGGAATTTGATCTGCGCGAAGTAGTGGAAGGGACCGTGGATCTGCTGGCCGAACGAGCTCAGGCCAAAGGGGTGGAGCTGGCCTACATGATCGCGCACGATATCGATGCGCCGTTAAAAGGTGATGCTGGCAGAATCCGGCAGATCCTGCTCAATCTGTTGAGTAACGCGGTGAAGTTCACCGAGCGCGGCGAGGTTTTCCTGCAAGTCACCCGCACCGGCATGAAGGACGGTCTTGAAATCATCCAATTTTCGGTGCGCGACACCGGAATCGGGATTAACTCCGAAACCCAGGGACGCCTCTTTGCTGCATTTGAACAAGCGGACACCTCCACCACCCGCCGTTATGGCGGCACGGGCCTCGGGCTGGCCATATGCAAGCGACTGGTGGAGATGATGGCAGGGACGATCACTGTTCAAAGTGAAGCTGGGAAAGGCTCGGTTTTCACCTTCAACCTGAATCTGCCGAAGATCGAGGGTGGAAGACTGCGCGACCAGGATCCGTCCGTATTAAAAGGGAAACGTGTGCTGGTGGTGGATGACAATGCGACCAACCGGACCATCCTGCATTATCAGATTTCGGGTTGGAAGATGCGCAATGGCGGTGCGGCAGCCAGCGGTCAGGAGGCATTGGCGCTGCTCCGCTGCGCCGTGGCCAGCGGCGATCCCTGCGAAATTGCGATTCTGGACATGCAAATGCCGGAAATGGACGGCATCACACTCGCGCGCTACATCAAATCGGACCCGTCGATATCCCAGACCAAGCTGATCATTCTGACCTCGATGTGCGAACGCGTCAGCGCTGTGGAAATGGCGGACGCCGGGATCGCGGCCTGGTTGGTGAAACCTGCAAAGGAACAGCAGTTGTTGAATGCCTTGTTGCGGACAATCTCGGAGATGCCGGCGGATTCCCAGGTTCATGATAGAACTCAGCCCTCTGGCAACACGGGAACTTCCTCAATCAAGGTCTTGCTGGCCGAGGACAATGCCGTGAACCAAAAAGTCGGGGTCAAGCAGTTGAAGAAACTCGGCATTGAAGCCGACGTCGTGGCCAATGGACTTGAAGTCCTGGAGGCGGTCAGCCGGATCCCTTACGATGTGATTTTCATGGATTGCCAGATGCCGGAGATGGATGGATACGAAACCTCGAGGCGGATGCGCGAAGCGGGTGGCGCTTCCGCAAAAACCCGGATCATCGCCATGACGGCCAATGCCATGCAGGGTGATCGCGAGAAATGCCTGGAGGCAGGCATGGATGACTACGTTTCGAAACCGGTGAAAATTGAGGAGCTGAAAGCCGCCCTCGACCGGGCTGCGGCCGCCAGGGGACAAAAAACTTAAAGAAAACCGCGCGGGGGTGTGATTAAAACTGGGTGAGGCCTCCCCGGAGCTCGGGTCTGTTACCCGCAGCGCTCTGCCATGAAGAATGCTTTGAAACAAGCGGCACCGAAAGGACTGACTTGTGCTGCGGCTCACCTCACAGAGCCGCGCTGGACTTTGGACATTTTGCAGCCAGCTCCATAGGAGCGCCATGTTTATAGATCCAAGACAGACAACAGAATGACCGAGCTCCGGAGGAGCGGCATAATAAAAACTAGC
>Ga0163144_10004581_pt1 | contig 31069 bp, 23 predicted proteins | sample OliLak19BULKMAT1_FD_123175 | JGI IMG/M metagenome (GOLD analysis project Ga0163144, IMG submission 123175) | Freshwater microbial mat bacterial communities from Lake Vanda, McMurdo Dry Valleys, Antarctica - Oligotrophic Lake LV.19.BULKMAT1 | ecosystem: Environmental > Aquatic > Freshwater >... | reverse complement strand
TACACCATCTCCACATATTGTTCTATTACATTGATTAGTGCAGCCATCTGTATTATTAGTATTACCATCGTCGCATTGCTCTATTTGACCGGATGAGTTTGGATTGTTTGTTACACCATCTCCACAAATTGTTCTATTGCATTGATTAGTGCAGCCATCTGTATTATTAGTATTACCATCGTCGCATTGTTCACCTGGATCTACCTTTCCATCCCCACATGCTGGAGGTATTACAATTGGACATGAACTTGCTCCCTGACAAGCTGATTGTGTTGTATGAGTTCCCGATGGACATGAGGATAATCCTACTAATTCACTTGCTGGGATTTGTTCACATGAATTTGCTGCATCCGATGTACTAGCTGTACATCTAAAACAAGTTAATGCTATTGGGCAGGAATTTGCTGTTTGACAAGCAGATTGTGTTGTATGTGTTCCACTTGGACACGATGTTCCAGTTTGCGTAAAACTTTCACAACTACTTGCAAAATCTGTTGTTCCTGCAGTACATCTATAACAAGTTACCACTGCTGGGCAGGAATTTGCTGTTTGGCATCCAGATTGAGTTGTATAACTTCCAGAAGGGCAAGATGTTCCCGTTTGTGTAAAACTCTCACAACTACTTGCAGAATCTGCTGTACTTGCAGTACATCTGTAACAAGTTACCACTGCAGGACAAGAATTTGCAGTTTGACATGCAGTTTGTGTTGTATGTGTTCCGCTTGGACAGGAACTTCCTGTTTGTTGAAAACTTTCGCATGTACTTGTTGAATCCGATGTACTTGCTGTACATCTGTAACAAGTTACAACTGCTGGACATGAATTTGCAGTTTGACATGCAGACTGCGTTGTATGTGTTCCTGTTGGACAAAACGATCCGCTTTGTTGAAAACTTTCGCATGTGCTTGCTGAATCTGCTGTACTTGCTGTACACCTATAACAAGTTACAACTGCTGGACAAGAATTTGCTGTTTGACATGCAGATTGTGTTGTATGACTTCCTGCAGGACATGAACTTCCAGTTTGTTGAAAACTTTCGCATGTACTTGCTGAATCTGCTGTACTTGCTGTACACCTATAACAAGTTACACTTTGAATTGGACAGCTATTTGCTGTTTGGCAAGACGATTGATTTGAATAAGATCCTACAGGGCAAGATGATCCAGCATGAGTAAAGCTTTCACAAGAATTAGCTGCATCTGTAGTACTTGCTGTACATCTATAACATGTTAATGTTTGAATAGGACAGCTATTTGCTGTCTGACATGCAGATTGTGTTGTATGTGTTCCACTTGGACAAGACGCTCCTGTTTGCGTAAAACTCTCACACGAATTTGATGCATCGATTGTACTTGCTGTACATCTATAGCATGTTATTTGTGCAACAGGACATGAGTTTGCTGTTTGACAAGCAGATTGTGTTGTATGCGTTCCACTTGGACAAGACGTTCCAACGTGACTAAAGCTTTCACATGCATTTGCTGCATCTGTATTGCTTGTTGTACATCTGTAACAAGTTAAAGTATTTACGGGACAACTATTTGCATTTTGACAATTAGACTGTGATGTATGCGATCCCGCAGGACAAGAAGTTCCAGTTTGTGTAAAGCTCTCGCACGAATTCGATGAATCTGCTGTGCTTGCTGTACATCTATAGCATGTTATTTGCGCTATTGGACATGAGTTTGCCGTTTGACATGCAGATTGTGTTGTATGTGTTCCTGTTGGACAAGATGTTCCTGTTTGCGTAAAACTTTCACAAGAATTTGCTGCATCGGTATTACTGGTAGTACATCTATAGCATGTAATCTGAGCTACGGGACAAGAGTTTGCAGTTTGACAACCTGATTGAGAAGTATGCGTTCCACTTGGACATGAAGTTCCAGATTGCGTAAAACTCTCACAAGAATTCGATGAATCAGTTGTACTTGCTGTACATCTATAGCATGTTATTTGAGCCGGCGGTTGACAATATGTAACATAAACATCTGATGGTGAGGACGTTGTAATGATTGGTACGAGTGTTGTATTGGATGGGATAGTAACTGTACCTTGCTGAATGGTCTGAGGTGATGTCTGTGTAGATAAAGATACCATAGTTTGCCATTGTCCTAAATAGTTCAGAGAAGCATAGCTATCATCCCTAATTCCATAACTTGTATTATTTACAACACGAACAGTTGAGTTAACAACTCCATTTGTTACTATTCTAATTTCTGCAACTGCATCGTCAAGGCCATCTCCTCTACGACCATCTGCTCCTATGGACATTGTCCATTGTGGATAAGCATTATTAAAATCTGTATGTGTAAAAATTGCGTATTTAAAATAGATAGGAACTCCAGCAGGAGAGGTTCCGATTTGCTGAACTGAAGTATATGGAAAATTTTGTCTAACTCTAGTTCCTCCATTTGTACAAGGAGTTTGAACCTCCCAAAAGAGCCATTGCCCAAGAGGATCTGCAACTGAAATATCTTTAACTGGTGCAGTTGTAGATGTATAGATTGTATAACTTAAAAGCGTGCACAACAGCAGGAAGAGTAATCCCAACGTAAATCTTCTTTTAATCTCTGCTGTTAATGACATTTTATTAGCTTCGATTTATCAATACTATTCAATATATAAGATAAGAAAAAAGAAGTAAAATAAGAGAATCAAAGACAGTAAAGATTTTAATAGTTATTTGTTATTAAAAATTTGTAGAAATTGGAAATTGGAAATTCATTGTTGAACACGCTATACAATAAGTTTATAGTTTCGCGGGTCCCGTTCAACGGGACCCGCTTATTTCATCATTTTAATTGTCTCAATTTGTTAATTATTCTTTATCTCTCTTTCAATATCTTTTTCAATATCACTTTCTACTCTTAAATCGAATGGCGCAGCATTACTTAGTGGCGTTAATGCTTTCCCTAAGAAACTACCTTGCAACATACTTCTCATAAATTGGGTTCTATAGAATAGTAATCCAGCTAATATCATTAACATTCCTATTAATAATACTGTTCGTCCAGAATCGAATAGTCCAGTTGCAGGTATTAATCCATTCACTTCACTATTATCCAATGGATTACAAGCACCTCCTCCACCGTTTCCGTTAGGGAAGCAACCTGGGTCCGGGTTCTTTGGATTACAATCTGTGGCTCCATCTCCATCGTTATCTATTCCATCTGAACATTGAGTTACAGATGAAGTTGTAGTTCCTGTTGTTCCACCTGTAGTAGTTGTAGGTGTTACAACTATTGGTGGTATAACAACTGTTATAGAAGGACAGTTTCCACCTTGATACGCACTTCCACATTGCCCAGCTGCATTTGTTGTACCTGCAGGACATGTTATTGCAGATACTGGTGCTATTTCACAAGCATTTTTATCCGATGTACCAGATGTACATTGATAACAAGTTACTATCTGTTGGCACAATGTATTACATCCATCTGCATTATTAGAATTACCATCGTCGCAAGTTTCAGATTGACTATTTGAATTAGGATTTTGTAATATTCCATCTCCACAAATTGTTGGTTGACATAAGTTATTGCATGTATCTGCATTTGAAGAGTTTCCATCGTCGCATGCTTCTCCAGATTCTACTTGACCATTTCCACAGACTGGTCCAGGACATTGTCCTCCTGCTAAGTTCTCACAAGCTGAATTTGAAGTCCATCCTAGAGGACATTCATTTGCAAATGCTCTACTTTCACAAGCATCTCCATCGGAATTTCCATCTGTACATCTATAACATGTAACTACATTCTGACAAGTATTATTACATCCATCGCTATTATTTTGATTACCATCGTCACATTGTTCAACTTGACCGTTGTTATTTGGTTGTTGTACAACTCCATCTCCACAAATTGTTGGTTGGCAAGAATTATTACAAGAATCTGTATTATTTGTATTACCATCGTCACAAGTTTCCGCAACGCTTGCACTATTTGGATTTTGCACAATTCCATCTCCACAAATTGTTGGAGTACATAAATTAGTACAAGTATCTGAGTTTATAGAATTACCATCGTCGCATTCTTCTCCAGTTTCTTTTATACCGTTACCGCATTCTAATCCAGGACATTCTCCGCCAAATGCCGATTGACAAGCCGAACTTGTTGTCCATCCAACCCCACAAGCTCCAACAAATACTTGTGAGTCACAAGCATTTGCGTCTGAATTCGGATCTGTACATTTATAGCAAGTTATTGTTGTTTGACATGAGTTATTACAAGCATCTGTATTGACTAAATTGCCATCGTCGCACTGTTCAGTTTGTCCAAAATTATTTGGAGATTGTACCACGCCATCTCCGCAATAAGTTGTTTGACATAAATTATTACATTCATCTGTATTAACATTATTACCATCATCACAAGCTTCTGCTTGGCTAGCGCTATTTGGATTTTGAATTACTCCATCTCCACAAATAGTTGGTTGACATTGATTATTACAAACATCTGTATCTATAGAATTACCATCATCGCAAACTTCAGTTCCTTCTGGAGTTCCATTTCCGCAAGTTGGCCCTGCACATTGTCCACCTTGAGCGGTTTGACAAGATGAGTTAGCAGTCCATCCCCCTGGGCAACTTATTTCAAAATCATCTTGATCACAAGCAGTTGTGTCTTCAACACTATCTGTACATCTGTAACAAGTAACTACATTCAAACATGCGTTACTACAAGAATCGTCATTTACATTATTACCATCGTCGCAGGCTTCTGTTTGTCCTAAAGAATTAGGTGTTTGAACTGCGCCATCTCCACAAATTGTTAATTCACAAGAATTACTACATTCATTTGTATTATTAGTATCTCCATCATCACATTCTTCCCCTGGATCTACTGTCCCATCTCCACATGCTGCAGGCACTTCTGTTTGGCAAGTTGCACTACAACCATCTCCATTTATATTATTACTATCATCGCAGGTCTCACCCGGGTCTACAGTTCCATCTCCACATGCTGCTGGTGTTATAGGACATGCATTTGCTGTTTGACATTCTACTTGTGTTGCATAAGTGCCATTTAAACATGTAGATCCTGCTTGTTGAACCGGCTCACATATATTCGCATCGTCTCCTAAACCAGGAGTACATTGAAAACAAGTTATTTGAGCAGGTGGTTCACAATAAGTTATAAATACTGGTGAATCTGAAGCAGTTTCAATGATAGGAACTATAGTTGTTCCTGGAGTTAAAGAGACAGTTCCATTAGAAACTTCTAAAAAAGTTGTATCATATGACAAGGAAACCATTGTACGCCATTGCCCTAAATAATTTAATGAAGCGTAACTATCATCCCTAATTCCATAGCTATTGTTATTAACCACTCTTACTGTAGAGTTGATTGTCCCAGTACTACTTTGTAATCTAATTTCCGCTAATGCATTGTCCAACCCTAAGCTTCTTCTTCCATCAGCGCCTATAGCAATAGTCCAATCTGGATAATTTGCATTTAAATCTGCTAAACCAAATGTTGCATATCTTGAAAGTATTGCATTCCCATCTGTAGTAGTTCCAATTTGAGTTGTTGAAATATAAGGGAAATTTTGTCTTACGCGAGTACCTCCATTTGAACACTCAGTCTGAACTTCCCATGGATACCATGCACTAAAAGGTTCTGCAACAGCAACATCTTCTGGAGGAGCTTCTTCTTTATAAATAAAAACTGCATAAACTGTGTATGCTAAAAGAGATACTAGTAGTACCCCTAAAATTACCAAAACAAATTTTTTAGTTTTAGAACCGCTGTTATTTGATATTTCCACTCTAAATTCCTAACAATAAATATCTCATCTTAGTAAAATATAAATGCTTTTACAAGCAAAAAAATTAGAATTAGAATGTAGAATTTTGAATATAGAATTTAGGAAAAAATAAAAATACCGCAAACTATTAAAAATTTATTTTTTAACTATTGCTTCAAAATCTATATTCTACATTCTTAATTCTATATTCTGCTTATTCACAAAGCGACTCAACACTTCCATAAAACGCCATAGTTTGAATTTTATATGTACAAAATTCTGTAGATTTATTTTCAGATTTAAAATTTTGTGGAAATAAAGAAGCGACATTAGCAAAAAAACTATTTGAACTACCTGGTTCCGCTTTTACTATTAAATAATCTTCATTTAATTTCAATGTTTCTGTAACGTACTCATAGATTTGTGTTCTACTTAATATTGTATCTATTAAACCATTTTCTTTAGCTTGAATTTCTCCGTAGAGTAAAGCACCAATTTCATTAATAATTTTATCCGAAGTTAAATTTCTACTAGAAGCAACATAGTTAACAAATACTTCGTAATAATCGTCTGCTGCTGCTTGAAGTGTGTCGAATTCTTTTTGAGTAATAGGTCTGAAAGGATTTCCTAAATCTTTTCCTTCTCCAGCAGTAATTAAAATTTTATCTATTCCACCTTCTGTACTTACGCTGTAGCCTGTGTATGGATCAGTCTCTGCTACCACATCTGTATATTGTGAAATCTCTCCACCTATAACGCCTATGCTTCCAACCAAGCTTCCATTATCAATAATAATTTCATCTGAATTAGCCAATGCCCAATAACCTCCAGAAGCAATTAATCCGCTTCCAAATCCATAAACTGGTCTGCCCGTAGTTTCTTGAAAATATTTAACACCATCGGAAATAGCTTGAGATCCAGTAACAGTTCCGCCTGGAGAATTCACATCTAAAATTACTGCTTTAATATTTGTATCGTCTGCTGCTTTGTATAAAATATCTTTAATTTGATACCCATATACAATTCCTTGTTGATCAAAAAGACCAAATATTCCTTGGTCCTCTGGAGGTTCATTTAAAATTATTCCTTCAACTTTAACCACTAGAATTTTATTTTCACTTTCACTATCCCCCTCAACATATTTTTCTGTATACCCATAACTGCTAGCTAGGCTAGAATCCAAACTGGATGAAGTTGCAATGAGTAGGAAAAAACATAAACAGCAAATACAACAAAGTAGAACTGCGATAACAATAAACACAACTACAAACCAAGGAAATTTACTTTTCATAGTATTAAAATATTTAGTATTTAAAATTCTTACTTATTCAGGATACAAGATATATGAGATAAGTTACAAGATAGAAGAAATATGAAAAAAGTTATTAGTTACTTGTTATTGGTTATTTTGAACTCAATTTTTCGTTTGAAATTAACACCCTGTGAGTAAAAGAAATTAGAAATTGCTTGCCTTATACTAAAAGCTAATTGATAAAAGCTAAGTGCTTCTATTTTCCTGTTAAAGGACAAGCTTCGTGATTATTTCCATCTTTAAAGAAAGATCCCGCATTTTGTGGAAAGAAAATTGGAAGGACAAATATTAGAGCTATTAAGGCAAAGGATACTGCTATTGGTTTAAAATTATCTATTTGATTTTGAGATATTTTTAATTTATTTTCTCCAATTCCTAATATATATTTTTTGTCTGGCCTAATTTCGCAAAGACCGCTATAAACTTTGAGTAGTTGACGGATTGAATAAATTAATAACAAGGCTGTAATAAATTTAATTTCTAAACCTCCAAAAGGCAAAGAAGCAAAAGAAGTAGCAATTCCTATAAATGGTAAAAGTATACTTCCACAAACATAACAACCTGTTGTGCCAATAGAGAATCCCAAGGCTATAAGAGTTGAAAGAATTCCACTTTTTTGTCCTTTCTTCCGTTCTCTAATTATTTCAATAAAAAGCACTAAAGATATTGCAGTTAAGAAACTATTAACCACACTAAATAAAATTTGAAATATAACAAATTCAGGATCGTTTACTTTAATGAATATTTCGAATGGCAAAGAACTATCTATAACCAGGTAGTACAGGTAAGAAATGGCTACAGTTAAGACTACTATTAAAAATATATTAAATTTATTTTTGAATATTTGTTTTAATGAATTGTTCATTTTATATCTGAAATTAATCGAAATTTATAGAAAATTGAAATTTATTGTATTTCAAATAATTTCCAGTTTCGCGAGCTACCAAGCGAGCAAATTTCTTCACATTTATCTTACACTCTTCTGCACTCAATTACTACAAGTGTAGTGAATCTTTTATTTCAAATTCACCTACCTGCAAACGCACAATTCGATATGCAATTCCTATTGTACCTAAACTTTCTGCAATTTTCTTAGAAAGAACTCTAATGTAAGTTCCACTAGAAACCCTAGCTTCGAATTTTAAAATATTAAATTCTTTCATATCTTCTACTTCATTCCATTTTTTTAATATTTCCCTTTGTCTGAAATCTCCCTCTACTTTTTCTATTCTTTGCTGAACAGCAACTAATAAATCATTTTGCGAGATGAGATATGAACCCTGGAACTCTATACTATGAATATTAACTTTCTTCTTAGGAATTTCAATTTCATTTAATTTATTGTTCCTGGCCCACCATAACAATGGCTTTCCTTGCACATTAAAAGACGAATATGCAGGGTATTCAAGTTCAATCAATCCAATGAATTTGGAATATAGAATATCGAATTCAGGATTATTATTAACACTGACTAGATTCTGGATTCTAGATTCTAGATTCTCTTCCCCTGATATTAGACCCAGAGGGTCTAAAGTGTCCGTCTCGATTCCTAATAGAATCTCGAAATAGTATTTTTTATCTAAATCTTGGTATTCATCTCGGTTTTTACACTCTTCTCCTACTAACAAAATCAAAACTCCCTCTGCCATAGGGTCCAACCTACCTGCATATGCAATCTTTTGATCTGCATACTCAGGAAATTTTAGCTTGAATTTTTCTATAGCCTGGAGTGGAGTTAACCCTTCTGGTTTGTTGACATTAAATACATTCGATCTTTTCATATTCACCATTTAATAATTTTTAATTTTCAAACCAAGCATCTTGTTTAGAAATTAGAAATTAGAAATTGAAAATTGACTATAAGCTAACAGCTAATCGCTAATACACCTTTTGCTTCGATAGTCTTCTATAAATAAATATTGTTATTAATCCAAGTACTAAATTAAATCCAATTACTCCTCCTATAATTGCTTTATCGTTAACTATATAAGAAATTTGAATATTTCGGCTCAAAGATTCTACATCTTCATTCATTAATTCCAGTTTAATTTCCACATCCTTAATTCCTTTTTCAAAAAAATTGTAATTTCTAAATCTTGTTAATGTAACATCGCTTTTCTGCAAAGGTAAAATAGCCAACTGTAAATTCTCTCTCAACTTTCCCGCATCTGTAAAATCTCTATCTTTATATACCAGTTTAGAAATTGGCATATAAGAACTGGTTTTATTGTCGAATTTAAATTCTAAAGTATGGAAAAAACCAGAATACGCCTCTTTTCCCTTTAGATTGGTTTGGAAACTTACATCTGTGCTTACTTTAGGTTCAAAATTATCTGTAAATTTTATTTTCTGCGTAATTTCGCTTTCATCCAAAAGTCCTAAATTATCATTAAAATCTTCCTCCGGAGACCAATTCCCCATAACTACTCTATCGAAATCGTTTTCCATTCCAAAGTAATTTAGACCAGTAACTTTTTGCATAAATGGATCCATAAGAATTGTTGTTTCTCCATTGCTCGCTAAACACCAAAAATGCGGGCTTAATTCGGGCCCGAACCTCATTGGCAATGCAATGTACCCATAGCTAATTTGAAAATTTAAACCTATGCTATTCGCTAAACCCGCAAGCACAAAACAATAGTCGAAAGATTCAAAAGATTCTTTCTCGGATAATTTAGTCCAATATTCATTCATGTCTTTCAATTCTGCCTTTTCTGTTTGATCCAGTTTATATTTGTTAACCAAGAGATTATGAACTTCTTCTAATTTTATAAATGAATCTTCTTCTTTATTAATAAATTCCGAAAGAGGCGGATAAAATGGATTATCTTTATTCAATTCAATTCTAGGTCCAATATTCTCAACTATATTTAAATTCCCAAAAGACTTCATTACCTTCACCTTAAATTCTGCTTCCTTTTCCTGATTTTTATCTATCTTAATAACGGAAAAATTAGCATTCCGGTTAAACAAACCATATATACTATTGGTCAATTCGCCATATTGTACTTTTTGAGAGTTGCTTTGAAAAGGTAATGGAAATAGACTTTTTACTTCTTTATTAGAGTTATTTTGAAACGTAACTTTGGAAGCTAAAAATAAATCGTATTTGTCTCCCCAAACGAAAAGAATAGAACTAGGATTCACAAATTGCATATCTATCGTTTCAGACTCCGATGCTAAAGAATTCTTTGGAATCATAAATTTAGGCGATCCAATTGCTTTATCTATCTTAAAATTTACCTCGCTTAAGGTATCTTGAGTAGATTTAATAAATAAATGGCTAGAACTATCAATTGTCTCTATAATATTACTAACTTTCGCATTAATAACCAGCTTTTTGGTTTCAGAGGGTCGTACAGCATGTTCTGAGAAATCTATGTTAATTTTAGAATAATTCACTTTATCTACTTCATTTATAGTATGTCCAACGTCTGCATCGTTTATTTTTATAGAGACCTCTGTTGGATTTGGATGAGGAAAAACATATTCATATCCTCCTATTAGCTTGTCTGCAGAAGAATTGGTTATCTCTTGCTCTATAGTGAAATTAGCAGATCGATCTGCATTTACCACAATATTCATTTTATAACCCCCGATTGAATATTCCTGAGCTCTAACTCGATGGTTAAAAACGAATGTAATACAAAGGATAGAAGCTATAATAAAGAAGCTTTTTTTTAGTCTATACTGTAAAATTGGCATGAAGATATTATATACGAATATACAATTTAATTGTCTTAAAAACGCTATCAATTTGCAGGTGTAGGATCATCAATCGACCAGTCATGAATTAATTATATGGGTCATAATTTCAAAAAAAACTTTGGACAGAACTTTTTAAAAAGTTCTAAATTTGTTCATAAATTGCTAGATCCTCTAAATCTTACAGCTAACGATCTTGTAATAGAAATTGGCCCTGGGGATGGAATAGTTACTAAATCACTTCTAGAAAGCGAAGCACAAACTCTATGTGTAGAAATTGACTACGACTTAATTGCAAAGTTGATTAAGAAATTTATAGACATGCCAAACTTCAAAATAGTTAACGAAGATTTCCTAAAAGTCGATCTAGATCAGATTATCTCGGATAACAATGTGGATGGAGGAATTAAATTTGCAGGATCACTTCCATACAACGTATCTAAAAAAATAATTAGAAAATTGTTAGATTTCAACTACAGGAGTTACATCGCAAACGATTTTCAAATAAAACGAGAAATAGATTCCATGGCATTTATAGTTCAGGATGAAGTAGCCAAGATCTACTCAGCTAAACCTCCATACACAGAATTCTTGGCTGTAATTAGCAATATCTTTGCAGATGTTAAAAAATTAGAGTCCATTCCTGCATCTCAATTCCATCCAAAACCAAAAGTAAATGGAGGAATAATATTCTTCAAATTAAAAACTGCCAAACAAATTAAAGAACTCTTAGCAATTAAAAAGAATGAAGCCTTAGCAGAGGCAGTTAAAGAATTTGAAACTTTGGTTAGAATTGGATTTTCATCCCCAAGAAAGAAAGTTAGTAGCAATATAAAACATTCAAGAAAATATGAAGATAAGAAAATAGAAAAAGCATTTGAGAAATTAAAGATTGACGATAATACTCGTGCAAGCCAACTGGATTTCCAAACTTGGGTTGAAATATGGAAAAAGTTAAAGAATTAACTAAAATAACAAATTACAAGCATCAAATAACAAACAGATTAAAATATCTAAGTTTAAAAATTCCCCGTCTTAGACTAAATGCTAACTAAAAGCTAAATGCTTTATATTATTACTTCCCTATTGTTTCGCTAATTGATTCTTCCACTTGCTTTATATTTAACCCTCCCAGCTTAAAGATAGGGTTCAAGAACTTTCTTAAAATAACAAGCTCTTCCACTTTCAATAAATAGCAAATTAGGTAATACAAAAGGAAAGATGGGACAACAGTTACCAATGTTAACAATATTAAATTGAATGTTGTAGATCCGACATAGTCGTTTTCTGCCACATCTGGAATTGAATAACTAATCGCAGTCCATGTTTTATACAGTAGATACATAAATACCAGCATACTTCCTCCAGCAACAAATTTCTTAGATGTACTAGAGATAACTTTCTTTAATCCTATATTCACTTTATTTCGATTGAAAATATACAAAAGAATTATGAATTCAATACTGTAAACAATACTCATAGCAAACGATATTCCTGCCACTGCTGCCTTCCCGTCAGATCTAACTACAAATTGATTTATATTTAAATCGAACGTAAGAATATCCATTGAGTTGATTGTTAGAAGTAGCAAAACAGTTCCAAGAATTAACCCTATAAAACCTCTATATAGCTTATACGTGATTACTTGATAAATTAAATACCCAATCCAAAAGAAACATGCTAAAGCCAATAAAACATAAATAGTATTCGAAAGATTTAAGTTCGGACTAAAATTATCGAAAACAAACACAAATCTCTTAAATAATTCATTTATTGAATATTCTTGGTTATAACTAAAAAAGTTTGTAAGCAATATAGACAATCCAACTACCGAGAATAAACTAAACGCAGTAACCATTAGCGGAGTTATCGTATCTTTAGCAGCATAATACAAACTTAAAACAAACCACCTTGCCGTAATAAAAACTAACCCAGGTGTGAAGAATAATAAAACCCAAGCAATCTGATACGATCCTTCTAAAGACAAGTTTGTATTTGGCACAATTCCATAAGTTAATCTAACTATTGGCACACGCAATACCATAATGGTTAAGACAAAGGGGATTGCTAGAAAGAAAATTTCATTAATTGTTTTTAAAACTATATATTTAATTTTTACGTAGTCTTGTTTGATATAAAGCTTGGAAAGAGTTGGATAAGATGCATAAGAAAATGTATACCCGAAAACAGATGGTACTAATAAATAAAGTGAAGTTGCTAAATTTAATGCTTGTGCACCTCCTAAAAACGCACCAGCTAAGAATTTATTAAATGCAAAGGCAACCTGATCCGATGCTAGTGCAAATATTCTAGGCGTTCCAACTCTAAATATCTCTTTTATATATTTACTTCCAAAATCTATGGTGAAGTAATATTTGAACCTCAAGCTCAAAAATAGAGGAATTTGAATTATTAAATGAAGCATAGATCCAATAACTACAGCTATAACTAATGCCCATGGACTTTTATCCATTGCTGGGATTAGTGCAATTACAACCAAAATTCTTCCTAAATTATAGAACAAAGGTGAAAGTTGAGGAATTATATAACGATCATATATATTCAAACCACTAGAAATAAATATGCTAATTCCAAGTACGAACTGTGGAATTAACAATACCCGCATCATATCTACAATTGTATCTAGATCCGAATCTGTAATTAAAATTGTAGGCTTAATTATATTATTTAAGAAGAATGGGAATAGCTGGTCTCCAAAAATTATTAATATTGCAGTAAAGAGTAAAAAAACTATTACGGTAAAATTTATTATAGAACTATAGACTTTATAAAATGTTTGTTCGCCATCTTTATCTTTGCATGCTAATAACAATGGAATGGTCACTGTTCCAACTGCACCTACCATCAAAACAGTTGTGAGTAATTCTGGAATATTATTTGCATACAAGAAGAACTGCATTCTTATGTCTTCAGTTCCATAGTAAGATGCAGTGATAAGATTATAAATTTGACCAGAAATTTTTGTAAGAAGTGCAGGTAGCATTAACCAAACCGCTGTATTAACAATCTCAGTTTGCTCCTTACTCAATATCGTTTTCAACCTCACATAGTTTTTGTATACAAAGGGCATATTAGTAAATTCAAAATGCAAATTTATTTTTATCTCCTTCCCCAGCTTTAGAGAGGGAAAACGCTCTATGACCCAACACTAAGCGTACTCATTATACTGTAAAACTTTGGACTGAAGTAATAGTACACCGAAAAGTTGTTAGTTTCTAGTTGTTTGGGATCAGATTGAATACTAGAAGAGGAAATTTCACGAAAGTGAAATTTCCTCTCTTAACCTAATCAGTAAAACCTTTCCTGACTATAGTCAGACTTATTCTCTAGGTTTTGGTTGTTCTACACCTTTCATTGTAAAACTAGTTCTGCCTGCTTCCATTTTAATTACTTTAACTCGAACGTTTTGTCCGGGCTTTAAAATTTCAGTAGCATCTTTAACAAATCCTTCTTGAATTTCTGAAACATGAACCAATCCAGAAACTGAATTGGACACATCTACAAATGCACCATAGTTCATTACTTTATCAACAATTCCGTCGTACTCTTCGCCTATAGATGCTCTTTTAAACATACCTCCTATTGCTTCTTTAACAAATGCCATTTGTTCAGTATTCATTGCGGTAATTGAAATTTTCCCGTCTTGATCTACACTAATGTCTGCAGGATTACTTCCATATTTTCCAGAATCCAAAACCAATTCTTTAATATTTTTTCCTCCTGGTCCAATTAATTCACCAATTTGGTCTTGTTCAATTTGCATAAAATCTACTTTTGGTGCATTTTCTGCAACTTCATCTCTAGATTTATCTATTACTTTATTCATAGCTTCCAATACATGTAATCTTCCAGTTTGTGCAAGTCTAAATGCCTTTTTAATAACATCTACTTTTACTCCTTGAAGTTTGTTTTCATATTGAATTGCTGTAATTCCATTTTTAGTTCCACAAACTTTAAAGTCCATGTCTCCATAGAAATCTTCCATTCCTTCAATATCTAAGATAAGTTTATATTCATCTTCGTTTCCATCTGTAGTTACTAATCCCACTCCAATTCCTGCAACTGGTTCCTTCATTGGAACTCCAGCAGCCATTAAAGCTAGACTTCCTGCACAAGTAGCAGCCATAGATGTTGAACCATTCGAACTCATGATTTCAGAAACAACTCTAATTGTATAAGGAAAATCGTCGGTTGAAGCTATCATATTTTTCAATGCATTTTCTCCAATTGTTCCATGTCCAATTTCTCGTCTTCCTGGATGATAGTTGTATCTACCAGCCTCTCCGGAAGCGAATCCCGCCATGTTGTAGTGATGCATAAAAGATTTTGAACTTTCTCCTTCCATTTCATCTATTATCAATGCATCTCCAGCAGAAGCTAAAGTTACAATTGTTAAAGATTGAGTTAAACCTCTAGAAAATAAAGCAGATCCATGTACCACAGGGATTACGTCGATTTCTCCTTCCAATGGACGAATTTCTTCCAATTTTCTTCCCGAAATTCTTTTATTATTTTCCAAAATATTTTGTCTTACTACTTTTCTTGCAATATATTCAACACCTAAATGAATATCTAGATCTGAATATTTCACTTCTCCAGAATTCATTTCTTCACTTATTTTGTGCTTCAATTCAGAGATTTTCTCGTTTCTTCCTACTTTGTCGCCGTCTATATACAATGCAGTTTCAACTTCATTATGATATTTTTCGTTAATTGCATTAAGCAATTCTTCTGCAACTGGTTTGTTGTCGAAGTCGTCTGCATTAATGTTTAAAGATTTTTCAACTTTGGAAATAAATTCTTTTTGTTGTTTGTTTGTATCGGAAATAACAGCTGTTGCTTTATCTAAAACAGCGTCCATTGTTTCTTCAGAAACTTCTTTACCCCATCCTTCTAAAGATAGAATCTTTCCATCTGTTGCAGAAATAATAAATTCTGCTTTAAAGGCATCTCTATTTTTTGCTGGAGGATTAATTACAACATTATCGTTTTCGTCTACACATGCAATAACGCTAGAGCAAGGTCCAGCAAATGGAACTCCAGATTGCATTAGTGCCAAACTAGTTCCTAAAATTGTTAAAGCTTGCGGATCGTTTTCTCCGTCGTAACTTAAAACTGTCAAAACAACAGAAACTGCTCTTTTAAAACTTTTTGGAAATAAAGATCTAATTGAATGGTCCACTTCTCTAGCTTTAATTACAGCTTCGTCGTTTGGTATACCTTCTCTTTTTTTATATTTTGAGCCAGACATTACTCCTCGAGCATACATTTTTTCAATGTATTCAACTCCAAGTGGGAAATAGTCTAATTGCGCGTCTTTATTGTCTACAGTAACTGCAGCAAAAAGTGTTGTGCCTCCCATTGTTAAAAAAATAGCACCAGCGGATTGCCAGGCCATTTTGCCTGTTGAAATCTCAACTTGTTTACCATCAATGGTAAAAGTTTGTTTGTTTTCTTTGTTCATAGAAATATAGAATTTCGAATATAGAATCTTGAATCTGGAATAACAAAATAAAAAGATTTTGAGAGAATCTCTAGATTCTATATTCTAGATTCCAGATTCTCGCGAAGATTATTAGTAGTTTGCTATTTGCTTCCTTACTTTGATGGGATGTCATCCTGAGCCTGATGAAATGTCATCCTGAGCTTGCCGAAGGACGAACCATGTCGAAGGACTAACAGCTAACTACCAACAATTCTCCGTGAAAAATTATAGCTGTTTGAGAGGGGAAAGTAAAATCAGCTGCTAACTAGGCTTCAAAATTAGAATTTACATATACTTCGTTGTAACAAGGAGGATGGTGAAGAGTAGTAATTCTATTTTTGTACCTGAAATTTAGATCTTCATCTGGCATTTGCTGTGGTTGTTGTGTCATATGAAATTTCTCTAATTTCAGAATTATAACAAGGAATTTCTTTCGCTTAAAGCTTATGGCCTAATGCTTACAGCTCAATTAATTATTCACCAAAAACTTAATAGTATCGGACATGTATTTAATTGCGGAGATTATTTTGTCGTAGCGCATTCTATTTGGTCCAATTACAGCTATAAACCCTTTGCTTCCATCTTTAAATCTTATTTCTGAATATATAACAGAAAAGTCCTTAAACGCATCGTTTCCTGCTTCTTCGTCTCCTATAAGAATATTTACATCGTCATGGTTTTCCCCTTTGTTAAAAACATCCGAAAGCATATAGTAGTCTTCTAAAATCTTTAGAATTCTTTGCAAATTGTCCTCCTCTTTAAGTTCTGGGATATTTGTTAATGAAGTTAATCCCGAATAGTACAAATTATTCCCAATTAAAGCTACAGCTGCATTTTCAGAAAGCATGCTTAGAAAATTCAATCCCTGTCGAATTAAATGAGACCTTTCATCTTTCACTTTAACTAAAGAGCTCAACATTTCCTCTTTTGTTGTGGCATCTATATAGTTAATATCTGTTTTAACCTCGTCTACAAAGAATCTCCAACCTTTATCTGTTGGGATTCTACCCGCACTTGAATGTTTTTTATATAGATAGCCACGAATAACAAGCTCGGCCATTTCGTTTCGAATTGTGGCCGAGCTTATTTTAAAATTATATTTATCTAGTAAATTAATTGAACCGACAGCTTCCGCAGTATCTATAAATTCTTTAATTATCGCGCTTAACAACTCTTTTTGCCTGTCTGTAATATTCATATTCAATTATAGCAAAGTTAAAAGTTGAGTGCTAGATAGAGTTATATACTCAGGATATCTCAAAATCCCTCCTCGATCCCATCATTATCAGGTTCCCAAGTAAAAGTATCTTGACCGCTTGCTGTATTCATATCTTGTGGTGGATACTGCACTAATATGAACCAATCTGGCAGTTGAAAACCCTCAACTGCAGCATATGGATGGTTCACGGGTAAAAGGGTCACCTGGATCCGTTTGCGAAGTTTCTGCCATAAGAAGAAAAATTAACAATTAATTATCAATATAACATTTCGGAAAGCTATGAGCTATAGGCTGTAAGCTGTAAGCTGTAAGCTGCTAACAGCTAATCGCTAAAAGCTATATCAAACCAATCTGTTCTGGGTGAATAGGTTTTGGACGCAATGGGTTATGAATTATGTGTTTAGAGTTTTGGGTTGGGCCGCCGGTCACTTTCATTTTATTTCCTGTTTCGAATTTCTTTCGAGATGCTGCTTTCCGACTGCTGAAGGCTGACAGCTCCTTATCGTCTTTGGTCTGACCTACTGAGGTACTTTGTACTGACTTACTATGTTCCAACTTCTTACTTCCCCCTTCAAACCTCTCCAATATCTCACCAGCCCTATTAATAATTTGCTGAGGGACTCCTGCAAGCTTTGCAACGTGAACTCCATAGCTTCTATTCGTTCCACCTTCAATAATTTTGTGCTCAAATTTAATATTCTCTCCCTCTTCCGAAACTTGAACATTAAAGTTTTTAATATTTGAATATAAATCTTCCAATGCAATTAATTCGTGATAATGCGTAGCAAAAAGCGTAAATGAACCTAATTCTTTTTGAATATATTCAATAATCGACCATGCAATTGCAACACCGTCGTAAGTACTAGTTCCTCTTCCCACTTCGTCTAGGATGATGAGCGACCGATTAGTAGCATTATTCAAAATATTTGCAGTTTCGGACATTTCCACCATGAATGTGGATTCACCTCTTGCTAAATTGTCCGAAGCACCGACTCTAGTAAATATTCGGTCGACCACAGACCATTCCATAGAATCCGCAGGAACAAAAGATCCAATTTGTGCCATTAAAGTAATCAACGCCACTTGACGTATAAATGTGGACTTTCCAGACATATTTGGCCCAGTTAGAATATGAATTTTTGAATCTTTTGAAAAATTCACATCGTTTGGCACAAATTGTTTTGTGAGTTGTTCGACAATTGGATGACGAGAATTTCCAATTTCCAAAGCCGGATCATCGTCCATCGCTCTCTGACCTACCGACCTACTCTGTACTGCTTTACTTCCTACTGACCTACTTCCTACTGCCATACTCTCTACCAATCTACTTTCTACTCCTCTACCCTCTACCACCCCCCGCTCCATCACTCCTCCGCCTTCGGCACCTCCTGCTTCCACAAGCTCAGCATGACACGAAGAGGATTTTTTGCTTTTATCGTCCATCGTCGTTCGTCCTTCGTCCTCTGTCCGACCTACTGACTTACTCCGTACTGCCCTACTTATCTCCGGCTTGCAATACCTATTCTCTCTCGCGACATTTGCAAAAGAAACAAAAATGTCTATCTCAGAAATCTTTTCTGCCAAATCTAAAACAGCGGTAATATCACTAGCAAGTTGACTTCTTAATTCCAAAAACATTTGCTGCTCTAGCTTATACAATTTCTCTTCTGCACCTAAAATCTTTTCTTCCAATTCCTTCAATTCTTCAGTTATAAACCTTTCAGCATTTGCTAAAGTCTGTTTACGGATATAATCTACAGGAGCTTTCTCCGCTTGCGCTCTAGAAATTTCGATGTAATACCCAAAAACTTGATTAAACGAAATTTTCAAAGTATTAATTCCAGTTCTTTCAATTTCTCTTTTTTGAATATCTAACAAAATCTCGCGCGAATTATTCTTAATATTCCTTAATTCATCTATTCCTGAATTTATTCCATCTTTAAAAATATTTCCTTCGTTTGTATTAAAAGGCGGATCTTCCTGTAAGTTGCTTTCGATTAAATTTATGACCCCACCAATTGCTTCGTCATCAAAATTTACTAAATGCTTCAATCTCGAAGAAAGATTCTGGCCAGACAATTGACTACATAAATCCAGACAATTCTCTAAGCTTAACTTCAAGGCAACTAAATCTTTAGGACTAGCTACAGCTAAACCAATTCGGCCACAAATTCTTTCTAAATCGAAAATAGTAGAAAGCTTTTCGCAGGAATCATCTACACAAATTGGATTAATAAAGAAAAATTCTACTGCATCCAACCTTTCCTTAATATATTCAGGATTTACCAAAGGATTTAAAATGAAGTATCTTAATTTTCTCTTGCCCATGGCAGTTAAACATTTATTCAAAGTAGCGAACAAAGTTGCATCCTGAATTCCATCTGTATTTATTGGGAATAACAACTCCAAATTTCGAATTGTAGCCTCGTCCAGCTGCATGTAATCGGAGAAATGATAATTTTTGATTTTACTAATATGTTTTAAATCTGTTTTTTGAGTTTCTTTTAAATACGAAATGATATTTCCAGCAGATACAATCAAGCCATCGTTATTTTCTAACCCAAACCCTTTCAAATTTTTAACATGTAGCTGATCTATTAAGACTTGACGATTCGATGATGGTTCAAAGTTACTATTAGGCAAAGCATGTAAATTATTAGCATAAATATTCTTAATATTTTCTAACTGGGATTCAGAACACAGAATTTCTGAAGGTGAAATTTTTACCAGTTCATTTCTTGCAACTAAAGCATTGTTAGTTTTGAAAACTTTAAATTCTCCAGTTGTTAAATCACAGAACGACAAGCAGAATTGTGCTCTTTGGTCTTTTGATTTTTGCCCTTCGTCTGATATATATATTGCCGCTATATAGTTATTTTTAGAACTATCTAAAGATTTCTCGTCCATAATAGTTCCAGAAGTAATAATTTTCGTTACCTGGCGTTTAACCAATTGACCAGCAGTCGCTTCCTCCATTTGTTCTGCAATTGCTACTCTAATTTGAGCCTTAACAATTTTTGGCAGATAGTTTGGTAACGCATGGTAAGGAATTCCAGCCATAGGAATTCTATCTTCAGATTTTCCCCTTCCTGTAAGTGTTAACCCTAGGGTTTTGGACAAAAGGACCGCATCTTCATGAAAAACTTCGTAAAAATCTCCAAGCCTAAACATTAAAACAGTATCTGGATACTGTTTCTTCAATTCATAATACTGCTGCTGCATTGGAGTTAATTTCATAATGACAAATTACTAATGACTAATTACTAGAAAGCTTACTCTTCATTGTTTTCTGAATTTTAGTTAATATTTTTAAAATTTCTTCACAATCATCTATAAGTTCTTTAGCATATTCCTTGGAGATAAAATTTTCAGACTCAATAAGTCTTATCCAATAGTGAGTTTCACGAGCTTCTTTATAAGAAATAGTAATCTTTGAAAGAAATTCTTTTGAAGAAAAGTTACCTATCGTTTCTTCAATATTTGCACCTATCGAAGTGCCACTTCTTAAAATTTGTTTTGAAATAACACAATCTTTTCTTTCTTTTTGTAAATATAACGATAATTTAATAATCTTTCTAGCAAAATTGAAAGTCTTATCTTGAATAATATTTTCCTTCATTAATAGTAATTAGTAATTTGTCATTAGTAATTGTATAGATTATACACCAAACACTTTGTCAATCTACGACGACACAACTTGATGACAAATCCTAGAGATTATTTCAACTTTATAACGGTAAAAAAATGGCTAGCTTAGAAGGACAGGTAGAGCTGGCATTATCCCAACTCAATCCTATTCAATTACCGAATGTTAATGAAGTTTTAGAATTGGTAAGAACAAATACAAGAATGAAAAGAAGAGAACGATTCACAAGAATTGCAGAGATCTTAAATTTAGAATTCAATATGAATTTAGATGAGCTAAACGAAACGCAAATCGGTAGAGCGATTAATAGAGTTAAAAATTGGATAAATCGTGAATAACAAGACAAAGAACGAACAATAATTAATTAGCCAGAATAAATTTAACTTTGTCTATGGACCAAGATTTACCAGGAAAACCATTAGATTCATATAGAATTTTTAAATTCCGAAGTGTTCAAATTTGGGGGATTGTTGCTGGACAAGAAATACTTAATATAGATCCTGGGAACGATTTAAGCGCCGAATTCCTACTCTTATTGCATTTAGGTAAAAAATATTGCTTAGAAAATCAAGAAGATTTGCAACAACATATTAATAGAGTTAGATGGTATAGAATTCTTCTTGCCCAATATTTAGCCTTACCATCTGAAGAAAAAGAAAAATATTTACCTCCAGAACAACCAGAAGTTTGGGAAATTATTAAGTTAGATGAAGGAAGAACTTGGTTTCTAGACGCTTTATCTGTAAAAGCAACAACACAAGTATACATGACCTTACTACAAAGTATTCAAAAAGTAGTTGGCGAGGAAATAGAATTCTCACCAGGATTTCGTGGAATAGAAAAGCACCCCCAATTTGCTTCTTCAGTAATTTCAGAGTTAATAAATAATCATCTATATATACGTTTGGATAGAAAACTACGGAATTCGCAAATGTCTAGAGCAGTTTATGCAAATATGTCGGAAGATGAAAAACAGGCAAATAAAAACAGAGTTAGAGAGGCAATCGGGCAAGTGCCTATATCTGATGAAGAATTTGGAGAAATATTGGGTCTATATTTAGATGGAACATCAATCAAGGACATTTGCTTTATGTTTCCTCAACATAAAGAAACTACAATTAATCATCTAATCTATCCAAATACAGATTTTAGGCAAAAACGATATTTTACAGAAGATGAAAAAATCGAAATGATCAGATTGAATCATGAAGAAGGTCTAACCTATGTCGAAATAGCAGACATTTTCGATACCGTTAGGGGCGTTGTAAGTAAAATTTTGCTGTACAGAAATGCTAATCTACCTTTATATAGAATAGATTGGCAAGAAGTTATTGTGAAAGTTGAAGAGATAATTAGTACAGCTTATAGTTGGGAAGATTTATCTCTAATTCTTAAGGATAAATATGATATTGAAATTTCAAGAAGATATCTAACAGAAAAATTAGGTGCTTCTCATTCTCATTTACTTGGACAGAATATTGAACGCCAAAAAAGAGAAACTCAGCTAGCAGAAATATTATCCCAAGCAGGAATTTTACCAGATGGTAGATACAATATAAGAGGTGCCGCAATTGAAAAAATAATGGGTGTAAGCAGTTCATTCATTGCAAGATATTGTAAAGATAATAATATTAATTTGCTAAGACCTCTTTATCAAAAACCTTCAAGAAGAAAAATTCATCCTACTCAAGAATAATAATCAAACCTCTCTAAACTCAGCGTCTTCAACTTGTTGAGTTTTTGGTTTCACTTTATTATTTGGACTTGATGAGTTTGTTGTAGTTTGTTTTACTTTAGTGTTTCCACTTTGGTCATTTGTCCCCTTCAAAAGATTCCCTATTTCTCTAATAATATCCATTAATGCATCGCTGCCGGAAACTTCAGTTTGACCGCGTAATCGACGCAAAATATTGTAGATAAAAATAGTTATCAATAAAATCGGCACAATAACTAAGAAACAAAGCAGTAAAAGTATAGTTTCGAACACAGCAAAAACTTAAAAAATAAAACCTAAAACTTTAAACTACTGCAATTTTACCCTATTTTTTATGTTTAACGTTTTAAGTTTTATGTAAAATGCTATTGCTATCAGCCAGAAGCCAATTGTGTTATCCTTATTTAGTTATTGCCGAAAGCTGATTGATTTATGAAATTCTTGGCATTTTGCGTAAAAGGGTTAGAAAAAGTTGTAAAAGATGAAATTATCCGAACTATAGACGATGCAAAAAACATTGAAGTTCAAGAAAAATTGGTTGTTTTTGAAACAACCTTTGGTAAATGGAAAGAGCTTGTGGATTTAAAGACTGTAGACGATATTTGTGCATATATTGGAGAAGTTGAACTAAGAAATGGGTTAAACCACAAAACTCTTGGAGATGAGATCTTGCAAATGAGCTTTCATAATACTTTAGAAGCTATGAATAGATATCGAGAGTTCAAAGAAAAACAGTTCTCTCTTACTGTAAGTTTACCTAATACCGAAGGTTTGAACACAAACAAATTCAAAGACGATTTTGCACAAATTTTTGCTAAAGATAAAGGTTGGGGTTATTTGGAAAGGGATCACGAAAATTTGGATATACGAATCTTTTTAGGAGAAACGTCTATTTTTGTTGGAGTTAGATTAACTCAGAAAAGTTTGCACGATAGACAATATAAAGAATTCTTTAAGAGAGGAAGTTTAAGGCCTACAATAGCAGCAGCTATGGTAAGTTTAGCTACAAAAGAAAAAACTGGCAATTTTGCAGATACTTTTTGTGGAAGTGGAACTTTGCTTTGCGAAGCATATCTTAAAGGCAACCAAGTTTATGGAAGCGATATAGATAAAACAAGTGTTCACTTTTCTAAAGAAAATTTAAAAAGATTAGACTACGATGGAGAAGATAATGTTAATGTTTCGGATGCGAAAAGAACTCTTTTCAAAAATGAATTTTTCGATTTTGCAGCTTCAAATCTACCATGGGGAAAACAGATTGAAGTTGAAAGTATTACAGAAACAATAAGAAATGCATTAAATGAATACAAAAGAATTCTAAAAAAAGATGCTAGTTTATGCTTGTTAACTAAACATCCAGAAATGGTGGAGAGCTTAATTGCAGAAATCTTTCCTAAACACAAAACAACTTCATTCCAAATTAGCTTAGTAGGCCAACAACCGACTATGATAGTAGCTAGTATATAGTAAGTTAGTACCTCAGTACTTAACATCTGACCTACTGACTTTACTGACCCTACTGGTTACTTGCTATTTACTACTCATCTCCTTTGTTATATGCTGTTTGCTATATGCTATTAGCCAACAATGAATCTAGAAATTCTTGCTTATCTTTCACTAATAATCGTATTAACCTTCCTGCTTGTTAAATCTGCAGATCTTATTGAAGATGCATTTGTTTTCCTAGCAAAGCAAACTGGAGTTAGTGAATTTGTTATTGGATTTGTTATTTTAAGTTTAGTTTCTTCGCTTCCAGAATTTTCAATTGCTATAAATTCAAACAATACAATTCCAGAACTTTCAATTAGTAACTTAATTGGAGCTAGTTTAGTGCTTCTTACGCTGGTTATCGGCTTAACAATTATTAAATTCGGAGATATAGATTTTAAAGGCAAATTTAACGAAAAGGAAATTATTGCCGGCCTTGTTGTAATTTTGATGTCTGTAATAACCCTTGCAGATGGTACTTTGGCTTTTTGGGAAGGCTTAAGTTTAATTGCCGGATATCTAATTTATGCATACCACATCTACGTTATATTTAAAGTAAAACCAAAGATTGAAACACCAGAAAAATACACAATGGTGCCGGCTAAGAAAGTTGTTCAAATGCTTACTAAATCTGTTGTAGGTGCATTTTTAATTTTAATCTCTTCTTCTTTGTTAGTAGATTCAATTCGTGAACTAGCATCCCCAGAAAGATTCAATGTGCCAGAATCTTTAGTTGGACTTTTCGTTTTAGGTATTGGAACCAACTTACCAGAAATAACAATTTTAGTTAGAGCAAGAAAAGCAGGCTACAAAAAATTAGCTTTAGGAAATTTTATTGGAAGCGCTTGTGTGAATTCTTTAATTTTGGGAATTCTTGCTGTAATGACTCAAGGAGTTACAATTAAAGACTTCGATAGGATGATTCCAGTTTTAGTAATTCTTACTGTAGTAATTTTTGCATTTATTCTTTTAAGTTGGACTGGAAGAAAGATTACAAAACGCGAAGCTGCAGTTCTAATTAGCTTCTACTTTGTGTTTATTGGAGTTGAGTTTTTTCTTGCGTTTGTTGCTTAAGCTTCAGACTCGGCGTATGGAAATCTTTCTTGTGGCAAAGGATTAGAGGTCTGAGGTAATGAATTAGCCATTTTTTGAAAATCAGTCTCACCTCTCTTCGCCCAAAGGTTTAATAACTCCCTATTCTCCATGTTTTTACATAACGCATAAAATTGTTCCATAGTTATATGTAACTCATTATTATCTATGGCATTGGCAAACCAACTCATACAACGGCCCCTTTCCTCCGACATACGTTCGCTTTGCTTTTGGGTTAACATAGAAAATCTTCCTAAACCAAGGATCTCCTGCGTCCCCTCATCCAAAATTATGGCATTAGATTGTCCTGTTTCATCTTCTGTATTAGGATCCATACATTCATCAATAAGCAACGAACATAATACCAGAAAGTTGAAAATATACATGTGGAATAAGAAAGATTTTACATTCACGCAAACTATTCAATATATATACTTATGATATAATGATCTATGGATAGTAATAGTGCTTACGAACATTCTACTGGAACGCAACTCATACAGAGGTTAATATACGCCTCTCTTTCAACAGAATTTGCACCTCTTAGGAATATTGCATTAGGACTTGTGGCAACATTGCTCATAATTTATCCTTACATCTTACATAGCTCTCAAGATATAAAAGATATTTTAGGAAGCAATGATTCCTGCTACTTGTTAGGGGTAATCGGAGATGATTTAATGGAGAATCCCGAATTGGCGAATTTGACCCAATTGACATATATAGCTCCCTATCTAACTGCAGCTATTTCTCTAATTGAAACTAACCAGCAGTCTGCTGCAAACGATCTATGCAACAGATTAATTAAAGTTCTACAAAACGGAAATAATGATTCACTGGAAAGTTTTTCTTCCACTTTGCCCCACGACAGTCAAATGGGAGAACTAGGGTATATTAGATTTAGTACTCCATTGAGATATGCCCAATTACCTCCAAATGAATTTGGCTTCATAGAGATTTCAGAAGAAAATAGTACGTTATTTTTATTACCTAATTTCGATACTCCAGAGGTTCAACTAGAATTTATAGAACTTTGGGGTGGTGCAATGGGTTCTAAAGGTAGTGAAGCAGATCCCCTGGAGGTAGTTCCTGGGTTTACAGTATACAATCCGTCAACGATATTTCCTATTTCCCATTTGCATGAATTTGAACTATTGACAAATAGAAATCTATTAACTTTAGCAGAACAATTTACTGGCAATGTTCCTTCTTTTGCATCACCTTTATCTTGTATACCTCTCAATGGTGCTGAGCCTGAATCAACTATAACATCTATATATGAAGATGGCCGGCCTAAAAGAGTTGAAACTGGAGAACAAATTATTAATAACACTCTAGATCTCAATATTCCCTTTTTAATTTCCACAGACAATAGAAATTTTGAAATTGTACTAGGAAGTGAGGTTCTGGAAAGAAAGAATTCTTTAACTACAGCTTGGCATGGCAATTGGGCATTCTTTTCTAATGGTAATAATTTATTAACAGAAGGAAATGAACAATGGGGACACTTAAGAAATCATATTGCTGGTGCCCAAATATCGGGAGCAAACATGAGAGTTCATGCATTATTCACAACTAGCAATAATCAAACTCCTCTACTGTTAGACCTCCCCGCCGGTGCGCTTCTAAATCCAGAACTTATGACTAGAGTTTTAAATAGTATCGAAGGAAAATACGGGACAATTCAAAATGGTTTAATAACAGATCTTAGATATGCAGGTTATACAGGTTTTAACAATTTCGACCGATTTGGTGGACCGATTAGTCAATTGCTATCCCATGCAAGATGTAATTTATTATTCATGGGTTTTTAAATATTTAATAAGTTTTCTTTACAATTTCTTAACATTCTCCTGCGACAATAGTTAAAGTTAAAATAATTTTATGGGAAGGATTGGATGTTTTGCCATTGGAATAGTTGTAGGAGTTGCTCTACTAATCTATTTGGTTGGCGATGTGCTTTTTTAAATTAGTAGAGACGCAAGATCTTGCGTCTCTACTAACATACTAACCTACTACTCTACTTACTACTTGCTACTGTCTACCTATCTACCCAACTACCAATCTATTTATCAACTAACCAATTCAACAAATTCTTCAACCTTCATTATCTTAGCTTCACTTTCGTTTCGTTTTTTAACTTCAATACCACCTTGTTCTAAACTTTTTGGGCTAATGACTACGCGGTAAGGAACTCCTATTAAATCTGCATCTGCAAACTTTTCACCTGGTCTCACATCTTCTCTATCGTCCCAGAGTACTTCAATTCCTTTCGACAATAATTCTTCATAAAGTTTTTGTGCCTCACCCTCACCAATATTCTGACCTTTAATCTCCACAATATGTACAGTGAATGGCGCAATGTTCACGGGCCAGATAATACCCCTTTCGTCGTGAAATTTCTCTACTAGAACACCCATTGCTCTGGTTATTCCAATTCCATAAGATCCTAAAATTACTGGAGTTTTTTCTCCATTTTTATCTGTGAAATACAAATCTAATTCTTCAGACTTCGCAGATCCGAAGTTGAAAATATTTCCTACCTCTGCTGTTTTTACTTTCTCCAGATTTTCCTTTTTTAAACCTAGTTGTTCTAAAACTTCATCTGTAAACACCTCTTCATTTACTGCTATTTTCTTTTCTCTATCCAAATAGCAAACGTCTTCCCCAGCCTCACAAACAGTCTGAAATTCATGACTAAATTGAGTAAAAGCACCACCAGAAGCAAAGGTTAAGAAGGTATCTTCTCCAATTCCGATTCTTTCAAATGTTTTTAAATATGCTTCTATTGTTTTTTTGTAAAACTCTTCGTGTGCTTCGGAGCTAATAGAATAAGAATACATATCTTTCATAACGAATTCCCTTCCTCTCATAATTCCGCTTTTTGCACGCAATTCATTTCTTAGTTTTGTTTGGAATTGGTAAACATAAATTGGTAAATCTCTGTAGCTATTAATATATAATTTCATCATTTCTGAAATAGGTTCCTCATGAGACCATCCAAATCCAACTTCAGTCCCATTTTTTAATTCAGATTTAAACCAAACGTCTACTTTTTCATCGTCCCATCTGTTAGTTTTTTCCCACAGTTCCTTTCTTTGCAATGCTGTCATTATAATTTCCATACCTTCAATTGCATTCATTTCTTCCCTTACAATTTGTTTTATTTTTTCTAAAACTTTAATTCCCAAAGGTGAATATGCGTAAGCACCGGCCATTTCTTTATAAACAAATCCTGCTTTAATTAACAATTGCGCATTCTTCGAAACTTCATCTGCAGGAATTTCTTTTATTGTTTTTGAATATAGTTTTGAATATTTCATTTTAAATTTAGATATTAAATATAAGATACTAGATATTAGAATAGATATATAGCTACCCCAAAGGGAGTTTTAAAGTTATTTTTTAGTATAATTTTTAAATTTTTCATAAACAAAAAAGCCTCACCTTCATAAACATCAAATATGACATTTACAAGGGTGAGGCCTAATTACAAGTTTCAATTTGACGTTGTTTTCTACGTCATCTTGAGATTGCCGAAGGATCACGTTACCACCTTGGTTCGTATTTATATTGCTATAAACACCTTTGTATCCGTTATTACGGATACTAATTTTTCTTTACTGAGTTTAGTTTCTCAGGAGCATTATTCTACTTTACTGTCATGGTGAGCTTGTCGAACCATGAAGACAAGTAATAGTTTTGCCCTCACTCCAAAGGCTGGGAACCTTTTTCGCTGTGATTCATAATTATATAATAAAAACCACAAAAATGGTATAATATATATTGAATATATCTAAGAATACGAGTCAAACAGAATTAATTAAAAAAGAAGTATTTGAGGAAAGACTTCCAATGAAGCAGGGTTCTTCCAGTTTTTTCATTAAAGAGCTTTTTAGCAAAGAAATTGAAGGATTGAATAAAGTTCAAAGACAGATAATACAAATGTGCCATTTAGTAAAGTGTTCAATTTCCCACAATGAATTTAGAAAGATGGACAAATTAAATTACGTTGTAGTGTTTATTTTGTATGATCAAAGCAACGGAGAGCTCTCTACCCTACTTAACAACGAGGCTTATTTAGATATTGATTAGAACCAAAAAGCAGTAGATTTTATTCAATCTAGAGTTGAAGGAGAAAGCCCACTAAGAATTAACGACTTCAAATTTCTAATTCCCGAATCGATCTCTTACACAGAATCAATAGGTGATGAGATTGATGCACCAACAGAACCTTATGGAGTTAACCTCTCAAAGTTAGAAACTCAAGAAATATAAATCTCTCCAGAGCTAGCTCCTACAGCCTATAGCAGATAGCGCACAGCCCTCAGCTCACTCGCCTGCCTGCCTACCGGCAGGCAGGCGAGTGATAGCGAAGCAATCTGTTCTGCAGTTATTCTTTTAGATCCTGAAACGAGTTCAGGATGACAACATGGGAGGCAATTGCTGATGCTATATGTCATTGCGAGGAGGCTACGACGAAGCAATCTGTTCTGCAGTTATTCTTTTAGATCCTGAAACGAGTTCAGGATGACAACATGGGAGACCATTGCTAATTGTTAATTGTCAATTGTTAATTATGTACTAATGTACTCTCCCTTATTATAACTGCCTAGCACTCGCAAATCTGTTGCATAATCTTTAAGCTCATTCATAGCACTTTGCATTTTCTCGCTATTTATAGGAGCCATTGCGTCTAGATAAAACCTATAATTCCATTCTGTACCAATAATCGGTCTACTTTCAATTTTTGTTAAAGCTATATTTCGATCTGCAAAACATCTTAGCGATTTATAAAGCGAACCTGGCTCTTCGCCCAATTCGAACTGAAGAGTGGTTTTGTATTGGGTTTGGAGTTTAGGGTTTTGAGTTAAGGGTTTAGCCTGGTCTAAATTCAGAATTCTAGATTCTTCATTCTGATTCTTCGTGAGAGCAAAAAATCTAGTATAGTTCTTAGGATTCTCGTGAATATTTTCATATACTACTTCCATATCATAAATTTCAGCTGCTAATCTGCCTGCAGCCGCACCAGAATCGTGCAAATTATTCTCCTTTATATACTTAACACTTCCTGCAGTATCTTCATGTTGAATAGATTCTATTTCGGGATTTTCTTTCAAAAATTTCTTAATTTGTCCAAGTCCAACAGGATGAGAATAAACTTTCTTAATTTGCTCTAACTTAGTTCCTTTGTTGGCAATTAAATGAAAATTAATTTTCAAATAAACTTCTGCAAAAATATCGAAATGATATTTACTTAAATTGTCGTAGTTTTCGTAAATTGAACCATAAGTTGAATTTTCAATAGGAATAACAATAAAATCGACTTTGTCTGATTCTAAATCTTCAAAAACCTCCGAGAATTTGTCCCTAGTAATAAGATCTAAAGGGGTTAATCGGGTAGTTTTACTTTTGTCATCGCGATTTTGGCTGTCATCCTGAGCTTGTCGAAGGATCTCAGCTAAATGCTCTGATGCAATATGCGAATAAGATCCCAATTGTCCTTGTATAGATGCTTTCATAGAAGATGTTCCAACAATTGCAATAAGATGAACGGATGGTCATAATAAAGTGTTTAACATTTTAAGACCATCCAATGAATTCTAACATTGAAAGCTACCTTCTTGCACTAGCAGATTTTC
>Ga0163144_10004580_pt1 | contig 31070 bp, 17 predicted proteins | sample OliLak19BULKMAT1_FD_123175 | JGI IMG/M metagenome (GOLD analysis project Ga0163144, IMG submission 123175) | Freshwater microbial mat bacterial communities from Lake Vanda, McMurdo Dry Valleys, Antarctica - Oligotrophic Lake LV.19.BULKMAT1 | ecosystem: Environmental > Aquatic > Freshwater >... | reverse complement strand
CGAGCAGGGTCAATGCCGCCGCCATCGTCACGGATCTCGATCGTGACCTTGCCGCCTTCGTGATAGGCGCGCAACAGGATGCAGCCTTCGGCCGGCTTGCCGGCGGCGATGCGCTTGTCAGGTTTCTCGATCCCGTGATCGACCGAGTTGCGCACCATGTGGGTGAGCGGATCCTTGATCGCCTCAATAATCGACTTGTCGAGTTCGGTATCCTTGCCTTCCATGTCGAGGCGGACTTGTTTGCCAATCTGCTTGGCTAGGTCGCGGACCACGCGCGGCAGCTTGCCCCACACTGCCTCGATCGGCTGCATGCGCGTCTTCATCACCTCTTCCTGTAACTGGGAGGTGATGTTGTCGAGTCGCTTGCTGGTCGTGACCAGGGCGCTGGAGGCGGTAGCCCCGGCATGCTGGAGGATCTGGTTGCGAGTCAGCACCAGTTCGCCAACCAGGTTCATCAACCGGTCGAGTACACTCACATCCACGCGCAGACTTTGATCCGCCAGGGAACCGCCGGCAGTTGCGGCTCCATCCGCTGGCTTGGCAGCGGATTCTGCGGAAGACGAACTCGGACGTGGCGCCAATTCACTAGATTGGGCTGACGGCATCACCGGATGCTCAGCGGTCGGGGCACTGACGACCGCAGCCTGCACCGCAACGGGCGCTGGGGCCGAAGCTGGCGCAGACTCGACTGGCTTGGCAGCAGCGCCGGTCGCCAAGTGTTCAAGTTCGGCGATCAGGCTGGGATAGTTCTCCGATCCTTCCGCGCCGGTCTTCTCTACTTCGCCCAGGATGGCACGGATGGCGTCCACCGAGCGCAGCAGTCCGCTGCTGATGTCCTGATTCAGGACTAGGGCGCCATCACGAAGCTTGACCAGCAGGTTTTCGCCAGCGTGGGCGACGCCCTGCAGCTTTTCGAAGCCAAAAAAACCGCTGGTACCTTTGACTGTATGAATGGTGCGGAAGATAGACGAAATGATCTCGCGATTCCCCGGAGTCTGTTCCAGCTGGAGAAACTCTTTGTCGAGCCGGTCGAGGTTTTCGTAACTTTCGACCAGGAACTCTTTCACCAATCCGTCAAGATCGCCCATGAAGCCTCCGTCGTGCTAGCTTAGGTCACACGGAAGCCTCTGGCAAGCCTGGTTCGTCCGTCCGCCTCTATTCAGCCCAGATCCACAGTTTGCCTTCTAGAGAGGCCGCCACGAGCGAACCATTCCAGACAACCGGCGGGAGAACTTCGCTTCCGGCATCGATACGGAAGGGCTTTGGGCCGAACACGCTCAGCACTGCGCCATTGGCGATGACGGCGTGCCCCCCCCACGCGAGGGCGGACATGCGATCGTTTGCCTCAGGCTTCGCATCCAACTTGCCGACCTCAACCCAGCCGCCGTCTCCGCGCAACATGATCTTGCCAAACGTGCCAACGATGACGCCAGGACCGCCACCGACGCACGGCTCGGGCAGATCCTCTCCTGTCATTTTAAGGCCATCCCAGGCAAAGGAGCGTGCGGCAGTGAGGCCCGCCAACCCGGTCGCTGTCGGCCAGGCTGCCAGGACTGGTCCATCCAGCTTGGCAACGTTTTCAATTCCGCCATCCTCTGCCCGCGTCGATTCCAGGCGTCCGTCGCGACGAACGGTCAGGATGTGTTCGCCAATCAGAACCGCCTCGGCCGCGTACAGGCTGCTGCCGGCTGTTTGCCAGGTCAGGACGGCGGTACCCCGCTGAGCGCCAAGCAACCGACCATCCGACGTCGCCACGATGAGCAGATCTCGACCGATAACGAGCGGGCTGCGGTAGGACAGCAGCGGAAAGTCGCTGCCAGCAGGAAGGGCTATGCGTTCGTTGGAGGGCAGCCGAATGGCGAGTCGTTCACGGGTCGCCAGCATCAATTCATCACCGACCTGCGCGACCGCAGCCAGCACCGGCTCGACCAGTGGCGAGGTGCTGTCGATCGCCACCGTCCGAGAGGCGTCTGCCGTCGGCTTGGCATAGGTGATCACACGTCCACGATCGCCCAGCCATAGTTCACCATTGATGACAGCAGGACGGACAGTCAGTGGCCGACCGCTATCCTGTGCCAAGGTCGCGCTGCGGTCGAGCCGCACTTTGATGCGCCATCCACCATCAGCCGCGGCGCCGGACACGCTGGCATCCTTGTACCCCGTCTTGCGCACGATCAGCCGCATATCGATGCGCACGTCGGCCGTAACCTCGTGGATCAATGGTGTGACGCCAAGTACCTTGCCTTCGGCATTGACGACCTCGGCACCCTCTGGCTGGCTCATCACCACCAACGGCAGATAGGCCAGTCCGATCTCACGGCCGATCGCTTCGCAGGCAGCGACGTCGCCCTTCAGCAGGGCAATCTTCAGTTCGTCTTTCAGTTGGGCGCGACGCACAGCCTTCCCACGGGCAGCATCGAGGTCGATGTCGGCCTCCTTGCGGACAGCCGTCAACTGCCATTTCGGCTGCTTCACGATCACTTCCAGGGCCGACACGGCAGCGTTCCAATCGCCATCACGTCCCAATCGCCGCGCCTCCTCCAAGGATACACGGGCAGACGCTTCAATGGCCTGCAGCGACAGGGAACGGGCATTCAGCGCCTCGACCAGGCGGACATCTTTGGCGGCTATCTGGGCGCCTAGCGCCTTGGACTCGGCTGCGCGCTCGGCAACAGTCCGGGTATCCGAGCCGGAGGACGCGGCCATGGCCCCAACCAGGCGTTCGATCGAATCGCGATCCGAAACCTGGGCGTACTGTTGCAGCATCGTTGCGATCTTGGTTCGGGCGGGATCCAGGGTTTCCGCACCTGCTCCGGCAGACAAGGCTTCCAGTCCGGGATCAACCACGGCTTCGACAGCAGCTGCGGTACGCTTGGCGGCGGAAGCCGTCTTGTCTGCTGCCGCCTCGATCGCCGTTCCTGCCCCCAAGTCACCCAGACGCATGCCTTTCATCTCAGCCTGGACTTCCCGCCAAGCCCCGCTGCTCGCGCTGGCCTCGAGGACAACAAGCCGGTCGGCAACGACCTTGATCTGGGCCTGCAGTTCGGCATCGAGGGCGGCCAACTGCCCCTCCAAGGCTGCATCTGGTCTGGCTTGGCGCAATTTGGCCACCGCCGACAGGCGCACTGATAACGGAAGCGGCTGGCTGCGCGCGGCGACCTGCGTGTCTGCACGCCACGCGGTCAACGCACGATTTCCTTCGAGAGCCCGCTGGCCTTTGACTTCATCGATCGCAGCTAGAGCACCAGCAACATCGCCATTGGCCAAACGAGCTCGCACCTCGTCACCGAGTGCGGAGGCGGAAGCACGCACATCGGCTTCCGCATCGCGCAGCTTGGCAGCCAGAACGGTTTCGTCGGGTAGGACCGCGACGCGAGGACGCGCAGCGACGAACTCTTCACCCTCGATCAATTCGCCGATAGCCGTGCGTTCGGCGGTGATGGCGGCTTCGACCTGGGCGCCCAGGCCATCAACCGTGCGGATGGCAGACAGGTCATTGCCTGCCTCCTGGCGAAGCTTGGCGACCAGATTGCGAACATCCGTCCAACTGCGGCCGGTGATGAGCTGGCTGACCTCGTTCTGGTCCTTGCGTAGGCGTTCCTGTTTGCGGTTGTACTGCACCACCAGCAGGGCCACACCAAGACAGATGGCGAGCAAGGCGAGCAGTCCGACCAGCACAATCGGACGGTTGCCTGACTCCCGCCGGGGCGAGCGATAGTATGGCTCAATGTCAACGGGCGTCGGGACTGAAGCGGTGGCCACTGCCGGGGAATTGACCGTCGCAACCGTAACGCCCGACTTCGGCCCATTGCTCACGACCGTGGTACTTGGCGATTTCACCGCCGGGTTCATACCGCTGGAACCGCCGCTGTTACGCTGTTCAAGTCGGTGGATGACGCGCTTGGCGATCAGTGAACGCATGACCCGACCGAGATTCAGGCTGCTGTCGCGGCACAGCTCGGCGATCTGCTGGACGGTGGAGCGACCGTCGATGAAATTGAGTACCATCTTCTCGTACTCAGACAGCGCCCCGCTGACGTGCTCACCCTCGCTCATGGAGAAGACGGCATCCCAGCCGCCCACCTCGCGTTCGACGGCCAACTGCTCGCCAACCCGCTGGTCGCAGGTACGGATCAGGGCCTCGACTCCGATACGCATCTTCAATGCACTGCGGCCGATGGGGAGCTGATCGGGCGTGACGCCTTCCTGGAAATCGATGCTGACGACCGGACCACGGAAGGCCCTGGTCAGCGAGTCCTCGACCACAGCCTGGGATAGCTGGTCCGCCTCGGCGTCACTGACCAGCTGGCGTTCGACCAGGTACTCGCGGGCCTTGGCCCCACCGGCTATCGCCGCCGACAGCTCGGCCATGCCCGATTCATCCAGCTTATGGTAGGCCACACAGGCCTCGGCGAACGCCTGCTCGATGTCGATGCCGAGGTCGATCGCCACCGGATCCCCTTCGGCAAGGCAGATGCCCAGACTGAAGCCTTCACCTTTGGTCTGCAGAACACCAGTCATCCGCTGGCGGTGCAGGGCGTGGAAGCGTTCAACGAGGTGCGAGTCGAGCTGCATCGGGTACTCCGGAACCGGGAGGGGATTCCCCGGCCCTGGGAATCTAGAAGCGGAGGCTTGACCTGCCAGAGGGAACGGCGCGGGGCGAGGTCTGCCGTCCAGTGGCTGATCCCGGACCTGCGGCCGAACTAGCCCCCCCCAATAATGGCCTAACCGTGGTGGTATCCGGTGCCCGCCAGGATGGTTGCGGCCCGATACAGCTGTTCGACCAGCACTAAGTGGGCGATCTGATGCGGGAGCACCATCGGGCCGAGCGATACTCGGGCGTCGGACAGCGCCAGGGTTGGCGCATGGTGGCCGTAGGCATCGCCGATCAGGAAAGCCAACGGACCGTGTGCCACCGACCATTTCTCCAGTCGTTTGGCAAAATCAGGAGAAGTGTATTGCTCGCCACGCTCATCTAAAGCAACCCGCCAACGGGCCCCTGTCGGCCACAACGGGACATCCCCCTTCGGTTGGCGTTCTACGATCTCCAGCCGTCCGAAACGCCCGAAACGCTTGAGGTACTCGTCACGCAGCGCGACGACGTGGGCATCGCGCAATCGGCCGGTCTGGATGACCGTGATCTTCACGATGTCTCATCAGGCAATGGGCTGCGGCACGTTCCGGCATGCGCGATCCCGCTCACGTTCAGTCGTCCCGGGCCTTGAGGTAGCGTGCCCGGAAGTCGACGGCCCAGCCCTCGAAGCGGTTCTGCTCGATCGCTTCACGCATCGCCTGCATTAAGCGCTGGTAGAAATGCAGGTTGTGCAGAGTCATCAGCATCTCCCCGAGGGTCTCGCCAGCGAACAGCAGGTGCCGAATATAAGACCGGCTGAAGCCGCCGGCACAGGCTGGACACGTGCACGAGGTATCAATGGCATAGCGATCCTTGCGGAACTTCTTGTCCTTTAGTCGCATCTTGCCGTCCCAGGTGAACGCGGTGCCTTCCCGGGCATAACGCGTGGGGATGACGCAATCATGGATATCCATGCCCGCCTCGACCGAAGCGACTAGGTCCTCGGGCAGCCCGACGCCCATCAGATACCGCGGGCGGTCGGCAGGCAGCAGCGGGGCAGTATGGCGAACTACCCGCACCATGGCGGCATGGCCTTCACCAACCGAAACACCGCCGATGGCGATGCCTGGCAGATCCAGCGCGGACACTTGTTTGGCGGCCCGGGCCCGCAGGTCGAGGTCCATGCCGCCCTGGACGATGCCGAACAGGTGTTGATGGTCCTGCAGTGGCACGGTGGTGCAGCGCCGCAACCAGCGCTCGGTCCGGCCAAGACTTTCAGCGACGTAGGCAGCACTCGCGTCATGAGCAACGCATTCGTCGAAGGCCATGACGATGTCCGCTCCGAGCTTCTTCTGCGTCTCCATCGACGACTCGGGGGTCAGCAGGGTCGGTTCTGCATCGTCTGGTTCGGGCGGTTGGGGTGCGTTTGGCGGGGCATTTGGCGGGGAATTGGCCCGGCCACCAGGGCCTGGACGATCCATCCGAGCAGCGGCGCCCGACGGCGAGAAGCGGAACTTCACCCCCTCCTCCGAGATGGTCCGCTCAGGTAACGAGAACACCTGGAAACCGCCGGAATCCGTGAGGATGGTCCGATCCCAACGCATAAGGGCGTGGAGGCCGCCGTGCCGTTCGACCAGCTGCACCCGTTCGGGGTTGGCCATGTGGTAGGTGTTGGCCAGCACGACTTGGGCTCCGGTGTCTGCGACATCGCCCGGAAAGGCGCACTTGACCGCAGCCTGGGTGCCAACCGGCATGAAGGCCGGGGTGTCGACCGGACCATGCTTGGTCCAAAAACGTCCGCGGCGTGCCTGACCGCTCTGGGCGAGCAGTTGGAAGCGCAGACCGCCACCAGGTGTCCAGGGATTGGCGTCGTCAGGCATGGGCCGGATGGTCGGCGATCGCGCCGTGGCGCAAGGCCTCCGCCTGTGCCTCAGGCCATGGCGCGAGCGCGGATCTCGTTCTCACTAGAGGCGATCAGGGCTCGCGTGTCGCCGGTCCGGTCGAGCTGGACCACCACGTCGCGCAGACAGCCATCTTTGACATCGTAGATCCATCCGTGGATGTCGACCTCCTGGCCTTCGCTCCAGGCCCGGCGCAGGACCTTGCACTCAGCAAGATTGACGGATTGCTCCAAGACGTTCAGTTCGCACATGGCATCGTGTCGACGCGCTGCCGGTACCTCGGTCAACCAGGGATACTTGCGTTGGATCTGCTTGATCGGCCAGATCCAGAAGTCGATCAGGCCGTGAGCGATGTCCTCCAGCGAGGCGCTTACAGCACCACATCCATAGTGTCCGCAGACGATCAGGTGGCGGATACCGAGCACCTCGACGGCGTATTGCACTGCCGACATGCAGTTCAGATCGTTCGAGAGCACGACGTTGCCGACATTGCGATGGACGAACACCTCGCCTGGCAGCAGACCGATGATCTCGTTTGCCGGCACCCGGCTGTCGCAGCATCCGATCCACATATAGGACGGACGCTGCTGCTGGGCCAGTTTACTGAAGAACCCTGGATCGGTCGAGGTCATCGACTCGACCCAGCGGCGGTTGTTCGAGATCAAGTGGGCAAGCTGGTCAGCCATGGCACGGGACAATCGTCCCCCGCCCACGCCGTCAACCGGGATGCCCGCATCAACCTACGCGACGGACTCCAGCGTACAAGCCGGCCAGCACAGGATCGAGTTCACGCTCGACCGCCACGGCGTTGACAATGCGATTGCGGCTCTGCAGGGCGACCCAACGTTCGAACACCTTGCGTTTGCCGTGACTGATGGCGTAGCGGAACTCCTCTTCGAGCACCGGCACCAGGTTGACTGGCTTGGAACCGGCATTTCCGACCGCGATCCGGGCCGTGGCGGAAGGCAACGGACCTACGCGTGGCGACCGATGCGCTGCTGGGGCGACAGGTGCTGCCGGACTCTTGGCGGCCAGCGACGGCGCGACCGGGAGAGCGATTTCGTCGGTCTTTTCCAGATCGAAGCTGGGGATGTCGTGGACACTACGGGCCAGCGCACCGGTGTCGGCCTTGGGCGCCTCGTGCAGCCCGAATTCCACATCACTCTCGTGCTGGATGGACTGGGTGATCGGGGCGTCGTTGAGTTCGAGGGCGTCGTTGCTTTCCTCGGGCTTGATCGAGACCGGCTCGATGATGGCGGGGGCGATCGTCTCCTCACCACCGAGCAGGTCGTCGATATCCTGGATATCAGCAGAGATATCGGGAGCGATATGCTGCAGCGCAGCGGGCTTCGACGGGGTGATTTCAAATGCCGAACTGCTCGGCATTGGAATGGGCGCATCGACCGGACGTTGCAACATCTGCGTTGCCGACTTGACCGGCTGGTCGCTGACGTCTTGCGAGAACGAGCGCGAACCTTCGCTGGCGACCACCTTGCCGCCATAGTACTTGTCGATCGCGTTGTGGATTTCACCACGCGTCGCGACGACCTTCTTAATGTCGAGTCCCGTCTTGGTCTCGAGCTGGCGGATCGCCTCGGCATCAAGCGGGTTGACCATGGCCAAGGTCAGCAGGTTGCCCAGCTTGTCGACCGGGAATACTCCGAAATACTCAGCATCATCGCGGGTTATCGTATCGAGCGCCTTTTTGCGGATCTCGTACTTGTCGACTTTGAGATGCGGGACCCAGGTCTCTTGAGACAACGAATTGACAAGCTGATCCTCAGTGATGAGCCCCATACTCACGGCCGCAGCATCAATCGACAGCAGTTCCGCCTCTGCCTTAGTGCGCGCCGCATTGGCTTGTTCGGCGGTCAGCAGGCCAGCCTTGCCAGTGAGAAATTCAAGCAGGACCTGGTCGCCAGTACGCGACGGGCCAGTGCGTCCGCCACCAAGCGATCCGCTGAAGTCCGGAGCCGAGCTAGCGAGAATCGGTTTGGTCGTCGCTGGACGGGTAGGCGTGGGGTCAACCGCATGATGGGGACCAGAACCGAGATCGAGCTGATCATTATCGAACGACGGCACTGGCAGCTGGATGTCTTCCAGCGATGGCTCAGGCAACGAAGCGGCTGGACGAGCCGGGGCCTGGACCCGCTGAGTGGACGACTTGGGTGCCGCGGCCGGCTGCGACGCAGGCGCCTTACCGACCGCCACGACCCGACGCACGCTCTTGCGTGTCGACTGCGGAGCCTCGGTGATCGGTTTGCGGGCGCTGGCCGCTGCCGGCTTGCCGGCGTCTTTCTTGTTGCCGAAAAGTCCCATGCGTGTTCCTGACCTCTGAACGCTGATGATGGACGCGCCCGCCGCTCATGCTTTGCCCTCCGAAGCACGCAAACACTGTCCGTATCACACTCAGCGCCAGTGGCGCAGGCCGATGGTTGCCCAGTCGACACAGCCCTGACATGCTGAGTGGACACGCGCACGAGCCCGAGCCCGAGCAGAAGGAAACCATGGCGGTCCTCAACTTCGACATCAAGAGCGTCAACCTGCCCAACAATGAGGAGGGCAAGGCCGTCTTTCTGACCGGCTCGATCGACGCCAGCACCAACCAGACGTTCGAGAAACGGCTATCGGACATCCTCTCGTCAGGGACGACCAGCGTCATGCTGGTCCTGACCAACGTGAAGTACATCAACAGCACCGGCCTCGGCACGATTGTGAAGTGCGTCGACACCTTCCGTGAAAAGGGTGGGGACATCAAGCTGGTCGGCGTCCCGACCAAGGTTATCGCCCTGTTCGAGATGCTCGGCCTACTCGCCCTCTTCGAGACGCACGACACCATCGAAAGCGCGGTGGCCAGTTTTGGCCGGAAGAAGGAAGCGAAGGCGGCTGTCGCTCCGTCCGTCAAATTCCCGCTGCAATTCAAGCACCCGGTCACCGGCATGGGCCTGAACATCAGCCAACCTGGACGGTTCAAGGATCCACGCACCGGCGACTACTTCTCGGTCGACGCCTCCGGGACCATCGAATTCTACGAGATGAGCAAGGTGAAGATGGCCGAGATGAAGATCCCGGCCCACTCTGACTTCGCAGCCGCCGTCGCCCCCATGGCGACCAGCTTGTGCGCCGCCGCCAAGCTGCCATCCAGCGTTGCCGAAGCGATCGGTCGTGCTCTGACCCGCGCTGGCACTCTGCTCAACGCCAAGGCCGTCGACGCCAACGAAACCTGCAATATCATCCTCGTTGCCGACCAGGACAAGCTCCAGGTCGGCATCGTCAGCTACGGCAGCGCCCTCAGCATCAGGCCCGACGACATGGGCCTGCGTGAGATCGCCGGCTTGGTCGACGAAGCCAAACTCCAGGTCCTACCCACCCGTGGCAACCTGCTGACCCTGGTCAAGCGCGCCCGCTGAATCTGCTGTCCCGTCGCGGCAGCAAGCTATGTCCTTAATGGATCAAGCGCGCATCGAGCCAGGCTCACCGCGGCCAGATGAAGCGTTCATGCGCTTGGCGCTAGCTGAAGCTGAAGCCGCCGCAGCAGATGGAGAGGTCCCCGTCGGCTGCCTTGTGGTACATGACGGCAGAATCATCGGACGCGGTCGCAATGCTCGTCAACGCCTGAAAGACCCAACCGCCCACGCTGAAATGGTGGCAATCACTGCCGCAGCCAGTGCGCTTGGGGATTGGCGGCTCGAAGGTTGCACCCTCTACGTCACCTTGGAACCTTGTCCGATGTGCATGGGGGCCTGCCTCAACGCCCGCATTCCGCGGGTCGTCTACGGCGCCAGCGAGCCGAAGGCCGGGGCCTGTGGCAGCATCGTCGACCTGCGCGCGCCACCAGGCTTCAATCATCGGGTGGAGGTCCTCGGCGGAATCCTGGCACCCGCGTGTGCCGAGCTGCTGGTGCGCTTCTTCCGCAGCCGCCGCAACGCATAGCGTACCGCGCGTGCGGCCTCTCCTCGTCCTCGTCCCGACTCTCGCGGCGGCCATCCTGGCCACCGGCGAGCCATTGACCGCAACCGCCTGGGATGTGCGCAAGGACGCCACCGAACTGCTCGATGAGATCGCCCGCAGCCATGGCGAACCTGGTGATGTGCTGGTCCGCGCCCAGGCGATGATCGCTGCGCACGGAAGCGAACTGGTCAGCCTGTCTCCAACCGAAGCCGCCCCACTAGCCGTCGCCATCGCGGTCCGCCTGCAGGCGGCTGGACTCAGCGAACGCTTTGCCGCCGAGATCGGTCCAGGTGCTGAGCGTCGGCTGGCAGAACTGATCGCCGCGTCAGCCGGACCTGGCGAGTTGGTCAGCTTCGCTCGTGGGGTGCCCGGCACGAACGCTGCCGTCAAGGCGTGGCAGCGGGCAGCCGATCTGGCGTGGGACCGCGGGCTACTGCGACTGCACGGCGAAGCCGCCATGGCAGCCGGCTCGGTGGAGGCCGGCCGGGTTGCCCGGCTGACCGCTGCCCGCAGCCTGCTCAGTGGCAGCCCAAGCCAGTTGCCGGCCACCCTCGATGGCCTGGATGCGATGTGGCGCATCGCCACCGAGGTCCAGGCGAAGGCAGTCGCTCAGCCCGCTAACGGTAACCGCAGACGCAACCGCCAGGTAGCCGCCGCCCAACGGCCCGGAGCAGGCCTGTGCGGGGCAGGGGCGATCGCCTATGCCGACGGGCAAAGCCTGACCGTCGTGGACCACTTGGTCGGTGTGCAACAGGGCGCGCGCATCGCCCTTGGCGATCGGCCGTTGCCCCCATACGTCTCCAGACCCGAGGCAGTGCCGGGTGGTGCCGTAGCCGTGGGTGTATCGGAAGGCCGGATCCTCCTGGTGTGCGCCGACGCGGCCGGCACCGAACGCTGGCGCCACAGCGGTGAAACCGATGGCGTCGATGCGATCGGCGCACCGGTGGCCCTCGATTCCATCGTTGCGGTCCCCTACCGCACGGCTGGCGAGGATCGCCTGGAACTACGTCTTCTCGCGGTATCCACCAGGGATGGCCACCCCTTGTGGGACATCGTGATCGGCCACCTTGCGACTCCGCGCTGGGGTTCGGACAATCTGGCCCCACCCTCGGCCGCCCGCCATGCGCGTGGACTGATGGTCTGCTCGAACGCCGGTGCCCTGGCGCTGGTCGGCAGCGATGGCACGGTCCGCCGGCTATGGAGCTATCCGACCCGCAACGACATGGAGATGGAAGGAACCAAGCGCGGTCGTCGGGGTCTGTCTGCCGGCGACGGACGCACCGCGGTCGCCACACCGGCTGATCATGCCGGTCTCGTTCTAGTTCTCGGAGCGGATGAATCGACGCTGAAAGCGTATCGCGGCGACGGGGCCGATGGCGACGTGCTTGCGGTCGAGAACGGCGAGGCGCTGATTGCTGGACGCCAGATCGCCTTGGTCGACGTGACCAAACTCAGCCTGCGCTGGACCGCCCCCCTGCGCCTACCTGAAGCGCAAGGCCTGATTGGCAGCGAAAACATGTTGGTTGCCGGGACCGACCAGCTGGCGTTGCTCAAGCGCAGCGACGGTACCATGACCTCCGGTCGTGCCTTGGAGAGTCCAGCTGCGGTCAGCGCCGCTGATGGGGTGCTCATCCTGGCCGAGTCGGCCGCCGTACGTGGCTTCGGCGACGCCGCGGCCTTCCTGACCCGACTGCGCGAAACAGCGGCGAAGTCCGGCGACGATCCGCGGCCGCATGCCGCACTTGGTGCCGTCCTGGCCGGTCGCAATGAGATCGATGCCGCGCTCGCATCATGGACCCGCGCCCTCGAACTGGGTGCCGGGCCAGGGATCGCTGAACGGACCGCCCGTCTGCTCCGTGCCCGGATTGAGACCGGCGGACCAACTGCCACCACCGCGTTGCAGCAAATGGCAGGACTGGACCGACATCTGCCCGGCATCGGCGACGAAGTGCACCTGTGGCGTGGTCGGCTCGCCGAGGCAGCAGGCGACAAGGCAACCGCTTCAGGTCATTACGCCGCCGTACTGACAGCTCCAGACCGCCTGCTGAATCTGGGCGATGGCATCACGATCAGCTCGCGTGTCCTGGCCGGGTCAGGGTTGGCCCGCTGTGGCGGCCCCCCGTACCGCATCCTAACCACGCCTGCAGCCATGGCACCTAGCCAGGCTGGTTCCACCTGGTCCACTCCTGCGAGGATCCGTGGCCGCGCCGTCATTGCAGGCGGCACGGTCTGCGCCTTCGCCGACGGACTGCTACGGGCCTGGAGCCTGACCGACGGCAGCAGACTGTGGCAGCGCAAGCCGCAACGCGCTCTGCTTGGGGTGACCGCCTGGCGGGAAAAAGCCGAGGATGGCGTCGCCATCGCCGTCCTGCCCGGCAGCGCCGGCGACGCCGCCGGACTCATCGATGGCGATGTGCTGTTGTCGCTCAACGGGACTGCCATCCGCGATTTCGATGCCCAACTGCGTCCGATGGTCGCCCAGCTCGGCGGTGGGACGGCATTCACCTTCCAGGTTCGTGGCAAAAATGCCATCGTACGCACCATCACCGGCAACCTCGGCGGCGAACCAATCGAGCCGATCGCCAGCGACGGTTCGATCATTCTGGCGCGCACCACCATGGCCTTAGCGCCCGGACGCAGCGACCTCCGCGTCTTCGCGATCGACGCCCGCACCGGCGCCGATCTGTGGTCACAGGTCCTGTCACAGGATGAAGAGCGACTGGCGCGATCGCTGCCGGTGCTGGCTGGCAGCATCACGGTTGCCGCCGACGGTCCCGACCTCGTGGGCATCGACCATGCCGGGACGGTGATGTGGAGGCATAGCAACCGTTCAGAACTGCTCGCCCAGGCGAGCATGCTGGGGCGCTGCTTGTGGATGCCGACCGCGGTCGGCGATGGCGTGGTGCTTGATCCCGCCAACGGGGCCGAACTGGCCCGGGTCCCCGCCGCCGACGGTGAGCCACCAGCGCTGTCCGGTTCGCTCCTGGCAGTGCGCAGCGTCGACGAACGCATCGCCATCTGGGATCTCGCGACCGGACGCCTGCGCTGCCGGACGGTCGATCCGGCCCGAACGTTGACCCTGCGCAGCGATGCGCTGCTGGCGCTGGACACCCGCAACCGACCGGTGGTCATTGATATCCAGAACGGATCGATCCGCCGCGTCCTGTACGATGCCCCGTGCGAAGCCCAGTCGATTAGTGCCGACCAAGCCTTCCTTGCCGTCGCCGGTGCCGATCGGCGGACCATCCTCGCCATAGACCTGGACGGTTGCGTGACGCGCTGGTCGCTTGATCTCCCACCTGGCCTGGAGATCGAGGCCCTACGTCCAGCCGGCGGGAATGGCCTGCTGGCGGTTCTACGGGAAGGAACCAGAACCTGGGGCCTGTTGCTGGACGATCGTGGCATGCCAACAGCCGTGACTGGCTGGCCGACAGAACCTGGCGGCGACGCGACTCCGCTGGGTACCTCTGCCGTGATCGTCGACGGCAGCAACATCCGTATCCTCACCCCTGCACCGTCAGTCGCACCTCCAGCATTGGCCTGCGTCAAACTGGATCCTGCCAAGCCGGTCCGCACGGCAATGAACGAGGTCTTGCCCAAGCTCGCCTGGCAAGGCACGCAAGGCCCTTCCATCGCCGCCGCCAAGCATGGCCCCCTGCTAATCCTGGCGCTGCGAGGCTTAGTCGGCGACACTCCACTGCGCCTGGCCGACGCCAGCGGACCGATCGCCATGGATGCCTCCCGCTCGATGGTTTCGCCAGGCGGCACCAGACTGGCTGTCCCTGGCGGCTGGTCGCTGGCCGAACACTGGACCATACCAGACCCGTCCGGAGGTCCATCCATCGCGATGTCGGCGTGGGCTCCGTTGCCATCCCACGCCCCCGGCACTCCTGTGGTTGTGCTGATGGGGGATCATCCGACCCAGCCGTGGTGGCTTGCCAGCAACTGGACCAGGATCACGGACGCGCCGTGATCGTCGGTCTGGGCACGGATGTCGTTGGGATCGCTCGCATCGCTGGGTTGCTGGCACGCCACCGTGACCGTTTCCTGTCGCGCTGGTTTGATCCACGCGAACTCGCTCATACAACAAGCGCCGAGCGCGTTGCGGCGCGTTGGGCCGCTAAAGAGGCAGCTGCCAAAGCGCTCGGTACTGGCTTCGCGGATGGGGTGGTGCCATCCCAGATCGCCATCCTGCTGCTGCCTACTGGCGCGCCGACGCTCCAGCTTGCCGGAGCAGCCCTGACCCGTGCCCAGGCACTTGGCGCGAGTCGCTTCCACGTCAGCCTGTCGCACGCCGACGGCACGGCCGTCGCCACCGTCATCCTCGAGTCACTGTGAACCCCGCGCTCCGTCTCCTCAAGCCCTACCCGATGGCCGAGTTGCAACGCCGCAAGGCCGAGCTGTCCGCTGCTGGCGTACCTGTCCACGACTTCGGCACCGGTGATCCGGTCGAGCCGACTCCAGCGTTCATCCCCGAGGCTCTGCGCCTGGCCGTCCCGGCAGTTAGCCAATACCCCAGTGTGGCCGGCAGTCCCGCACTCCGCCAGGCTGCAGCCAACTATCTGCAGCGACGCTTCGCCGTCACCCTGGATCCAGCCACCCAGATCCTGCCTTCAGCCGGATCCAAAGAGGCGATCTTCCACCTCGGTCCGGCCTTCCTCGACCCCGCCTCGGGCCGGGATACCGTGGTCTTCGGAACCCCGGGCTATCCGGTCTACGAAAGTAGCGCGCTCTTCGCTGGTGGCCGAGCCCATGCTGAGATCTTGACCCGCGAAGGCGGCTTCCGCCTCGAGCTCGACCGGTTGCCGGCCAATCTGCTGGCGCGCACCGCTATCGCCTGGCTGAACTATCCGCACAATCCGACCGGGGCCTGCGTCGACACCGGCTATCTCAGGGCCCAGGCCGATTGCGCCCGGGCCAACGGCATCCTGCTGGCCAGCGATGAATGCTATCAGGACCTGTGGTTCGATGGTTGCACCCCTCCACCATCGATCCTGCAGGTCGCTGCCACCGGGGTGCTGGCCTTCCATTCGTGCAGCAAACGCAGCGGCATGACCGGCTACCGTTCGGGCTTCATCGCCGGTGATGCCAAATTGATCGCTGAATATCGCCGCTGGCGCGTGCACTTCGGCGTGGGATCGCCTGTGTTCATCGAACAGGCTGCCGCCATGGCTTGGTCCGATGACACGCATGCCGCGACTCGGCGTACAGTTTTTGCCGCCAAGTACCACGCGTTGGCCGCCGGTCTGCAAGCCAAGGGCATTGAGATCCTGCCGTCCCAGGCTGGGCTCTACCTGTGGGCCAAGGTCCCAGGCGATGGTCAGGCTGACGCCTACGCCTTGCGTTGCCTGGAACGCGGCATCGTCATCTCACCCGGCGAATTCTTCGGCGATGGCGGTACCGGATGGTTCAGGCTCGCCCTGGTTCCCACGGTCGAGGCCTGTCGCCAGGCACTGGCCATCTGGCCAGAATACCCCTAGATGTGCGCTTCGCTTCACCCGCCCAGCGCATCACCATCCCTCCTCCACTGAGCTGAAGCTCCACTCCCAAAGTTCCACGTTATGTGCGGCATCGCAGGCTACATCGGACCCAAATCAGCATCGCAGGTGCTCATCGTCGCCCTAGAGCGGTTGAAATACCGCGGCTACGACTCCGCCGGCCTAGCGATCAGCGAAAGCGGCAAGCTGCATCTCCGCCGGGCTGCCGGAAAGCTCAAGGAGCTCGACGCCAAGCTGCTGGCCCATCCGTTGAGCGGACACTGTGGTATCGCCCACACCCGGTGGGCGACCCACGGCCCGCCGGTCGAGCACAACAGCCACCCGCACCTGTCGGGTGACGGGCGCATCGCGGTGGTCCACAACGGCATCATCGAGAATCACATCGCCCTGCGTCGCGAACTGGAAGGTGACGGGGTGGTGTTCGCTTCGCAGACCGACACCGAGGTCATTCCCCATCTGCTTGCCAAGGCCTATACCGGCGGCGATCCGCTGCCCGCCCTGCGCAGCGTCCTGGCTCGCCTGGAAGGATCGTTCGCCATCGCGGTGATCTTCGCCGACCGCGCAGACCGCATCCTGGTCGCCCGCCAGGGCAGTCCGCTGCTGATTGGCCGCGGTCGCGAGCCGAAGGCCACGCGCGGCGACGACCGCCGATCGACCGAGGGCGGCACCCCCTGGACGGAACGCGAACTGTTGGTCGCTAGTGACATCCCCGCGCTTCTCCCGCATGCGACCGAGTACCTGACCCTGGAAGACAGCCAGATCGCCGATCTCGGGCCGCACGGCGTCCGCCTGTGCGCATTTGATGGAGCACGCGTCGAGCCGAAATTCCGGCCGATCGAGGTCACTGCCGAGGCTGTCAGCCGCGGCTCCTACGACTCGTTCATGGCCAAGGAGATCGCTGAACAGCCCGCCGTGCTGACCCGACTGGTCGAATCGCGCCTGCGCGGTGGCGAACTGGTTTCCCCGGATCTCGGTCTCGACCTCGCGTCGCTCAAGCACGTCGTCTTCCTGGCCTGCGGCACCAGCTGGCATGCGGCGCTTCTCGGCAAGCGCTTCCTTGAGAACCTCGCTCGCGTCCATGTCGAAGTCGACATCTCCAGCGAGTACCGTTACCGCAATCCGGTGGCCAGCGGTGATACCCTGGTGGTCGCCATCTCGCAATCCGGCGAAACCGCCGACACCCTGGCCGGTCTGCGCCTAGCCAAGAGCAAGTTCCTGCCAGTGGTGGGATTGGTCAACGTGGTCACTTCGACCATCGCTCGCGAGGCCAACGGGGTGATGCCGCTGCTCGCCGGACCTGAGATCGGAGTTGCCTCGACTAAGGCCTATACCGCCCAGGTGATGGCGTTGTACCTCTTCGCCGTCCAGGTCGCCAAGGCGAAGGGGCTACTGCCGCGCGATGCCGAAACAGCCTGTGTCTCGGCCGCCCGCGCCCTGCCCGAGATGGCCGAACGAACCTTGAAGCTCTGCGAATCCTCAGTCGAAGAGTGCGCCGACCTCTACAGCGCCGCCAGCGCCAGCGTGTTTCTCGGCCGCGGAGGCGAACATCCGACGGCGCTGGAAGGGGCGCTGAAGCTCAAGGAGATCAGCTACGTCCACGCCTTCGGTTATGCCGCCGGTGAATTCAAGCACGGCCCGATCGCTCTGGTGACCAAGCATCTGCCGGTGATCTGCCTGTGCCCGCGCGACGCGATGTACGAGAAGATGTTGTCCAACGTCCAGGAGGTGAAGGCCCGCGCCGGCCGCATCATCGCGGTCGGAGACGCCTCGGATCGCGATCTGCGTGATCTAGCCGACCATCTGCTGCCGGTCGGCCGCGCGGGAGACGAACTGCTGCAGCCGATCCTGTCGATCCTGCCGCTGCAACGCTACGCCTATCATGTGGCCAAGCGGCGCGACTGCGATGTCGATCAGCCGCGCAATCTGGCCAAGAGCGTCACCGTCGAATAGCTACAACCCGCCGACGACCAGAGTCAGGTCGTCGCTCGGGGCACGGCCCCCGCGATGCGCGATCACGGCAGCTTCCAAGGCCGTAACCATGGCAGCCGCATCCTGTCCGGCGGCCGCCGAAAGTGCACTAGCGACACCGGTATCACCGAGCATCGCATCGTCGTCATCCATTGCCTCGGTCGCGCCGTCGGTGATCAAAGCAATGCGGTCGAAGGGTTTGATCACCCCACTGGTCTCCTGAGCATGGTCGGCCATGGTCGCCCCCAAAGGCAATCCAAGCATGCCCGGCGTGGCCGGGATCATCTCCACGGTGCCGGCAGCGCGCACGATCAGTACCGGAGGGTGCCCCACGCCGCAGGCCGTGAAGCTGCCGTCCGAGGCTAGGCGAACGGCACAGGCTGTGAAGAACATGGTTGGCGGCATCGCTCCACACAGGTCGGTCTGCAAACCGTGCAACAGCTCGCACGGGCTGGCGCCTTCGCGCAGACGGCGCGTCGCGGTGGCTTTGATCATTGCTGCGACTAGCGCCGCAGGCAGCCCTTTGCCGCTAACGTCGGCCAGAAGCCAGGTGATCACGCCGTTGGACTCGTACACCGCATGGACGTCACCAGCCAGATCCAATGCCGGACGATAGACTACGGCCCAACGATCCCGCCACGCCGGACCATCAGGAATCGCGGTCAGGAAGTCCTGGACCTGACGGGCCGCGGCGATCTCGGCTTCGGCACGCAGGCGATCGGCCGACATGCGGCGGAGTTGATCGCGCTGCAGCACCTGCTCCATGGTCTGACCAAGCGAGACCAGGACACGCAAATGGGTGCCTTCCAACTGCCCAGGCTGTTCACGATTGTCGCATAAGAGGACCGCCTTGATGCGGTCCTGCGAGCGTACCGGCACACCCAAAATGCTGCGCACCGACTGCTCACGCAGGGTGCTATTCCAGTCCGAACTCTCCCTGTCGATCTCCTCATCAAGCATCAGCGGTACGCCAGCAGCAAGAACCTGGCGGGCGAAGCCGGCGCTCATGAGCGGATCGACTTGGCCACGTACAGCCGTCGCACCTTGGGACGGTAGTCCGGCAGAATCTATTTCGAACAAGGCAAGGCGTGACGCAGGCAGGGCCGGCAACAGGGCTTCCAGAGCCCGTTGGACCATGTCCTCGGCATCGCCCGCCAGCAGTCCCTGCACTGCCAGCAGGCTCGACAGCAGCGATGCATCGCCGCCGATTCGGCCCTGACCGGATACGGTGGCATTGTCGCCCAGACGTTCGATGCGCAGAACGTGGGGGCCGATGACGACCAGATCCCACAGACGCAGACGCTGCCCCGTGCTCCGGGTTCCGTTGATCCACAGCGGATTGCCCTGGCTCAGCCCTTCGACCTCAAGTCCTTCCTGGCCGATCCTGAATCGGGCATGCACCCGGCTGACCGTGGCTCCTTCAAGATGGAGACCACACGCCGTGTCACGGCCAACGGTCAACGGCATGGTTGGCAGCACGATGGCTTCGCGTCCGCTGCCATCACCGACCAGATGACGAACACATGCCTGGGTCTGGCTCATGGCTGCCCCAGGCGCCAGGCGGCGAGGCGTTCGAGTCCTGGAATGGGCAGGAATTCTGGACTCAGGCGCTGATATCTGGGCAGCGCAACAAATGCCTTCCAGGCAGCCGAGATGGCTCCGGCCTGACCACTCAATTCGGCCCGCAGGCAGTCGCCCAGCGCAATCCACAGCGGGATCTCACGCGAACATGGCAGCGTCTCCATGCCGTCGTTATCCAGATGACCCAAGGCATATCCAGCCAGATGCCAGGGGCGCTGGCAGTCATTCTGCTTGTCCCCGTTCCAGACCGTCTCCAGCCGTTCACGCATCTGCACCGGACCTGAGACAGCCAGGGGTTCGAGGACCATCCACGGCAGCCAAGCATGCCAGTCAGGCCAGGTTTGCACGGTACGTTGGCGCAGGCGGTCCAGGATGAGGCTGTCCTGCTGTCGGGCCGACTCGACCAAAGCCCAACCCAGGGCGAGATCCCCAGGATTCTCTCCAACGGTGGCAAGTGCCTGTTTCCCGGTTGCCAGCCGCAGGATGTGTATCGACCAGGATTGTGGAGGGAAATCATCTGGGGCTGGATCCAACTGGGGTACAGGCAGATCAAGTGTCCACCGTGCCGCAGCCTTCACATCTTCGTCGAAAGTACCGGCAAGCACCTGGTCGGCGTGTCCAGTGCGGATCAGGATAACAGGCTCTACGGCAGGAGCTTTGTAGGATTCAGACAACACCGGAGGCCAAAAACCCATATGGTTCGCCAACCATGGGTCGTTGTGGAATTCGTCCAATCGGCCCATCGCAAGGAGGGCGTATCCGCGTATGGATGAGTTGTTCTGGAATTGATCATAGGCCTCCTGTGGGCGGCCAAGTCTGATTAGTGCAAGCCCAGCGACATGTGGCTCTCCAGGGTATAGCCGCAGCGCCGCCTCGGTCCTGCCCATCCCCAACATCATTTGACCGCACTCCAGATCGCTGCCTCCAGCGTCACGAAACGCTGAGGATTTTGCGGCGAGGATGGATTCCACATCATCAACACGTTGGTTGATCCACCCCTCGACCTGCGCCTTTTTGGCCCAGTTCGCCAATTGACTCTGCAATTGGCTAGTTATCGCTGGCTGACGATGGCGAAGTTCGACCAAGCCTTTGCAGGCCTCGGCTATATCACCGCGATCGAAACGCAGTTGCATGCGGTGGGCCTCGACCCGATAGGCCTGGACACCAGTTGTCAGGGATGACCAGTCCGCCATGGCCTCATCCGAGCGGCCTGCCAGCCAATGGATGTATCCCTGGCGATACGTCGCCTCGGCAGCCAGGGATGTGCCATGATGCGACTCTGCGGTCTTTCGATACTGCTGATAGGCAATGTCGGGTTCTCCATGATCAAGAAACACATCGCCCAATGCCAGCACCGAGGTTTCCTCGGGAAGCTGCTTCTGATACACTCGTACGTTGCTGATCGCTTTGCCAGGATAGTAAAAATAGAATCCGAGGTGACCGGTGGCAATCGGAAGGAGTTCCTCGTAATGAAGAACCCGCCGACCATCCAGCCACATCGAGATCTCTCGTCCGTCCAATTCCACCCGGAACCGATGGCGTGAACCGGGATCGATGCGGATCGACGACTTGTCGAGCCGGACCTCGTCCGGGTATTTCACCAACGAACAGAAATAATTATCGTAGGCGCCTGCCTGGATCCAAAAACGCCTGGCCGTGGCCGGCTTGTCGATCAATTCGGGTTTGTCGATCACGCCCGGCGCCTCGGTCCAAATCACCGATAAGTCGCCAGGACGCGCCCCGGGCTCGTACCAACCGTCGTATTCAATGGCTACCGAACCGGACAAGGTCTGTTTCAAGATCATGAAGCTGGCGTATGGAGCCTCCGACTGCACAGAGCCAGGGTGTGACGTTATGCTGCCAGACTCGGCTTGCACCCAGCGACTGCGCCAACTGTCATCGACAAAGGATTCGACCAGCACCGGTTCACCCCAGACGCCGATGCGACGCTGTTGTTCACGCCACAACAGGCCTGCTCCGATCCCGGCGACCAGCAACACAACTGTCACGGCCAGCAACAGTCCACGATGCTGGCGCACCCAGCGCAATGCAGTTTCCACTGCACTCTCTCGGTAGGCCGCTATCGACTGGCCGGCTTGGAAGCGCTCAAGATCGGCAGCCATGGCGACCGCCGATTCGTAGCGGTTAACCGCGCGAGGAGCCAGCGCACGCAACAGGATGGCTTGCAGCTGCCGTGGCATCCGGGTGGCAGCGAGGGGCGGCAGCGGATCAATGACGCCCTGGCGTTTCTTCTCCCAGAACGTGGCTGGTTCATCGTGCCACGTCGGAGGCTGGCGGCTGAGCAGATGCCAGATGGTTGCACCGACGCCATACACGTCGCTCTGTTGATCAGCTGGTTCGCCGCGCGCCTGCTCGGGACTCATGTAGGCGGGCGTACCCACCGTGCTGCCGGCCGGGCCGTGATCGGGTTCATCCAACAGGAGGCATTCGCCCCAGTCGACCAGGGCGACCTCCCCATGGCTGCCCAGTATGATGTTGTCCGGCTTTACATCGCGATGGATGATACCCAGGAAGTGGGCCCTGGAGAGAGCGTCACAGACCCGCTGGGCGAGGTTGACCACGACATTCACGGTGGCGACCTGGGCCGGAGGATCGCCGGCAAGGGTGCGGCGCAGAGCCTCGCCGAGGGTCATGCCATCCAGCTTGCGCATGGTGAACATCAACCCGCCGTCAGGGAGGAATTCCAAGGCGTGGACCGGCGGCACATTGGGATGATCAAGCTTGGCCGTGATGCGCGCTTCGCGCATGAAGCGCGCGATGGTCGGTCCGCCAGCTCCGCGCAGCACCTTCATCGCCACTTCGCGATCGAGGGACAGATCCTGCACCGACAGGACCTCGCCCGATGAGCCACGCCCGAGGTGACCAGTGACCAGGAAACGATCGGCAACCTGAACCCCAGCGCTGAACGCGATCGTCCCACTCGGCACGATGGGATGGCTATCCTCTGCCACAGTGGCGAGGAATGTGGCAGTGCCTTTGGAAGAGTCGCCGTTATCTGTCACGGGGTTGATGATGCCGCATCCGATCGCTGCGTCGAGGGCTTGATGAGTCGCAGGAACCACTCTCGTAACGTCGTCCGCACGGCCTGCACAGACCTATCAAGTGACTGGATATCTGCGAATCCGCATCGCCGGGCCATGCGCAACCGTTCCATCGGGACGATCGGCAGAGCACTAACCGATCGGCCGTCGGCCAGGCGGAGGCGATTCTCGATGCCACGCAACACTCCTAGTCCCTCGATCAGGGCCGTGGCCGCTTCCATCGGGATCACGCCGCAGTCGGCCAGACGGCGCAGGCACACGGCCGTGGTTGGCGGCTGCGGTAGATCCTCAGCTGGGCGGCCCAGCATCAGTGCCTGGGCAAGGAATTCGGCGTCGACGTAGCCGCCGGGACCACGCTTGAGGTTGTCTTCACCAGCGACGCTCTCCTCCAGACGCACGCGCATAGCGGCGACTTGCTGCATGCCATCCGCGGGCATCGGGGCGGAAATCGCCTGTCCCCGCAGGATCGATAACGCGTCTTCCGCCAAGCGGGGATCACCGGCCAGATACGACGCGCGTAAGTTGGCCATGCGCTCCCAGACCTCTCGCGGCTGATGCCAGTAGTGTTCCAACGCCGGCAGGGTGGCTACCAGCGGACCTTGATCACCCCACGGCCTCAGACGCAGATCGACTTCACCGAGCCCGGCCTCCTGCATAGTGCGACACAGATCCTTGGCGATGAGATCCCAGAACGTCTCTCCGTCGCGACCGTTGCGCGGACAGGTCCCGCCGGGGTCGCTGACCAGGAGGACGTCGCAGTCGCTACCCCAGCTCATCTCGCGACCGCCCAGTTTACCCAGGGCAATCACGCAGAATCGGCTCGGCCGTCCAGCCTCTTTGGGAATGCCCCAGGTCTTGGCGCGGTCGGAGATCAAACGGTGCAGGAGGGTGCTGACCAGCACCTCGGCGAGCAGCGAGAGCCGGGCGGGAACATGAGCGCCCTCACCTTGCAGGTCGCGCGCCGCCGCCACCGCCAGTTCGCGCGCACGCAGGAACCCCAGCACCTGGCCGGGTTCATCGAGTCCACGGATCAAAGCCCGGGCCTCGGCATGCAGGACGATGCCGCGCGGCGGCGGACGAGCCAGGGCGTCGGCGACCTCGTCAGGCAGACCTGGATACTGCTCGATCAGATCGGTGATCAGGTCGGACATGCCGGCGAATGAGACGAACAGCTGGAGGACGCGTGGGCGCATCGCAAGCAATTCGTAGAACACCGCGCGTCCGCCGACAGCGCCGGCGATACGCGTCAAGTTGCTAAGCGTGCGATCAGAGTCAGGCGTGGCCGCGACCAGACGCAATACTTCGGGGAGAATCGCTAGTAAGGCCCGTTCGGTGCGGGCGCGGGCCAGGATGAAAAATGGTTCGGTGGCCAGGGCGCGCAGGTGCTGGACAGCTTCGGACATGTTGGTGAAACCAAACCCGCTGAGCATGCGCTCGGCCAGCGCCGAGGCGCTCTCTCCTTGGACCAGCAGCGCCAGGGCAGCGTCCTGGTCTGGCGTACGCTGCAGGTAATGCCGGGCAGCCAGTTCACGGACCCGTGCACGCACCACGGACAGACGTTCGTCAAACAGAGTCAGGGCATCGCTTCCGCTGAAACCGCAGCGATGGGCCAAAGCGGTGCGTGAGATCCGATCGCTCGGCACGGCATGTTCCTGGCGGTCCTCCCAGCACTGCAGGCGGTGTTCAATCGTACGTAGGACGATCAGATGGCGTTCCAGCTCGACCGCGTCATCGCGCGGCAGGATGCCGCGGTCTGCCAGCAGACGGAGAGCAGGCAGGGTCGCTCCGATACGCAGTTCGGGAAGTCGTCCACCATGAAGCAGCTGGAAATGCTGGGCGAGGAACTCGATGTCGCGGATGCCACCGGCGCCGGTCTTGACGTCGTCTTCATGGGCGCGCTCCTCGATGCGACGTCGCATCATGCGCGATTCTTCCAGGTCCTCCCATCGCGGTTCCTGTGGGAAAACCCACGGACGCAATTCCTGCACCAGCCGTTCGCCAAGCTGCGGGTCGCCGGCGATCACCCGTGCCTTGAGCATCGCCTGGCGCTCCCACGGCCGGCCGACGCTCCAGTAGTAATCGATCGTCTCACGTAGAGAAAGTGCCAATTCACCGCGTTCCCCTTCGGGACGCAATCGCATGTCGACGCGAAACAGTTGGTCACCATCGCCGCCTTCCAGCAGGCGGATGACCGACTCGCCGACCCGCCGTGCCTGGCTGTGCGACAGGTCGCTGTCCGCATCTGGTTCATAGAGGAATATCAGGTCGATGTCGCTGCTGTAATTCAGCTCGCGGGCACCGAGCTTGCCCATGCCCAGGACAGTGAAGGCGGGGACGGGTCCGCGGCTCGCGGCCTTTGTCCTGGCCAGACGCACCGCCGCCGCGGCCAGGGCATCGGTCGCATCCGACAACTCGGTGACGATCGACTCGAAGCGCATCAGCCCGCAGGCTTCGCCAAGCAGGATGCGCAGCCAATGACGGTGCTTGAAGCGGGCAAGCACGGCGGTGCGGGTCGCCTCATCGTGGGCGGCAGCGATAGCGGCGTCCAGTTCGTGGCTCATGGTCCGTCTGCCCCACACCTGGGCATGCTGACCTTCTTCGACAACCTGCCAGAAGACGCCCGGGATCCGCCTAGCGACCTCGAAGGCGTAGCGGCTGATCCCTGCCAAGCGCATCAGCAACAGGGCAATGTCCGGGTGGTCGCTGAGAGTGCGCAAACTGGCTGCACCAGCGGGATCACCACAGATGAAGTCCGACACATCCGCCAATCGCGCTGAGGATTCGGGCAGCCGAGCCGCCAAATCTGGAAGCGCTTCGATCAGCGGCACCGCCGCAGTGCCATGAGCATCCAGCAGCAACCGTTCCCAGTCGGCGATCATCACTGGATCCGGAATCGACTCGACGCCACTCGCTCCAGCCAGTCGGCACGGGTCCGCACCGCCAGCAGGATGGCATCGAGGTCGCCACGTGACGGCGCCGGAGCCAACTGGGCGGCCGGAGCTCCAGGCAGCTGGGCGATCTCGGCACACGCTCCGTCAAGCTGCTGCGCCGCCAAGCGCAGCAGCTGCTCTTCAGCGAGCAGCTTGGCTTCAGCTGCCGGCAGGCGGAAGTCGGCCGCAACCGCTTCCGAGAAGGCTGCCTCCAGTTGGCCTGCAAGGTCGGACAACTCTCCAGCCAACCGGCTGGCTGCGCCCTTGGGGGACTCGCGTTTACCACCTTCGGTTCTCGGCGCTGCCGAACCACGTGATTCCACAAGCGTACGGTGCAGCAAGGCGGCGCAGGGCTCGAGCACGGCAGCCAACTCACCGGCGGCCTTGTCGCCGGCTCCACGCCGCTTGAGTAGCGATTCAACGTCAGCCGCTGCGACCGCCGGCAAGGCGCACACAGAATCAGCAGCCTTGATCGCCATGGTCGCGGAGACCGGTGGCGGATCGCCCAGCTTGGAACGCCACGCCGCGATCAACCGCACCAGTTCCTGGAACACGCTGCCCAGACGCGGTGCCGCCTTACCCAGACGGCTGACACCTTGCGCCCAGCGAGCCCGATCGGAAATCATCAACAGGTCATGGGCCGCGTCACGAAGGGCTTCGCTCTGTCCGGGCAGGCTGCGGAAATCGTAGTCGCCGCCGAACAGCCGCGGGCGATACCGCCGGGGATCCTCACCCAGCTGGACGATCGCCCGCAGCTCGCCGAGATGCCGGGCCAGTTGTTCCAGGTGGCGGTCGCAGGCCTTGGCCGCAGCGCTGGCAGCAGCGGCACTCAGTTCGAACTCGTCACGAATGCCGAACTCAGGCTTGGACATGGCGGTGTCACGCGCCTTCAGTTCCTCCATCAGTTCACGACGCTCGCCGGATAGCTGGGTGACCTGGGCACGCATTTCGGCAACCTGTTGGGCCAGTTCAGCCCGCGCCTCACCAACTCGACGGACCGATTCGATCAGCGCCTCGGCCCGGCCCGGCAAGGGCTTGGTCGTTTTGCCTTCGACGGCGGCACCGACCGCGGCCAGAAACGTAGCAAAGGAATCGACCGTGGCACGGCTGTCGCGTTCGGCCCGCTGGCGGCGTTCACGCTCCTGGGCCAGGGCGGCAGCAAGTTCATCGGCAACCTTGATGCCGCTGCTGGCCCCCAGTCGGGCCAGACGTTCGCTGACCTGGGCTTGATGGGCTCGCCAGAAGTCGTCGAGCGTTTCCAGGACGTCGGCGGCAAGCGCCGAATCGGGACCTTCACCTGGCAGGGCCTTGGCGAGTCGCTTGTTGAGCCCATCCGCCTGGGCTCGGAATTCCTGGACCGACCCACCGCCATTCGGATCGAGGCAACCGAAGAAGGTCAGCCACAGCTCACCAACCCCCAAAGCCAGTCGACGGGTCTCAGGGTCGTTGTCACACAGCAGCTGCAGCGCCAGGTAGGGATCATCGCCGGCGAATCCGCGACGACGGCTGGCTGAGACCACTTCACCGGCCAAGCGCTCCCAGGCCAGGCGGGTCGCCTCGAGGGCGCGCAGGTGCTCGTCGCGGATCTGGCGTTCCAGGCGGAGGACAGTGGTCTTGACCGGCATGGACGGGAGTGTCGGGGTTGGCGCCACGTCTCAAGTCGGAGAGTCCCGCATTGATGATTGGACGGCGACCTCGGATCGCATGCTGGGGACATGCCGACGCTCTACATCGACATGCCCAGCGGAATCGCCGGCGACATGCTGCTTGCCGCCCTGATCGCCTGCGGAGCCGATCGCGGCCGGATCGAGCAGGACCTGCTCGCCCTCGGCTGCGGAGCAATCCGCATTCATGCCGAATCCGTCATGGCCGGACCGATGGCGGCGGTACGGGTCGATGTCGATGCCGAGCAGGAACCACGCTGGATCCAGGGCCCATCCACCCTGAAGTCTCAGGCGCCGGAGCCGACTCACCAGCATCGGCCCTATGCTGCCATTCGCGATCGGCTGAGCCGAACCCCGCTGCCCGAGCGGGTCATTAAGCGCGCCCAGTGCTGCTTCCGCATGCTCGCCGAAGCTGAGGGTGCGGTGCATGGGATCGACCCGGATCTGGTCGAATTCCATGAGGTCGGAGCGATCGACGCCATCGCCGACGTGGTCGGCTGCTGCCTTGCCCTCGAACAGCTGGGCATCGACCGGGTCGTCGCTGGGCCGATCGTGCCTGGTCACGGTACGGTGTCTTGCGCCCATGGTCGCATGCCAGTGCCGGTGCCGGCGGTCGCCGAGATGTTGCGCCGCACCGCCGCACCGACCAAGCTACTCGGTTGGGACACCGGTGAACTGACCACCCCGACCGGCTGCGCCTTGGTGTGCAGCCTAGCCGATGCATTTCTGGGGACGGTCCAGCCGCAGACTGGCCAGATCAGCGCCAACGGCACCGGCGCCGGACACAAGACCATCCCAGGCCTAGTCAATGCGGTACGCTGCCTGATCCTGAACGATACCGTGCATACCACCGATAGCCTGTGGCAGATCGAGGCCAACATCGACGACATGACCGGCGAGGACCTCGCGGTGGCGGCCGAGCGCCTGCTGCAGGCTGGCGCCCGAGACGTCTGGATCACCCCGCTGCTGATGAAAAAGAGTCGGCCGGGCCATCTGCTCGGAGTCCTGGCTGCGGAATCCGACCGACAGCGGTTGGCGGAACTCATCCTGGTACACACCACCTCGATTGGCGTGCGCTGGCACCAGGTCGTCCGCCAGATCCTGCCGCGCAGCGTCGCTGAAACCGTGGTGCGCGGTCAGCGCATCCGCTGCAAAACCGTGGCCCTGCCCGATGGCTCAACGCGCAGCAAACCCGAAGCCGAGGACATCGTGGCAGCGGCAGCAGCCCTGGATTTGCCGGTTGGCGAGATCCGACGGCTGTGGGCTGCCAGATCGGCCTGACCCCCCTGTCTGGTGATGGCGTCTGCAGGATGGCGCGTTAGCCTGCGAAACCATGCGCAGCGCCACCATATTGCTTATCGCCTCCTCCATCTGGGCCGCTGACGAGGCCGCCAAACCGACGGCCTTGATGGCACTCCCGAGCAGTGTCTCGCGTAGTTCGAACCTGTGGTTCGAAAACGGCAAGGTGCGCGGAGGGCAGGACAGTCTGCAGATCAGTCTGGCAGCCAAGATGACCGAGCGCTTGCGCATCGTGGACATCGACAGCGTCGAGATCATCGAAGCAGTGGGCGACGATGGCAAGCCGATCACGGCGCACGAACATGGCGGCAACGGCGGTGGAGGTGGCGAACCGGGTGAACTCAACATCAGTCTGTCACTCAACCCTCCGGCAGCTTCAGTCCGTATGATCCGCAGTTTGGTTTTCTCAGCTAAGGCGAAGATCGCCGCCGAGGGTCTGCGCCGTACCTCGTTGAAGCCGGCCAAGGACTGGATCGCCAAGCGCATGCGCATCGAGGGCATCGCGGGGGCCGAAGTCGAACTTGAGAACCTCGGCTCCGAGAACCTTGCCCTGGGCATGACTCCGGTATTAGAACAAGCGATCGAGAACCTGAGCTTCCTGACCGCCGCAGGCGACGAGATCGATCAGCGCGGCACCAGCGATAACCAGGAGCCAGGCTGGGTCGTACGCACCATCAATGTCGTCCTTCCCCCCGATGGCTCGATCCGGCTCGACCTGCGCCAGACCATGGGCGAACGCAGCTTCATCATCACGGCAAAGGACATCCCGATTGCCCTACCTGACCGCGGCAAAGAGCCGGTCGGCGTGTTGAAGACCGAAGTAGTCAAGCCGGACGCCGATGACGAACCAGCCGCTGCACCGGCCATCCAGATTCTCGTTCCGCCCAAACCTGGGTTCTGAGCACTCAGCTACCAACCCTCTGCGTCATGGAAGGATGCGGTTGCGCGGATAAGGACTCTGCATAAGAGGCAGGATCCATGCCGGATTCCGCCAAACCTGCCGCCGCCCGCTGGGATGGCGCAGACCAGACCGCCACCGATGCCCAACGCTGGGAAGGAGGCGAGCCTACCACGGGCGGCGAACCGACACCGGCCTCGCGGGTGGTCGCCATGCCCGCAGCACCAAGCGATGACGGCTGGCACCGTCGCGGACTGTCTGGGCCACTGACCGGCCAGGTTTTTGGCGACTATGAGATCGGCACCGTCCTGGGCGAAGGCGGCATGGGCATGGTCTACCGTGCCCGCCAACGCAGCCTCGGCCGCCGGGTGGCGGTGAAAACCCTGTCCGGCGCGATCGGCCACGAACCACTGCAGCGGGCCCGCTTCGAGATCGAGGCCCGTGCCGCCAGCTTGATCCAGAGTCCGCATGTGGTCGCGGTGCATGCCGCAGGCAGCTGGGACGGCGTCGCCTATTTCGTTATGGAATACGTCGAAGGCCGCGACCTCGGGGCCCTGCTCAGCGAGCATCCGCGCGGCCTCGGCGTCACCCTCAGCCTCGATTTCGCCACCCAGGCCACCCGCGCCCTGGCCGCCGCCAACGCCAAGGGCGTGGTTCACCGCGACGTTAAGCCGGCAAACCTGCTGCTGACCGCCGACCATATCCTAAAGATGGCCGATTTCGGCGTCTCCAAGATCGGCGGCGAGCACAATCTGACGCGCACCGGCACGGCGGTGGGCACGCCCAGCTACGTCTCACCAGAGCAGGGCCGCGGCGAAGCGACTGATACGCGCAGCGACCTCTACAGTCTCGGCTGCGTGTTTTACGAAATGCTGACCGGTCAAAAACCGTTCGTCGGAGACAACGCCGACGCAGTCATGTATCAGCACAGCTATGCCGAGCCGGTGCTGCCGCGCACCCATGATCCAGCCATTCCCGAGGCGGTGCAGGCGGTGGTGCTGCGTTGTCTGCAGAAGGACCCGGCCAAACGCTACCAGGACCCGGACGCACTGCTCACGGACCTGGGTCGCATTCGCGACGGCAATGCCTCGCTGACCGCGCTGATGAACGCCCGGTACGGCACTGGCGCTGAAGAGGCGATGCGCCGCCGTTTGGGTCGGCGGCACCGCTGGACTCTACCATTAGCAGCCGCCCTCACCCTCGCCGCGATCGCCGGCGGCATCATTATTTGGCGGGAGAGCACGACGGAATCGCGAGCCAGCGCCCAGCGCAGCGAAGATGGTCTGCGGTCGCGGCTGCGCCTCGGTCTGGACACCCAGCAAGCGGTTCCGGCCGGGGCGCGCGATGATCTGGCCGCGTTGCAGCGCCTAGTGAATACCAATGATTCGGAGTTGCGGCGCTGGAATGGCAAGGTCAGCACCATCAACGCGATCGAATCCCGGCTGGCCGGGCTGCATGGCGGTCAGCTGCCGGCAGCGGCGACGCGCAGTGCAGCTCAGGCCGATCTGGCCGATCTCGCCAGCCTGGTTGGCACCGGCTCGGCAAGCGCCTTGCGGACCGAGGCGCGTCTAGCCGAGACCTCAGCCGAGATTGTCCGCTTGCGCCAGCTGCTCGGCGAACTGGACGCCGGCGAAACCCGCCTTGACCAGCGGGAACGGCTGACGCCTGCGGTGGATGCGCTGGCGGCGCTGGTGACGGTGGATGATGCTGACCTGGCACGCTGGCGCCGGCGCGTCGGCGAGCTG
>Ga0163144_10004579_pt1 | contig 31077 bp, 29 predicted proteins | sample OliLak19BULKMAT1_FD_123175 | JGI IMG/M metagenome (GOLD analysis project Ga0163144, IMG submission 123175) | Freshwater microbial mat bacterial communities from Lake Vanda, McMurdo Dry Valleys, Antarctica - Oligotrophic Lake LV.19.BULKMAT1 | ecosystem: Environmental > Aquatic > Freshwater >... | reverse complement strand
TACAAATCCTCCTTCACCGGCCTCCCCGTTGAGCGCGGCTCGATCATCGCCGGCGATCCGTTCTACTCCAGTTTCCACGGCGGCCATCGCCTCGAGCCCGTATGACCACGATCCGCCAGATCGGTGTCAGTAGCATCACCTACATGTCGCTCCCCGCCTACGCCTACTCCAAGGACTGGCGCGCCATGCTCGTCGATGACGTCAACGGGGTGCTCAAACCCGCCGCCGCCCTTGCCGGTCTCACCGTCTGGGACCAGAAGAGTCGCAAGGACGAGGAGGAGGGCGTCACCTATCAAAGCTGATCCGCATCCCCGCCGTGCAACGACCGCGCGCCGCGGCGGTTGACGGGATCGCGTGGTTGTTGCTCGATCGCCACTCACTATGCCCACCCTTCCTCTCGCCGTCGTCAACAGTCTCTCCTGGCCCGACTACCTGGCCATCTCCCTCTACTTCGCCGTCAATCTCGGCATCGGCTGGTGGGTGCAGCGTAAGAAACGCGCCACCGGCTCCGACTACTTCCTCGGCGGCGGCCGTATCCCGCCGTGGGCCGGCGCGATTAGTTGGTACGGGACCGCCGTCAGCAGCATCAGCTTCATGGCGCTCCCTGCCTACGCCTATTCCAAGGACTGGCTCCCCATGCTCGTCGGTCCGCTCGGCTCCGCCTGCGGCATCATCGTCGCCTATGGCTTCATCGGCATCATCCGTCGACTCGACGCGCCCACCATCTTCGCCTACCTTGAGCGCCGCTTCAGCCGTGAGGTCCGCATGGTCGTCGCCGGGCTTGCGATGCTCCTCAAGATCTTCGGCCGCGCCAGCGTCATCATGGTGTTGCCCGCCCTCGCGATCTCCGCCGCCACCGGGCTCAACGTCTACCTCAGTATCGTGCTCATGGGCATCGTCACCACGATCTACTCCATGGAGGGCGGGTTCGAGGCCGTCATCTGGACCGATGTTGTCCAGGTCCTCGTCATGTTCGGCGGCGTCGCCCTCATGATCGGGTACGCCGCCGCAGGCGTGGACGGCGGCCTCGCGGGCGTCGTCGCCTCCGGCTCCGCCGCCGGCAAGTTCCAGTTCATCTCCTGGAAGTGGAGCTTCACCGAGGTCACCGCGTGGGTCCTAATGGGCTTCTTCGTCGGCTCACTCTTCACCATGATCTCCGACCAGGCGCTCATGCAGCGTGCCCTCGCCGCCAAGGACAACCGCGACGCCCGGCGCACCGTCCTCATGGGCTCCCTCCTCGGCCTGCCCAGCAACGCCATCTTCTTCTTCCTCGGCACTGCCCTCTTCGCCTTCTACCAGGCCCATCCCGACCGGCTCTTACCCGGCCTGGCCAACGATGCCATCGTCGGCTACTTCATCGCCCACGAGCTGCCCGCCGGCGCCTCCGGCCTTATCATCGCCGCGATCTTCGCCGCTGCCATGAGCACGCTCAGCAGCTCCCTCGGCGCCGTCGCCGTGATCTCCGCCAAGGATTTCCTCAACGTCCTCCGCCCCACGCTCAACGACGCCAGCGGGGTCGCCCTCGGCCGCTGGGTCACCTTGGGTGGCGGGATCTTCGCCACCGCCATGGCGCTCTATATCGCCAGCATCGGCTCCTCCTCGCTTTGGGATCAGTCCATCCGCCTTCTCGCCCTCTTCGGCGGCCCGCTCCCCGGCGTCTTCGCCCTCGGCATGCTCACCCGCCGGGTCCACTCCATCGGCGTCATCATCGGCTCCGTCGCCGGCATCGGCGCCACCCTCTACGTGCAAAACTACACGGCGATAAACTCGTTCTTCCACGCCTTCCTCGCCTTCGCCGCCACCGTCGTCGTCGGCTACGTTGCCAGCCTCCTGATCTGCCGCCCCGTCGGGCAGGCTCAGCTCGTCGGCTTCACCATCTGGGATCTCCCACCCCGCACCCGCTCCTCCTGAAAAACGTTCCATGAGCAGTCCTTCATACCCCTCCGCCTGCGCCCCCGGCCCGAAACCCGGCCCCGTCCTCGCCCCCGGAGAATTCATCTTCGCCGCCACCCACCTCGACCACGGCCACATCTGCAACCAGACGCAGGGCCTCCTCGAAGCCGGCGCCACCGCCGTCACCTCCGGCCTCTTCCATCTCACGCAAATTCCATGAACGAACTTTCCGGTCACGTCGCCCTCATCACCGGCGCCACTGGCGGCATCGGTGCCGCCATCGCCCGCCTCTTCGTCGCCGAGGGCGCCGCCGTCGCACTCCTCGACCGCGCCCGCCCCGCCCTCGATACCCTCGCCGCCGAGCTCACCGCCGCCGGCGGCACGGTCTCCGTTCACCCCGCCGACATCACCCAGGACTCCGCAGTCGCCACCGCCGTCAATGACGCCGCCCGCGCCCACGGCCGCCTTTCCATTCTCATCAACTGCGTCGGTCTCTTGCGCACCGGCAAAGTCGACCAAATGGCCGAAGCCGACTTCGACGCCATCATGGCCGTCAACGTCAAAGGCGTCTGGCTCGCGACCAAACATGCTGTCCCCCACCTCCGTGCCGTCGGCGCCGCCGCTGGCCCCGCCATCGTCAACCTCTCCAGCGTCAGCGCCTATATCGGCACCGAAAACGGTTTCGCCTACACCGTCACGAAGGGTGCGGTCTCCAGTTTCACATTCGCCGTTTCACAAGGCCTCGCCGCCGACGGCATCCGCGTCAACGCCGTCGCGCCCGGTTACGTCGATGCCGGTTTCACGCATCGGGCGAAAGTGAGCGATGCCTATCCGCCGGAAATGTTGGCGAAGGCCAACTCGCTCCACGTCCTCAACCGCATGGCGCAGCCCGCCGAGATCGCGCAGGCCGTGATGTTTCTCGCCTCGGCGCGTGCGTCGTTCGTTACCGGCACCGTGTTCTTCGCCGACGGCGGCTACATGGTGAAGCGCTGACGCGCGCCTCGACTTCAATGAACGACCAGATCAAGATCAATTGGTATCGCTGCAAAGTTGACCGCAAGGTCATGAGCGAACTGATGCAGCCGAGCAATGCCCGCGGCTTTCTCCAGGTGATCCCGCAACTCGCGCTCTTCGTCGAGCGGCGCTCCCTTGCCACGACGATCGGCCTGCACGAACTCTATCACCCCGTCGGCGAGCTGGCCGCCCCACGCGCTCACGCCACCACCAGGCTCACCCTCGGCATTCTCCTCTGGCTCTTAGCTTTCACCACGTTTCGAGGCGACTGAACCTGATGTTCCCTGTTGTCGCGAGCCCCGGTGTAACTAAGCTGCACAACGAGCCTCCCTCTGTCCGTTCAACGAATTCCATGCGAGCCATTGCCAAACTCCGACCAAGCCCCGGTCTCGACCTCACGGATGTGCCGCGCCCAGTGCCCGGAATCAACGATGTACTCATTCGGATCAAGAAGACCTCGATCTGTGGCACCGACGTGCACATTTACAATTGGGATGCCTGGGCCGAACGGACGATCCAGACGCCGATGGTGATCGGACACGAATTCGTCGGTGAGATCGTCGAAGTCGGCACCAACGTCCAAGGCTTCACCCCGGGCGACTTGGTGGACGGCGAGGGTCACATCGTCTGTGGCCGATGCCGCAACTGTCTCGCAGGGCGCCGTCATCTCTGCAAGTCGACCAAAGGAGTGGGCGTGAATCGTGATGGCGCGTTCGCGGAGTACCTTTGTATTCCCGCTTCCAATGCCGTGTTGGTCGATCCAACAATCCCGCTGGAGGTGCTTTCCTGCTTCGACCCGCTGGGCAACGCCACCCATACGGCCCTGCAGTGGGACCTGGTTGGCGAGGACGTGCTCATCACGGGTGCCGGACCGATCGGTTGCATGGCCGTGGCCATCGCACGCAAATCGGGCGCGCGCAAAATCGTGGTCACCGATGTCAATCCCATGAGGCTCGCGCTCGCGACCCGGATGGGAGCCACGCGAGCCGTCGACGTCTCCAAGGAGGACCTGAAAACGGTGCAACAGGAGCTGGGCATGAAGGAGGGCTTTGACATTGGCCTGGAGATGTCCGGCAATCCCCGAGCCCTCGAATCGATGATTGACAACATGAGTCACGGAGGGCGCATCGCCCTGCTCGGAATCATGCCTGAATCGGCGACGATCGACTTGAACAAGGTGGTATTCAACATGCTCACCCTTCGCGGGATCTACGGTCGCGAAATGTACGAGACCTGGTACAAGATGACGGCCCTGATTCAGAGCGGTCTCGACATCACACCGGTGATCACGCACCGGTTCCACTACACCGACTTCGCCGAGGCATTCGAGCTCATGCGGAGCGGTCGCAGCGGCAAAATCATCCTCTCATGGGAGTGACGCGTCCTCCCGTTTCCCCGTTGAATCCTCCCCTTATGCCTGACTTTCTCGAACACATTCGTCAGTCGCTCGCTGAGATCGAGTCGGCCGGGCTCACCAAACACGAGCGCATCCTCGCCTCCGCCCAAGGTGCCCATGTCCGCTTGGCCGACGGACGCGACGCGATCAATCTGTGTGCGAACAATTACCTCGGGCTGGCCAACCACGCCTCCGTGGTCGCCGCCGCCCGGTCCGCTCTCGACGTCTGGGGTTTCGGGTTGGCCTCGGTCCGGTTCATTTGCGGCACGCAGTCGATCCACACACAGCTGGAGGCGCGCCTGAGTGCTTTCCTCGGAACTGAGGATACCCTGCTCTATGGCAGTGCTTTTGACGCCAATGGCGGCCTCTTTGAAACCCTGCTGACCGCAGACGATGCGATCGTCAGTGACGAGCTCAACCATGCGTCGATCATCGACGGCATCCGCCTGTGCAAGGCGCGCCGCTACCGATACCGACACAACGACATGGCCGATCTGGCGGTTCAGCTGGAGGCTGCGCGGGCCGCAGGAGCGCGTTTCACACTCATCGCGACCGACGGCGTTTTCTCCATGGACGGTACCATCGCCAATCTTCCAGCGATCACGAATCTGGCCCAGCGCCACGGAGCATTGACGATGATCGATGATTGCCACGCGACGGGCTTTCTTGGACCCGGCGGGCGGGGCACGCATGACCATCACGGTCTTGTCGGGAGGATCGACTTGATCACCGGTACGCTCGGCAAGGCATTGGGTGGCGCCAGCGGCGGTTTTACCAGCGGCCGCCGAGAAGTCATTGCCCTGCTGCGGCAGCGGTCCCGTCCCTATCTTTTTTCCAACTCCGTAGCTCCCAGCGTTGTCGCCGGTGCGATGGCAGCGCTCGACATCCTGGAGCACTCGAGCGAACTCCGCGACCGCTTGGCGGAGAACACCGTCTTTTGGCGCGCCGGACTCACCCGAATCGGCCTGACCATAAAACCGGGAAACCATCCGATCACCCCGGTCATGCTCGGGGATGCCACGCTCGCGCAGCGCCTCGCGGCACGCCTTGTCGACCGCGGCGTCTATGTGGTCGGTTTTTTCTTTCCGGTTGTGCCGCAGGGCCAAGCGCGTATCCGCACCCAAGTCAGTGCCGCGCACCGGCAAGAGGATCTCGCCTTTGCCCTTGAGCAGTTTTCCCGGGCCGTTGAAGAGGTCGGCTAACCCGTTCGGTCCATGTCGGTGACCGCCGGCAAAAACTTGCACCCAACCAAGTCATCGGCAGCCTGAACCCTTCATCCGATGGACTTCACAACCGATCGATTCTGGCTCTGGTGTGCCGGAGCCTGCTACTTCGCAGGCTTGATTCTGGGAACCATCGCCGTTCTCCGGGAGAGGCGTCACTCGCGGGGCTTAATGTACCTGATCATGGTTGCAGGCTACGTGCTGCAGACCACCGGTCTTTATCTTCGCGGTTTGGAGGTCAAGGGATGCCCGCTGGGAAATCAGTTCGAGATCTTCCAGTTCACCGCCTGGTCGGCGACCACCCTCTACCTGATGATCGGCGTCACCTTCAGGCTGAGTCTTCTGGGCTATTTCACCTCGATGCTGACGGCAGCCCTCACCCTGCTCTCCTTGGCCATGCCCGCATGGGATGCATCCCGCAGGGTCAATGTTTTCGGAGGCAATGCGTGGATCGAATTCCATGCGGCGCTTGCACTCTTCAGTTATGGCGTCTTCGGGCTGCTCGCCCTCACCTCCATTCTATTCCTCCTCCGGCATTTTTCGCTGAAGAACAAACGACTGGACGGAGCCTTCGCCTTCCTCCCCCCGATTGTTGACCTGGATCAGATCAGCTTTCGCCTCCTGCTCGCGGGAGTTCTGCTTCTCGCGGCATCCCTCGCGGTGGGTTCCGCCTGGTGGTTGAGGGACGTCGAAGCGGTTCATCCTGTGAAGATCACCGTCACGGTTGCGATCTGGACTGCCTACATGATCGCGCTGGTCCTCCGCATGCGCGGTATCCTGCAGGGAAAGCGGCTCGCCTGGTCCTGCGTCGCCCTCTTTGGCGCTGCACTGCTTTCGCTCTCGATCCTGACGCCACGGTCACCGGCATCACCGAAGGTTCCGGTCGTCTCCCTGCATTCGTGAGCACCATGCCCGATTCCCCATCGCTCTTCGTGGTCGGTGCGAACCATCATACCACTCCCTTGGAACTTCGTGAGAAACTGGCGCTCACCGCGGATAAGTTGGCCGCGTTTCAAAAGGCTGCGACCGAGATCGAGGGACTCCGTGAGCTCGCGGTCCTGAACACCTGCAACCGCGTGGAACTTTACGGAGTCGCCGGATCAGCCCAAGTGGTCGAGCGTCTACAGGCTGAGTTTTGCCGGCTTTCGGGTCTGTCTCCGAGCAGTTTCGCGGAAATCCGAAAACAGGTGGATGGTCGGGATGCCATCGTCCACCTCATCTCGGTGGCTTGCGGGCTTGAGTCACAGATGCTCGGGGAGAACGAAATTTTCGGACAGGTCAAAGACGCGTACGAAGCCGCCCAGCAGCGTCGCTCCGTCGGGCCAATTCTCAACCGGGTCTTTCAAAAGGCCTTCCAAGGTGCCAAGCACGTCCGAACTCACACCGCCGTCAACGCCGGACAGGTCAGCATCGCCAGCGTCGCCGTCGAGCTCGCCCTGAGCATCTTCGGCGATCTTCGTCACACCCGGGTGCTGCTCGTGGGTGCGGGCGATATTGGGGAAAAGACGGCGCGGGCATTTCAGAGTCGCGGCGCGGGCTCACTGACCGTCGCAAGCCGTACGCTTGGCCGCGCGATGGAGCTGGCGACGGAGTTCGGCGCGGTCGCGCTTCCCTTCGAACAGGTCTCCCAGCGTCTGCACGAATTCGACGTGATGGTTTGCTCAACGGCCGCGCCCTACGCCGTGGTCTCCCACGCGGCCGCCGATGCCGCGCTGCGTCGTCGTCCTTCCCATCCGCTCTTCTTCATCGATCTGGCGATGCCACGCGATGTCGAACCTGAGGTCTCCCGGCTGGAAAATGCGTTCGTCTACAATCTCGATGACCTCGCGAAGATCGCGGAAAAGAACCGCGTGGCCCGGGCGTCGGAGGTCGATCGCGCCCGGCAGATCGTGCACGATCGCGCCCAGGCAATCTGGCAGCAGGTCGCAGCCCAAGTCGGAATCACCAATGGCTCGGGACATGCCAAACCCGACCGAGATCTGACGCCTTCCGCCACCTAACCGCCAGGCCGGTTCGGGGATCCGCTCATCTGGCGCAACAACCAGGATGCGGCCGCCTGACCATGCGGTCGCCGCAGACACTCACGCAATTTCTCCGCCTGCACGAGGGTACACGCGCGGCGCGCCGGGTTTCCGACGCAATCGCGCAGCTCCGCCGCAAGCGCCGACGGCGTGGCGGCGCCCTGAAGGTATTCCGGATACATCGGCTCCTTCAGAAGCAAGTTGGCAATTCCGAGGTAGGGCACCTTTACCAGCCAGCGGCCGATCAGATAGGTCAAGGGATTCGCTCGATAGACGACCGCTCCGGGTATTCCGGCCAGCGCGCACTGGAGCGACATCGTACCGCTTGATGTCAGGACCGCTGAGGCCGAAACCACCCCCCCTGTGGGCAAAAGGTCAACGGACGCCGGTGGCTGCGCTGCACGGAGCACAGCCTCGATCGCTGAGCTGGGATGGATGACCTGAGCGCGGCGCCCGCCGAACGCCTCAAACCCTTTCAGGAGTACCGGGAAGATGCGGCCGACAGCCTGCTTTCGGCTCCCCGGCAGGAGGAGGACGGGAGCGGTGGGATCGTAGCGCACCGGAGCAACCTGATCCGCAGCGAGAAAGGGATGGCCGACAAATTCCACCGGCAGGGACGTGTCGGCATAACAAGCGACTTCGAATGGGAAAATCGTCGCCAAGGCATCCAAGTCCCGCGCCATCGTAAAGCGCCGTTTCGCCTTCCAAGCCCAGATTTGGGGAGAAATGTAAAAGAGGGTTCTGACATTGCCCCCGCCTTTCACACTCACGCGGGCCTGTCTCAGCGCATCCGCCAGCCGCAGATTGAATCCCGGGTAGTCGATGAACAGCACCGCCTTGGGACGATGGAGTTCAATCCAGCGAGCCGTGGCCTCAAAGAGCGCGCGGAAATAGGAGTAGTTCTTGAGGACCTCCACCAGCCCGACCACGGAGGAAGCCGTCAGGTCATGAAGCAGATCGGCGCCGGCAGCCGCCATTTCGGGACCACCCAAGGCTGAAACCCGCAAATCCGGCGCCTGCGCCCGCAGATCGCGCAGCAATCGCGCCGCATGCTCATCCCCTGAATGCTCGCCTGCGATCATGAGCAAATCCACCCGCCCTCCCCTCGGTGGAGGCAGGGCAAACGGCAGTGCCTCCTGACGGCCCGGCTTCCGATTGAGCCGCAGGTCGTGGAGCTCGGTGCGGATCGTAGTCAACCGAAAGACTCCTTGGATTGACTCACCGCTTCGCCGCAGCGGACCTGATCTGATCCGTGATCGTGATCGCCATTTCGAGCGCGGTCTTCGCCAGCGCACCGCTCACCTTGGGCTGTCGCGCCTTGGCCACGCTCTCGACGAAATGAGCCAGTTCCAGAGCGAGCGGTTCCCCTTTTTCCAAGGGCACGGCTTCGAGTGGCACGGCCGACAGATCTCCCGGCTTCACCTCGCCCGACATGATCTTGGCGGCATACTCCAGCATGCCGGCTCGTTTGACCAGGTGCCCCGACTGGTTCATGAAATCAAACGAGAGATAGGCGGTGGACTGGAACACCCGGATTTCACGAACCTTCTTGAGGCTCATCCGGCTCGCACTCAGGTTCGCAACGCACCCATTGGAGAACTGGATACGCGCATTGGCGATATCCTCGGATTTCGAGAGCACGCTGACGCCGACACTGTCGATCCGTTCGACCGGCGACTTCACCAACTCCAGGACGATGCCGATATCGTGAATCATCAAGTCCAGCACGACTCCGACCTCGGTGCCCCGGGGAGTGAAAGGAGCCAGGCGCTCGGTGATGATGAAACGGGGATCGTTCACCTCCCGTTCGAGGAAACTCATCACCGGATTGAAATGCTCAATGTGTCCCACCTGCACCAGCACCCCCGCGGCCCTCGCCGCCGCAAGCACCTGCTCCGCCTGCTCCAAGGTCGCGGTGATCGGCTTTTCAATCAGGAGGTGACATCCCTTGTCCAGCAACGGCAGCGCGACTTCCGCATGGCGATCCGTGGGCACGACCACGGACACCGCGTCACACGACTCCGCCAGCTCCTCCAGCGAGCCGAAGCGTCGGCAGTCAAAGCGGGCCGCGATCTCCGCGGCCCTCGCATCGTTGGCCTCAAAAAACCCGGCAAACTCGACGCCCGGAAGAGAGCGGTAGATCCGGAGGTGGTGCTGACCGAGGGAGCCCACACCAGCGACTCCGCAGCGAATAAGAGTGTTAGCCATGATGAAGTTGTCCGGATCGCAACGTCAGCGCCCTCTGCGCCCGTGATGCATGCCCGGGATTGTGGGTGACCAGGATCAGCGAGGTCCGGGTGTCCGCGCAGAGTCCAAGCAGGAGACTGATCACCGCCTCGCCGGTTCGCTCGTCAAGATTTCCCGTCGGTTCATCCGCGAGAAGGAGGAGGGGTTCGTTCATCAGGGCCCGGGCAACCGCAACCCGCTGCCGTTCCCCGCCGGAAAGCTGTGACGGCAGGTGATGCGCCCGTTCAGCCAGCCCGACCCGGGCGAGCAGGTCGGTCGCCCGCGCCCGGGCGGCAGTGTCAATCCGGCCGCCGATTCGTCGGGGCATGAGGACATTATCGCGCGCATTGAGCTCAGGGATCAGATAGAAGGACTGAAAGACCATGCCAAGAAAGGTGTTCCGACGGGCTGTAGCCGTGCGTGGAAGCACCCTGCCTCCCGACCAGAATAGCTCCCCCCCATCGGCGGCATCGAGTCCTGCAATCAGATTGAGCAGGGTCGACTTGCCAGCGCCGGATTCCCCCCGGATGGATACGCTTTCCCCGGCAGCGACACAAAGATCCACGCCCGAAAGGACCTCGATCCGGCGGTCCCCGCTAAGATAGCTCTTGCGCAGGCCCACCGCCCGCAGCACGGGTTCGGCATCGTTATTCATTGCGAAACGCCTCCACCGGTTTCAGACGCGCCGCACGCCAGGCTGGAATCAGCCCAGCCAGAAGTGAAATCATCAGCGTGAGCGCCACGATGAGCATGATGTCACTCAGGACCGTGTGCGCGGGAAGATTGCTGAATTGGTAAAACCGCCTCAAGGCCTCTTCCCGCTGCGTCACCCGGGCGATCGCGAGGACAACGTCATTTCGCACCGCCAGCGCACCGAAGCCGAGCGCAAGGCCGACCAGGGTGCCAAAAAAACCGATCAGGATGCCCTGGACACAAAAACACGCCGCAACCCCACTTGCCCGCGCACCGAGTGCGCCGAGCAGACCGATTTCCCGCGTCTTCCGCACCACCGAGATCAAGAGCGAACTCATGACCGAAAATGCAGCCACGATGACGATGAACAGCAGGAGGAAAAAAATCATCCCCTTCTCGAGGTTCAAGACCCAGAGAAACTCCTCAAAGCTGTCCATCCAGGAAAACGCCTGCACGCCCGGAGGCAGGGCCGCCGCATTCAATCGAGCCGCCAACTCATCTTCCATGATGCCTGATTTCGCCCGGACATTGATTCCGTGAACCGAACCACCCAGTCCGTATAAGTCCTGCGCCAGTCGGAGGGTGCAATAAAGCATGCTGCTGTCCAATTGCTGGTGGCCAATCTCGAGAATGCCGACAATCCGCACCTCCCGGGGGAGGAACAGTTCGTCGCTCCGCAACCGCTCGATCATCAGCGGTGAATAGACCTCCAAGGTGTTTCCCACGGTCACCCCAAGGGTTCGCGCCAATTCCGAGCTGAGCACGACTGAGTCGTCATCCAAGTCGTCAAAGGATCCAAGTCGGAGATAGTGGTCCAGATTCACCACGCGTCCCACCGTCGCGAGGTCCAGACCGCGCATCGCCGGATAGGCCGGTCGCCCCGAATGCACGATCATCAACACGCCCGAGGCGTAGGGCGTGGCCGCCTCCACCCCGGGCACGCGTTCAATCTGCTCAACCAGCTTGTCCGCGTCGGAAATCAGTCCCTGCGACTTGACCTGCACTTCTCCTTCCGTCTCCACGATCATCCTCCGGATCTCGTAGCCAAACCCACCCATCACGCTGGTCACGACAACCAGCAGACCCACGCCCAGTGCAACTCCGAGAACCGAGATGGCGGTGAAAAACGGGAATTTCCGCCCGGAAGGGAAAAGCTGTTTAAGCGCGAGGTAGAAGTACCAAGGCATGGATGCGGGCGGCGTCAGTCCGTCAAGGCGCGGCCGCCGAGCGCAGTTGCGGAAAGAGGATCACATCCCGAATGCTCTCGGCTCCGGTGAGCAGAATACAAAGACGGTCAATTCCAATGCCCATGCCTCCCGCCGGAGGCATGCCGTGCTCAAGGGCAAAGAGAAAGTCCTGATCCACAGTCTGCTGTTCGCCACCCGCCTGCGCCTCGAACATTCGTCGCTGTTCGATGGGATCGTTCTGCTCACTGTAGGCAGGCGCGATTTCCATGCCGCCAATCGTGAGCTCAAAGACATCGAGCACGGAAGGATCATCGCGATTGAGCTTGGCCAACGGACAAAGCTCCTTGGGCAGATGCGTGACAAACGTGGGCTGGATCAGCGTCGGTTCGATCCGCTTGGAGAAGATTTCGTTCGTGACCTCGAAGTCCTCCCACGACGGATCGACCTTCAGCCCCAACGCCTCGGCCGCGGCAACTTTCTCCTCCTTGCTCCTAGCAAACCATCCGGCGTCATCCGTCGTTTCGACGATCAGCTGCTTGTACGGAACCTCCCGCCAGTCGCCTGCAAACTCGATCTCTTGGCCGCTCGCAGCATGCCGGATCCGAGTCGTGCCCAGGATCTCCTGGCACAGCGACTGGAGAAGCGCCCTGACCAGGGTCATCATGCCTCGGAAGTTGCTGTAAGCTTGGTACACCTCAAGCATGGTGAACTCAGGGTTGTGGCGGCGCGAGACGCCTTCGTTGCGAAAATTGCGGCCAATCTCAAATACCCGGTCAATCCCACCGATCAGCAGCCGCTTGAGATAGAGCTCCAGCGAGATGCGAAGTACAAAATCCATTCCCAACGCGTTGTGATGCGTCGTGAACGGTCGTGCGGCGGCACCACCCGCCACGGATTGCAGCACCGGAGTCTCGACTTCGATAAACTGACGCTCTTCCAGAAAGCGCCGAATGTGGGAAACCACCCGGGATCTCAGCAGCAACCGCGTCCGGGACTCCTGATTGACGATCAAGTCGAGGTAACGTTGACGATAGACCTGCTCGGGATCACTCAGACCATGCCACTTTTCAGGCAGCGGACGAAGTGACTTGGCCAACAAGACGAAACGCTCAACGCGAACCGTAATCTCACCGGTCTTGGTCTTAAAGAGGGTGCCTTCAGCCCCGATAATGTCGCCGAGGTCGAGTTTCTTGAACGCCGCGTAGGAGTCGTCACCCACGACATCCTTCTTTAGGTAGAGCTGCAACGGGCCTGTTGGTTCACCTCCCTGTTGGTCGAAGATCTTGACAAACTGGCTCTTACCCATGTCCCGGATAACGACCAAACGGCCTGCGACTGCCACCCGGACGGTATTCTCCTCACCTTCGATGTAAGCGCGACGCGCGTCCGCCGAAAGGTGAGAAGGCGCGAACTCGGCCCGGAACGGATCGGCGCCGTTCGCACGAAGTTCGGCGAGCTTGGCCAGCCGCACCGCATGCTGGTCATGGGAGATATCAACCGGTTGGTCGCTCATGGTGAATCCGCCAACATGGGTCACGAGCTCCCCGCGGGCAATTGGAATCTCCCGGAGCTTGCCTGCGCGAAGACTCCGCATCACGATCACGCCCATGCCCGACCTCCTCGCCATGCTGATGATCAGCGCGTGCTTGGGTGCTCTCATCGGCCTCATCAGGCAATGGAACGAACAGACGGCGGCTCCCGCTGCAACCGATGACTTCGGAGGGGTCCGGACCTACACCCTCTGGGCCCTCATCGGCTGCGTATCGGCCTACGCCAGCAGGGAACATACGCCGCTGGTTCTTCCCGTCGTGATCGTCGTCCTCGGCGCTCAACAGGTCTTCTTCCGCGCGCATGGACCAGTCGCGGCGAATACCCGCTTTGCCTCGTTTCTCATCACGGTTCTGGTCGGCGCACTCGTAGCTTGGGAACAACGCCAGGCCGCCGTGCTCGTGGCCGCGGTCACCATCGTGATCGTGGCCCTCAAGGAAACGCTGCACGACTGGACGCGGCGGTTCACCCCCCAGGACATCCGCGCAACCCTGCAGTTTGTCGCCATCACCGGAGTCATCCTGCCGCTGGTCCCCAATCGCACCTTTGGTCCTTACGCCGCCTTCAATCCCTTCTCCACATGGTTGATGGTCATCCTGATCTCCGGAATGGGATTCATCGGCTACATCGCGATGCGTCTCTTCGGAGCTCGAGCCGGCATCCTCCTGACGAGCTTTCTGGGAGGTCTGGCCTCAAGCACCGCCACGACCTTGGAGTTCAGCCGCAGAAGCCGAGATCAGCCCGAGTTATCCACCCACTACGCGTTCGCCGTGGTCGTCGCCTGCACCGTGATGCTCCCACGCGTGATTTTCGCCGTCGCAATCGTCGCGCCGGATCTCGCTCGGCCGCTCGCCCCATACCTCGGAGCCATGTCCGTACCGGCCCTCGGGTACATACTTTGGTGGTGGTTGGGCCGAGCATCCCGCGTCGCCGTGCCCGGTTCGCTCAGCCTGGGCAATCCGCTCAACCTCTTCACCTCGGTCAAGTTTGCCCTGCTCTATGCCGCGGTCGCTTTTCTGGTGAAGGTCGCGACCACGCTCCAGTGGAGCTCCGGTCTGCTGCCTCTGAGTTTCTTTTCCGGACTCACAGACATGGACGCGATCGCCCTTTCCATGGCGAACAGCAGCAGTGCCGGCGACGTCAGTCTTCGCGTGGCCACCCAGGCTGTGGTCCTGGGCGCGGTCGCGAATTCACTGATGAAGGCTGGGCTCGCGATCGGGCTGGGATCCGCGTCATTGCGCCGGCACGTCGCGATCGTCCTGGGACTGACCGCTTTGACGGGAGCGATCGCCTGTTGGATGCTCCGATAGCCGAACGCCCCCTTCAGCCCGCAAGCCCGGGCGTACAGGCGCTCAGATAGCGTGGGCAGTCAAATACGCCCGAACCGCTTCAGTCCGCGCCGGCAACCGGTGCTTCACCAAAGGCCGCGATCTGAGCGCCTCAAGACTCGGATGCGTCGGCTCGAACCCGAGCACCGCGCGCATGGTTTCCGGAAACTTCGCCGGGCTCGCCGTGGCCAGCACAACACTCGGACGCTCCTTGGACAGATCCTTGAATCCACAGGCGGTGTGCGGGTCCGCGACATAGCCCCACTTCCGGTAGACTTCGCCGATGAGCGCCGTGATCTCCTCATCCGTGCTTCGCGACGCGGAAAACGTGCTGCGCACGAAATCGGCAAACACGTGACGGCCCGTCGACCGGAACGACTGCATCACCTCGCGCACCCGCGAGGCGTTCTCCCCCACGTGATAATAGAGAAAACGCTCAAAGTTGGACGCGACCTGAATGTCCATCGACGGCGCCAGACTGGGGGCAACGTCCCCGACCCGATACTCGCCCGTCGTGAAGAGACGATGGAGGATGTCATTCCGGTTGGTGGCCACGCGGAAACCGCGAATCGGCACTCCCATACGCTGCAGCATCCAACCCGCCAGCACATTGCCAAAATTGCCCGTCGGCACAACAAAGTCTGTCTCGGAACGGATACCGGAGGGAAGCCGCAACCAAGCATACAGGTAGTACACGCACTGAGCGAGCACCCGGGCGAGGTTGATGGAGTTGACCGCCGAGAGCCGATGCTCAAGGCGGAACGCCTGATCACCAAACAACTCCTTCACGATCGCCTGGGCGTCGTCGAACGTGCCATCGATCGCGATCGCGTGCACATTGTCCGCGCCGGTGCAGGCCATCTGGCGCTCCTGCAAAAGGGAGGTGCGGCCTTCCGGATAGAGGATGAAGATCGCAGTTCCCGGTTTTCCCAGCAGTCCATGAATTGCCGCCGATCCGGTGTCGCCCGAGGTCGCCCCGAGCACATTGATTCGCTCGCCGCGTTGCTGACACTGGTACTCGTACAGATTACCCAACAGTTGGAGCGCAAAGTCCTTGAACGCCAGGGTCGGCCCATGGAACAGCTCGAGGACGGAAAGGTCGTCCTGGAGGCGAACCAAGGGAGCGATCTCCGGGTGCGTGAAGGTCGCATAACTGCGATCAATCAGCGACCGCAGCGTCGGTTCCGGCAGATCTGTGGCGAAGCGTCGCAGGAACTCGAAGCAAAGCGCTGGATACCCAAGGGGGGCGAGTCGCACCAGTTCCGATGCGGAAAACTGCGGAAGCGACTCCGGCAGGAACAACCCGCCGTCGGGGGCCAGACCCGTCGCCACCGCATCGCTGAAGCCCAGCGAAGGGGTCTGGCCACGCGTGGAAATGAAGCGCATGCTCACGGCTCCGGAAAGGGAAACGGTGTCCGCCCCCCTACTCCCGGCAGATATCAGAGTTGATCGAGGTGGAACGCCGCGTGCGCGACGCGGGCGGCTTCGTCAGCCCGGTCCTGGTCGATCACAACCGAAATCTTGATCTCGGACGTGCTGATCAACTCGATGTTGATGTTCGCCTCGGCGAGCGCCTGGAAAAGGGATGCAGCCACACCACTGTGGGTCCTCATCCCAACCCCCACGACCGAAAGCTTGGCGATATGCTCATGAATCGCCACCTGTCCGCCCCCGATTTCAACGAGCACGGGCTCGAGCGCCTTCTGCGCCTTGACCGTGTCTGTCTGCGGCACGGTGAAAGTCAGGTTGGCGACTCCATGACGCCCGACGTTTTGCACGATCATGTCGACGAGAACATTGGCGTCGGCCAAGGCCCGGAAGACCCTCGCGGCGGAACCCGGCTTGTCGAGGATGTTGCTGACGATGACCTTGGCCTGGTCCTTGTCCACGGCCACGCCGCGCACGACGACCTTTTCCATGTAAGCGACTTCTTCTTTCACGATAGTTCCTGGGTTGTGGTTAAAGGAGGAGCGGACTTCAAAGACGACACCGTACTTTTTGGCAAACTCGACGCTTCGCGACTGCATGACCTTGCTGCCGCTGGAGGCAAGTTCGAGCATCTCGTCGTACGAAATTTCATTCAACTTCCGTGCGTTCTTCACCACGCGGGGATCAGCGGTGTACACCCCATCAACGTCCGTATAGATTTCGCACCTGTCGGCTTTGACGGCCGCGGCCAAGGCAATCGCGGTGAGATCGGAACCGCCACGACCGAGGGTGGTGATCTGCCCCTCGTCATTGATTCCCTGAAAACCGGCAACGATCACCACGCGACCCGCCCTGAGATCCTTCTCCACGGGCTGAGCGTTGATCATTTTGATCTTTGCCTTGGTATGCACGGCGTCCGTAAAAATTCCCGCCTGTGCCCCCGTGTAGCTGATCGCATCGACGCCAACGCCATGCAGGGCCATCGCGGTCAGGGCGATGGTCTCCTGTTCGCCGATCGCCAGCAGCTGATCGAGCTCGCGATCCGACGGCTGGGGGCACAGCGCTTTGGCGCGCGCAATCAGTTCGTTGGTCACACCCGCCCGGGCGGAAACGACGATCACCAGTTCGTTGCCTTCATCGCGCACCGCCTTGATGCGCTCGGCGACCTTTCTGATACGTTCGACGTCACCCACAGAGGTGCCGCCATATTTCTGAACTATACGAGCCATGGGTTGGGAGGAGTTGGAATCGGGGAACAAAAGTACCGGGGACACACGGCCACCGGATTCTCGGGGACGAAGACTAGTCGGAAAAATCTCCGATGCGAAGGAGCAGTGGTTTCTCCACGACACTCTTCAATCGGCCGAGCGCCGTCAGGGTCGCGCGCATGGCCTTCTCATCGCTTTCGTGGGTGGTGAGGATCAGTGAAGCCGCCTCCGGTCGCTCGGCCGCGGTCTGGATGACGCTCGCAATACTCACGCCATTCCGGGCCATGACCGTGGCAATCTGCGCAAGGACCCCGGGACGATCCTTCACTGTGGTCCGCACATAGTAGCGACTGCGAATGCGCTCGAGAGGGGCAATCCGCAGCGCCTGCACCGGGGCTGAGAGCAACTCGGCGATTCCGCCAATCGTCGCGACGGGAGTGATGTCCCGACCAGTGGTCAGAAGGACAATCGCGTCTGCAATGTCGCTGATCACCGCACTCGCGGTGGCATCCTGTCCGGCTCCGCGCCCGATGTAGGTGGTCGTCCCGACCACATCGCCCACCACAGCGATGCCGTTGAATACGCCGTTGACGTTCGCCAGCACGCGGTCCTTGGGCACCAGCGTGGGGTGAACCCGAACAAAGAGTTCGTTTCGCTCGAAATCCCGCGTGATGATCGCCAGAAGTTTGATCCCGTAGCCAAGTGTGGCGGCATGTTTCAGATCGGCTTGGGTGATCTGGGTGATGCCATCGACGATCATCTGCGGAGGCTTCACCCAGACGCCATGGGCGAGGTAAGCGAGAATCGAGGCCTTGTGCGCGGTATCCCAACCACCCACGTCGAGCGACTCATCCGCTTCGGCATAACCGAGCCGCTTCGCATCCGCGAGGATCTCCGAGTACCCCGCCCCCTCCGCACCCATGCGCGTCAGGATGTAATTGCAGGTCCCGTTGAGAATTCCGTAGATCAGCTTGAAACGATTCGCGACCAATCCCTCACGCAAGGCTTTGATGATCGGAATGCCACCCGCCACCGAGGCCTCGAAAAAGAAGCGTCCGCCTCCTTTGCGGGCCGCGGCAAAAACCGCCGCCCCGCTCTCACACAGCAGCGCCTTGTTGGCCGAAACCACGATCTTCCCATGGGCAAGAGCAGCGAGAGTCACCTCTTTGGCCACTCCCGTGCCGCCCATCAACTCACACACAATGTCGATCGACGGATCGGTCGCGATCGAGAGTGGATCCGAAACGAGTTTTGTCGCTGGGACATTGACCGGCCTCACCTTACCCGGATCGCGGACCGCCGCCTTGGCCAGTTCGATCTTCACACCCAAGCGTGCCTCTAGCGTCGATCGGTTGGCCGAGAGGTGTTTCCACACACCCTGACCGACAGTGCCGAGACCACAGAGACCGATGCGGATGGTGCGAGAGGACATAGGATCAAAAAGGATGTTCGAACGACGCGTTTCGATTCAGTCTCAGCGTTCAGGGGGCGCTGGTTTGGATTTCGCAAATTTGCTCTCCGTCCCGCTGATCAAACGGGCCAGATTGCTCCGGTGCATGATGACGACGAACAGTGCAATCGCGGCCGAGATCCCCAGAAGTGCGGGCGGCGCGCGAAAAAGGTAAGCGATCCCGGGCAAGGTCAGCGCCGCGACAATTGACGCCAGCGAAACATAACGCGTCGAGAAGAAGATCAGCGCCCAAACCGCCGCCGCGGCCAGCAGCCCCAAGGGGAGCAGCACCGCAAAACCACCCACCGTTGTGGCCACCCCTTTGCCACCCTTGAAGTGGGTGAAGCAGGAAAAGCTGTGGCCGAGGAGCGCGCCGATCAGTCCCGCGATCGCACTCGGCAATGGGTGTGCCGTCAACCCCTGCGTCCAGCCCAGGTGAGCCGCAAGCAAGGGAAGTCCGGCCGCAAGCGCGCCCTTGGCCGCATCGAGTCCGAACACAAGATTTCCCGGTCCTTTTCCCAGAACCCGGCGAACATTGGTCGCACCGGGGTTGCCGCTGCCCTGCTGAAAGATGTTCACCCCATGGGCACGGGCCACGAGGTAGCCGAATGGCAAAGCCCCGAGGATGTATCCGAACAGTCCGGAGCTCAGCAGGGGAAACAACATGGCTTCAGGGTCTCTTCCGCTCAGAGCTCCACGTACTTCGCGAGCACGATGTTGGGATTGCCCTTCAATTCCCGACGGACCCCATCACTCGGTTCACTGTCGAGGTTGATCACCATCAACGCTGTAAGGCCCGGCGCCTGTCGGCTGAGCGACATGTTGGCGATGTTCACCCCATCCTTCCCCAAGAGGGTGCCAATATATCCAATCATTCCCGGCTGATCTTTGTTCTCAATGATCAGAAGCTTTCCAGCCGCCTCCACTTCGACTTCCCGGTGATTCAGCGTGACGATCCGAGGTTTCGAGGCCTTGGAGAACAAAGTCCCGGTCGCACATCTCGTCGAGCCATCGGCGGCGATCGCCTCAACCGCGAGCAATTCCGTGTAGTCGCTGTGTTCGGTCGACTTGACGACCTCGCACTTTACTCCGAGCCGTTCAAGCACGACGGGGGCGTTGACGAAGTTGACGCTGTCACCGCTGATTCGACGAAGGTAGCCGCGCTGAATCGCGCGGGTGATCGAGTTGGTGTCAAGATCGAGCAATTTGCCCCAATAGGTGATGCGGAGTTCTGCAACCTGAGCCGGAGCGATCTGCTGCACCAAGGTGCCGAGCTTCGCGCCGAGATCGAGATAGGGTCCAAGTACCTTGATCGCCGCGGCATCAATGGAAGGCATATTGACCGCATTCCGAATCACGCCGCCTCGCAGAACATCGGTGATTTGTTCAGCGATCTCGATTCCGACCGACTCCTGCGCCTCAGCCGTGGAAGCACCCAAGTGAGGCGTCAGGACAACGTTCGGCAGCTGACGGAGTTCACTGTCCTTCGCCAGCGGTTCGTCCTCAAAAACATCGAGCCCGGCCGCAGCCACCTTACCTGATTTGAGTGCACCAACCAGAGCGCTTTCCTTGATGATTCCTCCGCGCGCACAATTGAAAATTCTCAGCCCCTTCTTGGATTTCTCGAACGCTGCCTCATCGATCATGTAGTGCGTATCCTCAGTCAAAGGCATGTGCACGGTGATGTAGTCCGACTGGGCCAGCAATTCGTCGAGTGTAGCCGGCTCAACTTGCATTGCCTTGGCCCGGCTGGGAGCGAGGTAAGGATCAAAGGCGAGCACCCGCATGCCAAACGCCTGCGCCCTTTTGGCGACTTCGCCACCGATTCGCCCGAGCCCGACAATCCCCAGGGTCTTCTTGTACAGCTCGATGCCATTATAGCTTTTCCGATCCCAATGCCCCGCCCTCATCGACGCGGCGGCCTGCGCCACAGGACGTGCACCACAGAGAAGGTGCGTAAACGTCAGCTCGGCGGTCGCGATCGTATTGCCCGAGGGCGTGTTCATCACGATGACCCCGCGCTCCGTGGCTGCGTCAACGTCCACGTTGTCAACTCCGACACCAGCCCGCCCGATGACCTTCAGCAAGGGAGCTGCGGAAATCACCTCCGCGGTGATTTTCGTCTCGGAACGCACCGCGATCGCATGCACGTCCTTGACCAATTCCATCATCTTTTCCTGCGAGGAGCCATACGCCTCCACCACTTCGAAGCCTGGCTGCTCTCGGAGGAAGGCGACTCCTTTGGGTGAGATCTTATCGGCGACGAGGATTTTCATACAGGCAAAAGTCGATAAACGAAAGGTTTCGAACCCGCGACTAGCAAGGAAAACGTTCATGCGTGCGCCCTGGAGCCCTCCGAGTTGACGATGCCGAAATGATTCATCGGGCACGACCCCTAGAAATGCAATCAGATGACGCGAAACGCTCGCCTCCCGTTTATCTCAGCCCGAGCTCGCCAGCGGGAAAAACCACTTCAACCCTCAATTCCATGATCGATCAACGGCTCGCCCGGCAAATCCAGTTCATTGTCGAAGTCGACAAACTCAAGGACGTCTTCCGACAGACGGTTTTGATCCACAGCGGCAGAAGCGAGAACGATGCCGAACACTCCTGGCATCTCTGTCTCTTGGTCATCGTGCTGGCGGAACATGCCAACCTGCCGACGCTCGACATCCTCCGCGTGCTGAAAATGTTAATCCTTCACGATCTGGTCGAAATCGATGCTGGAGACACATTTGCCTATGACACGGCACGGATGGCTGACCAACATGAAAGAGAAGCCAAGGCGGCTGATCGAGTCTTCGGTTTGCTTCCGCCGGATCAAACCGCCGACTTCCGCGCTCTCTGGGACGAATTTGAGGCCAAAGCCACCCCAGAAGCCCGTTTCGCCACCGCCGTCGATCGATTCCAACCCATGCTTCTCAATGTCAAAACGGCAGGATCCGCCTGGAAGCGTCATGGGATCACCCACGATCGTGTAGTAGCTCGTAACCAACATATTGCCGAAGGATCAACCGCTCTTTGGGAGTACGCCGCGAACATGATCGCCGAAGCGGTCCAGGCCGGGAATCTGGCGCCGGGAAAAAAGGACGAAACCGGGACCGAACGGAGCTGAGGGATTCAAGCCCCAAGGGTTCCCAGAGCTCAGGTCACGGAACTCTCTGAGAGACCTGTCCCTTTCAGACTGCTTTCAGCTGAGATCCCGGATGCTGCCAAACTCCGGATCAAACAATCTCCGGTAGGTTCGGACAATCATCCCGTCGGTGAGCCCCGCCAGCCAATCGCAGATCTGGCGCGCTTTATCCCCTGGTTCCGCCGCTGCCTCAATCAGACGGCCGACGCGTGGCGGAAGGATGTGGATCACGCGTGCACCGCGATCCACGTAGTTGCGCCATGCCGAATCCCACAGATCAAACAGGACGCGTCTCGCTTTGTGCTCCATTTGCTGGAGCTGGGGGCTCTCAAAAATGATGTCGTTGGCCAGTTGCTTGTAGAAAGCGGCCTCCTTTTCCGCGGCGGCACCCACCACGAGCTCAAATCGGTAACGCTGGGTTTGCGGCGACATGAACGTAGTCCGGCGTCGAAGACGACAGGCGGTGATGCACCCGCCGATTTTTTGCGCGAAGACCGACTCCAGGCGGTCCGCCCGGATCCCGGCAATCAGCGCGTCCAGCCACACCTGGCGTTCAGCATCAATTCCCACGCCCGCGGCCCACCGCTCGATCCGGTCCACGGTGAGAAACCCCGCCTTCACCCCGTCCACCACGTCGTTGAGCGAGTACGCGACATCATCCGCCCAATCCATGATCTGGCACTCCACGCTCTTCAACGTATTCAGTTTCTCGCCACGATGCCATTCCTCGGGCACGGTCGTCCCCCCGAAGACAAAGGACCGGTACCGTTCCTGCGGATCGTACAGAAAGTGATTTCCTGGCGGCGTCGGAAACTCGCGGAAGAGTTTCTTGTACTTGAGCACGCCGTCCATGAGTGCCCGGGTCGGTTGCATGCCCCGGACACCCGTTTCCTCCTGGTAAAGCGTTTCGGTCAGGAGGTGCAGGGTTTGCGCGTTGCCTTCGAATCCGCCCCAGCGGGCCATCAACTCCTGCAGGGTCCGTTCACCCGAGTGACCAAAGGGTGGATGCCCGAGGTCGTGCGCCAGGCAGATGGCCTCGACCAGATCCGGATCGATGAAAAAGTCAGCCTCCAGCGGTTCCCCGAGCCAGCGCAGGTAGTTGCAAATCGAGCGGCCGATTTGCGCCACCTCCATGGAATGGGTCAGGCGGGTACGGTAAAAATCATACTCGCCGGAGAGAAAAACCTGCGTCTTCGACTGCAGCTTGCGAAACGCATGCGCGTGAATGATGCGATCCCGATCGATCTGAAAGAGCGTGCGGTAATCGGGTTTCCGATCCGCTCCCCAGGTGGCGACATCAAAATCAGTGTAAAAACGGTTGTGCATCCAGCCACGTCGAATACGCGTGAGGATTCAGAGCACGCCGCCAACCCAAGGATGGCAATTCCATAGATGAAGGACACCTCGAAGCGACTCCTGGAACCGAAAGGCAACCTCACCCCTGACCGCGCCGCCTTGAGTCCGACCTCCTTGAGTGGATTGTCGGCGAATCGATGCTCCAACGGAATAATTTCCTCGGCACCCGGCGCTCTGATTCCTTTTCTGGAGGGTCTCAACCATGCATACCCCGATCGACATCCAACTGATTGGAACTGAGGTCGCCATTCGCTGGAGCGACGGAGCGGAAACCTACTTTGCCGCCGACCGCCTCCGCGGTGCTTCTCCCAGCGCCGAAACCCAAGGCGAGCGCGACATCTTCGGGAACAAGTACGGCGGCAACGGCCCCAAGCGCTTCGAAGGCGTCACCGTCCTCGGTTGGGAAAAAATCGGAAATTACGCGATCCGTTTCGATTTCAGCGACGGCCATCGCACAGGGCTCTACAGTTACGACTACCTGCGTGAGTTGGCCTCACGCGACTCCTAGCGCCACCACCGCCACACCCCTCACCGCACCGCATCCCTTTCGACCCTCCTTCCATGAGCTTCCCGTCCCGAACGACCACTTCAGAAATTGAACTGGGCACCACGTTCCAGCCCAAGTTTGGAGCCGATGGACTGATTCCATGCATCACTCAAGATCTCGCCACCGGGGAGGTCCTGATGTTCGCATTCATGAACGCGGAATCGCTCGCGCACGCTCTCCGCACCCGGAAGGCGACGTACTGGAGTCGCTCGCGAAACAAACTTTGGGTCAAGGGTGAGGAATCCGGCAACGTTCAATCGGTCCGGGAAATCCGCACGGACTGCGATCAGGATGTGATCCTGATCAAAGTGGAACAAACCGGATCGGCAAACGCGTCCTGCCATAACGGTTACAAGAGTTGTTTCTACCGGCGGCTTTCTGATCTCGATGCCGCCGCGGCTGGCACCGCCTTTCCGCTGGAGTACACCGCGGAACGGCTCTTCGACCCGGCGACGGTCTACAAGAAGAAGCCGTAGCGCGTCGCACCGTTGCCGATCAGACCGCGGCTGATCGCGCTCGCGGGCTGATTGGCCGGGCACACCGCCCGAAACGTGGCACCCCCACCCGCGATCTCCCACTCAGACCGTGCTGCCCGGCGCCAGCCCGCGCTCGCTCGTCGCCGCGAACTCAAGAATCCGCCGGAATTCCTCCGTCCCCGCGGATGGGTGCTGCGCCAGTCTTTCCATCGCCTGGCTGCGATTCAGTCCCTCGCGGAACATGATCCGATAGACTTGTTTGACCCGCTCCATCTGCTCGGGAGTGTATCCTTTCCGCTCCAACCCCACCTTGTTCATCGAACGGATCACCGCCGGTTGTCCATCGGCGATGAAAAATGGCGCCACGTCCTGCACCACTTTGGCGAACGCGCTGACCATCGCATACGCTCCAATCCGGCAGAATTGGTGAACCCCGGCGGCGCCCCCCACCGTCACATGGTCCTCAACCGTCACATGGCCCGCCAGCATGATCAGGTTGCTCATCACAATGTGACTGCCAAGGACGCAGTCGTGCGCCACGTGGCAGTAGGCGAGGATCGTGTTGTCGTCGCCGATCACCGTCAGGTTTCCATCCGCGGTCGCCGCATGCACCGTGACATACTCGCGGAAAACGTTGCGCGAACCGATCCGCACGCCCGGACGTCCACCCTTGAACTTCAAGTCCTGGGTTTTCGCGCCGAGATTGGCGTACGGAAAGACCTCGCAGTCCGGCCCCAGCTCCGTCCAACCCTCGACCGAACTGTGATGGTGCAACCGCGTACGATCGCCCAGCGAAACGCCCGCACCGACATAAACAAAGGGACCAATCTCGACATCGGCGCCAAGACGTGCCGACGGATCGACCACCGCACTTGGATGGATATTCAGGGCCATTGTCTAGGTGACGTCTGCTTCGTCCACGATGGCAAACATCAACTCCGCCGATGACACCACGACGCCATCCACCGTGCAGACGACCTCGGCGGACGCCAGCTTGTTGCCTCGGGTCTTGGTCAGTTTCGCTGAGACCACCAAGCGGTCGCCCGGCCTCACCGGCTTGCGGAATTTGACCTTGTCCGCGCTCATAAAGAGGGAGGTCTTCCCCTCGACCGAACCCCGCCGGAGCATGAGCACACCCGCAGCCTGGGCCATGCACTCCAGCTGCAATACCCCGGGCATGACCGGGTTGCCGGGGAAGTGGCCCTGGAAATAGGGTTCGTTGATCGTCACATTCTTGATCGCGGTGAGCTCATCCTCGCCCTTGAACTCGGTGATCCGGTCAATCATCAAAAACGGATAGCGGTGCGGGAGAGTCTCAAGCACCCGTCGGATATCCAGTGAAGTCTCGTGGGAGAGAACCATCGATTTGGGCTCCGCCGCGGACTTTTTCTTTGCCCCGCCCTTGGCCGACTCCTGCCTGCGATCAAAGAGGGCGCGGGTGATTTCGGCGTTGAGCTGATGCCCCGGACAAGTGGCGACGATGTGCGCCTTGAGGGGGACCCCGAGGAGGACGATGTCGCCCACAATATCGAGGATCTTGTGACGGACAAACTCGTCTTTGAATCGAAGCGGCTCCTTCGAGAGGATATTGCCGCCTTTGATGACAATGGCGGCGTCGAGACTTCCACCGCGGATCTTGCCCAGCTTGAGCAGCTCCTCGATGTCCTCATAAATCGTAAAAGTGCGCGCCGCGGCCAGTTGGCTGATGTAGGTTTCCGGGTCAATCGTGATCGACAGATGCTGCGTGTGATAACCGCGGTCGTCGGTGGAGGTGCAGGTGATCTTCAGGCCGTCGTAGGGAAGCGCGATGATCGAGCGATTTCCTTTCATCACCGACACCGGCGCATCCAGCTCGTAATAGATCCGGTCCTTGTCCTGTTCCACCGGTTCACCTTCGAGAATCATATTCACGAAGGGTCGGGCGGAACCGTCCATGATCGGTGGTTCTGACGAATCCATCTCGATCAGGATATTATCAATCCCGCAGCCATGCAGCGCACTGAGCACATGCTCGACCAGATGAACCTTGGCGTGTCCTTCCTGAACGGTGGTGTTCCTAACGAGGTCGCCCACAAGCTCGATCCGTGGCTTGATCTCCGGCTGACCGTTGAGATCCATCCGCTTAAAGACCAATCCGTGATTGGCCGCCGCTGGTTTAAAGGTCAGGTGAACCGGATTTCCCGTATGCAGACCGATCCCTTTGATGGAGACGGCGCGCGCCAGCGTGCGTTGTTTCATATCAGAAAATCCTCAGCAGTGTCGGAAGTCGGCTGCAAAGGGCAAGCGCGGAGGCAAGTGAAGCCGAGGACGTTCAGCAAGGGCGGTTTTCGCGGATCCTCGACGAGAAAACCGCCAACCTGCCGGCACCTCAATCTCGGGCCCGCTTAGGCATGGGAAATTTGGGCACCGGTCGTCCTCGTGGTCGAATTCTTGACACCCACGGTTCTCATTTGTTAATCCATCAACCTTTAGCACCTCGTTCACGCCCATCCTCGTCCAACTTACCATGCCCGCAGCCAACGACATCCGTAAAGGCCAAGTCATCAGATTCAACGGCGAGCCCCATCTCGTGATGGAAACCCAGCACCGCACTCCAGGAAATCTTCGGGCGTTCGTGCAAATCAAGATGCGTAATCTTCGCTACGGCAAGGCCCTCGACCAGCGGTTCGCGTCCACCGAGTCGATCGAGGTGCTCCCGACGGATCGCCGGACGCTCGAATTCAGCTATGCGGACCGGGGCCAATTTGCCTTCATCGATCCGGAGACCTTTGACCAGATCGAGCTGACCGAGGGCACCCTCGGCGACGTAAAAAACTACCTCACGCCAGGCGGCAAGGTCGACGTTCTCTTCGTCGATGAGAAGGCCCTTTCGGTTGATCTGCCTTCCACGGTGACCCTGAAGGTGGTCGAAAGCGCCGATGGCGTGAAAGGCGACACGGCCAGCAACGTCCAAAAGCCGGCCAAGCTCGAGACCGGCCTGGTGATTCAGGTCCCTCTTTTCATCAAGGAAGGGGAGCTTCTCCGGGTCAGCACGGTCGACGGCACTTACTTGGGCCGAGCCTGACGTTTCCCGATCAAATCCGGTCCCGTGTGCCCGCGAGATAAATCGCGGGTTTTTTGTGACCCGCCGCGCAGGGTGTCATCCACGACATAAAAAAGGCCGCCCCCTTTCGGGACGGCCTTTAAAGCGAGAAAAGGCGACGTACTGACGTCCGTCGGGACTCAGGCGACGCGTTCCACCACCAGAGGGGGAGGTGTCGGGCGCTTCGGAGCCAGACGGTAGGCGTCCTTGAAGTAATTCAGCGCCTGCTCGAGTTTGGATTCGTCGTTGTAATGAATCATCATCAACGGCTCGCCCTGCTTGACCTGCGTACCTACTTTCCGGATGTCGGACACCCCCACGGAATAGTCGATCTTGTCGCCTTCGTGCGTCTGCCCCGCACCCAAGAGGTGCACCCCGTGGGCAATCATCGCGGCGTTGATCGTGTGAACGTAACCACGTTTTGGAGCCGGGAGCTTGCGGATATGCTTCGCCTGCGGGAACTTTTCCGGGTGATCGATGTAGGCGGTGTCCCCGCCCTGCGCCTTGACGAGCTCCTTGAGCTTCTCCAGCGCCGAACCGTCGGTCAAATGCCGTTCCACGGTCTGCTTGGCCGACAACGTTGAACCGGCCACGCCAGCCAAACGCACGATCTCCATGCCGAGTTTCAAGACGAGCTCCTTGATATCCTCAGGACCGCCGCCCTTGAGGATCTGGATCGCTTCCTTGACCTCGAGTGCCGTGCCGACGGTGTCACCCAGCGGCTGATTCATATCCGTGACCAAAGCCACGCACCGACGCTTCATTGAACGACCCACGCGGGTCATGGAACGTGCAAGCTGCTTGGCCTGTTCCAAATCCTTGATGAAGGAACCGTTGCCCCACTTCACATCAATCACCAGCCCCTCGGATCCTTCCGCGAGTTTCTTGGAAAGGACTGAACCCGTGATCAACGGAAGACTCGGGATCGTTCCCGTTTCCTTGCGCAGTTCGTAAAGTTTCGCGTCCGCCGGAGCGAGGTCCTTGGACTGGGCAATGATCGCACCGTTGATCCGCGCCAGCTGACTGACAAACTGCTCATTGGTCAGATTGCTCCGGAAGCCGGGAATTGACGCCAGTTTGTCCAGCGTGCTGATGACATAGTCGTGCTCGACGCTGCACATCATTGGAACCACCACCCCCGCGGCCATCGCGAGCGGCACCAGTACCAGCGCGGTCTTGTCACCAATCCCGCCGGTGGCAAATTTGTCGATTTTCGGTTTCGCAATCCCGGAGAGATCGATCACTTCGCCGGACAACATCATCTCTTCAGTCAAATCGGCCGTTTCCTGCGCCGACATTCCCTGAAAATAGATGGCCATGGCCAAAGCCGCGAGCTGGTGCTTGGGCATTTCGCCATCCAAAGTGCTGTCGACGATATACCGGATTTCGTCCTTGTTGAACTCGCCGCCATCGCGTTTCTTCTCGATCAGAAACTCAAATGTGGGCTTGATAAACCTCCGGGCAGGGATGTTACGTTTCGTCATTGTGCAGTGTGAATAACTCGTCTCGGCCCGTGGGCCGGAAAAGTTTACGAGCAAACACGCCCACCTTGGAATGTCGAGCCGGAAATGCTTCCGCCAACACGAGATCGGCCCCGATCGCAAGGTTGAAGCCAGATAGAAATCGCGCTTGCCGGACGGGATGACGCGTCGTGTGGTGACGCCATGCATGTCTCCTTTCAACCCGCCAACGATCTGACCGCGGCCGTCAGCGCCGCCGCCGCCCACGCCGGTCTCGACCCGACCGCGTTCTCCCCCGAACTACGCACCGCGGATCCACGCAACGGAGACTTTCAAGCCAATGGCATTCTCGGCTATGCAAAAGCACGCAAACTGAACCCCCGCGCACTCGCCGAACAACTGGTCGCCGTCCTTCCCAGTGCCACCCTTGAGCTTTGCGATGTGAGTATCGCCGGTCCGGGATTTATCAATTTCAAGCTCAAACCTGCCATACTCTTGCAATGGCTGTCGACCTACGGCTCACTTGAGCAGCTCAAAACTGGAGCATCTCAGCTGCATCACGGACAGCGCTACGTGGTCGACTTCAGCTCACCCAATACCGCAAAGCAACTCCATGTGGGCCATCTCCGCGGCATGGTGATTGGTGAAGCCATTTGCCGCATGCTCGCCTTCTGCGGAGCCATTGTCATCCGCGACCACCATATCGGTGACTGGGGCACACAGTTCGGGAAGCTGATCTGGGGCTACAAGAACCTCCGCAACGAGGACGCCTTGGCAAAAGACCCCCTCGAGGAACTCGAACGCCTTTACAAGGCGGCGGATGCCGCAACCAAGGAAAATTCCGCGGTTCTCGATTCAGTTCGGGCCGAACTGGTGAAACTCCAGTCCGGGGATGCCGAGAACCTCAGCCTTTGGAATCGGATCAACTCAATCAGTGCCAGCGCATTCACGGAGATCTACTGCAAACTCGACATCCATTTTGATCACCAGTTAGGCGAAAGCTTTTACAATGATAAACTTAGCCCGGTTTATGAGGAGTTAACCCGCTTGGGTCTGGCCGTGCCATCCGAGGGTGCGCTCGTGGTCTTTCATCCCGAGCATTCTCGTTTCAAGACCCAGCCATTCATCATTCGCAAATCTGATGGCGCCGCCAACTACGCGTCCACCGACCTCGCGACGATGCTCTATCGGACCGAACATTTTCACGCAGACTCCATCGCGATCCTGACGGATGCCCGCCAATCCGACCACTTCGAGCAACTCTGGCTGACGACTCGCAAGTGGTTCAGCCAGACCGGCCGCAGGCTGCCACGCTTTGAGCACGTGTCCTTCGGTACAATTCTCGGCGAAGACGGCAAGGCCATCAAAACCCGTTCGGGTGATCCCATTCGGCTCAAAGCCCTGCTCGCCGAGGCTGAGGAGCGCGCCCTCGCCATCGTCACCGAAAAGTCTCCCGATTTGTCGGAGTCCGAACGCCGAGAAATTGCCGGCACCGTGGGCATCGGTGCCGTGAGATACGCCGACCTGTCGCAAAATCGAAGCAGCGATTATATTTTTGCGTGGGACAAGATCCTTGCACTCGAAGGCAACACCGCCCCGTACTTGCTCTATGCGGTCGCCCGCATCCACTCGATCTTCCGGAAACACGGTTTCGACCCAGCAGACAGTGCGGTGACCGCTGGAGCGACCCCGCCAGAAACCGAGACTGAACTCGCACTCGCCCGCAAGCTCATCGGGTTCGCGAGCGCGCTGGAGCTGGCCACGCAGCAACTGCGACCCCACTTCCTTTGCACTTACCTTTACGAATTGGCAGGCGCCTACAGCGGTTTTTACGCCGCCGATAAAGTCTTGGTCGAGGAACCTTCCGTGCGTGCCCGTCGCCTCTTGCTCTGTGCGCGAACCCTTCTCGTGCTCGAATCGGGACTCACTCTTCTGGGCCTTCGAACCCTGCAACGGATGTAGGTGGATCGACCCAGTGGCCCCGGGCGCAGGGTCTTTTGTCTTGGGAGGGCGAAGCGTAAAGAGCAGCGAGGCTGCGGCGATGCAGAGGGGCGGACGGGCTCGGTGATGACAAAACCCGGAGAACAGCCGGCCAGCAGCGCCATCGCGATGATCGTCAGGATCGAGCCGATCCGAAACCTCGCGTTACGGGAGCGTGGATCAGGCACCCCGCACAGGCACTCCCACAACGATTCCATTTGCGGCTCGCGCAACGGCAAGGTGCCGGTGGCGGCCGGACCCATTGCTCAGGCACATTGTGCGGGCACCGCTCTGAGCGCCGCCGCAAGGCTTTGGGACGCCAGATTCGGTTCGGCCCCCTTGGCACTGAGCAACGCGAATCGCCGGTTTTGCACCACCAGCTTCAACCGCTCCGCCCGGTGGGTCGCACTCCACCCAATCCAAAGATC
>Ga0163144_10004578_pt1 | contig 31085 bp, 22 predicted proteins | sample OliLak19BULKMAT1_FD_123175 | JGI IMG/M metagenome (GOLD analysis project Ga0163144, IMG submission 123175) | Freshwater microbial mat bacterial communities from Lake Vanda, McMurdo Dry Valleys, Antarctica - Oligotrophic Lake LV.19.BULKMAT1 | ecosystem: Environmental > Aquatic > Freshwater >... | reverse complement strand
CCAGCTCTACGGGAGCTCGATCCCAGACGTGGCTCGTGCCGGGCGAGAATCCGTTGGACGTGCATACTCGTACCAACGCGGCGATTGAAGTCGCTTGTCTAGATGCGATCGGCAAAGCGCTCGGTCGGCCTTTGTGCGACCTGGTGGGGGGCAAGTGCCGGGACGCGGTTCCGTTTTCTGCTTACCTGTTTTATAAGCATGCCGGCGGCGGCGGCATGGGCGACGACGTGCGGGAAGACGAGTACGGCGAGATTTTGACGCCGGAAGCGGTGGTCCGCAGCGCTAAGCAGATGGTGGCGCAGTACGGCTTCAAAGAGATCAAGCTGAAAGGCGGCGTTTTGGATCCGGACGCCGAGATGGCCGCGATTCGGGCGTTGCGGGCTGAGTTCGGGCCCACGTTTCCTTTGCGCATTGATCCGAACTGCGCTTGGTCGGTGGATACTTCGGTTCGGGTTGGATTGGGGCTGGCGGAAGAGTTGAGCGACGGTGGTTACCTGGAAGACCCCTGCGCCGGGATGGAAGGGATGGGCGAGGTTCGGCGTCGGCTGCTCGCGGCGGGCGTGGATACTCCGCTGGCTTCGAACGTGGCGACGACTTGTTTTGCGCATGTTCCGGTGGCCAAGCACACGGACGGGGTGCAGATTATTCTCTCCGATCCTCATTACTGGGGCGGGGTTCGCGCGCAACAGAAGCTGAGCGACCTTTGCGAAGTGCTTGGGCTCGGAATGAGTATGCATTCCAATAATCATTTGGGCGTGAGCTTGATGACGATGGCGCATGCCGCGGCGGTTTGCCCGATGCTGACCTACGGCTGCGACACGCACTATCCTTGGCAGACGGAGATCGACGAAGTCGTTGTCGGCGGCCGCGTGAAGTTCCACGAAGGCACGGTGGTGATTCCGGACAAGCCGGGTTTGGGCGTGGAACTCGACTACGACCAAGTAGCCCGGGGCGAAGAACGGTATCGGAAACTGCCGTACCGTAAGCGCGACGATGAGCTCGAAATGCAGAAGCACGTCGACCCGAACTGGAAACGTATCCTCCCCCGCTGGTAGAATTCCACAAGCTCTCATGCTCGATCCTAAACAAGCCTTCCGCGGCGTCTTCGGTTTCCCGATCACGCCCTTCCAGAAAGACCTTTCGTTGGACCTTCCCGCGCTCGAAAAGAACTGCGACTGGATGGCCGGCTACGATTTTTGCGCGCAGGTCGTCGTCGGTGGTACCGGCGAGATCTATTCGCTAACCCCGGAAGAGGCCGTTGAGTGCGTTCGCGTTTCGGTGAAGGCTGTCAATGGCCGGATGCCGATCGTGGCTGGTGTTGGCTATAACACGGTAATGGCTTGCCAGATGGCTCGCGAGATGGAGAAGGCGGGGGCGGAAGCGCTGCTCGTGATGCCGCCGTACTACATCAACGCTCCGGAGTCGGGATTGCTCGATTACTTTGAGGCAATTGGCAATAGCTGCGGGCTGCCGCTCTCGTTCTACACCCGCGACTGGGCAGGCATGAGCCCGGCGCAGGTCTCGCGCTTGCTGGATCGAGTTCCGAGTTTGAAGATGTGGAAAGACGGGCAGGGCGACATTCGGAAGTACCATCGCATCATGCTCGAAGTGGGAGATCGGGTGGCTTGGGTCGGCGGACTGGGTGACGATTTGGCTCCCGGTTATTTTGCTATTGGATGCCAGGCGTACACGTCGTCGATTTCGAACATTGCTCCGAAGCTTTCGCTCGCGATTGCCGAGGCCGGCTTTAAAGGCGATCGGGTGGCGATGGACGCAATGATGAAGAAGTACGTTCATCCGTTGTATGCGTTGCGGGACCGGATGAAGGGCTACGAAGTCTCGATCATGAAGAACGCGATGGAGATTCTGGGTCATCCGGCGGGGCCGGTTCGGCCTCCGCTGTCGAACGTGACGCCGGCGGATCAGGGGATCTGGAGAAGCTGATGGCCGTTTACGCGGACGTAGTCTAGGGGCTTCAGCCAGCTCCTTCCTCTGCTTGCTGGCCTGCTCTGGGGGCTTGGTTCCGACGGGACGATTTTGCCTGGCTCAGCCTCAGCCAACGACTTGGCTGGGGCTGAGCTTGCTGTACCCGCTGTTCGTTCGGATGGCGCAGGGTGCCGTGGGGATGATCAGCGAGTGGCTGTTCTTCCTGGCGGGTCGGCGGGGGCGACGGTTTGGACGGTTCTGCCTACCTCTACTTGCCGTTGACGTGGGTCTCTGCGTACAACCACGTATTGTGCGCTTGCGTCTTGCCGGGTGCCACGGTGCTCTTCCTTCGCTATGCCGAACGGGCGGCCGTGTGGGCGCTGCTCCCTAGCCGGTTCGCGCCGAAGTCCGCGAACCGGGATTTATGCCGTGGCTTGGGGCTCTCGACTGCCTGCAACGTTCGTCGAAAATTGGGCTTCTGCATAGGGCTGGCGGCGGGATCGGGCGATTGGCTCCGGGCTGGGATGATTCTTTGTTACTCTCGGCCCGTGTTGTTGCTTCCCAATCATGTCCCGGACTACTACCTGATCGTGCCGCGGCTTGGATTGTCGCTGGCGTTTCTGACGCCTGATAACGCGGCGATGCGTATACTCCGATTACCCGCAACCGGCGGCGGTCGTGCGAGAGACGGACAGTCATCGTGCGGCAATCTTTGAGGTTTGCGGGGAGTAGCTCGTGAACGTCACTGCGGCCTATGCGGATCGCCTCCGTCGATCTGACCCCGTTTTGCGGGCATTGGCATGAGGCGGAGAATGCTGCCGCTGGATGGGACAACGGGCGACGTTGGAGATTTCCGCGCCGGGTGAATTGCTGACGATGGGCGGAGCGCCGCTTTCGCGGCAGACGATTCGAGACTGCTCGCAGTCGCTCCGGATCACGGTGCCGCTGGGTGCTCGGCATCAGCGTCGACCACACCGTGAGAATGGGCCGCGACCAGCGGAACTTGGGCATCACGATTCAGACGGTTACCGTCCGTTAGGTAATCCGGTTATGCTGAGAGCATATGTTGAACACTTTCCGCATTGCGACCATCGCCCTTGCTTTCGCCAGCTTCGCGTTCGCCCAGAGCCCCGCGATGACTGAGTCCAAGACCATCAACGGCAAGACCTTTTCTATTTCTTATGCCTCCCCGCGCGTGAACGGCCGGGCGGGAAAGCTGTTTGGCGCCGATGGCCAGATTGGTAAAGACCGTAACTATCCGGTATGGCGCGCCGGTGCCAACTCGGCGACCAAACTGCACCTGGACGGCGACATCGACCTGGGCGGACTGGCCGTTCCAGCCGGCGACTATACGCTTTACGTTGACCTGACGACGCCGGACCAGTGGACGCTGATTGTGAACAAGAAGACCGGCCAGTGGGGTTTGAGCTACGACAAGACGGCGGACGTGGGCCGGGTGAAGATGAAGATGGCCAAGCCCGCCGCGATGGCGGAGAACCTGAAGTATACGCTGACGGATTCTTCGCTGACGCTGGAGTGGGAGAACCTTTCGGGCTCCGTGTCGCTGAAGGTAAAGTAGTCGCCCAGGGGTTGTAACTGCCGACGTGCCCGTTGTAGCCGGTGGGGTCATGACAGGAGAAGGCACGGCCGCCGTATGGCTTATCTTCCAACGGGAAGATGATCGCCGCACCGGAGGCCGTGGCGCGTTCGGCGCTAGGGGAGGGGAAGGAGGCGGATATTGCGGAACTCTACGGGGTGGCTTTCGGACTGGAGGCCGATGTAGCCTTCGCTGAGGAGCTTGCCGTCGATCTTCACGGCGGGGTTGAAGCGGTTGGCGACGCCTCCGCCGATTTGGGGCTTTTCGTACTCGAGGACGAGTTCGCCATCTAGGAAGTGGCGGACCTTTTCCGAGCCGAGTACCTCGACTTCGACGTGGACCCAGTCGGCGCCGCGGAGGATGCGAGAGGTGGAGTTTGTGCAGTGGGCCTTGACCATGGCGCCCTTCATGAAGATCTCGGTGCCGGGGGTGCAGACGTTCATCGTCGGGCGGTTCAGGCCGCCGTCGTTGCTGAGGAATTGGGCTTCGACGGAGATGGGCCAGTCCTGATCCTTGAGGATCGACTCGGGGGATTGGGAGTGGATCATGACGCCGCTGTTAAGGCGGGCGTAGCTGGGGCCGTCCTTCATTTGCTGGCCGGTGAGGCGATATTCGAGAGCGAGGCGGTAGCGGGAGAAGGGCTGCTTGTAGAAGAGATGGGAGAAGCGGGTGCCGAACTCTTTGTACTTGTCGTAGGAGACTTGGATGACGCCGTCCTTGACGCGGAAGGTGTCGCCGTAGTTATCGCCGAGTTCGTGGCCGGCGATTTTGACGACCCAGCCGTCGAGGTTTTTGCCGTTGAAAAGTTCGATCCACTGGCCGGCGGGGATGAAGCGGTTGAACCACTTGAGCTGCCAGTTGAGGCTTTCGACCAGATGATTGGGTTCGCCGGCGCGGGTGAGGTTGTGGTTTTCGCGGGGGAAGACGACGAATTCGGAGGTGACGCCGTAGTGCTGGAGGGCGCGGAACCACTGCTCGCCCTGTTCGAGGGGGACGCGGAGGTCGTTGTCGGAGTGGAGGACGAGGGTGGGGGTTTTGACGTTTTTGGCGTATTTGAGAGGAGAGGCTTCCCAGTAAGTATCGAAGTGGTCGAAGAGGATGCCGCCGAAGTCTTCGTCGTGGCCGTAGGCGCCATCGCGGGTGCCTTCGTCGCTGATGAAGTTGGAGATACTGCGGAGGGTGACGGCGGCTTTGAAGCGGTTGGTGTGGCCGACGATCCAGTTGGTGAGGAAGCCGCCGTAGCTGCCGCCGGTGACGCCGAGGCGGTTGGGGTCGATCCATGGGTTGCGCTTGATGGCTTCGTCGAGACCGGTGATGACGTCGACGTAGTCCATTTTGCCCCAGTTGTCTTTGATGCCGCGGGCGAACTCTTCGCCGTAGCCGGTGGAGCCGCGCGGGTTGGGAAAGAAGACGCCGTAGCCCTTGCCGGCGTATATCTGGAACTCGTGGAACCAGTCGACGCCGTACATGCCGGCGGGGCCTCCGTGGATGTTGAGGAGGAGAGGATACTGGCGGCCGGGGACGAAGCCGATGGGTTTGACGAGGAAGCCTTCGACGGGGAGGCCATCCGAGGATTTGTAGGCGAGGCGTTCGACGCTTGAGAGGTCGAGATCCTTCCAGAGGGCGGCGTTGTGGGTCGTGAGGCGGCGTTCGGCGGAGCCGTCGGTGCGGGCGGTATAGATGTCGTCGAGGGTTTTGAAATCGTTGACGAGGTAGGCTAGGCGGTCGCCTTGTTTGGAGTAAGAACGGACGGCGCGCTCGCCGGCGATGAGGGGTACGGCGGTTTTGGCGGTGAGGTCGACGCGGTAGATTCGATAGGCTCCGCGGTGGCCGGTTTCGAAGAGCATGGCGGTGGGGCCGGCGAATTGGAGGTTTGTAGGGATGAGGTCCATGCCGTTGACGGCGAGGGCGGAGGGCTGGCCTCCGACGGCGGGAGCGAGGTAGATCTTCGGGTGCTGACGGGGCTTGACGCTGCCGAGGAAGGCGATGGTTTTGCCGTCGGGAGCCCAGCGGGGGGAGTAGTCGGCTTCGGGGTGATCGGAGATTTTGGTGAGGGGGCCGCCGGCGGCGGGGATGGTCCAGACGTCGGAGTCGCGGGAGTCGGCGTTGACGCGGTCGGTGCGGTCGGAGACGAAGGCGATGGTTTTGCCGTCGGGGGACCATTGGGGGTCGGACTCGTCGAGGTCGTTAGAGGGGGTGAGTTGGCGGGCGGTGCCGGTGGCGGCGTCGGCGATGAAGAGGTGGGCGTGTTTGTCGTCGAACCAGCCGGAGTCGTTGAACTTGTAGCGGGTGGCGCGGTAGTGGCGGGAGTCGGAGGGGAGGGGGGCGAGGTCGGAGGGGCCGGTGCGGGAGACGATGACGAAGCGGTCGCCTTGGGGGGACCAGACGAAGGAGGCGACGCCGTTTTTGAGGTCAGTGAGTTTGCGGGGTTCGCCGCCGTTGAGGGAGAGGAGGTAGATTTGGGAGCGGGCGGCTTCGCCGCGGGCGGAGAGGAAGGCGATGGTTTTGCCGTCGGGGGACCATTGGGGGCTGGAGGAGGAGGCGGACTCGCTGGTAAGGAGGCGGGGCGGGGAACTGCCGTCGAAGGGGACGAGCCAGAGGGCGGTGAAGCGGCGGTTGAGCTTTTCGTTGACCTTGGTGAGGGGGAAGACGATTTGGGTGCCATCGGGGGAGAGGGCGGGGGCACCGACGAACTCGAAGCGGTAGTAGTCTTCAGGGGTGACGGGCCGGGCGGCGAGGGAGAGGGAGCAGGCCAGGAGCAGGAGCAGGCGCATGGACCTGAGTTTAGCGTACCCGGTGTGATATGTTGCCGGGGAAGCCTATGAAACGATTTTTCCCTTATTTGCTGGTGGCGGCGGCCTTTGGCCAGGCATCGGCACCGAACACCGATATTCATTACAAGCTGGCGCCGGACGCGATGGTGATGGAGGGTGTGCCCGTGGGCGAGATTCGCGGGCCGTTCACGCTGCCGAGCGAGGCGTATCCGGGGACGCAGCATACCTACTGGGTTTACGTGCCGGCGCAGTACGATGCGGCGGTGCCGGCGAGCTTGATGATCTATCAGGACGGGCAGGCGTTCATGGCGGCCGAGGGGGACATTCGGGCGCAGGTGGTGATGGACAATTTGATTTATCGGCGGGAGATCCCGACGATGATCGGGGTGTTTATTAATCCGGGCCGGCGGCCGGATCAGCCGGAGCCGACGCCGAAGAATTGGGGCGATCGGGACACGAATCGGGGAGTCGAGTACAACACGTTGGACGACAAATATGCGCGGGTGATTGTCGATGAACTGATGCCGGTTTTGTACAAGGAGTACAACATTTCAAAGGACCCGGAACGGCATGGGATTGGCGGTTCGAGTTCGGGGGCCATTGCGGCGTTTACGGTGGCTTGGGAGCGACCGAACCATTTTCGGAAGGTGCTGAGCAACGTGGGGAGTTTTACGAATATTCGGGGGGGACATGCGTATCCGGATATTATTCGGAAGAGCGAGAAGAAGCCGCTGCGGGTGTTTTTGGTGGATGGGCGGAATGATAATCGGGGCCAGCGGCAGAACGGGGAATACGACGAGAAGCGGGACTGGTTTTATCAGAACGTGCGGATGCAGAAGGCGCTGCAGGAGAAGGGGTACGACTTGAACTATAGCTGGGGGATTCAGCGGCATGGGCAGAAGATGTTACAGACGGCGTTTCCGGAGATGATGCGTTGGCTGTGGCGGGACCATGGGGTTTCGACGGACGTGAAGGACATGGTGGAGCGGAGCTTCAACGGGGCGAAGAAGAGATAGCGGGGCCCTATTCGGGCTCGCTGCCGGAGGACTGGGCCGCCATCTGCGCGAACCAGCCTCCAGTGCTTAGCAGGTGCTCCGGAGTGCCTTGCTCTTCGACTCGTCCTTCGTTCAGGATGTAGACGTAGTCGGCTTCCTGGAGCATCGAGTAACGGTGGGCGATCACTAGCATCGTCGGCTTGGGGGACAGCTCGGAGAGGGCCTTCTTCACTTCCAGTTCGGTGGCGAAATCCAGATTGGCGGTGGCTTCGTCGAGGATCAAGAGCCGGGGGCGGTCGACTAGGATGCGAGCGATTTGGAGGCGCTGGCGCTCTCCCATCGATAGACCTATGCCACGTTCGCCGATCTCGGTCGCTATGCCCTGGGGGAGGCGGTCGAGGGCTCGGCCGAGGCCGGCGGCAAGGGCGGCGGCGGTGACTTCGGCGTCGGTCGCGTCAGGCCGCTTGTAACGGATGTTCTCGGCTAGGGAGCCGCGGAAGACGGCTCCGTCCGTGGCGACGACTCCGATGGCTCGGCGGACGGCGGCGGGGTCGAGCTTGGAGAGGGGCTGTCCGTCGATCCAGACCTCGCCGGAGGAGGGGTCCCAGAGCTTCATGAGGAGGTCGACGGTGGTCGTTTTGCCGGCTCCGGAGGGCCCGGCGAGCGCGGTGATCTTGCCGGGTTCGAGGGTGAGTTCGAGACCTTTGAGGACCTCGCGATCAGAAGTGTATCCGAAGTGGACGGCGGAAAATTCGACCTTGCCGGGGCCGGGGACGAGATCGTCGCCCGTCGGTTCGAGCGGGCCGGTTTCCAGGAGCCGGACGGCGCGATCGAGCGAGGCGATGTTCTGTTGGAGACCGATGACGATGGAGTTGAGGGAGTCGATGGGAGAGTACAGGCGGTCGAGATAGGCGACGAACATGATGACGTCGCCAGGGGTGAGTTGGCCGGTTAGCACCTGCCAGCCGCCGTAGGAAAGGAGCAGCGCTTTGCTGAGGTGGCTGAGGAAGCTTTGGGCGAAGTAGTAGCGCTGGGCGGTTCGGATGCGGTGGAGGTAGATGTCGTAGGCGTCGGTGGACTCAAGGCGGAGGCGTTCGCTTTCGCGGTCCTCGGCGCCGGAGAGCTTGACCGTCTTGATGGCTCCGAGGGCATCCGTAATGCGAGATGAGATGTTCTCCCACATCTCGTAGTAAGGGGTGAGACCGGTTTGGAGGCGGAGGGCGGACTTGCGGGCGATGAGGATATAGAGGGGCAGCAGGCACATGGCGACGGCGGCCATCTTCCAGCTTTGGGAGAACATGATGGCGGTGATGCCGACGAGGCGGATGGCTTCCGGGGCGATCTGTTGGGAGAACGCGTGGACGAGGGGGGAGAGTTGGTCGGACTGGTCGATGCGTTTGGCAAGGCCGGCGCTGGGTTGGTGGGTGAAGAAAGATAGGGGTAAGCGAAGAACGTGGCCGAAGGTGGACTGGATGAGCGCGGCTTCCATGCGGCTGGCGACATAGGCGGCGCGGTAGTCGCTGCGGAGCCAGAAGAAGTAGCCGGTCACGCTGAGGACGAAGAGCATGCCGACGGCGGTGAGGAGGGCTTCTAGGGATTTTTCGGGTTGTTTGGAGGTGCCGCCGACGAAGTCGTTGATCGCCATGCGATAGACGAGCGGCTGCAGGAGGTCGGCACCTGTCGAGAGAAAGGCGTAGATGCTGACGAGGGCGAATTGGCCCTTAAAGCCCCGGGCCAGGCGCAGGAGCACCTGGAACACGGGGCGAAAGGCGGCGGGCGGGGCGGTTTCTTCGCCCATCGTTACAGCTTCAGTTCCATCCCGGGGCGGAAGGCTGGCTTGACGTATTTGTTGGCTTCGACGCTATTCGAGAAGCGGAGGTTTTTCGAATCCCAATCGAGCTTACCGGGCATGCGGAAGGCGATGGCGGCGAGGGCGAGCCATTCGGCGTAGGGAGCCGCGATGCGGAAATCGGAGCAGGAGGCGTCGCCGCCTTTGCAGGCGCGGATCCAGTCGAGCATGTGACCGGGGGAGCGGGTGAGCATCTGCGGGGGGAGCTTGTATTCGGCCCAGCGGGCGGCGGGAAGGAGCCAGACGCCTTCGCCGCGGTCGCAGGTGGCCATGATGCCTTTCGAGCCGATGAAGACCGCGCCGTTGCCGGTGAGCAGGCCAGCAGCGGGGCCGCCACGGGGTCCGCCGAAGACGGTGACGCCGGAGCCTCCGGCACCTTGGGCGGGTGCGGCGTTGACGGGCCGGGGGGGACGGGGAGCCGCTGGGCGGCCAGAGCCCATGGGACGGCCCTTGTCGGAGAGGTTATTGGGCGGGGGGAGGATGGTTTCGTTCGCCATGCCGGGGACGTGATAGACCTCGGGGTCGGTGGAGCGGGCGGAGTCGTGATAGAAGACTTTGACGGCGGGGAGGGCGCCGCGTTTGGGGAAGTCAAGGCGGATGGTGGCGCGGTTGGGGAAGGTGTATTTACTTTCGCCTTCGACCGAGACGCGTTCGATGCTCGAGGGGGCGCCGAGTTGGAGGGCGTGATGGACGGGGCCGGCGGTGTGGGTGGCCCAGTTGCCGATTTGGCCGGTGCCGAAATCGAAGAAGCCGCGCCAGTTGTAGGGCACGTAGTAGGAGCTGAAAGGGCGCATGGGAGCGTTGCCGAGCCAAGCGCTCCAATCGAGATTTGCGGGGACGGACTGTTCCGGCGGGAGTTCTTTCAGGGCGGTGGGATGGGTGCCGGGGGTGGTAGAGATGTGGACTTCGGTGACTTCGCCGATTTCGCCGGACCAGAGGATTTCGGCGGCGACGCGGTGGGATTCGTGGGAGAAGCCCTGGTTGCCCATTTGGGTGGCGACTTTGTATTTGACGGCGGCGTCGTGGAGGAGGCGGGTTTCCCAGGGGGTGCGGCAGAGGGGCTTTTCCACGTAGACGTGCTTGCCGGCCTGCATGTAGGCGAGGGCGACGGCGGCATGCATAAAGTCAGGGATGGCGATGGTGACGGCGTCGATATTTTTGCCTTCTTTATCGAGCATCGTGCGGAAGTCGCGATAGACGGGCAGTTTTTCGAAGCGCTTCATTGAGGGCGCGCCGCGGTCGAGATCGACGTCGCAGAGGGCGACGATGTTTTCGGTGGTGGCGGCTTCGCGGAGAATTTCGGCTCCGCGGCCGCCGCAGCCGATGGCGGCGACGTTGAGTTTGTCGTAGAAGGGCTTGTAGCCGAGGGCGCGGAGGGAGGGGACGCTGCCGTAGCCACCGATGGGGACGGCACCGGCGAGTAAGGACCCGAAGAAGAAATAGCGGCGAGAGGTCATTGAGGGGCAGGGTAGCTGGTTCTGAGGCCCTGTGTCAATGAAGGGCGGTTGTCAGTGGAGAGACGACTTTGCCGGCGACGTCGGTGAGCCGGAAATCGCGGCCTTGGAAGCGGTAGGTGAGCTTGGTGTGGTCGAAGCCGAACTGGTGGAGGAGGGTGGCGTGGAGGTCGTGGACGGAGACGGGGTCGGCGACGGCGGCGAAGCCGAGATCGTCCGTCTTGCCAACCGACGCGCCGGGGCGGATGCCTCCGCCGGAGAGCCAGACCGAGTAGCCGTCGATGAGATGATTGCGGCCGGCGGTTTTCTGGCCTCCTTCGGCCATAGGCGTACGGCCGAATTCACCTCCCCAGACGACGATGGTTCGGTCGAGGAGGCCGCGTCGTTTGAGGTCAGAGAGAAGGGCGGCGCAGGCGCGGTCGACCGGGGGACACATTTTGTCGAGACCTGATTCGAGGTTGGTGTGGTGGTCCCAGTCGGTGTGGTAAATCTGGATGCAGCGGACGCCTTTTTCGACGAGGCGGCGGGCGAGCAGGCAGTTGGTGGCGAAGCTGGGCTGGCCAGGGGTGACGCCGTAGAGAGCGAGGGTTTCGGGCGATTCGGTCGACAGATCCATCAGTTCCGGGGCGCTGGATTGCATGCGGAACGCCATCTCATAAGCCGCGATGCGGGTTTCGATTTCGGTGTCGCCGGTGGCGGCGAGACGCTCTTTGTTGAGATCTTCAAGGGCGTCGATGGCGCGGCGCTGCCGGGCGGAGGTGACGCCGGGCGGATTTTGAAGATGAAAGATGGGCGACTTGGCGTTGAGGAACGGGACGCCCTGATAATGCGTGGGGAGGAAGCCGCTGCCCCAGATATCGACGCCGTTGCGGGGGCCGCGCGGGCCGCTGGTCATGGCGACAAAGGCGGGGAGATCCTTCGCTTCCGAGCCGAGGCCGTAGAGGAGCCAGGAGCCGAGGGAGGGGCGGCCGGAGACCATGGCACCGGTGTGGGCCATGATCATGGCGGGCGAATGGTTGACGTTGTTCGTCTGCATGGAGTGGACGAAGGCGAGGTCGTCGGCGTGTTCGGCGAGGAGGGGGAAGCGGTTCGAGATGGTGTGGCCGGACTGACCATGCTGGCGAAAGGTGCTGCGGGAGCCGTAGAGTTTGGGGGCGGCCATGCGCTCCATGAAGGCGAACTTCTTTCCTTGGAGGAGGGAGGGGGGAGTGGGTTGGCCGTCGAGTTCAGCGAGCTTGGGCTTGTGCTGGAAGAGGTCGAGCTGGGAGGGGCCGCCCTCCATGAACAGGTAGATGATGCTTTTGGCTTGGGGGGCGAAGTGGGGTTGGCGGGGGGAGAGGAGATCGGCGAGGGCGTCGCGGCCGAGGCCGAGGGAGCAGAGGGAGAGGAAGTGGCGACGAGGGAGCATGGTTAATCGCGGGTGATGAATTCGTCGGTGTTGAGGAGGACGCGGGCGACGGCGGTCCAAACGGCCAGTTCGGGGGAGGCGCCGGGGCCGACGAGGGCAATGGCTTCCGCGGGCGTAGAGAGGAAGGCGTCTCGTTCGACGGCGTAGAGCCGGGCAAGGCGGGCGCGTTCCGAGCTGGTAGGCGGGCGGGCGAGAGTGAGTTCGAAGGCGGTGAGGAGGGGGTCTGGCGTGGCGGCGGCGCGGCGGGCGAGGGCTTGGGCCATTTCGAGGAAGTTGGGGTCGTTGAGGAGGGTGAGGGATTGGAGGGGGGTGTTCGTGCGCGGGCGGCGCGTGCAGGTGGCGAGGCCGTTGGCGGCGTCGAAGACCTGCATGGAGGGGTTTGGGGTGACGCGGTAATGGAAGGTATAGAGGCCGCGGCGATAGCGGTCCGGGCCCAAACTGGTGGGCCAGGATTGGACGACTTGGCCGGTCTCCATGACGCCGGCGGGTTGGGGCGGGTAGACGCTGGGGCCGCCGAGGGTAGAGACGAGGAGGCCGCTGGCGGCGAGGGCGGAGTCTCGGACGATTTCGGCGTCGAGGCGGAGGCGGGATTGGCGGGCGAGGAGGAGGTTGCGGGGGTCCTTGGCGGCGAGGCCGGTGCGGAGATGGGAGGACTGGCGGTAGGTGGCGGAGGTGACGATGAGGCGGTGGAGCGCTTTTTGGTCATAGCCCGAACGGATGAATTCGGCGGCGAGCCAATCGAGGAGTTCGGGATGGGTGGGGAGGGAGCCTTGCGCACCGAAATCGTTTTCCGTTTCGACGAGGCCCTGGCCGAAGTAGCGCTGCCAGATACGGTTGACGGCGACGCGGGCGAAGAGGGGGTTCTGCTTGCTCGAGATCCAGCGGGCGAGGTCGAGACGGCTCTTGATGGTGCCTTCGGGAGGGTTGAGCCAGGCGGGGACGCCAGGGGAGACGGGGATGCCTGGGCGGAGATAGTCGCCTCCGAGGAGGATGTGGGCGGGGCGGGGCGTGGGCCGTTCGCGCATGACCATGGCGAGGGGAATCTGGGGGAGTTGCTTCTTCAGGGCGTTGATGGTTTCCGTGCGGACCTTGTCCCCGGGGTCGTTCTTGGAAAGATCGCTGGATTCGCCGCCGCGGTAGGCCATGCGTTCCTGATAGAGGGCGAGGAGTTGCGCGCGGAGCGCGTCGTGGCGTGCGACGTCCGCGGGCGAGCCAACGGGGAGGAGCGGCGCGTGGGTGATTTGAAGGTCGCTCGTGGAGGAGTAGGGCGGAAGGTCCGGGCCGTATTCATCGAGGTTATTGAAGAAGGCGAAGAGTTGGTAGTACTCCTTCTGCGTGAGAGGGTCGAACTTGTGGTCGTGGCAGCGGGCGCATCCGGTGGAGAGGCCGAGTAGGACGGTGCCGGTGGTATCGACCCGGTCGGTGACGGCTTCGACGCGGTACTGTTCGCGGTCTGTGCCGGCTTCGATTTGAAGCATGGAGTTGCGATGGAACCCTGTGGCTATGATCTGATCGAGGGTAGCATTCGGGAGCAGGTCGCCGGCGAGTTGTTCGACGACGAATTGGTCAAAGGGGAGGTTGCGATTGAGGGCGTTGATGACCCACTCGCGATATTTCCAGATGGGCCGGGGTTCGTCCCGGGAGCCGCCGTCGGAGTCGGCGTAGCGGGCTTGATCGAGCCAGTGGCGGGCCCAGCGTTCGCCGAACTGGGGCGCGGCGAGGAGGCGGTCGACGACGGCTTCGTAGGTTTGGGCTTCGACGGGGTCGGGCGGGAGGCCGGTGAGATCGAGAGAGACGCGGCGGAGTTGGGTGAGGCGGCCGGCAGGCGGAGAGGGGCTGAGGGATTCGCGATGGAGCCGGGCCAGGATGAACTGGTCGATCGATGTAAAGGAAGACGGGCGGAGCGGTTGGAAGGCCCAGTGGTCTCGTTTGGCGGGTCGGATGGCGGTAGGGGCGGCCGCGGGCCAGTGGGCTCCGGCAGCGAGCCAGGCTTCGATTTTGGCTATATCGGCGGCGGGGAGTTGGCCGCCGGGGGGCATTTGGAGGCCGTCCTGGTGACGGAGGGCTTTGGGGAGCCAGGTGAGGGCGGAGCCGCGGTTGCCGCCGGCTTCGAGAGCTTGTCGGGAGGTGAGGGCGAGGCCGGAGGCTTTGGATTTTTCGTTATGGCAGGAGAGGCAGTTGGCGGCGAGGAGGGGACGGATGTCGCGTTCGAAATCGGGCGCGGATTGGGCGAGGAGAGTGGGAGCGAGGAGGAGTAGGAGCGCTCGGGGCATTTCAGGTTCGGAGCGATACTTTGTCTTTGCCGGGGAAGTCGGCGGGGAGTTTTTGGGTGACCTTGCCGGTGGTGGCCCATTCGGTGCCGCGTTGGTAGGTGACGATGAAGTCGACGGAGGACATGGCGTCGACGCCGTGGCCGAGGCAGGTGTGGAAGACGCGGCCTTTGCCGTAGGGAAGGACCATGATGAGGGGTTCGTTTTCGTCGCTGCCGCGTTTGGCTTTGGGGGCGAAGGCGGAGGCGAGGATGCGGACGTTTTTGGCGGGGCCGCGGAGACGGTCGTAGAGTTCGTCCTTCGCGTGGAGCCACTCGGGAGGGAGGCCCTTGGTGATGGGATGGTTGGGGTCGCGGAGGGTGACGATGTATTCGTGTTGGTCGCCGTGGCTGCCGCCGCGGCCGGGTTGGGTGTCGGTGACCCATTTGCCTTCGCGGAAGCGCAGATAGGGGCCGCTTTTTTCGGTGCGATTGCCCCAGCCGCCGAGGCCGATCATTTCATTGAATTCGGGCCAGGTGGGGAAGGCGTTATTGGCGGCGTGGACGACGACGAGGCCTTTGCCGGAGGCAACGTATTTGACGAAATCGGCTTCGGTTTCTTTGGACCAATCTTCACCGTTGTAGTTGAGGACGACGACGTCGTGGGCGGAGAATTTGGGGCGGTAGGATTGCATGTCGCCGCCTTTGGGGGGGGTGGTGGAGACGGAGACGGTGAAGAGGCCGGTCTGTTCGAGGTAGCGCTTGAGGAGGGGGGTGGTGGCGGCCCAGGCGTGATTGTTCTGGCCGTCGATGATGAGGGCGGAACGTTTGCGGGCGGCGAGGAGGGGGAGGGCCGGGAGGGCGGCGAGGACGGTGCGACGTGTAAGCATCGCGACCATGGTATCGCAGGGTTAAGGCCAGGTGAGGCTGCGGAGTTCAGGGACGGCGTTCGTGTCGAGGATAACGATCGATCTTCTGGTTCCAGTCGCCCGGATTCCTGGGAGATGAGCCGGTCAATGCCTGCGGTTTTCATGGCAAGGTTCGAGTTTCCATATGGGCGGGGAGTTCGGGGTTCGCTGACCTGGCGGCAGGACTCCGTTGATGCAACGCGGTATTATGAGCGCCTATGCGACTGACACTGAGTTTGGCGATTCTGCTCCTGGCCGGGTGTGGCGCGGCTCCTGAGAAAGCGGTTCCTGTGGCTGCGCTGGAGGCGACGGCGGCCACCATTACCTCGTTCACCGAGGGGCCGACGGCCGATGCCGATGGCAATATCTACTTCACAGAGGTGATCCACCAGCGGATCATGAAGCTCTCCGTGGACGGCAAGCTGAGCACTTTCCGCGAGAACAGCAACCACGCGAATGGGTTGTTCTTCGATAGCGAAGGGCGCTTGGTGGCGTGCGAGGGCGCGTCTCTGAAGGGGAAGCAGTTTGGCGGCTCGCCGCATGCCGGGGAGGAGATGAAGCCGCGCGTGACCCGTACCGATATGAAGACCGGCCAAGTGGAGGTGCTGACCGATGGCTACGAGGGCAAGCCGTTTGCGGGACCGAACGATGTGACCGCCGACGCGAAGGGCCGGCTTTACTTCACCGACCTTCCCGGCGGGGCGGTGTATCGGATCGACGCGGACAAGAAGCTGACCCGTCTGTTGACGGCTCCGGACGTGCAGCGGCCAAACGGGATAATGATTTCGCCGGATGATACGACTCTGTACCTGGTGGAGGCGAATAACCAGGAGGGCGGGGCGCGGATGCTGCGCGCGTACGATTTGGGGGCGGACGGGGCCGTGAGTAACATGCGGGTGTTCCATAACTTCTATCCAGGGCGCAGCGCGGACGGGATGTGCATGGACACGAGAGGGAACCTGTACGCCGTTGCGGGGTTGCATCAGAAGCGCGGGACGACCGAGACTCTGGATACAAAGGCGGGGGTGCATGTGTTCGCGCCGGATGGCAAACTCGTGAAGTTTATTGGCGTTCCGGAAGATACGGTGACCAACTGCACGTTTGCGGGGCCGGAGATGAAGACGCTTTACGTCACGGCCGGCAAGGGGTTGTATCGGTTCCAGAACGACGTGGCGGGGACTCGCCGGTAGTTTTAGAAGACGAAGCGGAGGCCCATTTGCATGATGCGGGCGGCGGAGGTGGAATCGATCTGGCCGGGGCGGACGGCACCGATGTTGGCCCGCGGATTGCCGAGGTTGGCGTGGTTGAGGGCGTTGAACATCTCCCAGCGATATTGGAGTTCGCGGCGTTCGGCGAAGCGGAACCCTTTGAAGATGGCGAAGTCGAGGTTGTAAGTGCCGGGGCCCTGGAGGACGTTGCGGCCGAAGTTGCCGTAGGTGCCGAGAGCGGGGAGGGTGAAGGCGGCGGTGTTGAAGTAGCCGGCCATTTGCTCATCGCGGGAGCGGCCGGAGGGGAGATAGGGGTTGCCGATGAGACTGGCTCGTTGGGTGCCGGTGCCGGAGAGGGCGCGGTCGCTGCCGGAGACGATGTTGATGGGGCTGCCGGTTTGGGCGGCGAAGATGCCGTTGGTCTGCCAGCCGCCGAGGATCCATTTGGCGGGGCCGGTTTTGGGGCCGGGGATGTCCCAGAGGAAGCTGGATACAAAGCGCTGGCGGATGTCGAAATCGGAGAGGCCTTTGTCGGCGCTGAGGTTGAACGGGTCCTGACCGTTGAAGCCGTCGACTTCGAGAGAGCTGAGATCGATGGACCGGCCATAGGTGTAGCTGGCGAGGATCGTGTAGCCCTTGGAAAACCTTTTGTTGAGGGTGGTTTGGATGGAGTGGTAGCTGGAATTGATGTTGGATTGATAGTTGAGAATGCTTTGGAAGTTGGGGGCGTAGATGCGGCGGGCGTTGATGTTGGCTGTGGTGGCGCCGGCGCGGAAGAGGGCGGGGTTGGCTTCGGTGCGGATGGCGAGTTTGGAGCCTTTGGAAGCAACGTAGGCGACGGTGGCGGTGAAGCCGGCGGCGAGTTCGCGTTGGACGTTGAGGTTCCACTGCTGGAGGTAGGAGGTGGCGAGGTCGGGGTCGATGGAGAGGCCGACGGTGGCGGGGAGGGAGAACCGGTATTTGGCGCGTTCGTCGACGGTCGAGGGCGGGGAGTAGGGAAACGGGTTGGTGATGCCGCGGTAGGGATCGGAGAAGCTGGCGGGTTGGTTGATGGTGGTCTGGAAGGAGAAGGGCGGAGAGTTCACGAAGTGGCTGAGCATGTGGAAGCGGGGGGTATCGAAGAAGATGCCATAGCCGGCGCGGACGCTGGTTTTGGTGGAGCCGCCGGGACGCCAGGCGAGGCCGAAGCGAGGGGCGATGTTGTTCCAATCGGTGTCGGTGCCGCCGCGTTGGACGCCCTGGTCGCCGACGTAGAGAAGGCCCTGGGGAGCGCTGGGGAAGACGGTGGATTGCTGGCCGGGGCGGAAGACGGTGAGTTCATCGTTGGTGGCGAAGAAGGGGAGGTATGGCTCCCAGCGGACGCCGGCGCTGAGGGTGAGATTTTTCGAGATTTTGATATCGTCGTGGAGGAAGAAGGACGGGGCGTGGTTGGCGTTGCGGTTGAGGCGGACCGAGCCTTGGAGCATGGAGGCGGGGCGGCCGAGGAGGAAGTCGGCGAAGGCTTCATTGCTGAAGCGGCCGTCGAAGGTGAACTGGGGGTCGATGCCGTTGGCGGTGAGGCGGTCGGAGAAGCTGTAGCGGTATTCGCCGCCGACCTTGAGTTGATGGCGGCCGTGGATCCAGGCGAGGGTGTAAGTGCCTTGGTAGGTCCGGCGGTCGATGGTGACTAAGTTGTCCTGATTGAGATTCCAGTAGCCGGTGACGGCGCCGCGGTAGTGGGGGACGAGTTTGGGGTCGGGGCCGCCGCGGTTGACCTTGATGCCGAGGTCGGAGTAGTTGATGCCGTCGGCCGAGCCGAAGGGGAGGGGGCCGCGATCGATGTTGGTGCGATTGACGGTGACTTGGCCGGAGCCGAGGAGGCCGGGGGAGATGGTCCAGGTGTGTTGGCCTTGGATGTTCCAACTGGTGAAGCTGTTTTGGGCGTGGAGGACGGGGAGGCCGGCGGTGTTGGATTCGGCGCTTTTGCTCAGGAAAATGCGGCCGGAGAGACGTTGGGCGGCGGAGAGGGAGTGGTCGGCGCGACCGATGTATTGGTTGGCGTCGATTTGGTTGGGACGGTTAAAGATGAAGCGGTTGTTGGAGGCATTGGGGAGGGGGACTTGGAGCTTGTCGAGGAAGGCGAGGGAGGCGGGGTCGAAGCGGGAGGCGGGGATGAGGCCGCCAGGGAAGGGTTGGTTGGTCGCGGGGTCGTTAGGAAGGCGGGCGAAGGAGGAGAAGTTGCCGGCGCGCATGGGGGCGGTGGGGACGGTGAGGCCGGAGAAGGTGGCTCCGGAGCGCTCGCGCAGGCCTTCGTAGGAGCCGAAGAAAAATGTACGGTCGCGGATGACGGGTCCGCCGAACGAGCCGCCGAACTGGTTGCGGCGGAGCTTGCCTTTTTCGAGGGCGAAGAAGCTGCGGGCGTCCATGATGTCGTTGCGGACGAACTCATAGGCGGAGCCGTGAAACTGATTGGTGCCGGACTTGGTGACGGCGTTGATGATGGCGCCGGAGTTGCGGCCGAACTCGGCGGAGAAGTTGTTGGTTTGGACGCTGAACTCTTCGAGGGCGTCGGGGTTGGGGATGAGGGCGGCGGTGTTGAGTTGGGGGTCGTTGTTGTCGCCGCCGTCGAGGAGGTAGTTGTTGGCGGTGCCGCGGGCGCCGTTGACGGAGATGCCTTCGTTTTGGCCGAGGCCGTTGTTACCCGCGCCGGAGACGGCTCCGGGGATGAGGCGGACGAGCTGGAGCGCGTTGCGGCCGTTGAGCGGGAGTTCGGTGATACGGCGTTCGTCGATGATTTCTTTGAGGGTGGCACCGACGGTTTCGACCTGGGAGACGGAGCCACCGACGGTGATGGACTCCGAGACTTGGCCGAGTTCGAGGTTGGCTTGGACTTGGCGGGTGGCGTCGGCGTCGAGGCGGAAGGCGGGGGAGCGGAAGGGGCGGAAGCCTTCCCGGGTGATGTCAACGCGGTATTCGCCGATGGGGAGTTGGAGGAGGGTGAAGCGGCCGCTGGGGTCGGAGGTGGTGCGGAAGACGAGGCCGGTGAGCTCATTGACGGCGGTGACGGCGGCGGTGGGGACGACGGCACCGGATTTGTCCTGCACGGTGCCGGTGATTTGGCCGGAGGTTTGGGCGAAGGCGGAGGGGGCCAGGAGGAGGAGGGCGAGCAGACGGTGCATGGGCGGTAGTATATTCTGTTTCGAGATGAATCGATGGATGGTTGGCTTATTGATGGCGATAGGAATGGCGGGGGCGCAGAGACATCCGCTGGAAGAGTTGATTGACGCGGCGCGGACGGGGTCGCCTCGGTTGCAGGAGATGCTCGCGGGCGGACTGCCGGGGTTAAAGGGTAGAGACGGGGCGGCGGTGTGGGGGCAGGAGTTTTTATTTGCCGTCGAGAGCGAGAAGGCGGCGACGGTGTCAGTCGATAAGCAGCCAGCGGTGGCGATGACCCAGGTGGCGGGGACACGGTACTGGGTTCGGCTGATGACGCTGCGGTTGGGGACAACGCATACGTACACGTACTTTTCGGACGGGAAGGCTATTGGGACCTATGACGTGGCGGGGTATAACCCGGATGCCTATCCGAAAGAGGGAGTGACGCGGGGGACGCTGACGGCGATGCGAACGTTAACGAGCAGAATCTACCCGGGGATGACGGCGAACTATTGGGTTTACGTGAACGCGGGGGCGGACTTGACGCGGGGCGCGCCGTTGATGGTGTGGCAGGACGGGGAGACGATTGTGGGGAACGCGGACTTGTTGCGGCTACGGCTACAGATCGTTTCGGACAACCTGGTGCACAAGAAGTTGATTCCGCCGATGGTGCATGTGTTGATTGCGCCGGGGGCGCAGACGCGGAGCGTGCAATACGATACTGTATCGGATCGTTATGGAAAGTATCTGATGGAAGAGGTGTTGCCGGAGGTGGAGAAGACGTACAAGGTGCGGCAGGACGGGTACTCTCGGGCGGTGGCGGGGGCATCGTCGGGGGCGATTTGCGCGCTGAACGTGGCTTGGTATTTTCCGGAGAAGTTCAGCCGGGTGCTGTCGCACATTGGGAGCTATACGGGGATCCAGTGGCGGCCGGAGCAGGGGCAGGACGGCGGATACATCGTGTCGCATCGGGTGCGGCGGGAGGCGCGGAAGAACTTGCGGGTTTGGCTATCGGACGGGGCGGACGATATTGAAAATCAGACGGGGAGTTGGCCGTTGAACAACATTCAACTGGCGAATGCTTTGAAGATGAAGGGCTATGATTTTCACTTCCGGTTTGGGGAAGGGAGCCACGCGATTGCGCAGGGGGCGCTGGATTTGCCGGAGTCGCTGGCTTGGCTGTGGCGGGGTTGGGAGGCGGGCAAGACGGCGGAGAGTTACGAGATGGAGGAGGCGGAGCGGGGGAAGCCGTTGTATCGGGTGACGATCGGGAATCGGGACGCTTGGTAGAAGAGTCAGGGGCCGGTGCGGGAGCCGGCCCCTGAAAGCGCTGGCTATTCGATGCCGAGGACTTTGAACAGGCTGGTGGCCGGTTTGATGGCTTCGTTGACGGCGTTGATGTTCTTGACGCCTTCGGTGTTCATCCAGTCTTCGAGGGCCTTGGCGCCGTGCTTGCCATAGACGGGGATGCCTTCTTTCCAGGTGGCGCGACCGCAGAGGACGCCGCTGTAGGCGGTGCCGGCTTCGGCAGCCATGGCGAGGGACTCCGTGAACTGGTCGTTCGAAACGCCGGCGCTGAGATAGATGAAGGGCTTCGAGGCGACGTCGGCGGCCTTGCGGTAGTACTCAAGAGCCTGAGCGCGGGTGTAGGCGGAGACGCCTTTGTAGACGCTGCTGCCTTCGACGAACTCGGCGTTGACGGGGACTTCGACTTTCAGCATGTCGACGTAGTACTGGGGCTTGGAGAATTCAACCATGCTCTGGAGAACGATCTCCGGCTTGGCTTTGGCGTATTCGGCGCCTTTTTCGCTGCCGCCGAGGTGGTCGTAGCCAATGAATTCAAGGAAAAACGGAATCTGATGGAACTCGCATTCGGCGCCGATGCGTTCGCAGAAGGCGTGCTTGATTTCGTTGATCTTCGGATCGTCGTAGGGGGTGTAGTAAAGCAGGATTTTGACGGCATCGCCGCCCATGTCGACAATGCGCTTGACGGAGACGTCGACGAGGAGGTCCGGGAGGCGGCCGGCGGTGTTGGCGTCGTAGCCGGTCTTCTCGTAGGCGAGGAGGAGGCCGCAATTCTTGTCGCGGGCGGCGGCGGCGGGGAGGCCGAATTCAGGGTCGAGCAGGATGGCGCTGGCGTGGGGGGTCAGGACCTTCGAGACGATGATCTTGAACTCTTCCATCTCGTGCTGGGTGACGGCTTCCGGGGCGACGCCTTTGGCGGCGGCGATGGACTTCTGCAGGCTACCGCGTTGGTCCATGGCCGCGGCGGCGATGACGCCGCGGCTGTTGGAGAGCGCCTTCAAATGCTTCAGTTTTCCAGGGGATACAGACATGGGGACTCCTTAACAGGGATTGAGTTGTGAGGTGCGCCGGAAGTAGGTCTGCGCGCGTCGGACGTCGGTCAGGATTTGCGCTTTCAGAGCTTCGGGCGAAGGGAATTTCCGTTCTTCGCGAACGTGGCGGAGGAACTGGACCTTGATGTTCGTCGGGGTTTGGCCGTCGAAGGGATCAAGGAGAAATGTTTCAATGGCGAGGGAATCGCCGGAGAAGGTGGGGCGGACACCGACGTTCGTGATGGAGTTCCACGATCGGTCAGAGTCCAGATCCCGGGTACGGGAGATGTAGACGCCATGGGCCGGGATGAGTTCGGCCGGGGTGTCGAGATTGAGAGTGGGCACGGTTTGTTTTGAGCCGATGCCGTGGCCGGAGACGACGGTGCCGCTGAGTGAATAGGGGCGGCCGAGGAGCCGATTGGCCAGCGAGATGTTGCCGCTGGCGATGGCTTGGCGAATGACGGTGGAGGAGACTTTACGGCTGCGATAGGAGAGCACGGGGGCGGCGTGAACCGAGAAATCGAGAGCGGTCCCGAGATTGATGAGGGTATCGATATGGCCGGCTTGTTGGTGGCCGAAGCGGAAGTTGGCGCCGACGATTACGGCTTTGGCCTGGAGTTGATCGAGAAGGATTTGGCGGACGAACTGTTCAGGGGTGAGGAGGGAGAGGGCGGGGGTGAAGGGGACGACGTGGACTTCGGCGATGCCGAGGGACTGGATGAGTTGGCGGCGTTCGTCAATGGTGGTGATGAGGAGCGGGGCGCGTTCCGGGGCGACGATGCGGGCGGGGTGGGGGTCAAAGGTTAGCACCGCGGGGGTAAGCCCCTGGGCGGCGGCGATGGATTTTACGGAAGCGAATAGTTCTCGATGGCCGAGGTGAATGCCGTCGAAGGCTCCGATTGTGAGGGCTCTCACAGAAGCGCCTCTACGCGCAGGCCGTCATAAGCGAGAAAGACGTTGGGAGGCAGCAGGCTTTCGGCGCGTTCGTGGCCGATGTCGTGACAGAGGTGAGTGAAATAGGCCGTTTTGGGCTTGAGGCGCTCGACGATGGCGAGGGACTGGTCGACGGAGGAGTGGGTGGGATGGGGCTTGTAACGGAGCGCGTCGAGGAAGAGGACGTCGAGGTCTCTGAGTTTGTCCATGGACTCTTCCGGGATTTGGTTGTGATCGGTGAGGTAGGCGATCTGGCCGACGCGGTAGCCGAAGACGATCATGGAGCCGTGATAAAGCGGGATGGGGGTGATCTGCTGGCCGAAGAGTTCGAAGGGTTCGCCGTCGAGGACGTTGGTGGTGAGGCGGGGGACGGAGTTTTCTTTGCGGCCTTCGGTGAAGACGTATTCGAAGACGCGGCGGATGACGGTGAGGGTGGGTTCGGAGGCGTAGATGGGGATGAGGCCGCCCTGGCGGAAATTGAAGGGACGGACGTCGTCGAGGCCGAGAATGTGGTCGGCGTGGGAATGGGTGAAGAGGATGGCGTCGAGCGAGCGGATGCCGGCGCGGAGGGACTGGGTGCGGAAGTCGGGCGAGGTATCGATGATGACGCTTTTGCCAGCGAAGTTGAGCCAGACGGAGGCGCGGAGGCGGTTATCGCGGGGATCTACGGAGGTGCAGACGTCGCAGTTGCAGCCAATAGAAGGCACTCCGACGCTGGTGCCGGAGCCGAGAACTGTGAGGGTGACGTAGGGGTAGTCGGACAACGTTTAAACTTTATGGCGAGGAATCCCTTTCATTGTAACGCGGAGGGTTGCGAGCATGCTACGAAGCAGGCGGGAAAAGGGCGTGCCGAAGGGTTGGTCGGTGGATAGATACGTCCAGGTGGCACCGCGGCGGAGAGGGCCTTCGAAGGGATCGGGGGGTTGGAGAGGGAGTTCGGAGAACCATTGGTGGATGGTGCGGAGGTATTCCGGGAGCGGGTCGGCGCCGGAATAGGAGAGGAAGTGAAGGCCGGCGCGATATTGGGTGACGCGTTCGAGGTGTTGGCTCCAGAGGTCGTCGTGGTGAAGGAGGGCGGCTTCGGTAGCGAGGGCGGGGCGGTGTTGGGCGTGCAGGAGGCGCTGGGCTTCGAGGACGTGCTCGTATTTTCGGAGGCGGAGGCGGAGATCGAGATGGCGGCCTTCGAGCATGCGTTGGACGTCGTCGGGGTTTTCTTCGGCGGTGCCGAGGTAGCTCGTGATGAGGTCGTCCTGATAGGAGACGAAGAAGCGGGAGGAACCGGGGTCGCCTTGGCGGCCGGCGCGGCCGCGGAGTTGGTTATCGATGCGGCGGGATTCGTTCCGGCCGACGCCGAGGACGCAGAGGCCACCGCGTTCGGCGGCACCGGGGCCGAGGACGATATCGACTCCGCGGCCGGCCATGTTGGTGGAGAGGGTGATGCGACCGACTTCTCCGGCGCGGGCGATGACGGCGGCTTCTTCGGCTTCGTTCTTGGCGTTGAGTAGGTGGTGGGGGAGATGGCTTAGGAGGGCCGAGAGTTGCTGAGATTCTTCGACCGAGCGGGTGGCGACCAGGAGCGGTTGGCCGGTGGCGTGGATGGTTTCGATTTCGGCAATGACTGCTTGGTGTTGGGCGGCTTTGGAACGGAAAAGGCGGTCGGGGAGGTCGCGGCGAATGTTGGGGCGATGGGTGGGGATGACTTCGACTTCGAGGCCGTAGACGAGGCGGAACTCGTCGGCTTGGGAGGCGGCGGTGCCGGTCATGCCGCAGGCGAAGGGGTAGAGGGCGGTTAGGTGTTGGAGGGTGATAGCGGAGAGGATGCGGCCTTCGCGGCGAGGGGGTAGGGCTTCCTTGGTTTCGAGGGCGGCATGAAGGCCGGCGGGCCAGCGGCGGTCGCGCATGGTGCGGCCTTTGTAGTCGTCGATGGGGAGGACGCCGGCGGGGGTGACGAGGTAGTCGACGTCGCGGCGGAGGAGGTGGTGGGCGTGAAGCGCGTTCTGGAGAGCATGGACGAGGTCGGGGTTGTCGTAGAGGTTGGGGGTGGGGAGGAGCGTTTCAGCGAGGTCGATGCCGGGGTCGGTTAGGTGGATGATTTGGCCGTCGGATTCGATGTGGAAATGGACGTGGCGGAGAAGGGAACGGGCGGTGAGGTCGGCGGCGGCGAGGTGTTCAGCGTGTTGGGTGGACTCGGCGGCGATGACAAGGGGGATGCGGGCTTCATCGATTAGGATAGAGTCGGCTTCGTCGATGACGACGGCGTGGAAGGGGCGCTGGACGGTTTGGCCGGGGTGGAGGGCGATGGAATCGCGGAGGTAGTCGAAGCCGCATTCGTGGGGGGTGAGATAGGTGATGTCGGCGCGATAGGCGGCGTGGCGTTCGGCGGGCGTTGAGTGCTGAGAGATGGCGGCGACGGTGAGGCCGAGGGCTTGGTAGGCGGGGGCCATCCATTGCTTGTCGCGCGCGGCGAGGTAGTCGTTGGCGGTCCAGACGTGGACGCCTTGGCGTTCCTGGGCGAGGGTGGCGATGGCCGGGACGGCGGCGACGGTTTTGCCTTCGCCGGTTTGCATTTCGACGATTTTGCCGGCGAGGAGGGCTTCGGCGGCGCGGAGTTGAACGGGGTAAAGGTGGAGGCCGAGGGAATGTGCGATGGCTTCGCGCGCGGCGGCGAGGGTGTCTTGAGACATGGGTTTCCTATGGCGGATCGGAGGGTGGCGGAGAGAGGGGCCGAATTAGGCGTTCGAGGGAGGGGGGCGGTTGGCGGGTGCCGGACGATAGGGGCGGTGGTCGGTGGAGTTGGCGTGGTCGAAAATTGGTCGATGGGATATGGCGGCGCGGGGCGCGGGAGAGGCGGCGCGTTCGGTCTGCTGGGTTTGGCGGTGAACGAGAACGGGGCGGAGAACGGTTGATTCGGCGACGGGAGCCGCGAGGAGCAGGCAGGCGGTAAAGAGGAGGATGGTCCAGCGGGTCAGCATGGTTTGAAGCGGGAGCCGTGGTTGAGATCAGCGAGGCAGATCATCTGCCACCCAGCTTATCGTGTCGCGGAGGCCGTCGTCGAGAGATCGACCTGGGGCATAGCCAAGGGCCTTTAGCTTGGACATATCGGCCAACCAACATTCGGCGTCGCCGAGGCGGTTTGTGCCGGAGAAAGAGAAAGTGGGGTTGATGTTGAGGATGCGGCAGAGGCGTTCGGCGAGGGCACGGATGGTGAGCGCTTCGGGGCCGCCGACGTTGTAGACCTCGCCTGTGAATGCGGCGCGGTCGAGGGCGGCGAGGAAGGCATCGGCGATGTTGGGGACGGGATTGAAATCGCGAATTTGGGAGCCGTCGCCGAACATCGCGAGTTGGGTGGGGTCGGCGAGTAGCTTACGGATGAAGTCGTAGACGACCTGCTTGCGCTGGCCGGGGCCGAAGACGGAGAACAGGCGGAGGGAGGCGGTGCGGAGGCCGTAGACAGCGGCGTAGGAGGCGCAATAGCGTTCGCTGGCGAGCTTGGAGACGGCGTAGGGCGGGACAGGAAAGACGGGATCTTCTTCGGTGAAGGGGCGGGCGGCGTGGCTGCCGTAGACGGCTCCGGTGGAGGCGAACAGGAGCGGCGTTTGGGGGCAGGTGGCGCGGATGGCTTCGAGGAGGTTGACGGTGGGGAGAAGGTTGGTTTCGAGATCGCGGCGGGGGTCGGCGATGGAGTCGGCGACGATGGCGTGACCGGCGAGGTGGACGATGGCGGAGGGTTGGAGCTGACGAAGGAGGGCGGGGATGTCGCCCGAGCGGAGATCGAAGGGTTCGGAGGATTGGAGATCGGCGATGTGAACGGGACGGCCTTGCGCGCGTAGGGCCGAGACGAGATGGGAGCCGATGAATCCGGCTCCGCCGGTGACGAGGATCATTGTTACGATTGTCGCTGATGAATCGCCTTCCGGGAAGCTTACAGATATGCCTTTTTTGGCTTGCGACGATGGCGGCGTTGGGCCTATTGCAGCTTTTCGGGGCAGGTGCCGGGTTTCACGCGGGGCCCTCCGGAGAAGATTTTATCTGGACGTTCCTGTTGCAGATGGACGCTCCTGTCTCTGTCCAAAAGGCATTTTGGGAACACGATTTGCGGAATCCGTTGAACCCCTGGTTCTATCTTTTGGCTCAGCCTTTGATTTCCAGTTCCGTCGCAGGCCTGTTTTTGGTGCGGAAGTTGGTCGATTTGATGTGTGGCTTGGCGGTGTATGCGGTGTTCCGAGCGGTAGGCGGGGAATCGTACCGGGGCGTAGCCAGCGCGGCTGGATTTCTGGCCGTTGTGTGGAACTTTTCGCGCATTGTGGGCCAAACCAACTGGCCGATGTTGGCGGCCGCGGCGTTGGGATTGATGGGGGTGGCGGCTTACGTTCGATTTCTTGATTCGGAACGGCGCCATGCCCATTGGTTGTGGGTTAGTTTGCTTCTGTATCTGGTCGCGCTGGGGGCTTACTCCTTGAATGCCTCCTTTGCCTTGGCTGTTCCGGCCCTGGCAATGCTGCGGCGGCGGGAGCCTTGGTGGATTCGGGGTCCACTGGCGGCGTTAGATTTCGCCCCTTTTGTCGGCCTTTTTGTCATTTTCTACCTGACTTGGAGCACTACTGGGGACATTCCTCCCTCGACGCTGCCGGCTTCTGTTTGGGCCGGGCTATCTGCCGGGGGCCGATCGGCGGGGTACTTTCTTTGGGATCCGGTGATCTTCGAATTGCTGAAGGAAGCGTGGCGTTTGCAATCGCCGGGGAGCTTGGTGTTGGTGGCAGGGGCGGCGATTTCGTTAGGGGCCGGGGCGTATTTGATGTTGCGAACGGTCCCGTTCTCAGGGAAAGATAAAGGCGGCTTCCTGCAATTGCTGGCCGTGGGGGCGTCGGCTAGCCTGATGATCGTCGCGGTGGAATCGCTATTGAGTTCGTCGTACCCGGTGGGCGCTAGAACGCCGACGGTCCAGCAGGTGGTGGTGCCGTTGGTGTTGGTCGTTCTGATTGGTCTGTTTCCCCGGGCTTTTCCCGGATTGGCGGCGGGACTCGTGATGTTCGGCGCGTTGGTGGGGTTCTGCTATAACGCGCGGCAAGTTCGATGGATGGTGGATCTTGACCGGATCTCGGCCGGGCTCAAGACCGCGGTGCCGGTAATTCGGCAGCCGACGATGTTCGTTTTGTTGGAACCGACGGTTTCGCTGTCGCCTTGGCTCAGCGATCTGTTTGTGAAGTCGCTGTACCGATCTGTCGATGTGAATCTGAAGTTGCTGATCCCGGGGCCGACTCCGACGAAGTGGCGCGAGTATCCGGATCTGGTGTTTGGGACAGATGCCGAGGGTCTGCTCGCGGAGAGCACAATTGGCTTTCCTCGTTTGATCCTGCGCAAGGCCGCTCCGACGACGGTTCCTTACTCTCAGGTCGTGCTGCTTCGTCCTGGTCCAAGCGGTTTGACGCGGACGTATTCGCTGACTGCAGAGGACTTGAAGGGCTATCGCGCGGCGTTTCGACGGACGGATCCGCTGCAATTGCAATTGCAACCGGAGCCTAAGGCGATACCGCTCGCGTCTTTAGCGGAGTGGCGATTGGCCGGCGAGACGGCGTTTGCGGCCGGGGGCATTCGGATGGGGGCGATGGGTCCGACGAACTTGAGTTTGGCAGAGACGCCGATTCCACTCGTCGAGAACGGCGAGTATGAGGTGGTGCTGGAGGCGAGCGCATCGGGGCCGGCATCGGGTTTTTATGCCGATTTCTACGGAGTGGGGTACGACCAGGCCGCGCAGGATCATCCCGTGCAGGGGTTGCGGCGAACTCGTCGAGAGTTCCGGTTACGGATTCCGGCTGGAGCGGTGCCAGCGCAAGGTGCCGTGCTTCGATTGGTGAATCCTTCCGCCGATTCGGTGGAAATTCATTCTGCTCAACTCTTCCGGTTGAAGTAAGCTAAGTGGCTATCGCTTAGGAAAGTGGTGAACGCGGACAGAATCGAACTGTCAACCTACTGATTAAGAGTCAGTTGCTCTGCCAATTGAGCTACGCGTCCACTCTGAGGTGCCCCAATCGGGCGAACGTGGGCAACAGTTTCAAGATTACCACGTCGGCTACTGGATTTGGGGCGTCCGCGGTAAATTTCTTGCAGCAATTTGGGCAATGTCGAGAAGTTGCGGCGGGCGCTCGCTGACGGCAGCTAAACCGTCGCGGAACATGGTGTTGCAGAACGGGCAGGCCGCGGCGACGATATCGGCACCGGTGTCAACCAGTTCCTGGACGCGGGCGTGGTTGACGCGACTGCCCATCTCTTCACCCAGGAAGGCAAGCCCGCCGCCCGCGCCGCAGCAGAAGCCGCGCTCCCGGTTCCGGGGCGCTTCGACGAGCGCCCCCGCGGAGGCGGCAACGGCGCGGGGTTCGTCGTAGATGTCCTGATAACGGCCGAGGTAGCAGGGGTCGTGGTAGACCACCGTCTGGTCCGGCGGCCCGGCGGAAGCGAACTTGGCGAGGAGAGTCGAGTGGTGCTCGACCTCGAAGTGGACGCCGAACTCCTGGTAATCCTGGCTAAGCGTGCGGACGCAGTGGGGACAGATGGAGAGCATCTTCTTGGCATCGACGGCCTGGATGGCTTCGATGTTTTGATTGGCCAGGGTTTGGAAAACGAGATCGTTGCCGAGGCGTCGGGCGGAGTCGCCCGAGCAGCGTTCTTTTTTCAGCACGCCGAAGGTAATGTTGTGATGGCGGAGCACCTGAACGAGGGAGGTGACGATTTCGCGTCCGGCGGGGTCGTAGCTGCCCATGCAGCCGAGCCAGAGCAGATATTCCTGCGAGCCGTCGTAGATGGGCAGCGCGGCGGATTTTACGAAGCGGTCGCGTTGGAGGGCAGGGAAGCCCATAGGGTTGCCATAGCGTTCGAGATTCAGAAACAGCTTTGTGCCGTGCTCGTCTTCCCATGTGCCGGTGTTGACGGCTCCGCGGCGCAGGCCGATGATGATGGGGAGATGCTCGATGCCGACGGGGCACTGGTATTCGCAGGCTCCGCAGGTGGTGCACTGGAAGGCGGCTTCGGTGGAGATGTGCAGGCCGAGGAGCGGCTGTTCGCTGGCCACGCCGAACTCGTTCAGGTAGTCGCGCATGCCGAGGATGATCTGCTTCGGGTCAAGGAGCTTACCGGTGTTGGCGGCGGGGCAGTGCTCCGTGCAACGGCCGCATTCGACGCAGGAGAACGACTGGAGGACGGTGAGCTTGGTAACGTCCTTGCCGGTGACCAAGCCGAAATCCTCATCGCCGGTGAGGGGCGGGATGGCGGAGAATCCGCCTCGCGAAAGGAAGATGGTGGCGGGACTGAGGACGAGATGAAGGTGCTTCGTGTGAGGGATCAACGGGAGGAAAACCAGGAGGGCAAGCGTGTGGGTCCACCAGATCACGTTGAAGAGGGGAGCCGCGGGAGCGAGTTGGAAGTCGACGAGGTAGGTGACCATCAGGACGAAGATGAGCAGGGCGATGAAGCCAGATTCCCAGGAGACTTCTCCTAGCCACTTGGGCCTCAGAACGAGGCGGCGGAAAGCGAGTCCGGCGATGGAGATTGCGGTGACGACGGCGAACGCGGCGGCGAGCCAGCCGATCGGGTTGCCGTGGACGGAGAACAATGGCCAGCCGACGCCGATGGCAAAATGATTGAGCGTGACGATGCCGAAGGCGCAAAATCCCCAGAAGACGAAAGCGTGGAGCAGGCCCGGAAGGGGCCGTTGCTGAATCACTTTGGCTTGGCAGATGACCTCCCAGAAGAAGTCCCAGACGCGGCGGGAGAGGGGATGCAGTTGGAAGTCCGCGTCCGGCTTGGCCTTGCGCAGGAGCGAAACGACGACCGAAAGACGACGACCGAAGCCAAAAAGGGCTAGGGCGAGGAGGACAAGAAAGACCGCGGATTCAGCGGTCGACAAGGGGGACATATGACTACGCTACACTACCGAAGTAGGAGTATTCTTGCGATTTTGTGTCTCCGGCGCGGCCGGCTTCGTTCCTTCTCACCTTTGCGACCGGATTCTGGCGGACGGCCATGAGGTTGTGGGGGTCGATAACTTTCTGACGGGGCATTCGCGTAACGTAGCCCACTTGCGGCAGGAGTCCCGGTTTAGGTTTGTCGAGCACGATGTTTGTCAGCGGCTGCCAGATCTCGGGACGTTCGACTGTGTGATTCACGCCGCGTCGCCGGCCAGTCCGAAGGACTATTATGCCCATCCGATTGCGACCCTCGATGTGGGGTCGATTGGGTCGCGGAACTTGCTGGAGTTGGCTCGGGCATCGAACGCTCGGTACCTTGTGACTTCCACTTCGGAATGCTATGGCGATCCGCT
>Ga0163144_10004577_pt1 | contig 31088 bp, 24 predicted proteins | sample OliLak19BULKMAT1_FD_123175 | JGI IMG/M metagenome (GOLD analysis project Ga0163144, IMG submission 123175) | Freshwater microbial mat bacterial communities from Lake Vanda, McMurdo Dry Valleys, Antarctica - Oligotrophic Lake LV.19.BULKMAT1 | ecosystem: Environmental > Aquatic > Freshwater >... | reverse complement strand
TTTTCTGATCGCGACTTTGTGATGGGCTATTTCAACGCCCCAATCGATTCACTCGGGTACGCGAATAATCCAGAGGGGCCGCTCGGCGCGGCATTGAAGGCGATTTCGCATTACTGGTATGCGCCGGGGCTTACTGACAACCAAAGGCAACTTGGCGCAATTGCACTGCTGTTCACGGAGCCCGGGTTGGCATGGGTCTCTAACGGCGGACAGAAAATAGCAGCCTTCGATGTGCGCCCCCAATTTCCATTCTGGGCGGTCCGATACTTGAAACGAGTGCAACCGCGCTGGTGGCAGATATTGCTGACGCTTTGGGCGGAACAAAGCGACCAACCAATGGCTCGTGAAGCGTATGTATCGCCAGTCATGAAAGCTGCGTATCACCTAGCCATTGCACATGCGCGCACCGTCTATTCGCTAAGCGGTGTCAGCGAATATTGCTAACGACCAAATCTTGCCATCGGCCAGACGGCAAGAGATTGAACAAACCCAGGAGGTGAAAATGGAATTTATTGCAATGGCGTTTCTTGAATTGTTTGGGGACTTCTTTTCGAAAACTGTTGCGAGGGTTTTTATTGGCACAGCGGTTTTCTTCCTGCCGTTTCTACTCATCGCGATCTGGCTCTGGACCTCGGACTCGAACCTATGGATTTTTGCAAGCGCAATTGCAAGCAAGATTCTGGCGGTAATCGTTTTGCTATTGGGCGTCTTTATGGCCCTCAACATGCTTTGGGTACTAGCCGAGGGTAATAGTGCGAGGCACTATTTTGGTGATGTTGAGTGAACAGCCTAGCCATTTCTGCAGCGTCATGCCAAGAGGGCATGGACGATGCGTCGATAGATGGTCAAAGTGGTGTCTACCAGATAAGCGGCGGGGATCAAAGTAGCGTCAAAGACAGGCAGGCTATCGAGGCGGACGAGGCGGCCGAACTAGCCGTCGGAATTCAAGCGCCAGTTGGCGGGGGCAAGCAGGATGACAGTCTTACCGAATAAGCTCAGCAACTGTTAACCTCATACTGACAGATACGCAAAATGCGGGCAGCATCCCGCGGAAGCCAGCTGAAAGGAGTTTTATGAGTCGCCACCTACTCAAACTGATTACAGACCGGAATGTTCCTGTTGTCATAACCGCTGGATACGATAGACCCCTTCGCTCTTTATATCTCAGCGTAAAAATTGATGACGAAAAGTCCGAACCGGCCCAAGTCGAAGACGACGAAATCAATGGTGATCCGAATTACCCGCACTTCAATTCATTGTTGGAAGGCATGAGGCCGGACGCTTCAGGGCTAGTATCGCTTGCATCAAAACTCGGCCTTGTGCTGCCGATCGAATTTGTCCGCGAAATAGAGCGCGACGCGGACAATAATGTAGGCAACCGCATTGTGACTTGGGAAGGCAGCAAAATTCTCTCTGACCAAATATCATCGCCGCAGCAACGACAAATGTGAGACGCGCTAGCGCCACCGCTGTTAGCGTAAATTCAATGCTATCTGGGCTAATCGGCACTCAGAAAATATCCGGTGCCAGGCCTCTCCAGAGTTCCGATTACGACGCCTCTATCAAGCAATCGGTTCTGCTCCTCGCAGGAGGTCTCAGGCAATAGCGCGCATGAGTGGCAGGCGCCGAGATTGCAGCTATCGGGTCCCTGTCCGGAGCTTTCTATGCAGACCGGATCGCTTGAGCACCATCTCGCTCTCTCGAGGGCCTTCGCGATCACTCCTTCAAGATAGCTGGGGCCACCCATCTTTACTAGGCCACCCATCGTGCCCTCCGAGTCACCAGCAGCCGTATAAATCAGAACCCCCGACATTTTGTTATCGTCATCCGAGGCGTAGATTCTTTCCCGAAGGGACGCCGAACCATAACCGCATTCGTATACAAGCTGATTTATGATCAAGTGAGCAAACGTGTGGATGAGGACGTACTTTGGCCTCGCCGGAGTCGCTACTTGATTTCGACGGTTTCTGAGCATAGTGAGATTGAGGTTGAGCGGACCAAGCCTTCTCTCATGCATGTGGCCGTGTTCAGCAAGCCAAGCCGCCAACCGCTCTTCGCGAAACCGTAGGAAGATTCCCTCACCGCGCACGATCGTTGCGGGGAGCCAGTCTCTCTTCCTTGATGAAAACAGGCCCCACCGCTGCGCTGGCGTTAAGTCGTTGTCCGGGAAGATCCGCGAGTAACCGACATAGGCCTTCGTCTCTCGCAGCTTATGCAGAAGCGAGACCCTGTCAAAGGACTCTGCAACAATATCACCGTATCCTGCTATGGGATGACTCTTAATGAGAAGGTTGGTCTTCGGAAAGCCCTCTTGGACATCCCTGCAGAAGACGCGATATTCCTGGTGGCGATAGGCCGACTCGGCAAGGGGATCTTGGCTCAGGCCGTCGCTGGACTGTATGTTGGCCTTGCCCTCGAGCCTTGGTGCGAGAAGTGGTACGAGGAAGCTCGGATCAATCTCCCAATCCTCAAAAATCTCGTGAATTGCCGTTGCCAGCATGGCGACCGACAGCCTCCCGTCCTCGGCGGTCTGGATCTTCTGGTCGAGATAGGCTCGCACATCGCGATTGTCGTATATCGCATTTGGCAGGGTGTGCCTGTTTGCGGCGTCCGCGAGAGCCGAGGGATCGACCGTCGATTCCGGAAAATGCTGTTTCAGCGCGATCTTCGCCACCTTCGCGGTCACGAGGCCCGAGCCGGAAACCTGTGCGCCGGCTAGAAGTGCCATCTTCAGCTTGTGGTCATCCAAGAGCTCAAGTAACTCCGGTGACAGCCCATCATCATCGATCTCGGGGATGTATATCGAACTCACGACCCGGGGAAAGTAAAGGTTGGATGCCCCGCGCAACAGCGCATGCAGGTCGTCTCCGCAACCGGGCAACGCGTTGCCGGCCTGACCGCCTACAGCGAGCGACGGATTGTGACCCTCGCATGTGAGTCCGATCTTCCTAAACGGGGAAGGGGAGCCGCTTGAGGGATCACCCTGAAACGCCCCACCAAGCGTTCGCCTAGCAATGACCCGAATTCCGCCTGATGCATCCCGTTCCTCGGCGCTCACCTCAACGCTTGTCAGGGACGCGCTGCCAGTGCTCCGCAGGCGCAGCCATCTATCCTGCCCATTTGGGAGCCAGTCCGGGGAACACTCTTGGAATATCCATTCTACCCACGGAAAATCGCGTAGGTGACCTTGCTTGCACGCCGCGACGAACCTGACCTGCACTGTCTTTCGCGGGTTATGTTGTTTCCCCTTGTCGCGCCCCGAGCCGATCGGACCAGTGCATGTCGGAGCTGCATTGCCATGAAACTGCCCTTGGTGCATGCGGCCGCAGCGAGGGCAGACGTGCAAAAGTGGAAACCTCAGGAATGGCAGCCGCATGAGCAGGTTCGGCTGTGTCGCCGCTTGGCCCCTCTCGACCGTTCTGTGGTCAGGCGGCTGGACGAAGTATTCAACGTTCAGACGATTAGCAAGCCGCTTCTCGTCCTCTATTCTGAATTCGCGATGCTCGCTTTTCGACTCGTCGAACGGCCACGCATCTAGCCCAGCATGAATTAGCGAGACTGGGCCTGGGAAGTCGACTAGCGCTCCGATGCCGAATGGCGAGATCGCCTGGGAACGTCGTACTGGCTTACTCATGGATGCCCGTCCTCAACTTGGGTGAAAAATTGGGTCACCTCGGCCTCGCACGATGCATCCACGTTTCTCAGCGAAGACATTGTCGGCCAACTCTTGTTTTCCCAAGCCTGGAGTCGCGTTATGCCTGCGGGATGGATCAGCGGCGCATCCTCCGGGGGAGGGCCGAAGGATCCGTATTTGGATGGCTGCCAAGCTTGCCATTCGCTGAGGCGCCTGCGAAATCTCTCCATCACCGAGTTCCTTTCATCCGGATCGACGGTCGTACAGCGAAGGTCGATAAGCTCCTCGACAAGGTCACGCAAATCCGAGCCCTCCGCCAGCGGAAAGGGGACGGGCGTGCTTGCCGCCGTCCGCATTTCGCCCAGCTGCCTCACCGCCGCCACGATTACACCGTGAAGCGCGCGATCAACCGCAGGCGGGCTGAACGGTGTGACGCTCGTGGGCTCGACCTGTGCGTAGAGCTTCTGGTGGTAGGTGCGGAAGCGCTCGTAATGGCTTCTATCTCGCGGTTTGCTAGGTCCGTAGAGCACTGCTACGAGACCGGGCTTCTCGGGATCCCGTCCCACTCGGCTTGACACCTGTATGTATTGGGATGTTGTCTTGGGCTGTCCGACTATCGCCATTAGTGATAGTCGGCTCACATCAACGCCCACCTCGATAATGTTGGATGCAAGGCAGGCATCGACCGCGTCGGGCTCACCGCCTCTCTCGTCCTTGGCGACGTAAGCCTTCTCGAGCCTTTCGAGCTCTTTCGGCACTTGGTCGCTCCTGATGCGGCTGGTCAGCTCCGTCACCTCGAATAGCTTTCGGATCAGCTTGTGTTCGATGCCATGCCGGTCAAGTATCACGCGAAGGTAATCCCTCGTGTCAGCGACGAAGAGTGATGCGGCGCCGCCCAATTCGCGCAACGAATTGAAGAAGCACAGCAGCGTCCACCACGGGTCTCGCGCATCGTCGCTTGCATCCATTATGGCACCGTGCTGCATCAGGGATGCGAATGTCCGTGCCTGTGTGGTCTGCAGGGAGCCATGTGAAGGCGCGAGCACTCCGATGTAGAGCCTTCCGGGTTTCAAGGCTCCATCATCACCCCTTGCTTCACGGGAAAAGAAGGAGTCGCCGGCTTCGAGACCTGATGGCGGGAAGATGAAGACTTCCTTTCTTGCGTAAAGGTGAAGGATCTGCTCGCTGGCTCTGCTAATCGTGGCTGTAGACGCGATGATCTTCGGCTTCGTGCCGCAAACCCCGTTCGCTTGGCACAATCGCTCAAATATTGTTTCGTAAGCGCCAACCATCGACCCGAGAGGGCCCGAGATCAGGTGAAGCTCATCTTGAATGATCAGGGTTGGTGGGTATCGGACATGCCGACCGTCGTCGCCAATTCCGAAGAGGCTTCGTATCTCCGGCTTCCAAGCAAGCATCGCGAACTTGTCGACCGTCCCTATGACTAGGTTTGGGGGACTATCAACAATGTCCTCGTCGATGACTACGATCGGCAAAGGCGGCTTGGGACCGGAGAAGCCTGTCGGTGTTCCGAATTCGCATGCGCCGTCGTTGCATCTGTAGACGACGGTCGGCGGCTGATCGTTGGCGACGGTGTATTTCTGGTATCCAAGGACCTTTGGCACTCCCTCAGCCTCGCGGGACTTACGGCCTCGGCCCTTCTCGCCCGAGTGCCCACTATAGCCGTCCTGTGACGATGGCCCGAATTTGGCGCCACACCAAGGACACTTGAGGAGCACGAAGGGGTTCTCACTATCAGCATCCCGTTGGAGGCCCTCCAATGCGAAGACCGCCTCCTTTCGAGAATTCGGTGATGTGGCTCCGCCAACCCACAGTCCGATGCGAAACGGCCTATCGCCTAGATCGGGGCGGCCTCGGCGCAGGTGCTCCATTGCGCAAAAAAGCAGCGAGGCGCGCTGGAATTGCTGTGCGGTCAGCAGCCTAAGCGTATAGCGCATGAGGACATCGGCACCGGTCGAGTCTCGGCCACCAAGCCGGTTGTAGAGGATCGTGAACGCTGTTAGGCCGAGATAGGCCTCAGTCTTCCCCCCCCCGGTGGGAAACCAGATCAAGTCCACGACTTCGCGCGAACTGTCGTCTGGATCGGTTATTCCTTTGAGCGACATGAGAAGGAAGGCGATTTGAAACGCTCTCCAATAACCGCGCTTTTCGTCGGGCACTGTTGGGTTCGGATTCGTCAACGCAGGCGTCCAAACCATTTTTCCATCTGAACCCTTTGTCGGAAGCCGGACATCCCTAGTCGTCCTGAGCTGGGCGATCAGCATCGCGTGATTGCTCAGCCTAAAGGCTTCTCGCAGGTGGCTGGTTTCGGGCGATTGATCCCGCAGAAGTGCGATGCCCTCCTTGATTCGGGATAGGCAGGACGCGCAGCGCTCGACGAGGCCCTTCGCGGTGGCCGCTAGGTCGGCAGGCACCGGGACTACGCCTTCCCGATCAGACTTGAGCGCCTCGATCCAGTGCGCATATGCTTCCACCAGTTCCTGAAGCTCCGACATGCCATCGTCAGAGGCATCCAGCCCAGCCAGCTTCCGCATGCTCACCCTGACCTGTCGGATCTTGCCGTCGGGTCCCCGCACAACTAGGTCGGCGCTGGTCGATGGCGTCTCGAAGGCGGGCATGACATCGGTCCAGATACTCGACGCCTTTTGGATCGCGGTTCCCTCCCAGTCCGCAGAGCACCCGTGTCCGACCGCGAAGGTCTGAGAATTCCGGTAGATGAGCTTGTTTATGAACTCGTCTGTCATTGTCAGATTGGCGCTCGCCTTTCGCGCCATCACCTCTCGATAGGGTGCGATCCAAGGCGTGCCGCTCAGGCCCGACACGCGGATGCCCGATTGAAAAAGACAGAACTCATCGATTGCGCCACCGTTTGCCGCATGCCGGTTGACGAGCGAGACGGTAACTAGCTTCAGGTCGTTTGTCGCGCCCGCATGGGGGTCACGCACCACCACGATGACCTCGAACTGATCCGCAGGTGCACCTAGCCTCCTGCGGATCGGCACACGCGCTGAACGAAGTTCGTCAGCGCTGAACAGAAGCGCTGGGTATTTGCCCGCTGCGTCCAACAATTGCGTTCTGAGATAGATGCTTCTCGTGCTTGCAATCGCTTGGCCATCGCCAACCGATACCGACAGCCGTGCATATCTCGCCGAAGCCCCGACCGCCACGTCCGCCTCACCGTATCGGGATGTGTTGGCGATCTCGACTTTAAAGCCCGCCCGCTCGATCGACAGATCGGCGAGGAAGCTGATGCCCATTGCGGATGGCTTATGCGCGTTTGCTAGGCTGACCGCGAAATCATCCGATTCTTCCAGATCGACCTTCCCCTTGGATGCGACCCTTTCGAGCCGCTTTTCGATCCTCTCGTCAACTTCAATTGGCTCGGTCCCGATTTCAGGTGCCAGTGGATCTGCGTCATCGCCGGATCTTGCTTGCTCCAGCGCATCCTCCACGCCGATAGGGTAGAGAATTCCGGCGCCATATCGCTTTGCAGGCGGGTCCTGCCATACGATCTCCTCTCCGTTCAACTGCCTCTTCGCTACCCGGAACTCCTCCCATGTGAGCTTTGCAGACTGCGTAGAAAGGTTGAGGTCACATGGTTTTCCGGACGGGTCGGGCCCCACGATCTCTGCGCGGAGCCTTTCGGCCAACCAACGTCGGTTCGCAAGATTTATTTTAAGTGACATCAATGTCTCCGCGTTGCCTTAATGAATCCTTCATCCAGAATCCTGTTGTAATCGGCGCGACATGACTCGCGCATCAGCACATAGAGGGCGATTCTGGCACGAGACATACCCACATAGAGAAGTGCCCGTTCCTTGTCTTCTCGAATCTCGTCTATGTCGGTGATGATGATCGCCGGCGCCTCGAGTCCCTTGAAGGCATGTATGGACGCGTAGGAAATGGTTCCATGCTCAGGTGCTCCGGCAAAGGCAGCAAGTCTCACGCCGGGCGGGAGGTTTCCGATCCTTGCTGCGCAGCATTGATCGTTGCCACGCATGGAGACTATAGCGATTTGCTCCGGACGGAAAGACCTAATGAGTTCGACGAGGGCCAGCATGAGTAGGTTCCGCTGCGCCTCAGGTGAGGAGTAGAACTTGGGTGTCACCTTGGCGCCGCCCACCTGTTGCAATACGCGCCTGTATCCCGGGTCAAGGCCGCTCGCAATAGTCAGCACATCGGCGATCGGTTCTGCATTTCTACAGTTTATAGACAGATTTATTCTCGCGTGATTTGGAGAACGCGCCTCAAGTTCGATGGCGAACGCTTCACCGAGATCGCCGCCCTCGGATGTATAGATCGCCTGACGGGCGAAGTCGCCAAAAATCAGCCAATGTCCGCCGGCGAGTCCGCCCGTTAGCAACAGGTCGAGGACATCCATGTAGCCGCGGACGGCGAGATCTTGGGCCTCGTCCACTATTATCAGATCGTACTTGGGCCAGGTTCGCTGGTCATCTAGCAATCGGTCCGTCGCTATGTCCGGCAGCCGTATAGTCCAGAAATCGCGGTCGGCCTTCCCACTCGGCTTCATTCCGGCTATCTCCAGAAGAAGCTTGTGAAAGGTGCAGACCTTCAGGCGACCAGCGCTCGCTTCAAGGCTAGCGCACTGTCGCTCCAGCCACTGACCGAGGAACCTGTTGAAGCAGACGAACAGGATCGACTTCCCAGCCGCGCAGGCGCGCCTCGCCGCTTCGATGGCAAGCAGGGTTTTGCCTGTCCCGGCCAAGCCTTTAAAGAGGACGCGGGGATTCCCTTCCAGCAAATCAAGAGCCTCAAACTGATCTTCAGTGAAATTGGCGATTCTCGCCTCGGCACTCTCGATCTGCGCTTGCGGCGAAATCGGGCACTCGAAGTCAGACCGCAACAATTTGACGAGCATTGAAATCTGCTCTTGCGTGAGGCGCGTGGCTGCCTCGCTATACCAAGTGTGGCTCGAGAGCTTTTGCCTAAAATGTTCGTGGGCGCGCCTGAATATTTCAGTGATGCTCCTTGAGATGGGCTGCCGCAGGAATCTTGAGCAATTTATGAACTGCCAAGGATGCCACTCAGGTGACGCATCGGTGAATTCGGCTTTAGTGAATACCACTGCTGAGAAGAACAGCACTTTAGAAAGCGATGGCTCCCTCTCGCTCACGTAATCGCGCAGCGAGTGGGCCGCGCTCGACGCCTGTTTGAAGGGGCCCTCGCTTGAGGTCCCGTAGGTGTAGGTCCACTTGCCACCCTCCCTAGACACCCCGCATCCCTTGACCTCGACGCAGAGGACACCAAGACTAGGGACAAGAATGACCATGTCGATCTCACCCGCTATCTTCTTTCGATGCTGACTCAAGTCCAAGGAGTGAAGCACGACCCAGCCATCCGTTCCGGGATCGGCCGCGATCCTGTCGAAGAGCTCCTTCTCGCCCTGTGGTGTCCTAGCCGCATAGCTGGGCGGGATCATCCTAGCCATTTATTCCCCCTCAGGTCGTCGATCTGGAACAGCTTTGAAGACGGCACGTAGGCCGGCGTCTGGTCGACGCAGGAGACTTTTAGAATCAGCAACTCCTGTGAAGTGTCGCCGAGCAAGTGCACGCTCGTCCTTTCGCCAAGGCTGATGTGACCATCCCCGTACTTCTCGACAAGTGCCTTGAATAGCTCCTGCCGGACGGCGTTGCCGGCCTGCTGTCTGATGCCCCGCAGGCGTTGCAGCCGGTTCCACATCTCGTCGGAATAGGACCTGACATCCATGCACAGGCCATCAAGCTTGCCTCTGCGGGCGAGCACCTCCATGAGTACGCGGAAATGTTGCTCTCGTCCAGGCCCGAGGACATCGGGGCCCGCCCATTGCTTTACGCTCTGCGCAGTGACGGGTGCCCCCAGCAGCGCCATCTCGCCTGCGACATCGGCGAAACCTTGAGTAATCAGGAGCGCTTCCAAGGGTACTTTCCATGCCGTCGCATCGTCGAGGAGATTGGCATCCCCGGCTAGATGCTCGCTCGCCTCATCCAGCAGGAATTCGGATCCCCCCGCACGCAGGATCACGAGATCGCCCTCCGTCACTTCGGTGATTTCCGTTTGCAGCAGTTCCCGCTCCTCGTGGCCCGCACTCGCATCCTGAAGAGAAGTCACACGCTTGTCCGCCGGAATGAACGCTCCTGTCGCATCGGCGAAAAGGACGAAATGTGCCTTGATGCAATGGGCCGCCCCGATTCGTTCGGCGCCATGAATTCCCTGCCAGAACGCTTCATTGACCCATCCTTCTTCCCTTGAGTCGTTGGTGCTATCTCCGCTTTCCCTTGTTTCAACGTCAATCCTTGTCGGCATCGTTCGGCTTTCGAGGAACCGGTCCCCGGGAAGCGCACGTCGTTTAGGGACCGAAATTCTCTCCCCCTCGTACAACAGCGCGTCGATTCGCGGTGCGCGACCGGTATGAAACACCTCCTCGAGAAAGGCGGGGTTCGACTGTGCGCAACCGCACGGAAGAATGATCGACCTAAACGTCTCGGATCGAAGTTCTCTCTTGGATGAGATCAATTTCAATTGGGGCGCGATTCGTAAAATTTCTTTCGCCGCCTCTGCCGGCCATCCAGGCGCGCGCCCTGCCGAAAGCGAGACGAAAATCCCAACGGGACGGTCTACTTGTCCCTCAAGACTGGTCAGAAGATCTTCAAAAAGCTTGCGCTTCGGGTTGTCGCCCCGGGCAAATAGTGCGTTTATGCTGTCCCCAATGGACGCGATGTCAGCGCTCGCCTCGAGCAGGCCCGCTCCCGCCTTCCTGAGTTCATGTATTTTGGTCTGTAACTCCAGTGCGGGATCATCAAACCGCAGCAGCGTGAAAAGCACTTGGGATCGAAGCACCCATAGCTGCCTGCCAAATTCCGCCTCCACCGGATCCGCTCGATCAAGCTGCTTGAAAAGGCGACTAGAGGTCGTCAACAGCTTGCTTATCTGGCGTAAGGAGAGTTGATGCTTGATCAGCGAAGCCGTCTTCACGTTCTCGAAAATTCGCGCAATATTCTGAAATGTCGACATTGGCGTGCTCAACGGCGATCAACCAAGTAGGCGCGGATGTCCATGCCTGGCGGAAGTCTGTCGGGAAGGCTGGCGTTGTCGACCTCGACCGTCTCGCGGGAGGCGGCCTTCAGCTGCAAAAACAGGTCATCGATCCCATCCGTGTATTCATGCCTCGCGAGCAGAACCAGAAGATTGCAATCCGCCTTCAGATGCTCGTGAATTTCGAGCGGATCCTTCCCATCAAGTATTGCCAGCGGGATCGCACCGGAAATGTCACCTCGCGGGTGCGTGAGGCGCAACTTGGCGTGTTCGCTCCCGCCGCTTCGGGCCATACACAAAAGGTCAGAAATGGCGGCAGTCTGGCCCCAAGCCCCTCGGAGCGAAAGATTGATAAGGGACTGGTCAAAGCTAGCTATTTTGGTCACCACTAGGGCCTCAGCGCCGTCAGCCCAGATCCATTTGTCGTGGATGCGCGGGTTGAGGCTGGCAAGGAAATGCCGCGTTTGCGCTAGCGATTCGGTCTCTGGCTCGGACGGCGGCTTCTCGAGGCGGCAGAGGTATCCATCGAAATGCCTTTTCGATACGCTAAGCACGAGCCCGCTCTTCGCGTTGCTGGCGGGCTTCGTGACCGAAATTTTCATGAACTCCGATCCATCCAGCTCCTCAGTGCCCAAGATGATTCCGGAGTACTTGACCTTTCCGTCAAGCGATTTCAAATACACGGTGGTACCCGCAGGCAGCACCCTGAAACGGGGCCACGAAAGCTCGTCTTTGTAGAGTTCGGCGCCTGCGAGCAATGCGCCAAGGGCGGCGAACGCAGCAGCCAAGTCACGTGCGGGCATCACCGCAACTGAGACCAGTCTCCTCGCTGGATCTTGGAAGCCCCGGCACCATGATCCCAGCCAGATAAGGGATGCGGCCCACTCCGGCAACGAGTGTTCCTCCGTGCCATCAAGAACGGAGATTGCATCGTACGATGGATTTGACACCCAGGTCGTCACGCCAGCCAATCCAACTGATTTACGACCGCGCTAATAGTTTCAGGCGTTTCGATTGAAACCTTCCTGCTCCATTCGCCGGAGAAGCTCCAACAGACTAGCTGCCATTTTGTCGTTTGGAATCCATTTTGCCTTGAGCACATTCCGCAGGAGATCTGCTTCCGCGCCCTCTATGGACGAATATCGCGCGCTCCATTCGGCCAAACTCGCCCAGACGCCTGAATCGCGGAAATTCACCACCTCAATTACCTTGGTAAGGCGGCCGGTGAGTCTAGCCTCTCCTTTGTAGTCCTTAAAAGCTTCTTTTTCTTGCTCAAGTGAAATCAGCTCAGCCTCCAGCTCTGGCAGCAGTTCCATTGGAAGGGCGCTGAGGGTATCCCAGCATTCATCCTTCTTGAACCACTCGCCGATATTTCGCTGAGCCAGTGACTGATCCGCAATCTGCGCGCACACTAGCTTCGCAATTCCTTCCAGCTGCTTCGCCAGATTGCCCGAAATACCCTGCTTCAACCATATTGCATGAAGGTTAAGTGACCTGCCCGGCGCCTTGCGCTCGATGAGCTCCACCAGCAACGCAAGTGTGTAGGTCACGATCTGCGCGCGATAGTCGCCTCCATACCAAGTGCTTCGCGCGGCGGAGATCATCTGCTCCACGAACTTGAACATGATGATGTGCGCGACGCAACTCTTGAAGTAGCCGTCATTGTCGAAGGCTATTCCTTCCACCCCGTATTTTTCGCCAACATAGGCGGCGAACTTGAGGAAGCTCTTCTGGGCACCCTTGCTCACGATTTGCGGCAACCTCATGAAGGAATTCTCGGCCTTCGCGAGATCTGTCTTTGCGATCATCTGTGCGCGTGGGTTGATCGTCTGGAACATCTTTCTCTCGGACATAGACATCTTCGACTGCTCGTTTACATACTGGCCTCGCGCCCTTTCATAGAACCAGTGCGTGTTGAACTGACCCCCCTTGGCAGCCGGTGCCTTGATCACTCTGGATCGCCTCTCCATCGCCCGGTGAAAGGGATGGTTCGAGAAGAAATCGGCGTCGGTCACCTTGGTCTGCGAATTGGCGTATCGCGCGATTTTCTGAATCATTTCATCAAGGCGATCGCTGTCATCCGCCTTGACCACGCAGAGCTTCATCTGAACGTAGATCGACCCGAGATTGGCGTTGTCCTTCTTCTTGGCGACGTGCAGGGATGCTGTTGTCTGCCCGCCGTTGACGATCTGCAGATAGCTTGCGGATCGCAGTCGCGGCCCGTTCTCCGTTGCATCTATGACGGCGGCTGAGGCCGTGGCAGAGATTCCATTGTTGTATGCGAAGAATCGCTCGGGCTCCTTCCGGAGTGTCGCCTGTATTCCCTTGTTGTACTTACTGTTTGCCGTCAGGAAGGAACGCACGTTTCCCTCGAGCAGTCTGCTTCCGTATTCATCGTAGATTCTCGCGAGCACATCCGCCGGCACGACGCAAAGGTACCCGTCGTAGTCGTCCGTTTTGCTTGCGGAGAGACAAGGGATCCCTCCGGGGAGATACCTGTCAAAATCGATTTCAAGCTCCTCGGCGCCAAGCGCTGAAGTGGCAACCGCCTCTAGACGGGTGACATCCCAGATATGGAATTCGACGGGGACATCGTCGAAGTACTGCGGCGGCAGTTCCCGAAGGCGCCCGGTGGCCGCTGCATCGGAGATCAGGTACAGGCGATAGCGACTGACCAAGCGCACCCCTCCGTCCCTCACCCTATGCTTGTTTTCTATGAGAGCCGAGAGTTCCCTTATCTGCAACTGGACCCCGTCTGTCTCGTCCCAGTCCCGGCCAGTGACGCATTCCTCGATGAATGCCATCAGTTGTGCAAAGATGGATTCGGCACGAGGCTTCCCAAGCGCAGGCGTGCTCTCATCGCCTCCGAAATCGGCAATCAGAAGCCTAATAGAGTCGTCCATTTCGTCAAGTTCGTAGCCGTCGACTCGTAGTTTCCTGTTACTGCTTCCACTGCCGGTGAAGTGGCAGGGAATGAAATCTTGGAACTCTTCAGCGTCAGCCAGCCTCGAAGCGACTTCGCAAACAAAACTAAAGTCAATTTCCGATTGGGTTGCATTCGGCGGTAGGCTTGAGCTGACCGCCGCGACAAGGTCTCGCCGGAAATTGTTCTGATTAACCTCGCGTTCGGCGTCGCGCAATTCGTCAAGCAGGCTCACTGATTTCCCCCTGAAAACTATTTTATGTAATGCCTCGTCCAACAATTGAACGTTAGATGCCGCATTCACTAGTGCGCCGCGCGTTTTTCATCTCTTATGTTTCGCGCGTCAATTATTGCAGCATTTGTCCGCTACGCAAAGCCATCCCACTTGGTAACCGTTTAAAGGCCAAAGGCCGATTGGTCGACCGCTTCGCAGGAGTAGATTCGCCGACTTATGAAATACTGTGGCTCAACTTGGGATTTTCGCAACCAACTTCGCTATCTGCATTGCAAGGTATGGCGGTACAGCGTTCCCCACTTGCGCGAATTGCTGGGTCCGATTGCCTTGAAAGAAGTAGTTGTCCGGAAATGTTTGCAGCCTTGCCGCCTCGCGAACAGTCAAGCTCCGACATTGGGTCGGGTCCGGGTGGATGAAATAGTGCCCGTCCTTTGAGATGTGGCTCGTGATTGTCGTTGCCGGCTGGTTCCCGAGCTGCACGCGGAATCGGTCTGCAAACTTCCCGCTTTCCCAATTCTCGTGCTCCGGCCTCAGACCGGGCAAATCGAATTCCTCGTGGCCCTTCGGGGATGCACCGTATGTCTTGGCATAGGCCGATGCGAAAATGTATCGGCGCAGATCTGATGTCATGTGCCCCCTAGACTCGTGATTCAACCACACGCGCAATTTATCGTCGCGATACCAGCGTGTGAGCGCGTGGCCGACCGCAGAGGCGCCAATGCCGCGTGTGACGCGAAGAGCGCCCGGATTCATGCGCGTGCCAACCCTCTTCTCAAGCTGGCCCAGAAAGACCGCAAGCCTCACCAGATCCGGTCTTTTTCCCGCAGCGTGTGCAAGCTCGCCCAAATGGCCCTTCACCGCAAGTGCCCATTGCTCCGCGCCATCCGTGTCTTTGCTTAGTCTGCTGCGCAATCTCGGAAGGTCGCCAATCGCCATTTGCACCGCATTCTTGGACTGTGGCCTAAGAGTACCCGGTACGAAATTCACGTCCTCCCGAACACCGACAAGAATTACGCGATGCCGGGCTTGGGGAACGCCGAATTGCTCCGACCTGACGACGAAGTCGCTCGCGTCAATGGCTTCCGCATTCATACCCCGCTCGTAGTATGTTCCGGTAACGAGCGAATAAATGCGGTATCCACGTGTGGTGGGAAGGCCAATCGCTTTTTCGGGATCGGCGAGATCAGCGAGGATCGTGTGAATTATCTTCTTGCCGTCAACGCGCGAGGAGAGAATTCCCTTGACGTTCTCCATGACGAAGACCGTAGGTTTGTGCCTCTGAATAATCCGCAGGTATTCCCGGTATAGGAAATGCCGATGGTCGTCTTCCGCCCTATAGCCTACTTTGCCGCGGTTTCTTGCACGTCCGACTAGGGAATAGGCTTGGCAGGGTGGGCCGCCTATAAGTATCCACGGCCTTTCGGGTCCAAGGTGGGCGCGGTCGAGGATTCCATTAAGCTCCCGATTCCCGTCCTCACTGCCGAGTATGATCTGCCGCGCCTCTCGTGAGGCATCGTCCCAAGCGTCCTCACTCTGCATGTCCCAAGGGGATTCCGAGAGTCCATTGCAGAAATCGTGATACGGCTTAAGCGCGCCAGCTCCCTGTCGTTTCAGTAGTCGAAAAAACGCACGCAGCCGCAAGGTCTCGCGCGCCGAGCTTTCCATTTCAGCCGAGACGATGATTTTGAACGCGCGCCCCTCTCGAAGAGATGCGAAGCCCTCGCCGAGGCCGCCGGGACCGGCGAAGAGGTCAATAACTGGAATTTCCATTTTCTTCGGTTATATATTATCTAGTAACAGGCGAATGCGGAGTGTTCCAAGTTACAAGAAATGACGGACACCGTCGACGGCAAAGTGCATTCAGATTGACAATGCTCCGGCTACCCCATCCTCGGTGCACGTCAAAACAACACAACTGTAGTGATAAACGATTGCCCTTCGAGATGAGTTTCACTGTCAACGTAAACTGCTCTCATTTCAACTGAAAGTTTGTTACTTCGTTGCGAAGAAGGTAGTTTTCCGAGCGTTCGGCTAGTGACGCTCTTTAAAGGATTGATAAGCATCTTTTTTTCATCGTCGCCTACGTTTTTGCGCCGATTGTGTCATTGAAGGTGTCATAGCTAAACTTCACGCCCGCATTCTCGCCACACCACCAAACGGAAACCCCGGCGACTCCAATCCCCCGCCGTTACGACCCACAACACCCGCGCATTTGGCGCCTGATCCGGGAATGTGCCATAGCCGTCAGTAAAGTAGATACACAGTGGCTCATTGCCTGCCACCGGTTCATTCTGAACCCAGTCAAAAAATGGTTGTCGGCGCTGATGCCGCCCTTCTTGCCTTCAATCTTGGGGTCAAGAGAGTTATACGACTTTGCTTTCGCCTCGATTAACTCGAACTTGTTTCCATTCTTGACGAGGATGTCTATGCGGACAAAAAAACCGCCGACGCAAATCGCGGGTTCAAACAAGACTACGTTTCTTTTTTTCAGAAGCTCTGTTGTTTGCAATGCCGCTGCTTCGTTGGAAGAGGCATCAACCTCAATGCCATCTGGATAGCGCAGTTTCGCCAACGCGCCTACCTGATACCCGCCTTCGGCCAGCATTGCCAGAAAGTCATCTCCCGCATTTTGGTTTTCATATTTGGGTTTGCCGGTATAGAAAAGCTTTGTCGGGCAATCGACGGCCAGCAGGAATCGTGACTTGGTCAAAAATCTTTTCTTCTGCATTTCTGCCCCAATCGTCTTTTTTAAGGCCATGGTTTTTCACCAATCGATAAAAGGGTGCCGCTGCACTGCGACATTGTTACCAGTCGACATACGGAACACTTGAAGTACTATTTTATAGATGCCCAAGCCCATCATCTTGCCGGACCTGTCGCAGTAAGCTGCGCAAGCCGTCTTAATTTTCGTTGTACGAATCTTTCGCTCACCGCTCGCTAGGAGACTTCCAGCGCCTGAGCTGCTCAAGCGCGTCTATATTTCCGATCAGATCCCGGGCAAGCTTGAGCCGCCCCAGTGTCTCCAGTCGTTCCTGCTCGGGCATGGGTGCTGATTGCCGTTCCACTTCCGCAAAAAATTGTTCCAATTTCTGGGACTCGCCCCACACGTCGAGAATAAGCAGCAACTCCTCTCGGCTTTCTTTGCGTGCTTTAGCGGCGTGGCGTAATGCCTCTTCATGCAGCCATTTTTGGTGTTCAGCCTGCCAGCGCTGGCGTTCTATTTCTGCCTGTCGCGCCCCCTCTTCTACGAGTTGCGCGATTTCTATCGCAGCCCCCGCTAGGCGCTTCACAATTGCTGGAACTTGCGACTGCAAATCGCGATTGGACGTTTCGTGCCAGTGATGTAACCACTTGGCCACCCCATAAGGTGAATACGCCTGCAAACACAGGCGCCCGCTTGCCAACTCCCGCGTCGTCGTCCGCGTATTGTCGACCACATATCGGCGCCGCTTGGGTGCGTTGTACTCTGCGTCGCGTATGTATTTCCCATTCACGTATCGGACCTGAACCTCTTCCGACATTTCAATGATCGTAAGTCCAATGGCAACGGTGCCAACGTAGACGACAGTAGGTCGCTGTGGCGACCAAAGATCGTTATCGCCCGGATTTCGGCTAGGACTTTCCCGGTGATTCACATTTTCGCGGCGAAGTCTTTCGTCAACAGATGCAATTACAACTCGATGGCCATGAGCCTCCAACGCCAAAAACAACTGGTTAGCAAAACTTAAGGCCTTCTCCAGTCCCGTCTTCGATACAGCAAGGTCAACCAACAGTCGTTTGGCCGGCTTCAAATACTCGCCGTCAAAAGATAGGCGCCCCTCTTCAAAAAGGCGCGTCACGCCCCTTGTTAGAAAATGTTCCGCCAATACTTGGACAGACGGCTTCTTTTTGTTCCTACGTATTACGGCAGGCGGTTGGGGCAGAGGGCGGGGCAGCCTGACCGCATTCCCGTCTCGAGACCAGGCCAAAACATCACCGGGCTGCGGCATGGGCAGCGACGGCGGTGATGGCGCCTTTCCGACAGCGAGTTTTGCCCAATATCCCCGCTCAGGCCTTGGCACATTTAGCAATGTACAAACTCGCGCTAAATAGCTGGACGAGACGCCGAATTTGGCAGCAACCTTTAACATCGGCTCGGACCAGACTAGCGCATAATGGGTTTCACGCGAAACTGCTTCTCTCATCATTTTCACAATCGGCGCGGTAATGAGTGCGATAAGGTTTTTCGTAGAGGGAGTGTATGCTGATGCAGGCCGCTTGAGCGCTAACGGCTCCGACAGCATTCTTCAACTCACTGTAAACCTCATTCGCATTACTTGACGACAATGCGACATCCGTTCATTGACTAACGATAACGGGAATATTGCCGAGTCATTTCAGCGTGCCGACTCAAAATCCTACCTACAACGGTAGGTTTTGGTAACCAGGTAGCGTGTACAAAGGTGTGTAGCGAGTTAAATCCTGCAGTGCTCCAGTCTTTTTGGCATTGTCCGGAAAAATCTAGAGAAAAGGCAAAGTAGAAAAATGACGCCAAATATCCAACGTTTGCTTGATACAAATGCAGACCTATTTGACTCGATGACCAATCTGTTGGTGGCAGACTCTATGTTGGAAGCTTATCGTATCGCGGCGTTAGCGACCAAAAAGCCCAGCGAGCCGGATCTCATCGCAGTCCTCGTTTGTCATGCGATGCCCAATTTGGGAAAGCTACTAAAACCGCTATTTCAATCAATCGGCGTTGACAGTCGCGTGACTTCGGTATTTTGTCACGGGAGGCCGCAGGTTAGCCGCGCGAAGAGCCCGAATGGGGCAAGGGCAGTGGCAGGGTCTAAGTCTGCCATGAAGCCATGTGAGTTAGGAGACGTGTTGTTCGCCAATTTTCATACAGCTGCTTCCGGCAAAACGTATCGAAACTCGATCTTGCTTCAAGCAAAAATGAGCAGCTCAAATTTACTTACTATTGGACCAGCCGAAGAACATCAGCTTGCTCTTTACGAAGGGTGGGGCAAGTTTACGTACAAAGAAACTTTTGGCCTATCTGGACAAACGCGTGACGTCACTCCCCACTCTGCGCATAGTGGGGCGCAGTATCTCTTGATTGATGACCGCGGGCCCGCTGAAACCGATTCAGGTGTTCTATGGAGGCCAAATACTTATGCAATGGGGGTTGCCGTGGCGCAAAAGCATCTTGCGATCTATGCCAGCTTTGGTGAACTGCTGCGGAAAGTGCTTGCCGGCAATAACGGCCGCACATTCAACGATCAATCCGTAGCAACAAGTGATTGGAGCCAAGTGATTTGGGACCTGCTTACAAAGGCGGCCACAAGAACTTTCAATCAGCGACGGGTAAAAATTGTTTCGCAGCCTCGTGGCGTAGACGCCATACTGAGTGATGCTCAGACAAGCTCTATGTTCGCGGTGAGCGAGGGGGGGGGCACATTGAAATCCAAGGTATTCGATTTCGGCGGGGGTACGCCTGGTGCTGACAATAATGTCCAATCGGACAATGACAGTGGCGGCGTGTCGGTCGTGGTCATCGAGACTCGGGAAAGAGAATAACTACTTTCGATCGTTACTCAACTAGGCTTCGGTTCCAGCCGGTTGCAAAAAAACTTGAGAATCCAAGACGGCCAGCAAGAAGTTTGCCGAACGGGCCATATCGTGACACGTACAAAACCGATTTGCCGCTTTGGGCGCTAATCATTAGATGCAACGCAAAGTTGTTGGTGCAATCGGGCGATAGAGTCCGGCAAGTGAACTAGACGAGATACGATTTGGGTGCCCATCATTCTTGATTGCTTCTTTATCAGGCTCGAAGCGAATGCGTCAGCGCGGAAGAGATCAACATAAGGCAAGTAGTTCGTATGTTGCAGGTCGCCAAAATCGGTCTCGGCGTCGTCAAGACTTCTGTCAGTAATGGTGTTTAGAGCTAAATTCTCGCTCTTTAGCGCGATAAGGGTATCAATGCGGGGCAATTCGACTTCAGCGAAGTCGACCTCTTCAAGTAATTCCCTGCTAACTGATCGGCTCTTAAAATATGCCTCATGCTCCAAGAACAGTCCTGCGATATGTTGCTCCCGAAACATTGTTATAGCGCCTTTCGAACCCCTCTTTAAGTGAGACGAAGCGATTTTCCTGCCTTCACGAAGATTCTCGGATGACGATACGGTGCGTGCATACGTATCCCGCAGTTGCGCGAGGTCCTCAAGTGATTTTATGGATCGAGTCCGGAGCAGCGCTACCACCTGCCGCCCAGTACTAGTGTCTAACGCCCAATTCGTCATATGAGGCAAGTCTGAAAATGACGACCAGAATGCGTTCGAGATTGTTAGGCGATTGGCGTTTCCGATTGTCGCTGCAATGATTTCGTTTTTTGCGTTGAGACTGAGAGGGATGCTTTGATTCCAGGCACTAAATAGTTGTATCAGAGCGTCCGTAATAACCCGATTGATTTTCGACTGGTCGCGAAGCTTGTAGACCTTCGCCCTCGCCTTAACTGTGGTTTTCGTCTGAATACAGACCTCCACAAACTCCTCTAGTTTTGCAGCTATGCTCGGCATCCAGCGTGAGTCGTTATTTGTGCTGTAGGTGCGCCGGTCCAGTAGGGAAGGCTTTCGTATCCCGTTTGCCGCGTTTGCTAGCTCGATGGCGTCGATGTCGTCGTAAGGTAGGAAGCACTTTTTCCCGCAAATGTCTTGCATGAGGGCCATTCGAGCCATCGCTTTTTCACGTGCGGCCTCATTTACCGGCGCCATTTCCAAAAAGTGCACAAAGGAAAAACGAAACTCGCAAACTCCAGACTCACGATATCGGAAGAGGTCCGTCAGCAGTCCGGGAAGGTGAGGGTTTGCCGAAAGTCGGGCGGGGTCCGAGAGCATCGAATAGTCGCTGCTATCAAGATAAACAATTATTGGACGAATCAAACTAATTTCATTTCACGGGAATGCAAGAGTCTAAAGTTATTCGCTAAGTGAGGGCACCTACAAATGTTCAAACTTGACGCCGCCGGAGTGTCGAACTCGCATCTTCGGTTAGGATTATCCATTGATTGCTGCATAAGCCGCGTCGTTGCTCCACTCGGCGTATGTGAGTAACTAATTTTAACCATACGTGATTACCGATTAGCGTGTGTTGAGCGATTCTTCACAATTCTTTGCGTGGTACAACAGCGCCGATTTCAATCTGCGTCTCCGCGCAGCCACATTAACCTTACTGTCTGCCCCACGCAATTGGCAAGTAAGCGTTATGTGATGGCGTCTTGACGACGCGCGAAATTCGAACCGCGTGCCAAGAACTGTTGCTTCTCCACTTTTGCTGGTCCCACCGCTGAGTGAGAAAAAACGCGCATTGTGCAAAGTTTTTTTGCTATTGCGGCGATTTTTTTCTCACCATAAACTGCTTTCTTACTTCTCTGCGCAGCACAGTGATTTAAGGGGTACGAAGTTGAATAGAACCCGTTTCAATGTGGCCAAGACGGACGCGGCAGCGGCCAACATCATTACTAGATCAATGAGCGTCGTGCCATTCGGGCCTAGCGTATGACTTCGTCGCGAATCTCAGATTTGAATCCTGTACTGAGTGGCCGTCTCCATTTTGAGGGAACCACTGAAGTGCTTCAGTTCGACAAGATTCAGTTTATGGCAGAAGAAAACGACATATGCCTTCCGAGCTTGCAATGGGGCATTCCCTGTGGCGATGTTGCGTATGAGTTTGCAGCCTATCAAGGCGCAATGGTGAAGGATGAATCGGGGGAAAGAACTCATGGCGAGTACCGCTGCGTCAATGAGTCCCGAGAATTTCCACCCACTCTGACCGTAAGCATCGACATTCGGTCACTTAGAGTGTTGCACGATAGCGAAGAGCGCAAGCACCTCTATTTGGAGGGCTGGGTGAGCCTCAGTGGGAAATGGGTATTCAGAGGGCTGCTTACTGAATCAAAATTCGACACGAAGGAGTTCGTTCATTTGTAACGGTTCAACATACGGTTTTAGTGCATTTATTGGTGAAAAATCGTTGCTGCACATAAGAAGATTGGGAAAGAAATGCAGCAAAAAAGATTTTTGACCAAGTCTCGGTTCCTGCTTGCCGTTGGGTGCCCGACAAAGCTCTTCTACACGGGCAAATCCGAATACGAAAACCAAAGTGCGGGAGACGACTTTCTGGCAATGCTGGCGGACGGCGGGTATCAGGTGGGCGCATTGGCGAAGCTGCGCTACCCGGAAGGCATTGAGGTCGACGCCACTTCCAACGACGCAGCGGCATTGCAAACAAGAGAGCTTCTGAAGAGGAAGAACGTAGTCTTGTTTGAACCCGCGATTTGTGTCGGCGGATTTTTCGTCCGAATAGACATCCTCGTCAAAAAGGGAAACAAGTTCGAGTTAATCGAGGTGAAGGCTAAATCGTATAACTCGATTGAACCCGAGATTGAACGCAAGCGGGGCGGCATCAATGGAGACATGCTACCTTACATTCAGGATGCCGCTTTTCAAACTTGGGTCTTACAACAAGCCTTGCCGGACGCCAAGATTAAGACCTTTCTCATGATGCCGGACAAAGCGATGTCGGCGCCGGTAAATGGCGTCAACCAAATGTTCAAGATCGTCCAGGTCAACAAGCGCAGCAAGGTCGAGTTGCGACCCATCCCCGGTCAAGACTTGCAGGCGCTGGCCACGCAATTGCTGGCCAAAGTAAATGTTGATAAACACGTCACAAGCGTGTTGAGCGAACCGATTGCATTCCCTGGCGGTCCCAAACTGTTATCGGAGACAGCGCCCGCATGGGCAATGGCTTACCAACAGGATAAAAAAATCACCCCAGTCATCGGGAAGCACTGTGGCGGCTGTGAATTCGACGCACCAGTCGGCGGTGGAGCAGCAAGTGGCTTTCGCGAGTGTTGGAAACAGGCAACGAAAATGACGGACCGCGACTTCAAGGGTGCGATGGTCTTTGACCTTTGGAACTATCGGGGCAAGGCTGACTTGATAGAGAAAGGGACATACAAAATCAAGGAAGTTACCCGCGAAGACATTGGGGACTTTGAAGACAAGGTCGGTGAATCCGGACTGAGTCGCCAGCAGCGACAATGGCTGCAAGTAAAAGGCGTGCCTAAAAAACATCGAAATGGTGAATTCTATTTTGACCAGGCGCTGGCTTCACGGGAAATGTCGACATGGAAATTCCCGCTTCACTTCATCGACTTTGAAACCGCTTCCGTAGCCTTGCCCTTCTACAAAGACATGCGACCCTATGAGCCGGTTTGTTTCCAATTTTCACATCACGTGATGGAAGCCGATGGCACTGTGCGTCACGCGGGTGAGTTTCTCAATGCCAAACCAGGTCAGTTCCCCAACTATGAACTTGCGAGAGCTCTGATGGCTGAGCTGCAGGCTGATGACGGGACGGTATTCATGTGGAGCCACCACGAGAATACGATGCTGACCAAAATTGCGGACCAGCTGGAAGCTGAGCCAAACCCACCAAAAGGCAAGAAGAAGCTTGTCGCTTTTATTCGCAGCCTGATTAGGGGTGGTGATCGCGCAATGGTCGACCTATGTGTACTGGCCGAGCGCGCGTTCTTTCACCCCGACACAAACGGTGGCAACTCGATCAAACAAGTGCTGCCTGCCGTTCTGCAAGTGTCAACGTACCTGCGGAACACGTACAGTAAACCGGTGTACGGCGCACCGAAAGGCATACCGAGTCTGAACTATGCGAGTCGAGAAGGGTTCGTCTGGCTGGAAGCGGCAGAGGAGGAATGCGATCCGTATAACCGTCTTAAACAGCTAGCCGTTGATCTGCTCCCTGAAGCTGCAGAGGAAGGCAGCGTAATCGCTGAAGGTGGCGCGGCAGCCACTGCCTATGCGCGTCTGCAGTTTGAGGATATGGACGCCGCACTCCGCGGTCGCATCGAGTCAGCGCTGCTTCGGTATTGTGAACTGGATACGCTAGCGATGGTGATGGTGGTGCAGGCCTGGCGGGCACTGATAAAAGAGGCTTCATGTCGCGCTTAATTTCGATCTCGCCCCTTACACCATTCTTTTTCGGCTATCGGTATCGCTGCATGGCAGCAGACAGCTGATCGCCAAATTCCGGGCACAGTCTTAACGGCGCTAGCTCTTCAATGGCGACGCCGAAACACAGCAACCACCATTTCAGCAGCTTAGTGACGGCAAGACGCGTGCTCAATTCGAGCGCCTTGCTGTCTGTGGCCGCCACCGCGAACATGTAGGAATTTAGCCGGTATGGAAATGCTCAAAATTTGATGCTGCGGTTGGTTCGTGCTCGACGAGAAGAGCATCAACTCAGACACTTTGACAAGGCCCATTTGACTCGGGCCGAGTGTCGTTGAGGGGTCACAAGCAGTCAGGAATAAGACGCGTTAAAAACGATGTTTGGAAGAAAACGGAGAAGAAAATAGCAGCATTCCCAAACCGGCTGAAATCCCGCACTTTCGTCCCGGCGGTCACACTATCGACGCGACTTATCTTTTGTGAATGTACTAGTCGGGTAACTTCCGGGTGGTCTGCCAGCGGCAACAACAATGCACAAACGGCCAATCGTGCACCCAGATTGCTGCCACCGCTTTTAAACGGTGTCAACGCCCCAAAGACATTTTCTGTGAGGCAGATCCAGCTTTCCTATGCCGGGTTCGTCCAAGGAACGGTTAAGATCGTGGCTCCGTTGCGCTAGTACGATCTAACATTATTCGTTAGGCTCCCGACGCGACTCACCGTATGCGGCGTAACCCTCATTAGTTTCATAAAGATTTGAATATCTTGGCCCTGATACTTCAGGCAAAAGGCTACGGAAATTTCCCCAATTCAAAATATGCATATCATGGTAGTGGTCGGTGAATTTTCCGTTTAGACCAGATGCATTGTTAGCTGGTTGATGGGCGGCAATTAGTAACCGTTCCGCACTATCTATGTGACTCCTCCAATCATCGTCACTTGGTGTTTCACCGTAACAACTCAGGCGCCCCACGTATATTTTTATGCGACTTGCATCTCGGTTAAGGGCTGTCCAAGTGTGTTCGGAAATCCTTCTTCCGAAACATCTCTCAGTTGCCCTTCCGATGTAAAGAAGAACATCTAATCCGTACACAGGATGAGCGCCATAGACTTGGTAAACGCCGTAGTCGATGAGGGGATCTTGTAATTCGGCAGCTGCGTCGACGCTATAAGGGCCCAACCATTGTATGTGTATGTGCATAACTCGACACTCCTTTTGCAATCCGAGAAGTAGTGGAGGCCGCGACTTAGGCTCAACGAAAAGAGCTTATGTACAAGCCGCGTTTCCGGGGAGAGAGGCAGCAAACCGCCATATCCAGCATGATGATATTGATACCAATACCAGAACGCGTACAGACTGAATGCTATCCGACCCATACTGACCACGCAAGGCATGAACGTGATTCACAGCGAACTACTGCCCGAAATGCGGCTACAAATGGGCTCCCAGACTCCGAAGTTGAGCAGGCCATCAATATGCTTGAGTGGGTTCGGACGCCTGTCGCACGAACGGATGTGGCTGCCCCGTGCCTTCCTGGGTAATTCCGTCCTGGCACTGAGCCCTTTGATGTTTACACACGCCAGTTCTACGCGCTCACGTGAGGCTTTTATGCGCGACAATCTTCCAGTCAGCAAGCCTGACCTGACGGCGGCGGCTGGTCGACAGCGCGGGGCGATGGCGACGCGGGATAACATGCCACCTAAGGGTTCCGACGGTTTCTTGTTTTCAGCGTCGGTGAATCTGACGGACGCCAACAATGTCAGTGCATGGGAGCGCGTTTAAGCTGGTTTCGGCGGTTACACATGAAAACTCTATCGACTGCGCCGTAGGCAGTCCGTCAGCTTTGCTTTGTGTGTTGCGGATAAGATCCAGTCGGTTACGTCAACTGTGTGCTTCATAGTGAGTAGACTTTGGACTGCGGCTAGGTCGGCATACTCACGCCGCAATTTGTCCGACCCCCATAGTCTGAGAACGATCAGTGCTTCTCGTGACGCTACGCGCAAACCTCCGTGCTCGTGAGACGTATCGAAAACTTTGCGAACCACCGACTCTGGAACATTGATACTAAAAGCGCTGCGTGTTTCAATCTCAACATGCGTTTTGTTCTCTTGCAAAACCCCTTTACGCACGGGCTTAAAACCAGGAATGTCCATTGGAATATCCTCATCTGATAAGAACAAAATGTCTACAGTAGTGGTGTCCCGTGGCCTCGTATAAAACGACATTGCCAAACTGCCGATAAGAACTCCCGGAGCTAGTTTTCCGCTCAATCGTAACTTGGCCCACTGCAACAGCGCATCGGATACGTCGGGGACTAAAGCGGTTTGCGAGAGCTTACCTACCGGCTTCGAGGCGTATGCCGTATTGCGAAGCTTTACTGTTTTCATGGTGCTCCTGATAGCCGGTTATATTACTTTGCACCCGCGATCGCGGTGCTGTACTCGAACGAGTGCGGCGATAGCGACCAGGCTTGGAGGGGTATTTGCGGCATCCCGTCTCGGCGTTGCATGCGCGCTTCAGCGTCTCCACCTTGGAACGCTGGTGCTACATGGCCCGGTCGGCCAGCGAAAAGTTTTGGCGAAAATGTCAAATTTCTCAACTCAGCGTCACGCGACTTATCGTGAGTTGACTCAAATCAGTGAAGAAATTGGCGTCAGCCCTTCGCGTTGTGTGCGCTTCTAAAAGTTTCTTTTGATTGCAACTAACTTTAGTCGCTCAGCAGTTTGCTGTTATTGGCTGAGAAGGTCCCAACGCGCGCAATTGGCATTAAGAAGCACCCACTTCCCAGCGCAGGCCCATCACCGAACATCGCCGGAATTGGCACTTCGCGGGCTGATTTACGCATTTGGTCGCAATCCGTTTGAGGGCAAGTGTGCATCTCCGTAAAGTTCGGCCATCAACAACGCAACACCACCACCGACCCCAAGGAGACACACATGAAAACAGCATTTAACAGCAACAAAGACAACGTAGCTATCAGCACCATTCTCGCCGTCAGCCTTTTTGCGTTGGCCAGCGGATTGTTCAACAGCAATACCGCCGTCGCCAGTCAGACGGTTGCCGTGCAGAAGTTCGACACCATCGTAGTCACCGCATCACGTTCACCTGATGCGATACTCGACACCATGGTTGTCACCGCCTCACGCAATACGCCACGCGTTTAAGTCAACGCTCTGAGAGGTCGGGGTCAACGGTGAGGTGAGTGTGGTAGGCAGCAGGCGCAAGGCAACATCTTGCGAAAGTAAAGCAAAAACGGCGGACTTAGGTTCGCCGTTTTCTATTGGTTCGCCCGCCCGGGCATAACCAGTTGGAGGTTAGAGACGTCTAGAGCTGCGGTCAGGGAAAGTGTTAGCAGAACGGCGTAGGTTTCGCCAGGCCTGTTCAGATGCCGTCTTTCAGTCGCGATTGCAGATTCCAGCGTTGACTACTCCCTCTCCTTGATCGTCTTCGAGCCGCCATTCTTCTCGACGCTTGCTATGCCTCTCTCCATGCTGCTCTTTGATGAGTACATTTCCGACTTGCCAATGATTTCACCGTTGCCCGCCTTCAGCACAAAGTACGGCTCACCATTTTTGGCAGTACGCCGATCGAACTTTGCATCGCTGGATGAATTCTTCTGAACCGATGCGATGCCAGCCACCGCAGCCGCTTTGGACTCGTAAGTTTCAGACGTCAAGATGACTTGGTGGTTGCCGCTTTTCAGATTGAATGAATACTTGCCAGACTTGCCCATCTTTAACTCAAAGTAACCAGCCATCGCATCACCTCTTTGGTGGATAAAGGGTTTAGTTGCTTGCTTATTTTGCACGTCTCTCACGCGATCATCAACATATGATCAAGCCGAGAATACACGCATTCAAAACAATACGCCTCGAACGCAAATTATTGAGGTGCGCAGACCGCTAGCGCTTGCCAAAGACGGCGCGTTATTCAATCGGCGGCGATGAGGAACTCTGACGTGGACTCATATTTGGCGACGGGTGCCAATGGTTTCATTTTGCTAACCACCTTGGACAAAATTCGATACGTGTCACGGTCGAATTGTGCTTTCTGAGTCTCAAGCAATGTCCATAGCTCTTCAGTGGATTTGGCCGTGCCAAGAAAGCACCAATTGTCGATGAGTAACACTTCTCCACCTTCCGTAAGATAAGCCGGACCTGCAAATGGCCATGCCTTTAGCCGAAGCTTTGACAAGCCTTCGAGCAGTCGCATGCTATGCGCCACGATGGGCTCAGCACCTATGCAGGCACCCAGGCATTTCTTTAACTGACGTGCAAAACAGGCGTTTCCCGGCTTAGCCTTTTCAAGCTCGAGTACCGCATTGCAGAGACCGTGGTCTATGGCGAGTTCGCGCAGTGCCGTAGTCGCGGCCTTCGCTGATTTGAACAGCCCATAAAGCTTCTTGTTCTCGCCCGGATTCAGATCCCGGGCGTACATGATCACCGGGGTCAAATGGCCGCCGTCGCTCTCGGTAAGCGCGATGGTGCAAAGTTCACTGCTCCGCCGCAGTTGGCGATTATGTGCGGGCTGCATTTTCTTGATGAGTTCCGACTCTTTCAGGAACGCACCGACTTCGCCGCCTGTGTCGATCCACTCGATTCGACGCACTTGCTGGGCGAGGCGCAGTTCTTTTGCCGAGCTGTGGTCAGCTGCGAAGTGCGACAGAACGCGTTTGCGTATGTCTTTGGCTTTACCGATGTACAGGGGTAACGCATTCTCGCCATAGAAGAGGTAGACGCCTGGCCCATCGGGAAGCGTGTCGATGATTGAAGAATCAAGATGTGATGGGAGACTCTGGCGCGCAGTCAGCTCCTTCAGGATTGCCTCAAAATCTTCCGGCGAATGTAATCGCTGGGCCTGCTCCCAGAATTGGTGAATCAGTTGTGCGTCGGCAAGTGCGCGGTGCCGACCGTTGGCACTTAACCCATGTCGTTCGATGAGCGAATCGAGGTTGTGTTTGCGATGCTCGGGATACAGCTTGCGCGAGAGCCGCACCGTGCAAAGCACTGTCGGTCGAAACTCATAACCCGCGCGGCGAAATGAGGCCTTCAGAAAACTGTAGTCGAAGCGAGCGTTGTGCGCGATGAACAGTCGGCCATCAAGCCGCTCCAAAGTTTCCTTCGCAATCTCCTCAAAGGTCGGTGCGTCGCGCACCATGTCGTCGGTGATACCAGTGAATCCCTGAATCGAATTTGGTATCGAGGTTTCCGGATTGATCAGGCTGCTCCACTCTCGAACGCCGTTGTCATCGACTTCGACGATGCCGATCTCGGTAATGCGGTCGCGTGGGGCAGTCACTCCGGTCGTTTCTATATCGACAAAGGCAAGTGGTTGCACGATTTTGCTACCCGGTTCCTAGTGACGCATTGGACGTCATGCGACTTCAGCTTTTTCAGCGGTGAGTAAATCGGCGGGGTATTGATTGAAATAGGTGCGGGCAACATCGTGATCCGGCGCACGCAGCCAATCCTCCACCTGATCGTCGTGCAACATAACGACCATGCGTTTCTCGTCGCCGGGTGCGTGAAATTGCTCCATCACTTTGTTTCCGTCCGCGTTGATCGTGAGCATCGAGAATGTGTTGAAGGACTCGTCGGTCGCCGCGTTTCGCCAGGTGTTGTGAATACCCGCAATGAGGACTGGCTTACCGTCTTTGCGTCCGATGCGCCACTTGGCAGGCTTCTTCACGGCTTCTTCGTACCGCCATTCGTAAAACGCCGGTGCGGGCGCGATGCAGAAGCGGCGATATTTCCATGCGGTCTTGTAAGACGCGAGTGTGTCTACCGTCTCAGTGCGGGCATTGTAGGTATTGCGCTGGCGCTTCTTGGCGTCTTCTGGTTTGCACCACTGCGGAATCAAGCCAAATTGCGAAGCGTCCCAGACTGGCTCGTCATCTTGCAGCCGAATGACCGGGCCGTAGTATCCGGGATAGATATCAGCTTTCCATTCGCGGTCGAACGCGTTGGTGCGCTTGATCTCCCAGATTCTCTCGATCATGCGGGTGTCAGGGCTTTTGTAGGTGGCGCACATGTGAGGATGATAATTGAGACGTGAATAAAGCGGACTCAGAGCTTGGTCTCGTCGGCTTTGTGGCGATAATCCAGCGTGTTGCTGGATAGCGGATAGTTCATGTGGTCGCCGGGCGTGCCCGGTGCCTGGCAGAGGCCGAATTTGGTCAACGTCCCCAAGCGACCCTGCAATTCACGCAAGACAGTATTGCGATAAATTTCTCTGACGGCGGCATCTTCGGTCGTTGCTAACCACTTGGCCGAAGGTTCCAAGGCATGCAGGCGCTCAATCTCACGAAATAGCAGCGTTGCGTCTGGTGATTTCATCGCCTCTTGCATCCTTCGCAGATCTACATTGGCGAGCGGCGGATGCGTGACCGGCGATGCTACCGGGTCTATCTTAATTTTTCTCATCATCAGTCAGGCGGAAATGGATCGGGCGCACGACATGCGACACGCTGGTATGCGTCAACGGCCTCGCATAACGTGCGTAGCCGCTGCGCCTCGTCACTGACGTATGCGCTCGTGGGTGCAAACCGTGCGCGCCAGACGACGCCATTGGGATCACGAAAGCAGGATTGATCGACGTGGCCACCCTTCTACGTTCAAATCGAGACCAGACAAATTCGCTCGTTTCTGCCATGCATTCATCAACTTATACCCGTCTCTCGTGAAAACGTTGGGACACTACTGACCATCCATCAAATCTAAGCGACGTGTGCAAAAAATTCAGGCAGGTGCGGTAGCTGCGCAAGGAGCTCCGCCGAATTCCTTATCGCCAGTACGACGGGCTGAAATTGCCCCAAGTCGCGCACATACTCGCGGCCAAGCTCAACTCTGGCCGGGATTTCCGCCAAGCTTGATAGCCACAATAGCGACAATGCGATTGGATTCTTTATGGTCCTGAGCGTCGCCGAAAAAATCTTCCCGTTCGCATACTGTTTCAAAGACGCGTCACCAGCAAAACCGGATGTCACGACAAGCCTGACATCCGTGTCCCCCGTGGCTAAAGCCTCAGCACCCCAAAATTTTACTGTCGCAGTGGCCGATACAATAGAGGGGATGTTCTTCACTAGGCGCGTCTTTCCCGGCAACGTGAACGTCTCCTTGCCCAAATCAAGTTGGATTGCATAATCGCCCTGATCGCTGAGGTAAGCCCATACCTTGTCGGCATCTGCGTTCAAGCCAATAAATTCGACAGCTTCTTCATAGGTGCGCACGGTA
>Ga0163144_10004576_pt1 | contig 31088 bp, 30 predicted proteins | sample OliLak19BULKMAT1_FD_123175 | JGI IMG/M metagenome (GOLD analysis project Ga0163144, IMG submission 123175) | Freshwater microbial mat bacterial communities from Lake Vanda, McMurdo Dry Valleys, Antarctica - Oligotrophic Lake LV.19.BULKMAT1 | ecosystem: Environmental > Aquatic > Freshwater >... | reverse complement strand
CAGCAGGTAACGTCCCCAGTAACTAGGAAACCAATCTCCGCCCGCCAGATAATACGGCAGCGAGGCTAGGGCCAGTACTGCCGTGATTTTGATCCCCAGGGAGATTTCTTCGTTTTGTCGACGAGAAAAGAGCCAAAGGGCCAAAAGCGAAACAAACGTGCCGCAGGAGATTAAGTCTGCAACCAAGTTGCGCATGCCAATGATGAAGTAAAAAAGGCTCGTACCGGTCGCTTTGTATTGAATCGGCAGCGGGATCACGGAGCCAAAAGTTTTCCACCGCCAAAAGCTTAAGAATAAAAACGGCACTACGATTAGCGGCGCTAGTAGAAGATTTTGGCGCCGTTGTTTGGGTTGTGCGGAGAATACCCACAACGCGGCCAACAGCGTGGCAAAGCTAATTCCATCCACGCGGATCAGCGGCAAGATAGCAAGGGCGATGAGTCCTCGGCTTGTCTTCGCGGCAAAAAACAAAAAATAAATCGCTGCCAAAATACAGGCCACAAACCAAGTCGTGGCAAATCCATGAGCGGAATTGAAGGCGAGTGGGGGGTAGAAACAGAGTAAAAGCGTTGGAATTGTTCGAGACTTTTTGGAAAGCGCCCCCCACAATTTGCGCACGATGCAAATGCAAGCAACAGCCCCGAGAAACCCCTGTGCAAACGCCAGCTCCAAGAGCGGCAACCCCATTCGATGCAAGTAACCCAAAACGAAATACACCAACCAATCAACGGTGCCTTCAATCGGCTGGCCAGCATTAAAAGAAAAAAGCCCATGCCGCGCTAAATTCAGTGAGTGGCGAAGGTTGATAAACACTTCGTCCCAAGGTTGGAGCAGAAAGAAAAAACTGACGGTAAAACAGATCCAGCCGCAGCCCTGTGCCCCCATCCCGAATCCTTTTACCCAGGCCTGATTCTTCTCCGTGGCCTCGCGGCAGGCGAAGAACACAGCAAACCCAAAGGCCAGCAGCCAAAGTAGCTGGCCAGCTAGTGGAAGGCCTTTTACTAAAAACAGCCCGCCCAAAAATGAATCGAAAAATCCCGGCGCGTAAGCAGGGGAGTCGACGAAATGGAGGTGTTTTATGGGCATTATCTATTTGAAATCATAGCGTGCTCATTGCTTAAGAAAAACAGCCGCTTAAGAAAAACAACGGAAATACCGAAAAGTACGCGAAGGGGAGTTTAAGGAAGTGCTGAGCATATTAGAAGCCATCTACGAGAATGCCGAGACTTACACGATCGTCCTTGCTTGGATCGTCGTGCCGTTAGGCTTTTTTACTCTAGGTATGTTCCTGCACAACCACTACGGGCTGTTTAATGGCAAAGATTGACGAAATCCTACGCGCTGCGGTGACGAGAAAAGCCTCGGACATCCATTTTTCCGCAGAGAGCCCTGTGATGATGCGTCGTCATGGCGATCTTGAGCCATTGGAGCCGAAAGTTTATTCGAATCAGGAACTCCAAGAAATGTTGTTTGAGATCATCTCCGAATCCGACAAGAAGAAATTCACCGATCATAAGAATCTGGATAAGAGTTACTCTGTTCCTAACTGCGGAAACTTTCGTCTGAACTTTTTTTGGACTCGTCGCGGAGTGGGCGCTGTTATTCGTTGGTTACCAACGCGCATGCCCGAGATCGATGACTTAGGTTTACCGCCGATAGTGAAGAAACTTGCCGATCTTCCCAAGGGGCTGCTGCTCGTAACAGGTCCTACTGGATCCGGTAAATCGACGACACTTGCCAGTATCATTAATTATATGAATACGAATTTTTCGTATCATATTCTGACTGTCGAAGATCCCGTCGAATTCGTGCATCCCTGCAAAAAATCTCTCATCAACCAGAGAGAGATCGGGCAATCGTGTCTCACTTTCGCAGATGCGCTGAAGTACGCTCTGCGCGAAGATCCCGATGTCATTCTCGTCGGCGAAATGCGCGACCAGGAAACTATTGGTCTTGCACTGACCGCTGCAGAAACGGGTCACTTAGTTTTAGGAACTCTGCACACTCGCGGTGCTGCTTCGTCGATTGATCGTATTATTGAATCGTTTCCAGCAACAGAACGTCCGCTGGTGCGCGCGATGCTTTCTGAATCTTTGCGCGCGGTGATTAGCCAAATTCTTCTCAAAGGCCCCGAAGGCAACGGCCGCGTGGCTGCCTACGAAATCATGGTTTCGAACTACGCGATCAGTAACTTGATTCGCGAGGGGAAAACTTTTCAAATCCCGTCGATTCTCCAAACTGCAAAAGGCGAGGGGATGATGCAGATGGAAGCGCACATTCGTCAGTTGATGGCAGAAGGAAAAGTCGATCCAGTCGAGGCCGATGCCGCTTTGTCCAGCATGGTGCGCGCAAACCAAAATCCAGGCTCCGGTCCCGGCGGTGGCGGCGCAGCCGGTGGACCCACTGGAATGGTAAAGCCGTCTGTGATGACGGGCGATGCCGCCAAACGCGATATGAAGCCGGGCGCAAAAGGTCCATCGTCAATACGCCAGCCGATTATTCAGCCAGGTAAGCAGCCCGCAGCTCAGAAGCCCGTGGAAAAAGCGCCAGCGCAACCACCTGCACAGCCGCCCGCGTCTCCAGCCGTTGCGAGCAGCGAAGCGACGAAGCAATCTCCACGAGTCGAACCTGAAAAAATCGTTGTTAAAACCGCAGAAAAACCTGTGGAAAAAGTCACTCTTGAAAGACCAAGACCCGTCGAGAAACCGGTTGAAAAGCCAGTTGAGCGACCCCGCATGCCCGAGGCGCCGGTCGCAAAGGTGGGTGTAAAACCTGCCGCCGCTCCCGGTCCGCTACCCATCACTGAAAAGACCGGCGAGCGAGTGCTCGCGATGGATAAGACAGTTGCTGGAATCACGGTAAAAAATCTTCAGGCGGAAGCAAAGGCAGTGGAAGAGAAAGCTGCAGCGGATCCTTCGCTGCGGTCGTTAAATGAAGTGACGTTGCCGCCGGTGACAAAGACTTCAGCGACGCACTCGGGCGCCCCTAAATTTCCAGTGGATTTAAAACCGCCCGCGGCACCAAAACCAGCTGTGGCTCCGACAATGGCTGCGCCGGTTGCTGTAGCAGTTCCGGCAGCGCCGAAGCCCGTAGTAACTAACGCTCCAGCAATGCCCAAAGTTCCTGTCGCCCCCGTGGCACCGAAGCCCACTCCAAAAGCGAATCCCTCACCGGTAGTCGTACCGACTGCGGCCGAGGAAATTACCAAGGCCCCGAGTGAGGGATCTTTAAAGAGAGCGCCGCAAGCGGCGCGACCGGTACCAGGACCCGCTAAAAAAGCGGGTTAGGTCCGATCTACTAGCCCCGATTAATAGGCTTCCAACGCGCGAGTTGTGTTGCTACCACCCGACAATCCAGAGCTGCTCAAGCAACCCTGAACCTGCGATTGAATTTGATTGATGTAATAATCTGGCTGACTCGCGAACTGATTAAATGTCGCTACTTGCGAAGCGGCAGAGTAAGAGCAGCTGCAGAAATTCAACCAAGGATTAAGGCGCGTTCCCGATGAGGAAAGCAATCCGTAAGCAGCGCATCGTTCAGCCGATTGCTGAATCTGATCTTGCGTCCAACCTTTACCGGCGGAGCCGTTAGGTTGTTGCGCAACAGGTGCGTTTGGATTGGTCGACTTATCGTCGCCACAGCCAGAAGTTAACAAAAGTGTGCTCGTCATCATCAGAGCAAAAAAGAGACGTTTCATTCGTCTATCCTCCCGAGCGCTTCCAAAAACGGAGCGCGTATCGGGAGCAACTAGAGCAAAGTTAGTGCCACCGTCGTAAGCCTAGACAGCTGCAAAAATACTGGGGGGAGAGACAATTAACGTCACTCTTGGGACTATTCACGGCCTCAGGATACAATTAAGGCGCCCTATGAATCCCTATCAAAACAAGGCGTACCAGAATGAAGGCTTGCCCGAGCTGCTGGAATCTATTCCGGAAGGCGAGAAGCGAGTGCTCGATATCGGCTGCGGTGCCGGAGATAACGCGCGTATTTTGAAGTCATTAGGCCGCGAGGTTCACGGTGTGACGCTGTCGGAGAAAGAAGCCGTTATCGCGCGGCCATTCTTTCATCGCCTTACGGTAGCCGACGTGCAGACGTGGGAACCCGATTATCCGCCGGCTTTCTTTGACGCAATTTTGCTCTCGCACGTGATCGAGCACCTGACCGATCCACAAACTACGTTAAAGCGTCTCGGCAAATTCTTACGTCCGGGCGGAACCGTGTATGTTGCTGCTCCCAATGTATTGTTTTGGAAACAGCGCCTGCAGTTTCTGTTCGGTCGTTTTGATTATCAGGATCAGGGAATCTTAGATCGAACGCACTTGCGTTTCTTCACCGTCCGCACGTTGCGCGAGTTATTAGAAAGCGCTGGCTACGAAGTGAAAATCCAAAAGACAGTGGGGCATTTCCCGTTTGGACCCATTCGCAAAGTTTTCCCAAAGCTTGCAGCGCAGATAGACCAGGCACTTTGTCGGTGGCTACCCGGGCTCTTCGCCTTTCATTTGATCTGCGTGGGCAATTCGAAAAAAGCCTAATCGCGACGGGTGACAAAGGTCGCGGCTTCCACCTGATCGCCTTCCAAAGTCGATTCCGAGACGATTTCCAAGGTCTCTACCTGAGCGAATGCGGGTCCGCGCCGACTCCAGTCCACAAGAATCTGGACTACCTGAGGCTCTCCCTGCGCCAGGATTTCGACCCCGCCATCCTCCAAGTTTCGAACCCACCCCTTGAGGCCTAGCCGCTGGCCTTCTCGCTCGGCGGCCTTGCGGAAACCTACTCCCTGAACCCTGCCGTAGACCTTCCAATGTGTATGACGCATGGCATTTATTCCTCGGTTGACTCGTCCCCTGGCCCAATGTGACAAGGGCGTCTGGGGGATAAGGCTTACTCATGAAGCAGCTGCAAGAATATATCGACCACACTCTTTTGCGTCCAGATGCCAGCCTCGTGGACATTCAAAAAGCCTGCAAAGAGGCAATCGACCATAGCTTTTATGCAGTCTGCATCGAGCGCCGTTTTCTTTCGCAAATGACTCCTGCGCTAAAAAAAGGCGGCGTGCGCGCGGTTACGGTTGTGGGTTTCCCGTCGGGCGAAGAGTCGACAGAAGACAAAGTCGCTCAAACGCTCGAAGCCGTTCAAGACGGCGCCGATGAAATCGATATGGTGCTTAATCGCACGCTGCTTAAAGAGAAATTATACGTCGCGGTTTTAGAAGATGTTCAAGCCGTGGTGAAAGCTGCGGAAGGCCGCCTCGTAAAAGTGATTTTAGAAACCAGCGAATTAACGAATGAAGAAAAAATCTCTGCCTGCGCGCTAAGTGTTGCAGCGGGAGCTTCGTTTGTAAAAACATCTACTGGGTTTTCCAAGCATGGCGCCACTGTCGATGACGTGCGCTTGATGAAACAAACTGTTGGGTATGGAGTTGGGGTGAAGGCAAGTGGCGGAATTCGTGATCGCCAGACGGCTTTAGAAATGATTGCAGCGGGTGCCTCAAGACTGGGCACTTCTGCTTCCATCGCGATTGTGGAATCGCAATCTCCATCGGATAATTCGGGGTACTAGTTGGATTTTCTCATTACTGATTTTATTCGCACTAAGAGGGACGGCCTTGCGCACTCCCCAAGTGATCTTAAATCTTTTGTCTCTCATTTTTTGCATGGAGATGTGAAGGACTACCAAGTCGCTTCTTGGTTGATGGCTGTCTATTTCCAAGGTCTGTCTGACGACGAGTTGGTCGATTGGACGGAGGTGATGTGGAAATCCGGCCGATCGGTCGAGAAAAAAAATAAGCACGCACTTTGGATTGATAAGCACAGCACCGGCGGAGTCGGCGATAAAACGTCGATGATCTTGGTTCCTGTGGTGAGTGCAGTTGCGGAACGCCTGTTTGGCAAAGACAGCGTAGCGATTCCGATGATCTCCGGTCGTGGTTTGGGATTAACGGGCGGTACGCTCGACAAACTGGAATCCGTTCCCGGTTTTGATCCGCATATTCGGATGGAAGAAGCTGCAAAGCTTGCCGATGCCCAAGGGTTTTTCATGGCGGGGCAGACTTCAGAATTAGCGCCCGCGGATCAACGCATCTATGCTTTGCGCGATGTCACTTCTACCGTCGATAGCATTCCGCTCATTGTCTCCAGCATTTTAAGCAAAAAGCTCGCGGCCTCCGTCGATGGTCTCGTGATGGACGTGAAAGTCGGCACCGGTGCTACTTTTCATTCGATTGAAGACGCCAAGAAACTAGCCAACGAGCTTTTGCGCGTGGGCCGCAAAAAGGGTCTGAAGATGACGGCCCTCATCACCTCGATGGACGAGCCATTGGGTTACACCGTCGGGCACGCACTTGAGATGGAGGAATGCGAGGCGTTCCTCACAGCCGGTGCTAAGCGGCACCCAGGATTAAAGGAAGTCGTGGTTCGCCTTGCCGTGGAAATGTTGGCAATGGCTAGCAACGGAAAACACTCGCCGGATGAACTCGAGTCGGAAATTGAATTGGAGTTGGAAGCCCCCGAGGCTCGTCGCCGCTTTGTTCAGATGTTGGAATGCCAAGGCGGAAACTGGGCGCAGTTCACCAAGCGTAATCGCGGTGCCTACACCGTCACTCAGGTTTTAAGTCCACAAGACGGCCAGCTTGCCGGTTGGGATGCTCGGGCAGTCGCAAAGCTGGTTCGCACTGTCGGCGGCACGCGCATTACAAAAGAGCAGCGGTTGGATCTCGAAGTGGGTTTCCGATCCGTCAAGATCCACGGCGATCACGTGCGAAAAGGAGAAGTACTCGCCGAGGTTACAACTCAAAAAGGCTTTGATAGTTCTGTTGTGAAGAAACGTACGCTGGCTGCCGTGCAGTGGGCAGAGCCCGGGGCTGCTGTAGAAGCGCGATCGTGGGTGTGGGAGATTTTGCGATGACCGCTGGGGTGAAGTTAATTCCAAAAGTTGAGTTGGCGGCTTTAAATCAAGCTGTCGATTTCTTGAAAAAGAAATGCGGCGAATTGCCTCCGTTTGCCATGGCCCTTGGTAGTGGTTTAAATCCCGTGGCCGATCGTCTCGAAATTGAAACCCAGATTCCTTATAGCGAAATTCCCAATTGCCCGCTCTCGACAGTGCCTGGACACAAAGGTCGTTTAATCGTCGGCAAACTAGGTGGCCATCGCATCTGCGTGATGCAGGGCCGGATGCATTTTTACGAAGGTCATTCTTTGACCGAAGTGGTTTTCTTGTTTCGTGCGGTTGTGCTTGCAGGAGCCAAAATCGTTTTTGTTACGAACGCTGCCGGCGCTTTGCACAATCGCTTTGTTCCCGGTGAACTAATGCTGATTCAAGATCACATTAATTTTATGGGATTAAATCCATTGATTGGTCCCAATATCGACGAGCTGGGGCCGCGTTTTCCAAATTTGATGGGATTGTACGATCCTAAATTGCGCGATTGTTTTGTAGCTTCAGCCAAAGCTGCGAAATTACCATTGAGAGAAGGCGTGTACGTCGCTCTCAACGGACCTTCTTATGAGACTCCCGCGGAAGTTCGCCTGTATCAACAAATCGGCGGCGATGCGGTAGGGATGTCGACGGCGCCGGAAGCTATCGCGCTCCGCCATATGGGGGCACGCGTAGTCGGCATGTCTTGCATTACCAATTTAGCAGCAGGTGTTACCGACCAAGCTGCCAATCACGAAGAAGTTTTGGAAGCTGGCCGCAAGGTAGTAGAACCGTTCTGCACGATCCTCATTGGGGCGCTTCACGAAATGGAGCGACGAAATGAAATTTGAAGTTCTTCCCATTTCCAAAATGGATAAGAGCTGGCAGCCGCTCGTAGATGCCGCGGTCCGCGTTCAGCCACGCGCCTACGCGCCGTATTCCGGTTTTAAAGTGGCTTCCGCAATTGAAGATGAGAATGGAAAAATCCATATCGGAGTAAACGTCGAGAATGTGAATTTTGGTGGCACTCCCTGCGCTGAGAGAAACGCATCGACGCGGATGATTGCCGACGGCGGCACGAAGATTCGCCGCATTGTGGTTTTAACTCCGACAGAGAAGCCCTGTTTTCCTTGCGGAGCCTGTCTGCAAGCAATTGCCGAATTTAACTCCAACACTGTCGTCTTAAGCATTAGCGGGAATCAATCGGTTTTTATGAAAGCCGATTTTAGCGAGCTATTTCCCGCGGCTTTTACTCCCGATCGATTGGATGAAGGAAGGCTCTAATGTCCTCCCAGGAATTTTGGATAACAGGTGGCACCGCTCTCGTCATGGATGCGGCGCACACGACAATCGAAAATTCTGCTATCCACGTTAAAGACGGCGCCATCGCTTGGGTCGGCGCTCAAAGCAGCGCGCGCATTCCTTCTGGTGCTCGCAAAGTCGACGCTTCTAAATGCATCGTCGCTCCTGGTTTTATCAACGGACATACCCATACGGGCATGACTCTTTTGCGCGGCCTCGCCAATGATCTTCCGCTCGATCGCTGGCTTAATGAAGCTGTGTTTCCGATGGAGCAGAAGTGGGCGGGCCCGGAGTTTGTACACGACGGGAATTTGCTAGCAGCCGCGGAGATGATTCGCGCTGGCATTACGTCTTTTGCGGACATGTATTACTTTCAAGAGTCCGCGGCTAAAGCCATACACCAAGCTGGCCTACGCATGCTTGCGGGCGCAGCGATTATTCAGATTAGTAAGATCCAAGATCCGCGAAAAATTTTGGATGGCCTCGATAGCTTTCGCGAAAATCTAAAGCAGTACCCGCTCGTGCAAGCGTGCATGGCGCCACACTCTATTTATGGAGTGGACGATTCTCTGTGGGGACCCCTGTTGGAGTATTCCGCCAAGCACTCGCTGCTTTTGCACATCCACATTGCAGAGAGCCAGGCCGAAGAAGCCGCGGCTCTTGCTAAGTATGGCAAAACCACCGTTCAATATTTAGCGAGTGTGGGGTTGTGGGAGCAGAAGGTCTTGGCCGCTCATTGCGTGGAGCTGACCCGGGAAGATATTCAGATCCTGGGCAGCCATGGAGCGGGCGTTGCTTACAACCCCGAGTCCAATTTGAAATTAGGCAATCGCATTTGCCCGGTCGTCGAGTTGCGGCGGGCTGGGGCCAAGGTTTGCTTGGGCACCGACAGCGTGGTGAGCAACAACAACCTGCAAATTATTCAAGAAGCAGATGTGGGATTAAAACTACAGTCGATGAAGTATGGCCCGGGTGCTATGACCGCCCGCGACATGGTGCGGGTACTTACGCAGGAAGGTGCCGATGCTTTGCAGATTGGCGACCAAGTCGGCAGCCTCGAAGTAGGCAAGCGAGCCGATATTATTGCGGTAGATACATGGAAAGTGCACATGCAGCCGGTTTATGACCCGTATGCGCATGTTGTTTATAGTGCGACCAGCCGCGACGTAAAACATTCCATAGTTGATGGGAAGATTTTGATGGAAGACTTCGCGTTAAAAACACTGGACGAAAAAGCAATTCTCGAAATGGCCTCCGAATGGGGCGCAAAGGTTCGTTCCTCCCGATAGGATTTCGTTTATACTAAGCCTAAGCAGCGAGCGAAGCGTTGACTACTCTGACCAAGCGCACCAAGATAAAAAACATTATCATCTTAAGGAGATTTCATGTCCGCCACAAATTTTGACGTGAAAAACTTTGTCGGGGGCCTCCTAGACATCGACCGATTCAAGAAGTCCCATTGGGAAGGTTCTTTCCAAGACTACATTAATATCGTGCGCGAGCGACCAGAGGTAACTAGGAACGCTTTCCAGAGATTGTATGACTTGATCATGCACTACGGCACTGAAGATTACGTAGAGTTCAAAAAGAAAATCACTGGCTACAAATTTTTCAAAGATCCTGTCGATAACGGCAAGGATGCTGTGTTCGGTCTCGATGTGCATTTGATGAAATTGGTAAATTGCATCAAAGCAGCTGCTCACGGTTACGGAACCGAAAAACGGGTTGTGCTTCTGCACGGACCGGTCGGTAGCTCGAAGAGCACCATTGCCCGCATGTTGAAAAAAGGTGTCGAGAATTACTCGCATACCGACGCCGGCGCGCTCTACTCTTTTAAATGGAAAATTGAAGATGCCGAAATGTCGAAGCACATTTTGGGCGGCTCCACTGAGTTTGTGTCGCCGATGAACGAAGAGCCTCTGAAACTGATTCCGCATGACATGCGCAAGAAGTTTTGCGAAGAGCTCAATCGTGGACGCAAAGAGGGGCATCGAGTTCATATCGAGGGCGATCTATGTCCGCCTTCTCAATTTATCTACGACCAATTGATGCTCCACTATAAGGGCGATTGGTCCAAGGTGATTGATCATGTTCGCGTCAATCGCTTGATGATGTCGGAAAAGGCCCGTATCGGGATTGGAACTTTTCAACCAAAAGACGAGAAGAACCAAGATTCCACCGAGCTCACTGGTGACATCAACTACCGCAAAATTGCGCTCTACGGTTCGGATTCCGATCCGCGTGCGTTTAACTTTGACGGCGAATTCAATATCGCGAACCGCGGTATCGTCGAATTCATCGAAGTTTTAAAACTCGATGTGGCGTTCTTGTACGACTTGCTCGGTGCTTCTCAAGAGCACAAGATCAAGCCTAAGAAATTCCCTCAGACAGATATCGACGAAGTCATCATCGGCCACACCAACGAGCCGGAATACCGCAAGCTTCAGAACAACGAGTTCATGGAGGCCCTCCGCGATCGTACGGTGAAGATCGATGTGCCTTACATCACTCGCCTCAGCGAAGAGATTAAGATTTACGAAAAAGACTTCAACCCAATGAAGATCAAAGCCAGCATCGCACCTCATACGATTGAGATGGCGGCAATGTGGGCAGTGTTGACTCGCTTGGAGCAGCCTAAAAAAGCGAATCTCACTCTTCTGCAAAAGTTGAAACTCTATAACGGTAAGACGCTCCCCGGTTTCACCGAGGACAACGTCCGTGAACTACGCAAAGAAGCCGTCCGCGAAGGCATGGAAGGCATTTCTCCTCGTTACATACAGGACAAAATTTCCAATGCACTAGTGAATACTCGCGATGGCAAAGTGGTTTGCTTAAATCCCTTCATGGTCCTCAATGAGTTGGAAGGCGGCTTGCGCCACCATTCGTTGATTTCGTCCGAAGAGAAGCGCAAACACTACCGCGATCTTCTGCAAGTCGTTCGTCAAGAGTACGAAGATATCGTGAAGAGCGAAGTGCAGCGTGCGATTTCGGCCGACGAAGAAGCGATGTCTCGCCTCTGCTCGAACTACATTGATAACGTCAAAGCCTACACGCAGCGTGAAAAGGTTAAGAACAAATATACCGGCCAAGATGAAGAGCCAGATGAGCGTCTGATGCGGTCTATCGAAGAAAAAATCGATATTCCGGAAAGCCGCAAAGATGATTTCCGTCGCGAGATCATGAACTACATCGGTGCTCTTTCGTTGGAAGGACGTCAGTTCGATTACAAAACGAACGAGCGGCTGCACAAGGCTCTCGAACTGAAGTTGTTCGAAGATCAAAAGGACACGATCAAGTTAACCAGCCTCGTGTCCAACGTGGTGGACCAAAGCACGCAAGAGAAGATCGATATCGTGAAAGCACGCTTGATTAAGTACTACGGCTACGACGAAATCAGCGCTACCGACGTGCTCAATTTCGTAGCGTCCATCTTCGCTCGCGGCGACGTGAAGAGGAAGTAGAGGTGCCTGTGCCCTTTTCGGAGAAAAGGGACCTGGCACCTTAACAGACTTAAATGGTTCTCCGATTCACTTATCGAGGGTGAATCGGTACCAAGGTCTTACTCAAATCTAGGATTCCTATGATAACTGGCATCAAGCGAGACCACCTTCGCTTCAAGCAGATCGTTAAGGGCAAGATTAAGCAGAATCTGAAGAAGTATATTAGCCAGGGTGAACTCATTGGTCGCCAGGGGAAGGACTATGTCTCTATTCCCGTAAATCAGATCGACCTGCCACGTTTTAAGTTTGGTAAACGCCAGCAAGGTGGAGTCGGGCAGGGCGAAGGCGCTCCTGGCACACCACTCGGACCTGGCGAAGATCCCGCGCAACAACAGCAAGCTGGCAATACTCCTGGTCAGCACGCGATGGAAGTCGAAGTGACTCTCGCGGAATTAGCTCAAATGTTGGGCGATGAATTAGCTCTCCCGCGCATTGAGCCTAAGGGCCAGGGCAGCATCAATTCTTCTAAATACAAATTCACGGGCATCAACAACGTTGGTCCTAATAGCTTGCGCCATGCGAAGCGCACTTTTAAGCAGGCGCTGAAACGCCAGATTACGACTGGGATGTACGATCCCAATGATCCGGTAATCATTCCTACCAAGCGCGATGCGCGCTACAAAGCTTGGAAAAAAGTCGAGAAACCTGAGAACAACGCAGTCATCATCTACATGATGGACGTGTCGGGTTCGATGGGTGATGAGCAAAAAGAAATCGTCCGCACGGAATCGTTCTGGATCGATACGTGGCTGCGTTCGCAATATAACTCGATTGATATTCGTTACATCATCCACGATGCGAGCGCTCGTGAGGTTGATCAAGATACTTTTTATCACACGCGCGAAAGCGGCGGCACGTTGATTAGTTCGGCCTACAAGCTGTGCAACGAAATCATCGACAAGGAATACCCATCGTCTGAATGGAATATTTACGCGCTTCATTTTTCTGACGGCGATAACTGGTCCGGCGAAGACACCAAGCTTTGCGTCGAGTTGTTAAAAGTCGAATTGCTGCCTAAAGTGAATCAGTTTTGCTACGGCCAAGTAGAGAGCCGATACGGCAGCGGACAGTTTATTAAGGATTTGCTCGAGCATTTCAAAGATGAAGAGCGGTTGGTGACATCCAAAATCGAGAGCAAAGAAGCAATCTATCGTTCTCTAAAAGAATTCCTGGGTAAGGGTAGATAAATGGCGATCAGACGCGTACTTCCAGAAGAATTGCAAAGCGCCCACACCGAGATCCGCGAGCTTGCGCGCGGGTATGGTCTGGAGACCTTCGACATCGTTTTTGAGATGGTCGATTACGATGAGATTAACGAGATTGCTGCACTCGGCGGATTCCCGACTCGTTACCCGCACTGGCGCTTTGGGATGGAGTACGACTATCTCCAAAAGAGCTACACTTACGGTCTTCAAAAGATTTATGAGCTCGTGATCAATACCGATCCTTGCTACGCGTACTTGCAAGTTGGCAATGAGATGGTCGACCAGAAGCTCGTGATGGCGCACGTTTACGGTCACTGCGATTTCTTTAAGAACAATGTGTGGTTCTCCAAGACCAATCGCAAGATGCTCGATCAAATGGCGAATCACTCTACTCGCATTCGCGAGTACCAGGATCGCTATGGCGTGGATGTCGTCGAAGATTTTATCGACGTGTGCGCGAGCTTAGACAATTTAATCGATTTTTATTCCGTATTTGTTGGCCCAAAAGCCAAAGTTCCTCAGGCGCTTGATAAGCAAATCGACGAAGAAGATATCGCGCGCCCGCAGAATGCAGGTTTCCAGTACCGCAGTTACATGGAGAACTTCATCAATCCGGCGCACCACGTTGCCGAGCAGGAACGTAAGTTCCAAGAAGCTGAGATGAAGAAGGCCAAGTTCCCGCACTTGGCTGAACGCGATATTTTAAAATTCCTCATTGAGTATGCTCCGCTGAAAAATTGGCAGCGCGACATTCTGACGATTTCGCGCGAAGAGGCTTACTACTTTGCGCCGCAGGGACAGACCAAGATCATGAACGAAGGTTGGGCTAGTTACTGGCACTCCCGCATCATGACTCAGCATATTTTGAAAGATTCCGAGATCATCGACTTTGCGGATCACAACTCCGGAGTTCTGTCGTCGTCTCCAGGCCAGATCAACCCTTACAAAATCGGCATCGAGCTCTGGCGCGATATCGAAGACCGTTGGAACCGCGGTGCTTTCGGCAAAGAATACGACGATTGCGACAACGGTCCAAAGAAAAAGGCCTGGGATCTCAAGCTTGGCAAAGGCCAGGAGAAGATCTTCGAAGTTCGCCGCCTGCATAACGACGTCACTTTTATCGACGCATTTATGACCGAGGAATTCTGCGAACGGCTTAAGCTATTTACTTACGGTTTCAACCGCCGCACAGGTCAGTACGAAATTTTGGACCGCGACTGGAGAAAGGTGAAGAACCAACTCCTCCAAGGTCTTACTAATTTTGGTAATCCCGTTATCCGCGTTGAAGACGCGAATTACGAGAACCGCGGCGAACTCCTCTTGGCCCACCAGCACGAAGGGGTGGACCTGGAGTACGATAAAGCCGTCGAGACGATTAAGAACATTCAAAAAATTTGGCAGCGACCGGTAAATATTCTGACCAAATACAATGCTCAGCCCAAGGTCCTTGGGTTTGATGGCAAAGATATCCACGAAAAAGACGCTTAAAGCCGTTTTTTAAGTTTCTTAAAATGTAAGAGAGGGCTTTCCCATGGACAACACCGCCCCAGTCCAACAGAGCCAAGCGCCTGCAAGAAAACTGCATTCCGGCAAAAAGATCATGTTTGCCGATTTCGCGGTCGTAAAATATTCGTCTTTAATCCAATGGCTTCGCGGCGACGACATGGTCACCGATGCTGTGACGGATCCCTCGCGCTTCCAATCCCGCATCAGCGACGAGTGGTACGACGCGTGTATCATCAACCTGCTTTTGGGTGGCACTGGCCCGTTTGAATTGATTCGCAACGTCCGGTCTACGTCGAAAAATCCCGACATCAAGATCATCGTTATCAGTAAGCAGGTCCAGAAGCTCAACATCCAGAACACGATGCGCGCGGGCGCAAACGATTTCGTCGCCGACCCGGTCGACCCAGAGAACCTCTACAACCGAATTCTCTACCACTTATCGCCGAAGAAGGTGATTGCTGCTGACGGACTAGAGAACACCACTGCCAGCAAAGAGGCCTGGCCGTATTTAGATTTATTACTGCGCGCGAATGAATTGCTTAGCCGTACTCAACTCGGCAAAGAACACCAAAGCTTTCTAAAAGTCCTCCTCGAAATCGCTAACCTGGTGCAGTCGAACCGCACTTCGTTAATGATTGTCGACGAGGAAAGCGCAACTGGCGTGGTTTTAGCAACCAGCGACGATGCCAGCTTTCACGATTTTCCGATCTCTCTACACAAGTACCCAGAAGTTTTGCACGTCATGCACTCCGATGTATTCGTTCTCATCGATGACGTTTCTAAAAACGCTCTCACTCAATCGATTAGCAACACAGTGCAAACCATCTCCATCGGCTCGATCATGGTCTTCCCCGTCCGCTACGGTGCAGACGTAGTAGGCACGATGACGATCCGCCGTCCAAAAGCGACCGAAGTCCCTCCGATGGACGTATTAAGAATTATCCAAGGCCTAGCCAATACCATGGGCTCCCAGGCGTACTTCCGCGCTCGCCTCCGCCGCATCTACAAAGAATTTTCGCAAAAAAAGCCAGGCGACAAAATCACCTACAAAGCCTCCGAACCTGAAGCTGCTCTCGAAGAGGCACTAGCCGACGACCTCACGGCAGCTCTGCAAAACACACCTTCGTCCAAAGAAGACAAATAAAAAACCGGCGCTCGCCATAAAGATAGCTAGATGGGTCGTTCCCGGCCCTCGCACGTCCTGTCCCCGCTGCCCCACCCCTATAAGGTACTGCCCCCGAACGGCCGTATCGCGGGCGAGAGGGTTCTAGAAATCTGGGATAGGTTCCGCGATCCGAGCACTAGGGAAAATCCTAGAAGGCAAGAAGCCCCGGGCGTGCCGGGCGGGGGCAGTACCTTATAGGGGTGGGGGAGCGGAGAGAGGGACCTGCGATGGGCCTAGAATAACGCATCTAGTCATCTATGTGGCGAGCGCCGCTTTTTTCCCTTTGACCTCGGAGGAATAAGGCGAGATTTTTAGGTGCTTTTTTTGAACGAGGAGTTATCACGTGGCCGGTAAGATTATTCATCCAGAAGAACATGAAGGCGTAATCGTCGATTGGTCCAACCATCCTCTTTATCGAAACGTACTCGATATTTTGGAAGGGGCAGCGCGGGAGATTAATCTAGACCGCAATTGCCATAGCCGGCTGATGAAACCTCGGCGTGCGTTGTATGTCTCAATCCCAGTACGGATGGACGATGGTAGCATCCAGGCCTTTGATGGATTTCGGGTTCACCACAATACGACCCTCGGCCCGGGTAAGGGCGGTATTCGTTTTCACCCTGAAGTGAATCTTGCTGAAGTTGCGGCGCTCGCGATGCTCATGACTCTGAAAAATTCTTTGGTTCGCTTGCCACTCGGCGGAGCGAAAGGCGGCGTTGCTTGCGATCCCGATAAAATGTCTCGTCGGGAAAAACAAAGTCTCACTCGTCGTTACACTTCCGAAATTCACATGTTCATTGGACCGGATAAAGATATCCCGGCGCCAGACGTTGGTACCGACGCGCAGAACATGGCGTGGTTGATGGATACCTACAGTTCGCATATCGGCTACGCCGTTCCTGGCGTGGTTACCGGTAAGCCCATCGAAATCGGCGGTAGTTTAGGCCGCGTAGATGCGACAGGTCGCGGAGTTGTTTATTGCGTGATTGAAGCCGCAAAACGCTTGGGCATGGAGCTTGGTGAGAACACCAGCGTAGCGATTCAGGGGTTTGGCAACGTCGGTTTCTACTCGGCAAAAATCATTGCCAGCATCGGCTGCAAAGTCGTTGCAGTGAGTGATGTATCGGGCGGCGTTTACAATCCTAAAGGGTTGGATATCGAGGAGCTCCGCCAGTGGATTCTGACGAACAAGATACTCAAAGGTTTCCCGAATGCTGAATTCGTAACCAACGAACAATTGCTCGAGCTGCCCTGCGATATTCTGATTCCCGCGGCGCTCAGTAATCAGATCACCGAAGAAAACGCCGACAGAATTAAATGCAAAATTTTGGCTGAAGGCGCAAACGGTCCTACGACTCGTATTGCAAGCAAGATTCTCCACGAAAAAGGCGTATTCATTATCCCTGATATTCTCGCAAACGCCGGCGGCGTGATCGTGAGTTATTTTGAGTGGGTACAAGGTCTACAGAATTTCTTCTGGAGCGAAAAAGACGTAAACAACAAGCTCTGGGAAATCATCACGAGCGCGTTTAACCGCGTGTACGAATGCAGCACACAGCGCAATATCGGCATGCGCAGAGCAGCGTTTGTGGTGTCGCTGGATCACTTGTCGCGCGCGATGCTGTTACGCGGATTCTATCCTTAAGCGGAGGATTCTTACGGAGTTCACGGAGTCGCTGGTGGAAGCTCGTAGTAGATTGCGGGCTCGCCAAGCGACAAACCCACAAACTCAGCAGGCCCAATCGAATCGAGTAGCCGGGCGCGCGAGCGCACTCTAAGAAACGATTGCGTCGACAGATCTTGCCGTCTTACTGCAACCATCCGCACGCCGCGTTCAAAAAGTGTCTGGTGGAGTTTTTCCAGGAGCGCTTCCCGTACTGGATTACCGATCACTAATTCATTTAAGTGAGCGACCATCGCGCGCAATTCGAAAACCTGACCGGTGATTTTTCCGTAGGCCAATCCAACCAGTCGGCCAGTAGGTCGCACACGGGCCGTCAGTAAAATTCCGCCTTCTGTTGCTGCCACCGCCGCGCCAGTTTCCGCGAGGTAGTCCGAGGGAAAACCTGCTTGGATATCGTTCTTCGTAATTGCGTCGGCGGAGCTAGAGATGCGGAAATCTGGAATGGGCGATAGGCTCGCGTGACGATTTTGTGGGAGTGGGGCGTTGCCCCAAAGCGCCGTATCGTGTCGGGCCAACATAGCGTCGGTAGCGAATGTAAATTCGCGTTGAAAAACGGCGTAGGGCACATCGGCAAACGAAGTGCGCTTTTCATCCTTCACCCAATTAAAACCAAGTCGTTCGAGAGTCTTGCGCTGCGCGATCTGAATTCCGAGTAGCATGTGAGCTGGAACGTGCCACTGCAATTTGAAAGCTTTTTTGCCCAAATCCAACTGCTGTTGGTGGATAAACATTATTTCGCGCACAACTATTTCTTCCTGCAGGCGCGTGCGCGCTATCGTCGACGTTTCACGTCTAGCGAGTGGGTTGGTATTTCCCAGATCAAAGTGATGGTGCCAGACAGTAACCCCACTGGGATCCAACGTATAAGCGGTGCCGCCAAGATCTTCGATCACAGTGCGGGTCGTACCAAAGGCAAGTTGCAGTAAATGCCCACGGCCCGTTTGCGATTTGGAATGATTGCGAATCCAATAACCTTCCAGTTGAGAGCTATTGAACTTGGGGTCCAGAGGGCTCAATAAGTGCGTAAATCCGGATAGGAAATGTTCGGGCGAATTATCTCGGCGCAGCTCTAAATCCAAAGTATTCATCGTGGTGCGCGGGAAGGTGTTGAGCATGTCCCAACTGCAATCGATCGAATGAGAATTCTCTGTGATGATGATGGCCGGTGGGTGGATCGGGAAGCTTCCCTCGCCAATTGCCGAGGCCGTTAGGCACACGACCGCCCCGGTCGTTAAAAGCACGGTTTGAATGGGCGTATAGCGAGGCATTCTTCTGAGGTCCTAAAGACAGGGCTTATACCAGAAGTTGGCCTAAAGCGTTAATTAGGAACGCATTAGCGGGAATTACATTAGTAATCTCAGCTATTTAGAACGCGCTGTGGATGTCGATCACTGCTTCGCGACCGGCGCCGGTGGAAATCAAATGGATATGCGAGCCAGTGAATTCCTCGATGAACCGCAGGTACTGTTTGAGCTCCTTGGGCATCTCAGAAGGCGATCGGACTCCGTCCAACGGCTCTTTCCATCCTGGAAGCGTTTCGTAAATCGGTTTCACTTGGCTCAGTGCTGCTGTGTTCGCCGGAACAGTATCGAAACGTTTGCCGTCGATCTCGTAACCGATACAAACCTTGAGTTCTTCCATTCCAGAAAGCACGTCGGCTTTGGTCACCGCGAGATTCTTGATGCCAGAAACGCGTAAAGCGTAGCGCACCGAAACTAAATCCAACCATCCGCAACGACGCGGACGTCCCGTGGTCGCACCGAACTCGTGCCCGGTCTCACGCAAGTGCGTGCCGATGGAGTCTTGCAGTTCGGTAGGGAACGGACCTTCACCAACGCGTGTGGAGTAGGCTTTGAGAATCCCGATGAACAGGGTGTCTTTTGGCAATCGCACACCGAGGCCGGTCGCTGCTTGCGACGGCAAAGTGTGAGACGAAGTCACAAACGGATAAGTGCCATAGTCGACATCGAGCAAAAGCCCTTGAGCGCCTTCGAACAAGATTTTTTTACCGTTATTGATATCGCCATGGAGCGATTCGGCGACGTCGCGCACAAACGGCTTAAGGCGTTTGGCGATGCGAGCGTACTTATCGACAAAAGCATCCATCTTCACGGATTCAACGCCGTAGTAATTGGTGAGGAGAAAGTTTTTCTCGTCGAGATTGGCGCTCAGCTTTTCGGCAAAAGACGTTTCTTGATAGAGATCGCAAACTCGCAATCCTCGTCGACTAGCGCGATCTTCATACGCTGGGCCAATGCCTCGCTTGGTCGTGCCGATTTTGCCAGCTTTGCGGCCTTCGCGCGCAGCATCGAGATGCTTGTGATAATCCAAAATCAAATGACAGCGATCGCTCACGGCCAAGCGTTCGTGCAGGTTCTTCACTCCAGCTTTGTCCAGTAAGTCGACTTCTTGAAGGAAGATCTCAGGATCGAAAACAACTCCAGAGCCGATGTAGCACGTAGCGTGAGGATGCAAAATGCCAGAAGGAATCAGGTGCAGGATGGTTTCTTTTCCAGCGACGACGATTGTGTGGCCGGCATTGTTGCCGCCTTGGAAACGACAAACCAGGTCCGCCGACTTTGTATAGTAGTCGACGATTTTGCCTTTACCTTCGTCTCCCCACTGAACACCGATCACTACTACGCCCTGAGGCATGCAAACTCCCTATTTCAATTACAATCGAATCTGAGTAGCCGACTTCATCGCCCGAATGCCCCGAACGGCATCCAATTGAGCGGGGTTCAGCTCGGAATCTACGCTGATGAGAGCAATCGCCTCACCTTTGTCTTCGCCACGGCCTAAGTGCATCCGCGCGATATTGATTCCCGCTGCGCCCAGCGTGGAGCCCATCTCGCCGATGACCCCAGGCGTGTCTACATTCTTTGTGTAGAGCATGCAACCGCTGAGGCGGGCATCGATGAAGAACGAATCGATGGACACAATCCGAGGCTCCGACTTACCAAAAATGGTGCCGGCAAAGGTGTAGGTTTGATCGCCTTCGATCTTCAGCTCCACCAAACTGGAATAGTCGCCTGTGAATTCCAAAACCGATTCTTCCACCGCGATGCCGCGTTCTTTGAGCACCTTCTTGGCATTTACAAAGTTCACTGCCGTCGACAAGTGAGAGGACAAAAAGCCCTTAAGAGCCGACAACGTCAGTACTGAGCGATCATACTTTTCGCTGATACCGGCGTAGCGCAAAGTGATCTTGCGCAAGGATGTGGGATTGCAAGCTTGCGCCGCAAACGCTCCCAAATTCTCACACAGAGTTAAGTACGGGCGCAGTACGTCCAATTGTTCCGCCGAAACGTTGGGAACGTTGATGGCGTTTTTCATCGCGCCGTCGCTCAAGTACTGAGCGATCTGCTCTGCTACTTCCATGCCCACTTGGACTTGTGCTTCGTCGGTGCTCGCACCTAAATGCGGGGTCAAAGTGATTTGTGGGAGCTTCAAGAGCGGGCTATCTGCAGGCAACGGCTCGACTTCAAAAACGTCTAATGCTGCGCCAGCGATTTGCTTCTTCTCAATAGCTTCGCAAAGAGCGGCTTCGTCGACAATTCCGCCGCGTGCGCAGTTGATCAAGAACGCGCCTTTTTTCATTTTCGAAAAGGCATCGGTGCTGATCAAGTTGCGAGTGCCGTCCGTCAGTGGCACGTGCAGGGTGATGTAGTCTGCAGTGCGCAGCAGCTCGTCGAGAGAGACCAATTTCACTTGGTGTCTCGCAGCTGCTTCTTCCGATAGATACGGATCGTAAGCCACCACTTTCATCGTCAGGCCACGGGCGCGTTCGGAGATCGCTTTGCCGATATTGCCAAAGCCCACCACGCCTAAAGTCTTGCCGCGGATTTCATTGCCCTGAAAACTTTTCTTATCCCATTTGCCAGCACGCATGCTGGTATCTGCTTGGGCGACTCGCCGGGAAACTGCGAACAACAACGCTAGCGCGTGTTCAGCGGTGGTGACGATATTCCCCGTCGGTGCATTCATCACAACGACACCGGCATTCGTCGCAGCCGGTACGTCGATATTATCGAGTCCAATTCCAGCGCGAATCGCGAGCTTTAATTTTTTAGCGTGTTGGAGCAAGTCAGCATCGACTTGCGTGCGAGATCGGACAATCAAGATATCTGCTTCAGGGAGCAGGCCTTTTAATTTGTCTCGGTCCATCGCGCTCTCGGCGATAACTTCGACGCCCGCGATGGCTTTAATTTTGTCTAACCCGCCTTGAGCTAATCCGTCTGCGACGAGGATCTTCGTCATACTTGGTTCTCACTTTCACGGAAGTAACGAGCAGCGGCGCCCACGCCTTGCCCAAGTTTCACTGGGATGCCCAACTTATCCAATGTCAGCTCCACCGCCGATAAAACGGTCAGCATGTCCAATTCGTCGTAGTAGCCCAAGTGCGCGATGCGGAACATCTTGCCCTTGTAGTGATCCTGGCCGTCGGCAACGGTCATGCCGTAGCGGTCGCGCAGGTGGCTGATGATTTTATCTCCGTTGGTCATGCCAGCGGGTAGCAGTACCGACGTCACAGAGGCAGAAGGGCTCTTCTTTGCGAGTAAGCTTAGGCCCATCGCGGTCACACCGTGGCGAGTACCCTCAGCGAGACGCGCGTGGTGGTTGAAAATGGCTTCCAATCCAGCTTCGCGCATCCGCGCTAGCACCATGTCTAATCCGACGATTAAACTCACAGCTGGCGTCCAGGCGGTTTGCGCCTTGTCGAAGACTTTGTCTTCTTCAGCCAAACTGAAATAGAAATTGGGAATACTCGTGCGCTTGCGAGCCTGATTTGCTCTCTCTGAAAGCGACATGAACGCCAGACCCGGCGGCAGCATGAACGCCTTTTGCGAACCGCTGATGACGACATCCAGGCCCCATTTATCCATTGGCAACGGGCTCACACCCAGAGCCGTAATAGCGTCGACACAAACCAAAGCGTCTGAAGTTTCGTGGACGGCTTTAGCGATCTGCTCGACAGGGTGATAAGCGCCCGTGGAGGTTTCACTCGCTTGCATCAAGACAGCGCGGACATTTGGGTTTTGCTTAAGAGCTGCGACTACTTGCGCAGGATCTGCAGCCTCACCCCAATCAAATTTCAGTTCGTGGACTTTGAGTCCGTAGCGCTGGGCTAATTTCGTCCAGCGTTCACCGAATTTACCGCCGTTAATAACGACGACTTCATCGCCGGCAGCACAGAGATTCACGATGGTTGCTTCCATCGCGCCGGTGCCCGAGCAGGCCAAGACGTAAGCGCGTTGGTCGGTTTGAAAGAGCCACGAGAGGTTCTTTCGGGTGCGGTCTAAAATCCGGCCGAATTCTTCCGTGCGGTGATGCAGGGGCGGTAGCGACATTTGCGCTAATACCGACTCGGGTACGGGTGTCGGACCGGGAGCGAAAATGCGCAGTTTTTCAAATAGGGGGTGTGACTTCATAGAACCTCTCTGCATTCCCATGCGAAAAAGAAGTGGAAAAAATAAGGGACGCGGGCTGGTACCGTCAAGCAATAGGGCCGGAATCGTCGAAAACAGCTAAAAAGTGACAATTCTTGTCACCGAAATAGTCGGGATTTCAAATACTTATTGCGCAGTGTCAATAGATCTGGCATATTGTGTTTCCTACTTTTGCCCAAAAAATTTAATAAACGGAAATGGCGACGCAGCATGCCGGTTCCTAAACCGAGATCCGTCTCGATTTGGAGTTCACTTTGGATATGTTAGAAAATAAAGAATTTCCGCGTTTGGTAAAGTCCACGAAAGAAGAAGTTGAACAATCGGTGCTCAGTCCCAAAGCCGTTGATGAATTAAGAGAGATCCTCCGTCAGGACGAAGACGTTCGTGATTTTTTCGTCCTCCTTAAAAACCGAGAACTCCGTCAGCAAGCAATCGCGAAGCTCAACACAGCTCTCGGTCACCGCACGTTGCATTAGTATTTGGTCAACATCAGTAGCTGGTCGGCATCACGGGAGTGGTGCTGGCCTGGGCAACGTCGCAATCCGTTCCACTCACTTGTCCCATGAGTGAATTGTAGGTGTTGCGGTAAGTGGTCTGCATCGTCGTATTGGCGGTACCGCCATTCGCCTGATTGGGACTCGATTGCGCCAGAAAGTCCAAGGCCACACTCCGAGTCATGCACATCGACATGTAGCAAAAACCTTTGCCGAATTTCTGCTTTGCATTCAAGTACGAATCGCGTTGGGCAGGCGCAAAGCTAATGGCAATGGTCGTACATTCGGCAATCAGCTGATTGTGCCAAACGAGCTGCGTACCTGCATCAGCTGTTCCAGCGGCAAGCGCGCTCGTGATGTTGCTGGGCGCCGGTGGCACTACCGTACGAGCAAAACTCAAGCTGCTTAGTACACCGACGATAAAGAGTGCCTGTGCGAGATGCTTCTTCATGATGAACCCCTAGTAGTAATTAAAGCTGGGTAGGAGCGATTGTGCCGCCGCCGGGTTTAGGTTGTAGACGTAGCCGTAGAGAATTGGGCTCACGAAAACCATCGCCTGTCGGTAACAAGCTCCAAGCCGGGACATAGCCTCTGTGTGCTTTTTAGGAATGGGATTGCGTGAAGCGTTCAGGGCGGCTGCAACCCTGGAACAAACTCCCCCGCTGCCGCCCGAAACTAATTGAGCCGTTGCTGTTCCCGCCGTGGGCTTGTCGGTAAAAGTCGCTAAGTAAGTGCCGTAGGTGGTGACGTAGTAAGCATTGCCATCGCCTTGGGTATTCATCGCTAACATCCCCACACCTGCCTCGCTGCTATTTGCCGCTGCCGAATAAAACTTCGCTAAGCCTGTTCCAAAACTTCCAGACTGCGTCGGGTATTTTGCCGTCACATAAACATAGGTAATTTCGCCAGTGTCTGTGCACGTCGCCAACCAATCGCCCATTAAAGGTTCGCCGGGTTGTGGCGCCAATGTCGCTGCATCGGTTGTACAGGCAGTCATGATTTCGCCAGCTAGCTGCATGCGCAGGGCGGTATTTGAAGGGTCTTGCGCCAACGCCGTTGCTGTCTGAGTTACCGACGGTGGCAAGTATGCGTACGATTCGGGGGCTTGTGCATCAATCGTCGGAGCAATTGCAGCGGCTCCCGATGCGGTGCTGGCGCTTACGGTGCCCGTGCCGTTTCCGGCGTACTCCATTCCAGAAATAGTGCCGGTGCCGGTGGGGACGGGGCCGGCTGGGGCCTTAGTGCCGGTAGTCGTCGAAGTGCCAGTGTTGTTGCTGCCGTTTGGAAAGTTCGAATAGTTCGAGGGGTAGGAGCGATTCGCGCAACCGGCTTGAAACAGCAGCGAGAGGGAAAGTGCGGGGAGTATCGTCAGGGTGAAAATCTTCATACTCATTTAGATTGCAGGGTGTGTGCCGGTGGGGGCCGCGCTCGATGTTTAGAAAACTAGTGTCATCAGCTGAACACACCTTGAGTGAAGACTCCGAGTGCGCAAAGTGGGCGTTCGAATCTCCAAGCGTTTCTAGGTACTTAAGGCAGCTGTTCAGCACCGGAACATGGCCGCGCCCAGTGTCTGAGACTTCCCATTTCAAAATGTAACGACTGGCGATTCTTGCAATCTGGGCTTGCTGGCCTAATATGCCGGCCCATGAATAAACAAGCGCCTCTTTTGATGGGCATTCTCAATGTGACTCCGGATTCTTTCTCCGACGGAGGAACTTATTACGTAAAAGGGGCGGCTCTCGCACATGCGGAGAAACTCGTCGCAGAAGGCGCGCACATTATTGATGTCGGTGGAGAATCCACGCGGCCGAACTCTGCATCTGTCAGTTTGCAAGAAGAAATGGATCGCGTTCTGCCCGTGATTGAAGCGATTCGCCAGACCATCGACGTGCGACTTTCCGTCGATACTCGAAAATTCGAAATTGCCCGCGAAGCGGTTCGCTTGGGCGCTGCGGTAATTAACGACGTGAGCGGCGGATCGGATATCCGTCTTCCTAGCTTGGGGAAGGGCAATAACGTTTCGTTTTTACTGATGCACATGCAGGGCGTGCCCCAAAACATGCAGGATAGTCCGGCCTATCCCGGTGGCGTTGTCGCCGATGTTAAGAAATTTCTCACCCAGCGCGTCCGCGCCTTTGGCGAAAATGGCATCAGCCCCGACCGCATTTGGGTCGATCCCGGAATTGGCTTTGGCAAGAACCTCGATCAGAACCTGCAGCTATTATCGAGTGTGAAAGAGTTCGGCGGGCTCGGTGGCAGAGTTGCCATCGGTACGTCGAGAAAGAGCTTCTTGGGCCGCATCCTCACCGGCGCTGAGAATAGCGCCCAAATCAGTATCGAAGAGCGCGAGGCGGGCACTCTGGCTTCGAATCTTTGGGCCTTCACTCAAGGGGTTTCCGTTTTCAGAGTTCATGATATAGGCGGTATGCGCCGAGCACTGAAAACCTGGGAAGCTATAGTCGATGTTGGTCAGTCGAGAAATTAGTTTTGATGCTTTTCATTCCCACCACGGAATGATGTCCGAACCCGTTCACCGCCACACTTTTGTTGTTCGTCTCACCATGAAGGGCGAGCCAAACGAAGAGGGATTCGTCTGTGATTTTCGTGCGGTTAAGCGGCTGTTTCGGCGGTTGATTGCGAGCCGACTGGAGGGGCGCAATCTCGATGACCTATTTGAATTTGCGACGAGTGAAAATTTAGCCGCTTGGGTCTGGAACAAGCTGGATCCGTTTTTTCCCCTCCATTCAGTAGAAGTGCGCGAGAAGCCACATTCCTGCGCGGTGTATTTCGGACCATGAAAGAAAAAACCAAAATCGCAGTCGCTCTAGGTTCTAATTTGGGCAATCGCATGGAGCTGTTGCAGCAAGCGGCAGCGCAGTTGTCTGAAGATCTCTTTGAAGGCGCCAAGTTTTCTCAGGTGTATGAGAATCCGCCTCAGAACAAGGGTGAGGATCCGCTGTATCTCAACGCCGTTGCCGTCGGTGAAACGGATTGGAAGCCACCGGCGATTTTAAACCTGCTCAAGAATATCGAGAGAGAGCTGGGGCGCGCCTACTCGGTGGAACGCAATACTTCGCGTTTTATGGATTTAGATTTACTGGCGTACGGTGAGTTGAAGTGGGAAGGCGATGGGGTAATCGTGCCTCACCCTCGGATGCGCGACCGGGCATTTGTACTTTTGCCCCTGTCGGAGCTTTGGCCGCAATGGCGGGATCCGGTAACGGGGAATACCTGCGAAGAACTTCTTCATCGCTTAGCAAAAAGCGAATTGAGTGTGACCATACCGGTCGGACCTCTCCTGCTAGATAAAGCGAACCCGCAATAAGCAATGTGTCCTCAGGCGTGCAGCGAGCGAGTAGCGCCGCTGCTAATTCTGCAGGTTTGCCCTCGGTAACTCCATAAGTGGCATAGGAGTCGGGAACGACCGCGCCAGAGAGAGCCGCTAAGGTGAATGTGTCCGAAGCTTGCTTTAGGAGCGGAATCATCTCGTCGTAATTTTTATCAACGGAGAAAGCGGCAAGCGTGTGGAGTTTGCCCGTTGTTTTATATTCCGCTAACGATGCCAGCATTCCGGTCATTGCCTGGGGATTGTGATCGCCCGAGAGGATCACTCTTGGGGATTGCTGCAAAAACTCAAAGCGCGCCGGCATGACTGCTCGGCGGAATCCCGCGCGCCACACATCGAGCGAAATTTTGGGAAATAGAATGCGTAGCAAAAGCAGCGACGTCTTGGCGTTTTCTAACGTCGCAAACGTCGGGCAAGACAGCTCAAACGTGTAGCCGTTAATTAAGACCCGTTGACCCCACACGCCGGCAGCTTGAACGGTCGCCGAGAGCTCACGTGAGTAGTAGGGGATAGCGTCGACCTCCATGCAGTATTTCTCAATCTGCTGGACCAGGCCCTCGTCGCGGATCCCGGTGAAGAGCAACCCCTCGGGCCGCACAATTTGCAGTTTCTCGTCGAGAATCTTGCTGACGGTATCGCCCAGGATTTCCTGGTGATCGAGATCGACCGTGGCAATGAGGCTAGCGATTGGATCGCACAGGTTGGTCGCATCGAGCCTCCCTCCCAGGCCAACTTCTAAGACGAGGAAATCAGCGCCGGCCTGCTTCGCCCGGAGAAAGCTAATCAACGTCAGTACTTCGAAGTAAGAGAGCTTAAACTTTCGAGCTATTTCGAGCTGCGATTCTAGCCACTGTTCTAGTTCGGGCTCGGAGATAGCGATACCATTTTCCAGGAATCTTTCAGTAGGCGAGTAAAGATGGGGGGATAGGTACGTGTGGACCTTGAATCCGGCTTCCACCAGGCCTGCCGTAAGCAGTACGGACGACGTGCCCTTGCCGTTTGTGCCGCCCACGATGAGCGACTGGAGCTCGGATTGGGGGTTACCCACGGCCTCCAGTGCTAGGCGGATATTGTCCAACGAATAGACCGAGCGTTTCTCACGCCCAAACTCACTCAAGATTTCAGAGATTCGGTGCAAGAGTGCGATATCCCAAAATTCGAAAAATCTGACAAGGCCAAACCAACCCGGTCGAACCCATTCGTTTAGCAATTAGACACTCTGACCTAGATACTGAAATTTAGACGGTGTCAAAAATAGAGACAACTCGCGGTGAATGATTTCAATGCTTTAGCTAGAGTTGATCGCGCCGTACACCCCTTGTTCGACGTGTGATCATGAATAAAACATACACGCCGAATACGCTAAACCCACGAGAATACGAGGATTTCTGATCCCTCATTGAATGCAGGTAAGTGGCAACCACGTTGCAAAGTAATCCTGCAGGGGAAACACATGAGGGGGTTAACAGTGAATATCAGTTCCAACATTTATAACTTCACGGATTACCGTGAATTCTTAAAAGATCGTTACCGACAATTAAAAATTAACGATCCATTATTTTCGTTCCGCCACTTTTCGAAAAGCGCCGGTTTCGGTTCTCCCAACTACTTGAAGTTGGTGATGGACGGAAAACGCAATTTGAGTGCTGAAGCCATTGCAAAGTTCGCAAAAGGCCTGCGCTTGGATAACCATGAATCGGAATACTTCCGTTATATGGTCGATTCGAATCAGTGCGAGAACGCTGGTAAGAAAAAAGTTTTCGAAGCAAAACTCTTATACTTGCGTGAGCTGTTCAAAGTGAAGACTTTGATTCCTGAGCTCTATGATTACTACCATGAGTGGTATCACGCAGCGATTCGCGAGATGATCAGCAAAGGCGGCGTGAAGAACGAGCCTGGAGTTATTGCGCAAGCTTTGACTCCTGCGATCACCGATGCAGAAGCACAAGCTTCGATCGAGCTTTTGATGAAATTGAAATTCGTCGGTAAAACGACGGATGGCCATCTCGTCGCAAACGAGACTGCAGAAGTGGATTCGACCACTGATGCTATGGCTCAAAAGATTCACCACGAGCAAATGGCCGAATTGGCAACTCAATCGCTCTATACTCAAAGCGCTGAAACTCAAGACTTCGAGTCTCTGACTCTTAGCTTGCCACTCGAAAAAGTTATCGAGTTGCGCTCCAAGATCCAAGAGCTGGTGAGAGCAGTGGCTGCAAATGCTAGCCACAGCCCTTCGGACGCAGTTTACCAATTAAACGTTCAGTTCTTTGCTCTGACCAAAGCGGTCGAAGCTAAGAAAGAAGAAGTTACGGCGCGCAGCTTGACGGCGTAAGCGAGATTACTTCGCTTCGCTCGCAAAGACTGCGGCGGTGTTTCTCAACAAAAAATAGCCCGTTTCTTATGGCCTCTTCGGGGATGCCACTAAGAAACGGGCTATTTTATTTATTTGCGATAAAATTTAATGCTTAGGATGGATGACGGAATCGACTTTTTCCTTCACTGCATCTTTCAGATCGCCCAAACCTTTTTGCACTTTGCCGACGACTTGTTCGGCCATGCCTTTAATCGTCGAAGATTCATCGCCCACAGCGTGACCAACTTCTTCCCGAACTTTGCCTTTAACTTCTTTTACTGTTCCTTTTACGTGATCTTTGTTCATGGCTAGTGTCCTTCTATGAAAATTAGTTAAGTTGATTGTTTCTGCAACGCAAACCATTGCATTCCGCATTCATTTCCTGCGAAAGCGAACTGCAACTAATACAGGAAGCAAACTACGTACCAATTTTCAGGACCTCAGCCATTAGAGACCTATGCGGGGTGGGGTAGATCTACATTGCTTGATCTAATTCCTTCATTAACTTCTCTTGGTCATTCTGTTTTTGTCGCATCGACTTCATTGCGTCGCGCGTTTCTTCGAGCATTCCGCCGCCGCCGAAAGCGCCGCGTACATTCAGCTCGGGATCCGGTGATTCACTCGCTTGATGCATGGCACTTGGAATGTGATCGCGCGGAGTAGGTGGTACATCGGTGCGCGAAGCTTCGGCCTCTTTGAGCTTTACCTTTTGTCCGCGCATTTGAATAAAGTTGTCTTCTGCTTTTTCCAGATCGGTGTCCGCAAAGGACGGAAGACAAAAGAAAACCAACGCCATTAAAGTGAAAGCTAGTTTTGTGGGCATTCTTTTATTTTCGCTGTTCTTGCAGCACTCGTGCAAGCTTTGTTCGTCGAATAGGTCGACCCGTTACACCCGCTGTTCGAAAAACTTCGAACAGCACACGTCGCGCAGCAGCGGGGTTGGGGCTTTCTAATTCCGCCTCATAGAACACAGCTCCACTAGGCAAGGTGACTTCATCTAATTCCAAAACCAGGCGGTTTTTAAGACGATAACTCTGACGAAGCGTGTGCATCTCGGCTTTCTTTGTCAGACGGTTTTTCACAATGCCGGGGAACGTATCCGCCAATACCCGCCAAGGGGCTAGCTTGGTAATGGATGCTGGCACCGGAAACTGAGTCAGTGCTTTTGGCGTCCGGATGCGGGCTTCAAACTCATGACGAACCGACACCCCTAACGCGGTGCGGCCACCATGGCTTGGGAGTTTGATGGTGAGGGTGCTACCCCCCTTTTGCGTGCGGATTCTCACCGCCAGGCGCCGCCGCCCGAGACCTCGACTCGCCGTGTCGTAGTAAACGTTGTGTTGGCGCTCGATTGAAATCCGCTGTGTTGCTAGGTGCTTAGCCAGCTTCTGAAAAGCTAGGGGAGAGAGCAAATATTTGAGTTCTGTTTCTATCGCCATTTAAGAGCCTCTGCGTTTATTCCGATAACGGAATGTCATGAAACTTACTCTTGTTGTAAAGATGGGCCAGAATTCCCAGCGCCACGAACTCAATCAAACGCTCTGTGTACTAGGGCGCAAAGATTGCGATGTCGTGTTGGCCGACCGTGGCTGTTCTCGCAACCACGCCGTGTTTTATGAAAGCGAAGACGGCGAATTACACATCAAAGATCTCAACAGCTCAAATGGCACATTGTTAAACGGTAAGAAAGTAACCGACACCACCATCAGCATTGGTGAAAAAATCCAAATTGGCGAATGTTCTGTTGTCGTCGAAGAGTTTGGTCCCAGCAACGCACAGACGTTTATTGGGAATGTGAAAGACCTTCTCAAAAAGCCTATCCCCTCGGAAGCTACGTCCAGAGGGTTCACTGTCGACGAATTAAAAAAGAAAAAGGCCAGTTAAAACTGGCCCACCTGTCTGTTGGTGGCCGCGGATCGCGCGCCCCTCAATCTCTGTTCAATTGGCTCCTTTAACGCCATTTAATGGGCGTGAATCTCAGATGCCCACAATCTCGGTGCTCTTGCAGTTCGGCGGACCGACCATTTACCCGCCACGGCAAGTTTTATCGTTCCTCTGACTCGCGCACGATTTACCGTTGGCGTTGTAAAAACTGTAAAAGAACTATCTCTCGTGCGACCGGTCATCCTTGTTTCAAGCAGCACAAAAGAAGAATCAACTGCCCGCTT
>Ga0163144_10004575_pt1 | contig 31092 bp, 24 predicted proteins | sample OliLak19BULKMAT1_FD_123175 | JGI IMG/M metagenome (GOLD analysis project Ga0163144, IMG submission 123175) | Freshwater microbial mat bacterial communities from Lake Vanda, McMurdo Dry Valleys, Antarctica - Oligotrophic Lake LV.19.BULKMAT1 | ecosystem: Environmental > Aquatic > Freshwater >... | reverse complement strand
TCCGCCGCGCGATCAGCTGCTCGCCACGCGCGCCGGAACGATCCACCGCGGCGGCACCTCGGTGGTCGAGTTCTGCGTCGGCACCAACGGCAGGGTCGACAAGGCCACCACCAAGCGCAGCGCCGGTGACGGCGACGTCGATCGGATCTGCCGCGACACGATCAAGCGCTGGCGCTTCCGCGCGCTCGAGGTGCAGAACCGGCCGACGCGTATGTGCAGCGAGATGACCTTCGTGATCTCGTTCGAGTAGACGCCCGGCCACCACCCGCCCACCACCTGCTGTAATGCCCTGCACCGCACACCGTTGGTCGCCGCGGTCCCGCGTCCCCATGTCGTCCCCGACACAGCTGGCCCCGACGGGCAACCTCCACCAGAGCACGCGCGCCGGTGCGTCGGCCCCGCGCACGCTGGTGCCCCAGATGCACCGATGTGCCGACGCACACGCGCTAGCGCTTGATTCCTCAGCGGACCCGTGTTGTAGACTGCCTCCCTCCATGGTGCGCAAGTCCAGCCCGCGCAGCTTCCTCGTGGCGATCGTCGCCGCGCTGGCGATCGGTTCGCTGACGGCGGGATGCTCGAAGATCGAGTCGCGCGACCTCATCCGCGAGGGCAACTCGCTCTACAACGAGGGCAAGTTCATCGACGCACTGTCGGCGTACGACAAGGCCGAGCAGCTCGAGCCCGACGGCGTCACGGTCTTCTGGAACCGCGCGTGCGCGGCCGAGGCCCAGGTCCTCAAGATGAAGGACCCCTCGGAGAAAGAGGCCCGCCGCACCTATGCCGATCGGGCGTTGAACGATTTCCAGACCTGGTACGACCGCCTCGACCAGAAGACCTCGGAGGACGAGAATCAGGTCAAGGCCCACAGGCTCGCGATTCTGAAGGCGGACGAGCGCTGCGAGGATCTGCTCTCGCACTGGCTCGAGCGCCACCGCGCCGAGCCGCGAGAAGAGCGGCTCTACACCAAGATCGCGCAGCAGTACGAAGAGTGCGGCAACCTCGAGAAGTACCTCGAGTGGCTCGAGAAGCGCACCGAGGACTTCCCCGAGAGCGTGCAGGCGTGGCATACGCTCGCCACGATCACGTTCATGCCGCTCATGCCCGACGCCGAGAAGGGCCTCGGGTACAACGAAGCGATTTCGCCGCCCGACCGCGTCAAGCTCGCCGACGAGGTCATCAGGCTGCTCGATCGCGTGACTGCGCTCGACGACAAGTTCGCAGATGCGTACGTCTGGCGATCGATGGCGTACACGCAGCGCCAGCTCGGGCGCATGGTCGTCGCGAACCCGGTCACTGCGCTGGAACGCCTCGAGCCGATCCTCGCCCGCGAGGACACGATGCTCGCGTGGAAGCAGCAAAAGGCGAAGTGCGACCTCGAGGAGCTGCCCGAGTGCCCGAAGGACAAGGTCCCGGACGCGCCGTGCTGTCCGCCGCCGCCGTTGTCCAACGACGAGCAGGTCAAGGACGCCGAGCTGCGCCGCCTGATCGAAGACGAGATCAAGGGCATTTTTCCCGAGCCGGAACCCACCGGCCAGAACAAGGGCAAGCGGGGCAAGAAGAAGAAGGGCCAAGGGAAGGGTAACTAGCCCGCCCTTCGCATGTCGTGCGTGTAAGAGAGCCGAGGATCCAAGGCCGATGTTCGACCACTACATGAACTACCAGCACGGCGATCCACGGCGCCGTCTCCGGCTCCAGATCGCGGCGGCATCGTCGGGTGTGATCACGTTCTCGCTGGTGGCCTTCATGTGGGTCGCCAACAAGCTGAACATCACCCGCGTCGATCCGCCGCCGGGCATCGAGTTCATCATGACGCAGCTCATCGAGGAGGAGGCCGTGGCCGCCGTGCCGCCTCCGCCTCCGCCGCCGCCCGCTGCGGCCGAGGAAGAGGAAGAAGAAGAGGAGGAGATCCCCGAAGAGGAGGTCCCCCTCGAGGAAATCGTCCAGCCCGAGAAGACGCCCGAGAAGGTGCCCGACGCGAAGAGCAGCGGCGCCAAGGGTCCGAAGGTGCCCGGCGGCGTGCCTGGTGGTATGCCCGGCGGCGTGCCGGGTGGTGTGCCCGGCGGCATTCCCGGTGGCGTGCCCGGTGGCATCCCCGGCGGCATCGCGACCAAGCGCGACGTCGCGGAAAAGGACGTCGCGAAGGCGCCGATCTCCGCGGTGCGCGCGCAAGCCATCTACGATCCCAACCCCGATCAGCGCAAGCTCGCCGGCACCAAGGCCGCGACGTTCGACAAGCGACCGGGCAGCGTGAAGATCGGGTTCTGCGTCGACGCCAGCGGCAAGCCGGTCGACGTGCGCGTCAGCAAGAAATTCCCGAACGACCCCCAGGTCGATCAGATCGTCAAAGAGACCGTGCAAAAGTGGCGGTTCAAGCCGTTCATCGTCGACGGCAAGCCGAAGAAGACCTGCAGCGAAGCGCAGTTCGACATCCAGTTCGAGTGATCATCGCTCGAGCTCGCCAGTGACCCTCGCCGCGCCCGCGCGGACAGCCAGGAAACAAACGTCATGGAAACGCTCTCGATCCTCATCGCCGAAGGCTCCGACTTCTCTCTCACGGGTATGTGGGAGCAGATGGGCATCTTCGCCAAGGCGGTGATGCTCTTTCTGGTCGTCATGTTCGTGATCGCGTTGGCGATCATCATCGAGCGCCTCCGCACCTACGGGCGCGCGAAGCGGCAGTCGATCAACTACATCATGATGCTTCGCACCTATCTGCAGGAGCGCAAGATGCAAGAGGCCGTCGCGGCGGCGCAGCAGCACGGCGACAGCCCAGTGGCGAAGGTCGTCGGCGCTGGTCTGCGCGAGTACCTCGAGGGTCTCGAGGCGCTGCGCGAAGAGGGACCGGACGACGTCGGCGACTTCGACCTCGTCGACGCGGTCAACCGCCAGATGGAGCGCGCGAAGGAGCGGGAGACCGCGAACCTCAAGCGCGGCCTGACATGGCTCGCGACGGTCGGCTCGACCGCGCCGTTCGTCGGCCTGCTCGGCACCGTCGTCGGCATCATCAACTCGTTCCAGGGTCTGTCGACCGACGGCGGCGGCGGCCTCGCGGCGGTGTCCGGCGGCATCTCCGAGGCGCTCGTCGCCACGGCGGTCGGTCTGCTCGTCGCCATCCCGGCAGTCATGATGTTCAACGCCTTCAACGCGCGCGTCGAGTCGTACCAGATCGACATGAACGACGTCGCATCCGAGCTCGTGGACTTCGTGCTCAAAGAAGGTCGCTACACGTGAAGCACGTCGGCAAGCGCACCCGTGGCGTCGCCTACAAGTCGTCCCACGGGATCAACAGCGCGGCGCCCAACAGTGACATCAACGTCACTCCCTTGGTCGACGTCTGTCTGGTGCTCCTCATCATCTTCATGGTGGTGACGCCGATGCTCGGACGCGGCAAGGACGTGCGTCTGCCGATCCTCGCGGATGCGACCGAGCACAAAGAAGGCGATCAGGTATTCGTGTCGGTCGACGACGTCGGCGCCTGGATCGAGCAGGACCTCTACACCGACAAGGTCACCTTTTTGCAGCGCCTGCAGGAGGACCTCAAGGTCGCGTTCGGCAAGGCGGCAGCGACCGGCTACAAGGGCCCGATCCTGTTCGTGAAGGGCGACCGAGAGACCGACTACGGCCGCGTGCGCACCGTGATGGAGTGGATCAACTCGAGCGAGACCACGACGGTCACCGACATCGCCCTGGTTGTCGACAAGACCGAGAGCTAGTCCGTCGACGAGACCGACCTAGGAGACCACCGCCATGTCGATGTCAGCAGGTTCGAGCAAGGGCGCGAAGAGCGACATCAACGTCACTCCGCTCGTCGACGTCTGCCTCGTGCTGCTCATCATCTTCATGGTGATGGTGCCGCGCAACGTGCCGGAGATCTCCGTGAAGGTCCCGCCGGACAGCAAGCAGCAGCAGCGTAAGCCCCCGACGGAAGAGCCGTTGGTCATCGGGCTCACCGCCGACGGCGGCCTGACGCTCAATCGCAATCCGACCGACAAGGTCAAGCTCGCCGAACAGATCAAAAAGCAGCTCGAGTTCCGCGACAAGAAGGTCGTGTTCATCGACTTCGATGACAAGGCCAAGTACGGCGCAGCTGTGGATGTGCTCGACCTGGCCAAGCGCTCCGGCGCCGAAGTCATCGGTGTGATGAAGCCGAAGGACAAGTCGCGCACGCCCGACAAGCTCAATGGGTGACGAAAGGCCAGCTGCGACCCACCGCCAGCGCATCGCGCTCGCCGCGGTGACGGTCGCGATGGCGTTCGGTGCGTCCGGGTGCCTCGAGGACGGCGACTGCGGCGTCTGCAACGAGCGCAGTCTCGAGCTGCAGATCATCTCCGGCACGAACTACGCCGGCGAGCTCGTTCACCTGGTGAGCCCAACGTGCGAGGGTGACAAGTGCCCTGAGCCGTTCAGCGAGGCGCGCCGGTTCGTCGAGACGATCGGGCTCTGCGACGAGACCGACGCTGCGCTCGGAGCGGGTCGTGGGCCGCACGAGTTCTGCCGCATTGCCCCGATCGTGGTTTCCGGGGGCCTGCAGTTCGTCTTCAACAACCTGCTCGAGCCGACCTCGGTCGAGCTCGTGCGCAAACGGCCGAACCTGCCGAATTTGTTCGAGACGTACGACTGGAAGGTCGACATCTTGCGCGTCGACGGGCCGATCAGCCGCTACTCGGGCGACTGGCGCTCGCATGCGGGCGACGACACGCACCGCATGACGCGATTCGTGAACCGCTCGTGCATCGACAACATGCCGGCCGGTACGTTCGACATCGAGACGACCGACTGCAATGTGCTCGTCGATGGCGTGCCGCGGAAGCTGCAGGCCGACCGATCCATGCCGGCGACGCGCGGTGCGTGGGACGACCGGGCCGTCGGCGAGGCCTCGGAGTACGACTGCGAGACGCCGGTCGACGGCGTCGACACGTGCTGCTCGCAGTGCGACTTCAGCCTGTCGGTGCAGGTCAGCAAATACGGCGCGGGCGCGCGCATCGAGTGCGATCCGCAGGGCGATCGACTCGTCGACTGTGCGGCCTTCGTCGTGAAGGACTCGCGCGAGGACGAGTTCCAGGGCTTCGTCGCGCCCGAAGACCTGCTGCGCGCGATGCATCCGAACGCGCGCGCGGAAGCCCGCGCGACGGTCTCGTGCACGAGCGACGACGTATGCCGCGATCGCGGCGGCGCCGACCTTCCGGGCGCGGAGTGCATCGGGACCAATGCGTCGGGTGATGCATGCTCGCCGGAGGCCGGTGATCCGGCGTGTACCGGCGGCCTGTGCCGCGCGCCGTGGTTCGTCGAGTGCCGCGTCGATCCCGACACGACCGGCGACGCGGGGTACTGCGTCGACGTGCGGCACGACAGCGATGCGGCCGCAGGGTGCCACGTGAGCGCCGAGGGTGACCGGCTCTCCGGGCTCGATGGCAACGCGGACGGCAAGGTCACCGCCGAGGAGGCGTGTGACGACGCCACGAGCTGCGATCCGGTCTACGACCTGATGTACGAACCGCTCTCTCGCTACGAGCGCAAGGTATCGCTGCCCGGCTTCGTCCGCGACCTCGGGTGCGACGGCGGCTGCGGCGACGACTGTGGCAAGTGCACGGACCGCGGAGGTTGCTCGGGCAGCTGCAGCGACGACGAAGCCCAGGCCTGCGCCGAGCAGTACTTCATCGCGCAGACCTGCAAGGGCGACGAGAACCAGACCGACTACGCGATCAACCTCGTCACGAAGCTCGGCGGCGTGATCTACGACGGCGCGATCAAGGGCATCTTGTGGCGTCCCGCGGATCGCGGCGGCCAGCCGCGTGCGCTCATCGAGGCCTGCGCCGAGGAGCGCGGGCTCATCGCGCCGCGCAATGTGGCCGATGGCTGGCGGGCGAACGACGTCGAGGGCATCGGCGTCGAGTTCGAGGCCGACTGGGATCGGGCGCTGTGCTCCGGCCAGGACTACGAGGTCGTGTTCCAGCCGTCGGACGAGGCGGCGCACGTCGTCGACAAGAAGGGCAACACGCTCGACGGCAAGCGCGTCTACAAGTTCCGCACGTCGCAGTTCCACATCGTGCCGTCGTCGGGCTTCCCCGGCGACAACCTGCGCATCGGTGCGTGCGACACGTTCAGCCTGAAGTTCTCGAACAAGTTCGATCTGTCACCCGAGAATCTGAACAAGATCGAGATCCACGATCTCACCGACGGGCAGCCCGTCGTCGTCGCCGGCGGGACGAGTTGCGTGGAGACCCGGGCCGAAGTCGAGCAGACCGGTGCGGTACCGTGCCTCGACGTCGACGTGACCGACCAGGCGTCGGGCGAGATCCACGTGCGCGTCGATGCGGTGCGCTTCGAGCCGGTGCTGGTCGCGGATCGGACCTACGGCTTCCACGTGCCGGGCATCCCGGATCCGCAGGCGAACAACCACGAACGGCTGCTGACGGCCGAGGACTACGACACTCGCACGTCGTTGGCTGGTCTCTCCGAGACGGACTACAAGGCGGCGTTCTGGGACGCGTGCGGCATGCCGCTGTTCGTCAGCACCGAGGTGAATCTCGTCAACGGCCCGCCCGAGGGCGGCAACGACTTCCCGGTGCTCTACCCGATCTACGACTACACGTTCACCGTCGATCCCGCGCGGTGCGAAGAGGATGGCGACGGCGACGGCGTGCAGCTCTCCTGCGACAACGCGCCCGATGCCTACAACCCGCTGCAGACCGACGCAGACGAGGACGGCGTCGGCGATCCGCTCGACTTTTGTCCGGCATCGCCCGAGATCGCACTCGACACGAGCGACTCCGATCGCGACGGCGTCGGCAACGCGTGCGACGGCTGCGCGAAGTCGGTGTCGCGCTACAACGACCTCGCCGCGAGCAACGCATTGTCGCCGTCGTTGTGGGTCCGCGGCATCCCCGATCAGCGGGACACGGACGAGGACGGCATCGGCGACGTCTGCGACAACTGCCCGACCGTCGCGAACTGTAGCGCCTACGACATCGATCGGCCGTGGCGCCTCGGCGATGCGATCGACCCCGATGCGGCGACGTGCCAGCGCGACGCGGACTTCGACATGGTCGGCGACGAGTGCGTCGGCACGATGGCGGACGACGCTGCGGGCCCGGTCGGGCTCGGCGCGACCGACGACTTCGATCAGGACGGCCTCACGAACTTCGTCGATGCGTGCCCGCGCCAGCCGGAGCTCGCGCGCGTGGTGTGCGATGACGACGACGCCTGCGGTGCCGGGCGGCGGTGCGTCGAGATCGTCGACGGTACCGGCGTGTGCAACCACCTCGACAGCGACGACGACGGTGTCGGCGACCTCTGCGATACGTGCGTGCACGTTGCGAACGCGGCGCAGGTGCTCGACGGCGGTGCGCAGGCCGACGACGACGACGGCGACTTCATCGGCGCCGACTGCGAAATGGGCGAGGGCTGCGACGAGCGTGGCTCGCCGCGACCGCTCGGCTTTTTCGCGGTGTCGGCGAGCGGCCAGTGCTGCACGACGTTGCTCGTCGAGCAGGGCGGCGGGCTCGTCGAGCGCTGGAACAGCGGGCGCACGATCGTGGATCCGGCAGGCCTACCGGTGAGCGCGAGCTGTACCGGTGCGGGCTGTCGTTCGCTGCCGGATGTCGCCGCAGCGACGCCGGGCGTGCTCGAGCTGCCGCCGGGCTGCGACGACGCACTCGCTGCCGCAGGCATGACCGCCGCAGAGAACCGCCCGTTCGGTGCCGACGACGTGCAGGGTGACCTCGACGCGCTGTGGAACCTGCAGTGCCGCATGTCGCCGCTCGATCAGGACTACGACGGTCTCGGTGACTCGTGCGACCTCTGCGAGTTCGACTTCGATCCGACCAACGAGATCTACGTCGACGAAGAGGGCCGCAGCTGGCCGAACGACGGCGCGGTGTGCAGCGGCGGCAACAGCTTGGCGGCGCGCTGCGAAGACGAGATCGACGGGGATACCGGCGAGGACGACGGCGGGTCTAGCGACGGTGGGTCTTCGGATGGCGGCTCGAGCACGAGCGGTTGATCGCGCTCGCGGTGCCCGGGGCGGGACTCGAACCCGCACGCTTGCGCAGGGGATTTTAAGTCCCCCGTGTCTACCGTTCCACCACCCGGGCGCGGCGTCATCATAGCGCCGCGCGCGGCGTCGGTCGTGATCGGGTATCGTCGGCGCATGGCACTTACTCGTGGATTGGGTGGACTCTGTGCGGTGGCGATGGCGCTCGCGATCGCGTGCTCCGACGACGGCGTGCCGGCGACGACCGAAGACCCGTCGGCGGGCTCGACAGGCAGCGCGACCGATCCGAGCGGCACGGCGGGCACCGATCCGACGACGATGACCGGCACGACCGCGGAGTCGAGCATCACCGACACCGGGCCCGAGTCGACCGGTACGAGCCTCAGCACGTCGACCTCCGACGACACGAGCGGCAGCGTCACGAACCCGAGCGACACGAGCTCCGACGGCACCGGCAGCGACTCGACGACCGGCGATCCCGGCGAGCCGTGTACCGCGCCGTCCGAGTGCCAGATCGTCGACAACTGCTGCGACTGCACGGCGCTGCCCGAAGGCGTCGACCCGCCAGAGTGCAACATGCCGTGCGATCAGACCGCCTGCGCCGCCATTGGCATCGATCCGATCGCGGCGTGCGATCTCGGTAGCTGCGAGCTCCAGCCGGTGCCGTGCAATCCGCTCGAGGTGTCGTGCGAGTCGAAGCCGCCGGCGTGCGGCGACGGCAACCTCCCGGGTGTCGACCCCGACACGATGTGCTGGACCGGCGACTGCGTCCCCGCGGAATTCTGCGACGTGGTGTCGTCGTGTGCCGACTGTGCACCCGACGAGGTCTGCGTCGAGATGGTCGCGCAACTCCCGACGGTGACGTGCTCGCCGATCCCCGAAGCCTGCGAGGGCGTGCCGTCATGCGCGTGCATGGGCGACGACGTCTGCGTGAGCCCGTTCGATCTCTGCAGTGACGACCAAGGCACGATCACGTGCTCGTGCCCGGCCTGCTGAGCCGCGTCCACGTGCTCATACGCTGCCGTAGACCGCGATCGTGCTGCCGCGGAGATCGCCGGCCTCTTCGGAGGCCAAAAACGCGATCGTGTCCGCGAGCCGCTCCGGCTTCACCCACTTCGCCGCGTCGGCGTCGCTCATCGCGGCGCGATTGGCGGGCGTGTCGATGATGCTCGGCAGCACGCAGTTCGCGGTGATGTTCGTGCCGCGGGTCTCGTCGGCGACGGCGCGCGTGAACGCGAGCACCGCGGCCTTGCATGCGGAGTACACGGCGGTGTTGCCGGAGGGCTCGAGCGCGGCGCGCGATGCGACGGTCACGATCCGGCCATAGCCCGTGCCCTGCATGCGCCGCAGCGCGTGCTTCACCGTGAGAAAGGTGATGGTCATGTTGAGCTCGACCTGCTGTTGGTACGCGTCGAGCGTGAAATCTGCGGTCGCTCCCATCGCGAACCCGCCGACGAGATGGACCAGCGCGTCGAGACGAACCATGCCTTCGATCATCGTCGCGACCTGCGCTTCGTCGCGGAGATCGCAGGGCGCGAGCACCACGTGCGATGCGAGCGAGCCGAGGTCGGCGCGCAGTCGGTCCCCGTCCGCACGCTCGTGCACCGGCACGGTCACCCGCGCGCCACGACGCACGAGCGCGGTGGTCACCTTGCTGCCGAGCCCGCCAGCGCCACCGGTGCACAGCACGTGTTGATCTCTCATGAGCCGGCGAGCATCCCCCGGCCCTCGCGCCCGGTCGAGTGCCGGTCGAGCACGCCGCGAGCGCCGGCGCCGAGATGCTGAACAGATGCGCACCCTACTGGTCGGCTGTGCTAAAGACAGGCCCGCACGATGCCTGCGCCCAAGCTCCGGCCCGAGCCCGTCTCCACTCTCCCGCGTCGCCGCAACCACCCCCGTGGTGGGGCGGCCGAGCCCGACGTCATCGAGGTCGTCGGTGCCCGCGTCCACAACCTCCGCATCGCGTATCTCGAGATCCCCAAGCGCGAGCTCGTCGTGTTCACGGGCGTGTCGGGCTCCGGCAAGTCGAGCCTCGCGTTCGACACGCTCTACGCCGAAGGCCAGCGTCGCTACATCGAGAGCTTGTCCGCGTACGCGCGGCAGTTCCTCGGTCAGCTCGACCGGCCCGAGGTCGAGCACCTTCGCGGACTGTCGCCGACGATCGCGATCGAGCAGAAGAGCGCGAGCAACAACCCGCGCTCGACCGTCGGTACGATCACCGAGATCTACGACTACCTGCGGGTGCTGTACGCCCGCGTCGGCATCCAGCACTGCCACGCGTGCGGCAAGGCGGTGCGCGGGCAGGGGGCCGAGCAGATCGTCGACGACATCCTCGTGCAGCCCGAGGGCACGAAGCTGTTGCTCGTCGCGCCGCTGGTCACCCATCGCAAGGGTGAGTACCGCGATCTGTTCGACGAGCTCGCCGGCCGGGGCTTCTTGCGCGTGCGCGTCGACGGTGCGGTGCATCGCCTCGATGCGGCGCCGAAGCTCGACAAGAAGCTCAAGCACGACATCGCGCTCGTCGTCGATCGCATCATCGTGCGCGCCGAGGATCGTCGGCGCATCACCGAGAGCGTCGAGCTCGGCCTACGCGAGGGCAAGGGCGAGCTGCGGGCCGAGCCCGAGCAGAGCAAAGGCGCGGCGCTCGTCTACTCCGAGTCGCGCACGTGCTGTGGGCACTCGTTTCCCGAGCTGTCGCCGCAATCGTTCTCGTTCAACAGCCCGCTCGGCATGTGCCCGGACTGCAACGGCCTCGGCACGCGCATGGAGGTCGATCCGGACCTCGTGATCCCGGACGGGAAGCGCTCGATCCGCGACGGTGCGATCGCACCGTGGGCGAACGCGATGGATCGCGGCGAGGGCTGGACGTATCGCATCGTCGAGGCGCTGTCGAAGGCGTGCGACGTCGATCTCGACACGCCGTGGCAGAGCCTCGGCAAGAAGCGCCAGGGCCAGGTGCTGTACGGCCTCGACGGCAAGCGCATCAAGGTGAGTTGGGGCACCGAGGGCACCGAGACCCACGGCTCGTGGGGCATGAAGTTCGAGGGCGTCATCCCGAACCTCGAGCGGCGATTCCATCAGGCTGCATCCGATGGCGCGCGCGACACGTATCGGCGGTTCTTCGCGGAGCTCGCGTGCGAGTCGTGCAAGGGCCGGCGCATGCGCCCCGAGAGCCTCGCGGTGCGCGTGGCGGCGAAGGGCCTCGCCGACATCACGGCGCTGACCGTGCGCGCGGCATCGGATCACTTCTCGGCGCTCGGGCTGGGCGGCAACCAGGCGAAGATCGCCGAGGGCGTGCTGCGCGAGATCAATGCGCGCCTCGGTTTTCTGCTCAACGTCGGGCTCGACTACCTCACGCTCGATCGCGCGGGACCCACGTTGTCCGGCGGCGAGGCGCAGCGCATCCGGCTCGCGAGCCAGCTCGGCAGCGAGCTGTCGGGCGTGATGTACGTGCTCGACGAGCCGAGCATCGGGCTGCACCAGCGCGACAATCAGCGGCTCATCGCGACGCTGCAGCGGCTGCGCGACCTCGGCAACAGCGTGATCGTCGTCGAGCACGACGAGGACACGATCCGCGCCGCCGATCACGTGATCGACTTCGGGCCTGGGGCCGGGCACCTCGGCGGCGAGGTCGTGTTCTCGGGCTCGCCCGAGGCGCTCGCGCGCGCCAAGGGCAGCATCACGGGCGACTACCTCAGCGGTCGGCGATCGATCGCGGTGCCGCCCAAGCGGCGCAAGTCGAAGGGCACCGTCACGGTCCTGGGCGCGTCGGAGCACAACCTACGCAGCGTCGACGTCGAGTTCCCGCTCGGGGTGCTGTGCGCGGTCACGGGCGTGTCGGGTGCGGGCAAGAGCTCGCTGGTCAACGGCATCTTGCTGCCCGCGCTCTCGCGGGCGCTGCACGACAGTCTCGATCGCGTCGGCGCGCACAAGAAGATCACCGGGCTCGATGCGCTCGACAAGGTGATCGCGATCGATCAGCGACCGATCGGTCGCACGCCGCGGAGCAACCCGGGCACGTACACCAAGACGTTCGACGAGATCCGCGAGGTGTTCGCGCAGCTCCCGGAGTCGCGCACGCGCGGCTTCAAGGCCGGGCGCTTCTCGTTCAACGTCAAGGGTGGGCGCTGCGAGTCGTGCGAGGGCGACGGCGTCGTGAAGGTCGAGATGCACTTTCTCGCGGACGTGTACGTGCAATGCGAGGTGTGCCACGGCAAGCGTTACAACGCGCAGACGCTCGGCATCCGCTACAAGAATCTCAATGTCTCCGACGTGCTGGCTCTCAGTGTCGACGACTGTCGCGAGCTGTTCGCGAACCATCCCGGCATCGCGCGCGTGCTCGACACGCTGCGCGACGTCGGGCTCGGCTACATGAAGATCGGGCAGAGCGCGCCGACGATGTCCGGTGGCGAGGCGCAGCGCGTGAAGCTCAGCCGCGAGCTCGGCAAGCGCCAGACGGGGCGCACGCTGTACATCCTCGACGAGCCGACGACGGGGCTGCACTTCGAGGACATCGCGCGACTCCTGGGCGTGCTGCAGCGTCTGGTCGACGGCGGCAACACGGTCGTCGTCATCGAGCACAACCTCGACGTCATCAAGTGCGCGGACTGGGTCATCGACCTCGGGCCCGAGGGCGGCGAGGGCGGCGGGGCGGTCATCGCCCAGGGCACCCCGGAGCAGGTCGCCAAGGTGAAGGCGAGCTACACGGGGCAGTTCCTCGGAGCCCTGCTTCGGCGGACCTGATGGCGCGAAGCTAGCATTGCTATCGGAAATACATTGCATTCCTAACGCTCGACATCTAGAGTCGCCCGGTATGGCGAGGACCGTCGCATGGGTGGCGTGGTTGCTGGGCCTCGGATGTGGCCCTGCGGTTGGGATTGATTCAGGTGGGGCGGGCGAGACGGGCACCGGTGGGGCAACCACCGGTGACGTCTCGACCGGGTCCGCGACGGTGACGACGGCGTCCGCGACCGAGCCCGATCCGACGGTGGGCACGAGCGTCGGCACGTCGGCCGACTACTTCGCCGCCTTGAGGCCCGGCTCCCAAGCTGGATCACAGTGCGGCGCGACGTCGACCGCTTCGTCCGGCCCCAGCAGGTTCGCGGCGCCGTACATGTCGACGACGAGCTTGCGCGCATCGTCAGGTCCACCGACGCGATCGATCGCCTCGACGAAGAACGCCTTCTTGTCGCCCTCCATCCGCACGTGGATCGGCACGTAGCGCGCGCCGACGACCGTCGCCTTGCTGCCTTTTTTCGCGTGCAGTCCGAGTACGAGCACGATCGACGACCGTCGCTCGAGCGATCGCTGGTGGTGCGCGAAGTTGCCGAGCGAGTAGTGCACGAACGCTTCGCGACCGTCGGCTGCGGCGAGCTTCTCCCACGGCTGCAGCACATGCGGATGCGCGCCGATCACCGCCGTCGCGCCCGCATCGACGAGCCTCTTCGCGAGGTCGCGCTGCTTGTCCTGCGGCACCGGGTCATACTCCTTGCCCCAATGCGGCGTGACGATCACCGCGTCGATCTCGGAATCGGCGGAAAGCTTCGCGACCTCGGCGAGCACCTGCTTGGTCTGCTTGAAGCAGTGCAGCACCTGGCCGAGGTCGTCCTTGCCGAAGTTCGTGTGCAGCGTGCACGCGAGCCACGCGATGCGCATGCCCTTGCTCTGGGTGACCGTGTGCCACGGCTCGGTCGCCGTGCGTCGCGTGCCGGTGTGAACGATCTTCGCGGCGTCGAGGGCATCGAGCGTGCGCACGAGCCCCTCGCTGCCGCGATCGAGCGCGTGGTTGTTCGCGGTCGACACGACGTCGATGCCGGCGGTCGCAAGCGCGCCCGCGAGCGAAGGATGCGCGTTGAAGAACGGGTAGCCGGTGTAGACCGCGTTGTCGAAGGTCTTGCCCGGATCCTTGGCGGGCCCGTCCTTGGTGAGACCTTCGGCGATCGGCACCTCGAGGTTCGCGTAGCTCAGATCCGTCTTGCCGAGGATGTCGGCGACCCCAGACCACAGCACGCCGAAGCCGTCGGGCGACGCATACGCCTGCTTCTGTAGCTCGTGGTGCATGAGCACGTCGCCGATTGCGGCGATGGTCACCACGTCGCTCGGCGTGCTCGAGGCCTCGCATGCGCCGGCGAACGCGAGGTAGCCGTCGGGCAGCGACGCCGGCTCGCGACGTGTCGACGGTGGCGGCGCTGCGACCGGCGCCTCTGCGGTCACGGCCGCCGGGGCCGGCGGATCGGCCGCGGTCGGTGGATCGGTAACCGGCGAGGCCGACGTCGGCGTCCCCGTGGGCTCTGGACCGCGCGTGCACGCGACGAGCAGCAAGAGCGGCAGGGCGAAGGGACGCGCGCGCACCGTGCTCTCACCTTAGCGCATGGCCACCGCCGCGACGAAATACCCTTGCTGTTACGCTGGCCGCCGCCGCAATGGACCACGAGACCATCGACGCCGGAACGCTCTCGGTCCGCGAGATCTATCAGCTGATGACGGACCTCGTCGCACCGCGCCCGATCGCGTGGGTGTCGACGCAGGACGAGACCGGCCGGCGCAACCTCGCGCCGTTCTCGTACTTCCAGGCGGTCTGCTCGCATCCGCCGATGATCGTGATCGCGTGCTCGTGGCACCCCGACGGCCGGCCGAAGGACACGCTGCGCAACATCCTGGCGACCGGCGAGCTGGTCGTGAACCACACGTGTCGCACCCTGGCGGCGGCGATGAACGCGACGTCGGGGGACTATCCGCCGGAGATCGACGAGTGGCAGGAGGTCGCGCGCATCGGCGTGGCCACCCTCACGCCCGTGGCGTCGAGCCGCGTCTCACCCCCGCGGATCGGGCAGGCCGCGGCGGCCCTCGAGTGTCGGCTCGTGCACGCGATACCGCTGGGCGAAGGTCGACCTGGGCGTCCGTCGTCGACGTTGGTCGTCGCCGAGGTCGTTGCGTTCCAGCTCGCCCCGGGGTTGGTGCGGCGGGATGCCCGCGGTCGCATGGTCGCCATCGATCCCGCGCGGCTGGACGCGGTGGGGCGCCTCGGAGGGATCGCGTACACTGACACGAGCGGGCGGTTCGACCTCGCCCGTCCGAACTTGCCTTCACGGCCCTGCGGGCCTGAGAACGGAATCGACGCGTGAACGACGTCCATGCAGCGCCGGCGGCCCCGCCGACCGATCTGTTCGACGCAGTGCCGAACGAGGTGTCGATCTACGAGGTCGGCCCGCGCGACGGCCTGCAGAACGAGAAGGCCGTGCTGCCGACGGACCGCAAGCTCGAGCTGATCGAGGGCGTCGTCGCGGCGGGCGTGCGGCGCGTCGAGATCACGAGCTTCGTCGACCCGCGGTGGATCCCGGCGCTCGCCGATCACGAGCAGGTCGCGCGTAGCGTCCGTCGCTCGAACGACGTCGCTTACAGTGCGCTGGTCCCGAACATGCGCGGGCTCGATGCCGCGTCGCGTGCGGGCATGCGCGAGGTCGCCGTGTTCATGGCGGCGAGCGAGACCCACAACCGCAAGAACATCAACAAGTCGACCGACGATGCGCTCGCGACGTATCGGATCGTCGTCGACGAAGCGCGCGCGCGCGGGATGCAGGTACGCGGTTACGTCAGCTGCGTGTACGGCTGTCCGTACGAGGGCAGCGTGCCGCTCGATCAGGTGCAGCGCGTCGCGGATGGGCTCCTCGATCTCGGCATCTACGAGCTGAGCCTCGGCGACACGATCGGCGTCGGTACGCCGCGGCAGATCGAGTACGTGCTGCGCGGGCTCATGGCCGGTGGCATCGGGCTCGACAAGCTCGCGGTGCATTTCCACGACACGCGCGGTACGGCCCTCGCGAACATCACCGTCGCGCTGCAGCTCGGCATCCGCACGATCGACTCTGCGCTCGGCGGGCTCGGTGGCTGTCCGTATGCGCCGGGCGCGTCGGGCAACGTCGCGACCGAGGATGTCGTGTACATGCTGCACGGGATGGGCGTCACGACCGGCGTCGACCTCGATGGACTGGTCGCGGTGTCGGCGAAGCTCGGCGGGTATCTCGGGCGCGAGCTGCCGAGCAAGTACCTCAAGGCGCACCTCGGGCACTGCGCCCGCGTCGGCAAGGTCGTCTGACCGCGGTCAGCGAACCTCCGTCAGCGAACCTTTCCGTCAGCGAATGGGCGTCTCGCGCGACTTCCGGCGATAGATCATCCGTTCGAGCGCTGCACCGGTGCCGTGCATCACCGCGGCGAGCGTGCCCGGATCGAGATCCGTCTGCGGATGCGCGGCGAAGATCACGACCGGCACCTTGCCCGCGAGGCTGATGGGCAACAGGAGCGCGTCGCCTTCGATGCCGCCCATCGCCTCCGCGAACGCGCGATCGATCGCGCGCTCCGTCGGCCACGGGCCGAAGTACGGCGCGCGGCCACGGATCGTGTCGGCGAACATCGACGGCGGCACGGTCGGGATGCGGACCTGCGAGACCGCATCGCGCAGCAGCTCGGGGCCACGCGCATCGCGGCCACGCAGCTGCTGCTGCAGATGCATGAACACGATCACGTGCACGAAGCCAGCGGCGAGGAAGTCGACGACCGCGGTGAGAATCTCGTCGCGATCCGCCGCGCGGACGAGTCGGGGCAGGAGCTGTGCGTACGCCGACGGCGACAGCGGTAGCGGTGTGCCACCACCCTCGTCGGACTCGATTGCCGGCGTCTCGCGCGGCGTCGGGGGTGCGCGCCGCACCGGCGGGCGTGGCCCGAGGTAGCGATAGATCGCCTCGCGCAGCGCACCGGCCGGTGCCACCGCGCGGATGAGGTACGCGCCGGTGTGGTTCGCGGCCGCCGTCACCGCGCGCACGTCGGTCGGATCCGCCATCGCGAGCGTGAGGTTGTTCGAGTCGTCGATCGACACCGCGAGCATCGAGTGCTCCCACGCGAGGTCGGCGGGGATCTGGCCGACGGTCTCGCTGTCGAGTCGCCCGAGCATGTCGGGCGTGACGCTCGGGATCATCATGCGGCTGTGGAAGAACGCCACGAGACGCTGCTCGCCGCACAGGCCGAGGCCGAGCAACGCATCGAGCTCGGAGGTGCGCTGCTCGTGCGCGGCGCGAGTGACTGCGTCTGCGCCCTCGGGCGCGAGGATCCCCGCGCGTGTCAGCGTGGCGAGCAGAACGCCCAAGCCTCGCCATCATCGCGGCGTCGCTGCGGCGGCGTCAACCCGCCACCTTGTGCGACCAGGACGTGTTATGGGATTTTCTCCGGCGGGTCCGTCACGACAAGGTCGCCATGATCGACTTCGATCGCAACGCCACCGCACCACTGCATCCCGTAGCACGGGTCGCCATGACCGCGCTGCTCGAGGATCGCGGGCTCGGCAATCCGTCGAGCGTCCATCGCCCGGGGCAGCGCGCTCGCGCGATCGTCGAGCAGGGGCGCGAGGCGATCGCGCGCGCGACGGGCGGGGCCGCGGGCGACGTCGTGCTGACGTCGGGTGGCACCGAGGCCGATGCGCTCGCGATCGCGGGCGTCGTGCGTGGGCTCGCCGCGACCGGGCGGCCGTGTGGTCTCGCGTGCACCGCGATCGAGCATCCGGCGGTCACGGGCACCGCGGCGGCGCTACGTCGTGAAGGCCGCGAGGTCGTGACGATCCCGACGGACCGCGAGGGTCGCATTCATGCGGAAGACCTCGCGCGGGTGCTTCGCGAGCATCCGGGCATCGGCCAGGTCTCGATCACCGCCGCGCACCACGAGCTCGGCAATGTCACGCCGATCGCCGACCTCGTGCGCGCGATCCGGGACGTACGCGAGGACATCGTCGTGCACACCGATGCAGTGCAGGCGTTCGGCAAGACTCGGCTGTCGATGCGCGATGCGGGCGTCGACCTGCTCTCGATCTCTGCGCACAAGATCGGTGGACCCGCGGGCATCGGCGCGCTGCTCTGCGCGCGGCACGTGCCGATCACGCCGCTTTGGGGCGGCGGCGCGCAGCAGGCCGGTCGGCGGCCCGGCACCGAGTCGGCAATCCTGACGGCAGGCTTCGCGGCGGCCGCGACCGTTGCCGCGGCGGAGCAGGGCGAGTGGGCCGCGCGCGTGCGCCCGCTCGGCGATCGGCTGCGCGCCGGCCTCGAGTCGCTCGGCGCCGCGCTGTACGGCGATCGCGCCACGCACCTCGGCAACACCGCGCTCGTCGGCTTCGCCGGGTGCGATGGTCACCTCGCGATGATGGCGCTCGACCTCGCAGGCTTCGCGTGCTCGACCGGTGCGGCGTGCAGTGCCGGTACGATCGAGGCCTCCGCCGTGCTGCGTGCGCTCGGCGACGACAGCCGCACCGCTCGCACCGCGCTGCGCTTCTCGATCGGTGCCGAGCACAGCGAGGCCGACATCGACGCGTTGCTCGCCGCGCTGCCGCCGATCCTCGCCGCCGTGCGAGCAGCATCCGCGGATCTGGAGGTCGCATGAGACTGGTCTGTGCGATGTCGGGCGGCGTCGACTCGTCGGTCGCGGCGGCACTGCTCGTCGAGGCCGGCCACGAGGTCGTCGGCATGACGATGCGGCTCTACGATGCCGCGCCCGGCTCGACGAAGGGTCGCGGTGGCACGTGCTGCTCGCCCGCCGAGGTCGACGAGGCCCGGCGCGCGTGCGCGGTGCTCGGCATCCCGCACTACGTCGTCGACGAGCGCGAGCGGTTCGCGGCGCGGGTGATCGAGCCGTTCGCCGACGATTACGCCGCCGGTCGCACGCCGAACCCGTGCACGCGCTGCAACCAGCACGTGAAGTTCGCGCCGCTGCTCGCACGCGCGCGCGGGCTCGGGGCCGCGCGCCTCGCGACCGGCCACTACGCGCGCAATGACGAGGGGCGATTGCTGCGCGCCGTCGACGACGGCAAGGACCAGAGCTACTTCCTGTTCGCGATGGGCCAGCCCGCGCTCGACGCGACGATGTTCCCGCTCGGCACGTGGACGAAGGACGCCGTGCGTGCGCGCGCTCGGGCGCTCGGGCTCGGCAACGCGGACGCGCCGGACAGCCAAGAGCTGTGCTTCGTGCCCGATGGTGATCACGCCCGTGTGGTCGCCGAGCGCCTCGGCGATCGCGGTGCACCGATCGACGCGCTCGCGCCGGGTCCGGTGGTCGATGCGACGGGGCGGCAGATCGGCACGCACGAGGGCATCCATCACGTGACGGTCGGTCAGCGTCGTGGGCTGCGGATCCCCGGCACCGATCGGCGCTACGTGCTGCGCGTCGTCGCGTCGACGCGCACGGTCGTGGTCGGCGATGCGGACGAGGCGGTCGCGACCGAGCTCGTCGTGGACGAGCTGCAGCGCCTCGGTCTCGAGGACGGCACGCATCGACTCGCCGTGCAGGTGCGGCATCGCGGTCGTGCAGCGCCCGCGAGCGTGACCGTCGCGGGCACGCGCGCCGAGGTCGTATTCGATGCACCGATGCGCGGCTGCGCGCCCGGTCAGGCCGCGGTGTTCTTCGCCGACGCGCACGTGCTCGGCGGCGGCTGGATCGCCTAGAAGGAGCGAATTGCCGATGGAAAGGGGGAGTCTCCGTGACGGCTTTGCCGGCATGGAGGGGGAAGCGGGCCGCTTCCCTGAGGGATTAACTCAGGAGGCCGCCGAGTTCGTCGTCCTCGAGGACCTCGATGGTGAGGTCCTTGATGTCGTCGTCCGACATCCCGAGGCCCGCGGCGACCTTGCGCAGGTACGCGTCCTCGGCCATGTCGATCTCGTCGTCCGACTCGCTGATCGACGCGATGAGCTCGAGCACCTTGCGTTTTTTCTCCGCCGACTCGAAGCGCAGCCGTCCCGCGGCGGCTTTCACGTCGAACTTCGCCGGATTGAAGCCCTGGATCCGCTCGCTCTGCGCCGCCGGCAGGACCTCGGTACCGAGCAGCTTGCACAGCATCGCCGTGATCGACTTCAGCTCGCCGCCTTCGAGGCGCTTGTCGGCGTAGGCGGCTCCGAGCAAAAGGTCGGTGATCGTGTCGACGTGCGCTTTCATGGGTTTCTCCGGGCCACCAGCGGCAGGCTGCGATGGTATGGCAGCGGCGGGTTACGCGACAAGGCCCGCGGGCGATTCGAATCGTCGCGCAGGCGATGCGGCCGTGCGGTTAGGATGCGGCGGTGGTCGGCGTGCCCGAAGTGTTGCGCGCGTTGCCACCGGCGGACGACGACGCCGCGCCGAGCGGCATTGCGGCCGAGCCGCGTCCACGGCTCGCCGAGCTCGAGTCGCGCCTCGGCTACGTGTTCGCGCGGCCGAGCCTGTTGCGCGCCGCGCTGACGCTCGGCTCGTGGGCGAACGAGCACCCCGACTCGGGCTGGCCGAGCAACGCGTGCCTCGAGTTCTTCGGCGATGCGGTGCTCGATCTGCTGGCGGCCGATGCGATCTGGCAGCGGCATCCACTGCTCGACGAGGGCGAGCTGACGCGATTGCGGGCGATCATCGTCGCGGAGCCGGCGCTCGCCGACGTCGCGACCGCACTCGATCTCGGTGCGTTCTTGTGGCTCGGTCGCGGCGACGACAGGCTCGGTGGACGGCGCCACCGCGCGACGCTCGCGGACGCGACCGAGGCGGTGCTCGGCGCAGTGTTCCTCGACGCCCGCCAGCGCGGCGAGGATCCGCTCGGCAGCGCGGCGCAGGTGTTCGCGCGGTTGTTCGACACCGTGCTCGAGGCGGCGCATCCGCAACGTGCGCTCGATCCGAAGACGCGATTGCAGCACTGGGCGCAGGCGCTGCATCGCATCGCGCCGACGTACGTGCGCATCGACGCGCGCGGTGGCGACGGCCCACCGCGCTGGCGCGCGCGCGTCGAGCTGCGGCTCCCGAGCGGGGACGTCCACGTGCTCGGCGAAGGCGAGGGCGAGAGCCTGCGCGAGGCGGAGCGCAGGGCGGCCGCGGCAGCGCTCGAGGTCGTCGAGGTCGAGCCCGACGTCTGACCGTCAGTTCTTGCCTTCGACCGTCATCCACATGCTCACGCTCTGCAGCGTGACGAGGCCGCCGGTCCGCGCCAGATCGGGCACGTCGCCGTCGAGCTCGAGCCCGAGGAGCTCGACACGCAGGCGCGCGAGCACGACGTCCGCGAGCGCGTTCGTGTAGCGGCCGAGGCCGAGCGCGTCGCAGCGTGCGGAGAAATCGCGACGCACCGCATCGTCGAGCACACCGCCGCTGAGCAGGTTCGCATGCGCCCACGAGAGATCCGCGGGGGTGAGCGGAGCGAACGTCGAGCGCGAGCCGGGCAGGCGCGAGTGCACGATCGCCGAACGCAACAGATCGCCGAGCGTCAGCTTCTCCGGCTCGTCGACGCGATCGATCCACGAGGGATCGACGCCGTAGCCCGCTGGCAAGTACGTGAGTGCCGCGAGCGCGCCGGCTTCCGCGATGCGTTCCGTCGCGCGCGCAACGTCGACCAGCGAACGAATCGGCCGCGTGCTCGAGCCGGTCGACTCGAGGGGCAGCTCCGGATACAGGCGGCACAGGGCCGCGAGCGCCTGACCCCACGGCCGATCGAGCAACGACCCGACGTGCGTGGTCGACACCCTCATCGCGCGATGCAGCGCGATCGCGGCGCGACGCAGCTTGTCGAGCGCGCCGTAGCCGACGCGGAACACGTCGCGCAGACCGATCGCCGTGATGCGCTCGGCGAGGAACACCTCAGGCTCCGGATCGCCGGGTCGCGATTGCAGGAGCAGCTCGAGGCCGAGGCCGAGCGTCGCAGTGGTCTGATCGATCGCGCGTTCACCGACCGCGTCGTCACCCGGCGGCAGGCGCTGCGCAGCGATGACCTCGTTGACGAGCAGCAGGAACTCGCGCGCACGCAGCCCGTGTTCCGCGTCGGGCAGGCGCGCCGTCGCACGGCGCAGCAGCTCGCTGCCGCGGAAGACCGTCATCGCAGCGCCGGCATCGTCACCGCCGAGCCACCGGAAATCGCGCGGAACCGCCGTGGCGGCGACCTTGTGATCGAGCGGGCGCAGCAGCAGCGTCGCGTCCTGCCACTCGACGAAGCCGAGGTCGGCGAGGCGACCCGAGCGGAACCGCAGCAGCGTCTCCTCGATCTCGCTGGGCAGCGCGGCGACGATCGAGAGCACGAGTCGCCGCCCATAGCCGAGGTCGTCATCGTACACGCGGGACAGCACTCGCAGCACAGCGCGACCGGCTTCGTCGTCTGGCGTGCCGACGATGAAGAACCCGTCGGGCGTCTCCCAGGTGCGAAGATGCGCGAGCTGGTCCAACGCCTCGTCGCGCGACGCATCGTCCTCGAGGTCCAGCGTGATGATGTTGGTGTCGGCGAACAGCGCGAGTGTCCACAGCTCGGGATCCATTGCATGGATGAGATCGACGAGCGCACCGCGCGGACGATCCGCGGCGACCGAGCACTCGCCGATCGCGAGCAGCCACTGGCGTGCACGGCCGACGTCGACCCGATCCCCGCGCCACACGTCGAGGTCGAGCAGCGTGACGAGCTGATCGGGGGTCGCGCGGGGGAGCAACAGCTCGAGCCGGCCTTCGTCGCGGAGCTGCCTCGCGACCCGCACGAAGCTCGCGGGCGGGAGGCCGGCGACGAGCGCGTCGGCGTCGTCGCGATGTTCGAGCACGAGCGGATCGTCGAGGACCGCACGGAGGTCGTCGGTCTCGGCTCCAGTGGGCCGGATCGCGGAGTTGCGTCGCTCGGTCGGCAAGGGCCCAGGTACTATCGCAGGCGTGGTCGCAGCGCCACCGCACCACCCGAGCATCGCGCGCGCGCTCGGCCCCGTGGCCGCGACGATGCGCGCTGCCCTCGACGGGCTCGGCGCTGCGCCGCGTCGCGTCGTCGTCGGCGTCTCGGGCGGCGCCGACTCGATGGCGACGCTCGGTCTGCTCGAGCTGTTGCGCCGCCGCCTCACGATCGAGCTCGTCGTCGCCCACGTCGATCACGGGCTGCGTGCGGGCGCACGTGCGGAGTCCGAGCTGGTCCTCGCGACCGCACGTGCGCGCGGCCACGCGACGTGGCACCGCCGGGTGGTGCTCGAGCGCGGCGCCGGGCTGCCGGCCCGAGCGCGGGCGCTGCGTCGCGACGCACTGCTGGACGCGGCGAGTGCCTGCGGCGCGTCGATCGTCGTGCTCGGACATACGATGACAGATCGCGCCGAGACGCTGCTGCTCAACCTCGCCCGGGGCGCGGGGCTCGAAGGGCTCGGTGCGATGCCGGCATCACAGCCGTGGTGGAAACCTGCGAGCGCGCCGTGCCGTTGCAGCATGCAGGGACTGTGGGTGCGACCCATCATGCATATCGAGCGCGCAGGGGCGCGAGAGCTCGTCGAGCGACTCGGGCTCCCATTCGTGGATGATCCGTCCAACGACGACGACACGCATCCTCGCGTGCGGGTGCGTCGACATCTGCTGCCCGAGCTCGTCGCGCTCAATCCCGGCGCGATCGCCCACATCGCCGCCACCGCCGATCTCGCGCAGGAAGCGGCGGCGGCACTGCGTACCGACCCGATCGGGGACACTCACGCATACGATGTCGCGACGCTGCGCGCCCTGCCGATCGCCCGTCGTCGCGCCGCAATTCTCGCGCTGTGTCGCGCCGCAGACGTCCCGCGCGACGCACTGGCCGCGCGCACGCTCGACGGCATCGTCGCCGCGATCGCACACGATCGTCCACATCGTTGGGATCTCCGTGGCGCGGTCCTGCGGCTCGAAGGCGGCCGGCTCTGGATCGACGAGACCGCGCCCACTGCTGCTTCCGATGAAGTCGGAGCAGGTGCTGCGCGGGCCCAACCATTGACCCACCCCACCGGCGCGGCTATCCTGCGCAAACTCGGGCGACACGCGTGAAGCAGCAGACCAAGACGCTCCTTGTGTGGCTCGGACTGATCGTGGCGGTGCTCGCGCTCGCCAACCTGTTCAACACGAGCCAGCAGGTCAAGACGATCAGCTACGCGAAGTTCGTAGAGCAGGTCGACAACGAGTGGAACACCTTCGACAACACCACGTTGTCGGTCGAGGTTCATCCGAGCCACGTCGACATCCGTTACGAGCTCGACGGCCAGAGCATGGAGGTCGTCGGCCCGGCGACCGACGAGCTGTACGGCAAGCTCAACGAGAAACAGATCGACTACAAGGTCGAGCCCGAGGACGACAGCAGCCTGCTGCAGTTCGCGATCATGTGGCTGCCCATGATCCTGATCGTGGTCATCATGATCATGTTCATGCGGCAGATGCAGGCCGGCGGCGGCAAGGCGATGAGCTTCGGCAAGTCGAAGGCCCGCCTGCTCACGGAGCACCAGGGCAAGGTCACGTTCAAGGACGTCGCCGGCATCGACGAGGCCCGCGAAGAGGTCGAGGAGATCATCGACTTCCTGCGAGACACGCGGAAGTACATGCGGGTCGGCGGTCGCATCCCCAAGGGCGTGCTGCTGATGGGCCCCCCCGGCACGGGCAAGACGTTGCTCGCGCGCGCCATCGCCGGCGAGGCGGGTGTGTCGTTCTTCAGCATCTCTGGCTCCGACTTTGTCGAGATGTTCGTCGGCGTCGGTGCGAGCCGCGTGCGGGACCTGTTCGAGCAGGGCAAGAAGAACGCGCCGTGCATCATTTTCATCGATGAGATCGACGCGGTCGGTCGCCATCGCGGCGCCGGTCTCGGCGGCGGTCACGACGAGCGTGAGCAGACGCTGAACCAGCTCCTCGTAGAGATGGACGGGTTCGAGAGCAACGACGGCGTCATCCTCGTCGCGGCGACCAACCGCCCCGACGTGCTCGACCCGGCGCTGCTGCGACCTGGTCGCTTCGATCGCCGCATCGTCGTCGGGCTCCCCGACGTGCGCGGCCGAGAGATGATCTTGAACGTCCACACCCGCAAGGTGCCGATGGAAGAGCGCGTCGACCTGATGGTCGTCGCCCGGGGCACGCCCGGCTTCTCCGGCGCGGATCTCGAGAACCTCGTCAACGAGTCGGCGCTGGCGGCGGCTCGCGACAACCGCGACCGCGTCGGGCCGCGGGACTTCGAGCGCGCGAAGGACAAGGTCCTGATGGGGGCAGAGCGCAAGAGCGTGCTCATCTCCGAGGACGAGAAGCGCACGACCGCGTGGCACGAGGCCGGCCACACGCTCGTTGCGATGCTGCTGCCGCGCGACCAGGTCGATCCGATCCACAAGGTCACGATCATTCCGCGCGGGCAGGCGCTCGGCGTCACGCAGCAGTTGCCGGTCGAGGACCGCCACAACATCGAGCGCCGCTACGCCGAGGCTCGCATCGCGATCCTCATGGCCGGCCGCATCGCGGAAGAGATCGCGCTCGGTGGGCAGCAGACGACGGGTGCGGGCAACGACATCGAGGTCGCCACCAGTCTCGCGCGACGCATGGTCTGCGAGTGGGGCATGAGCGACAGGCTCGGCCCGGTCGCCTACGGCAAGAACGAGAGCGAGCCGTTCCTCGGGCGCGACATCCAGCGGCCGCAGAGCTACTCGGAGGCGACCGCCCAGGCGATCGACCACGAGGTCCGCACGATGATCATGACGCAGTACGAGCGGGCCAAGACGCTGCTCGTGTCGCATCGCGACGCGCTCGAGCGTATCGCGCTGGCGCTCATCGAGCGCGAGGCGCTGGGCCTCGAAGAGGTCGAGGCCGCCGTCGAAGGTCGACCGCTGCCGGCCGTCGAAGAGCCCGCGCGTGCGCGTCCGGCTGCGGCAGCGCGGCCGACCGAAGACAAGCCGGTGCGTGGGCTCGACCTCGCGCCCGGACAGCCCGCGTAGGGTCAGGGCGCTGCGCCGCCGAGCGCGGCCTCGAGGTGCGCCGTGAAGTCGGCGTCGCTCGGGCGAATGATCCCGTCGCGGCGCCAGCGGATGACGCCTTCGCGGTCGACGAGGAACGACGTCGGATAGCCGCGGATCTCCCACGCGCCGATCGACTCGCTCTCGGGATCGAAGACGACCGGATAGGCGAGCGAGAAGTCGGCGACCATCTGCTTGACGGCGCGCAGGGCATTGCGGCGATCAACGCTCACGCCGACGACCGCGAATCCACGGTCGGCGTGGGTCTCGGCGAGCCGCCGCAGCTCGGGGAACTCCTCGCGACAGGGGGCGCACCACGTCGCCCACACGTTCACGAGCACGACCCGACCGCGCATCGTCTCGAGGTCGAACGCCTCGCCGTCGACGGTCTTGCCGGTGAGCGCCGGAGCCGGTGAGCCTGCGGCCTGTGCCGAGGTCCCGGCGGTCGCGAGCCCACCGGCCTTGCCCTCGCAACCCGCGAGCACACCGGCCAACAGGACGGTCATCGAGATCGAGCGCACGTGCGTGGCGCACGATGTCGCGAGACCAGGGCGCAGGTCAACACCCACGAGCGATGCTCAGGCCGCTGCGAAGGCCGCATCGGCGCCGTAGCCGTACGCGCGCGCGTAGCCACCGAGCAACTCGCGGAGGATCCGTCGCGCGCGATGCAGGCGACTCATCACCGTGCCGAGCGGTACGTCGAGCGCAGTCGCGGCGTCGCGGTAGGGTAGGCCACCGACGTCGACGAGCTCGACGACGCGGCGGTAGTGATCGGGCAGACCCGCGAGCGCTGCGAGACACTCGTCGGACAAGCCTGCCGAGGGCAGACCCGCGGGCGACTCGGCGTCCGCCATGCGCTCGGCGGAGAAGAGATGCGACGCGAGATCCGCACGCGAGAGCACCGTGTGCACCACTCGCATGTGGCGATGGCGGCTGATGAACGCGTTCATCAGGATCCGCGAGAGGTACGCGCCGACGTTGCCGTCCTTGTCGAAGCGATCCCAGCTCGCCCACGCCTTGCACATCGCCTCCTGCACGAGGTCCGCGGCGTCGCTCGGCTCGCGGGTGAGTCGCAGGCCGAGGCGGAAGAGACGAGTCGTGTGCGGAGCGGTGGCGGTCGCGAACTCGGCAGCGGAGGCGTGCATGCCGGGGGTGAAGAGCAAGAGCCCCGCCCGCCACCGTTTCGTAGGGGTTCCAGGCAGTTGCCTATGCGGAGCCCCAATCGCGATCGCAGAAGTCTTCCGATCTACTGCGCATTGCAACGAATTGTCGCAAACGACGGCTGGATACAACGAGATCGCGCTCGATTGCGTCAGTCCTCGGGATCCGCCACGGCATCCGACAGTCCCGGCGCCCACGCGAACGGCACCCCCCCGATGCGGATCGCCGGCAGCCACAGGCGCTCGTCGTCGACCCGGACGCGCATCCATCGTCCCGCCGGATCGAGCGCACCGCTGTGGATCCACGCCGGCCCTGGCGTCTTGTTGGTGCGCTCGCGCTGGGCCCACCGCGCGGCGACGCGAACGAACGCGTTGTCGTCCGTGACCTCGAGCAACGCGATGCGACCGCGCTCGCTGCGACTCGGCCCGCGCCGCGCTGCCGCGAAGATCGCGATCGCGCGGACGCGTGGATCGGTGTCGAGCAGCGCCCGATCGTCGGGCCGCGCTTCGAGAGCGTGCCAGCCGACGACTGCACACGCGCGCACGCGCGGATCGGCATCCGCAAGCAGCTGCTCCGCACCGTCGCGCGCGTGCCTTGCTCCGCGGGCGTTCGGGTCGACGCTACCGAGCGCCAGCGCAGCGAGGCATCGATCGCTGGCCGTGCTCGTGTCGCTGTGCGCCCATCCGACCAAGGTCGCGATAGTGCGGCGATTCCACCGGCCGAGCTTCGCCCGACCACCCAGGGCGATCGCGAGCGCGAGGTCGACACGGTGATCTGTGATGACACCGGCGTCTTGCAGCGTCGCGTCCAGGTACGGCCCCCAGTCGCGCGTGCGAGCGAGCGTGTCGATTCCCGCGATCGCCTCGGCCGGCGGCACACCGCGGCGACGCTCGAGGCTGTCGGCACGCGAGCGCGGTGCGGGCACGACCTCGAGCGGACGCGGACGTGCAGCGCGCGTCGGCACGGCCTGCCCGTCGAGCACGCGACCGATCTCGAGCGCGAGCTCCGGGCTCGCGCCGCGATCGAGCTCGGCGCGCAGGACTTCCGCGCCGCCGGGGCCGAGCGCCGCGAGTGTCCGCAGGGCGACGCGCGCGGACGTCGGATCGCGGAGCCGCTGTGCGAGGCCCTCGGTCACGATCTTCTCGGGATTCGGGCGCAGACCGAGCAGGTCCGCGACCTCGACCGCCGAGAGTCCGGTAGGTGGTTCGTCGAACGCCGCGAGCAGCACGCCAGCCGCGACATCACCGGGGAGGATTGCGAGCGCCGCGACGATCGCCCGCACGACCGCGGGCTCGTTCGCGCCTTCGAGCGCGCGCGTCAGCGCTGCAACGCCGCGTGGATCGCCGATCTGGCCGAGCGCGCGAGCGGCCGAGAGCCGCACCATCGGCTCGGTGTCCTCGAGCAGTCGCGCGACCGCGAGCGTGGCGTCGGCGCTGCCGATCGTGCCGAGGCTCTCGACCGCGGTCTGGCGCACGCCCGAGGACAGATCGCCGAGCTTCGCGAGCAACGCCGCCGCAGCGCGGCCTCGCGCGGCACCGTGCAGCGCGGCGGATCCGAGCACGGTCGCTGCCTGTGCGCGCATCGTGTCGCTGTCGTCCCGCAGCGCGCCGAGCAGCGCATCGAGCCCGGCACCGGCAGGATCGAGGCCGACGACGCGCAGCGCGGCGACGCGCAGCATCGGCTCGGTCACCGACGACCAGATCGCGAGCGCCGACGGCACGCACGCGACGCGCCCGCGCTCGAAGCACATGCGCAGCGCCTCGCGCTTCACCGATGTCGAGGGATCGCCGAGCGCATGCAGCAGCCACGGCTCGATCAGTTCGTCGGCGTAGACGTCGAGCGCGAGCAGGGCCTCGACGCGGTCGTGATCGCGATCCGACGCCGCTTCGTCGCGCAGCGGTGCGAGCGCCTGCTCGAGCTCCGTGGGCCATCGCGGCCAGCGATGTCGCTCGCCGCGCGCGGTCGCGTCGGTGGATACCGACACCCCGGCGAGGGCGAGAGCGAGGCCGAGCAGCGGGAACGAGCGACGCACGCGATTGCACGCGAGGCTAGCAGGAATGCAGCCCGGATCATCGCCGTGCGGCGTGCGCCGCGTGCCATCCTCGCCCGATGTCGAGCATCGTCGTCCTGTTCGATGTCATCTCGCCCTATGCGTACCTCGGTTGGCACAAGATCCACGAGGTCGCGTCGCGTCACGCTCGCGCAGACACCGGAGGTCAAGCAGAGCCTTCGCGCGGCGACCGACGCAGCGATCGCTCGCGGCGCGTTCGGAGTGCCGATGTTCGAGGTCGACGGCGAGATGTTCTGGGGCCAGGACTCCGTCGCGCACGTCGACGCATGGCTGTGCGGCGAGGATCCGGTGCGCGCCGTCGCCGAGCAGTGGTCGCAGATCTCATCGACCGCGAAACGACCGCGAAGCTGAGCTACATCGTCTGCGCGAGCTTGTGCAGCCCATCGTCCGCCGCGAAACGCCGCAGCGCCTTGCGGAGCTGCGTGCGGGCCTCGTCGTTGCTCCCCATCGCGCGTAGCACGACGACGAGCGTGTAGTGCACGTCGGCCCGGCCGTCGCCCTCGGCTTGCACGGCAGCACGCGCATGCACGAGCGCCGACGCGAGCTCGCCGCGCTCGTGGTCGATCAACGCGATCGCGAGGTGCACGAGCCCAGGACGCTCGTGGCGCGGCAACATCTCGACATACGTCTGGCGGGCACCCACGAGGTCGCCGCGCGCGAGCATCAACGCCGCATGGGTCTGGGCGAGCTCGACGTGGCGAGGGTGGCGGGTTCGACCCTCGCGCAGCGCGATGCTGGCGACCTCGAAGCGACGCAGCTCGACGGCGATCACCGCGAGGTTCGCGTACGCATCGGCCGCGCCGCCGCTGCGTTCCACGGCCCCGCGAGCGGCGTCGAGGGCATGCTCGGCGTCGCCGAGCCGTACGAACACGATCGCCAGTCGCTCGAGATCACCGGCGTCCTTCAGCCGACCGAGCAACCATCGGGCGTCGCTCGCCGCACCTTCGCGATCCTCGCGCGCGATGCGGAGCTGGGCGCGCACGAGCACGATGCTCGGATCCTTCGGCTCGAGCTCGGCCGCGCGCGTGATCGCCGAGTACCCCGGCTCGATCTGACCGCCACGTTGATGCGCGCGCGCGAGGTCTCGCCACACGGTCGCATCGCGATCGTCGCGACGCAGCGCGGCCTGGAGGTGGCGCACGGCACCGCGGTCGTCGCCGCGCGCGAGCGCGTCACGCCCGAGAACGACCGGATCGTGCGCACACCCGCCGCACGCGGCCGCGAGCACCAGCGCGATCAGCCGCCGTTTTGTCGCCACCACAGCCACACCCCCGCCGCGGCGAAGACCGCGATCGCGGCGAAAACCCACAGCATCGTGCTGTTCGCGGAGCTCCGCGGCTGCATCATCATCGGCCGCTGCATGACCGGTTGCGCCGTGGGGATCGGTCGAGCGGGCGGCACGATCGCCGCCGCCGCGAGCTCGGCCCGCAGCTCGGGCACATCGATCACCGCGATCCTGCGCTGGGTGAGGGGATGGACGAGCCCGTCGGTCGCCCGCAACGCCCCGCGTCGCACCATCGAGACGAGTGCCTGCAGTGAAAGCTCGTCATTGGTGCCGGCGATGATGTAGCCGCGCGGTGCCGATTCCATGTCGTCGGCGTCGAGGGCGATCGCACCGCGACGCACGCGTGCGGGGCCGGCCTCGCTCGCGCCGTCGGGCGTCGCGAACGACGGGAAGAACGCATCGTCACCGGTCGGCACCGGCGTCGGATCGTGGCGCTGTGCCTCGGGGATCCCGGCATCGAGCATCTCGAGCCGATCGGCGGCCTCCTCCATCGTGCGCACGTCGAGTCGCAGCGACGACGCGCTCGCCGTCGCCATCGTCGTCAGCTCGGGCGGCTCCGCAGCGAGTCGCGTCGAGCTCGACGACACATCCTCGGTGAGCTCGAGCACCGCATCGGTCGGCGCCGACGCAGCGATGCGTCGCGTCGCACGATCGAGCTCGCGCATCGCCTCGCTGCCCTGGGCTTCGACCGCGCGCGCGCGCGCGGTCGAGCTCACGGTCGCGGGGGGCGCGGGCGCGACTGCCATTTGCGGTATGCTGACGAGCATCGGCACCATCGTCGGTACGCCACCGGGCCCGGCCATCGGCACGCCGACGACGCTGAACCCTGCGGGCACGGCACCGGCGGGCATCATCGGCATCATCGGCATGG
>Ga0163144_10004574_pt1 | contig 31093 bp, 30 predicted proteins | sample OliLak19BULKMAT1_FD_123175 | JGI IMG/M metagenome (GOLD analysis project Ga0163144, IMG submission 123175) | Freshwater microbial mat bacterial communities from Lake Vanda, McMurdo Dry Valleys, Antarctica - Oligotrophic Lake LV.19.BULKMAT1 | ecosystem: Environmental > Aquatic > Freshwater >... | reverse complement strand
GTCAAAGGCGATACTCGTCAAAGGCGATACTGGTTGCCGCCACCGGCTGTTACGCCTGAACCCGGCTGGACACCCGTCCAGCCGTTTCCATCTCTCGACAACTCATCGTTCCTCGTCGCCAATCCATCCGGCGAGCGCGTGCGCATGGCGTACTTTCGCGGCCCCGAGGCGGGCTGGTTGTATGCGAAAGCGTGGTTTGGTGGCGAGACGCAGGGGCCACCCGGTCATGTTCACGGCGGCGCCATGGCCGCGGTGCTGGACGAGGCGATGGGCGGGGCATGCTGGATGAATGGTCACCGCACGGTGGCCGCGAAGATCTCGGTGTCGTTCATCGCGATGCTGAAGCTCGAGTCAGAGACGACCGTCGAGTCGCGCGTCGATCGGGTGGACGGCCGCAAGATCTACGTGCGCGCGACGCTGTCGGACGCGAGCGGTGCCGTCATCGCCGAGTCCGACGGTCTGTTCATCGTGCTGCGCGAGGAAACCCTCAGGACATAACAAGAGGTAAGGAGTTACGGATGGTTGTTCCTGATCTCCTGATCTCCTGTGAGTGCCAGTATCTGCAGCGCCGCGACCTCGGCGCCGTTGGTGGCCGGTTGCTCTGGCGGAGCCGGCTGCGCGAGCAGCGCATCCAGGTGCGGACGCCAGTCACCCGAAAACAGATCGGCCTGGTTGATGAACTTGGCTCGCAAGAACCGCGGCATGGCGCCGACCAGCACATCGTACTCCACGAAGTGTCCGCGCGACGTGTAGAGCAGGGCCGTGTCGTTGGCCAGGCATTCGGACACGATGCCGTAGCCGGGCTTGCTGACCACGACATCAACCGCGCGCACGAGGTCTTCGTAGCGCAGGCCCAGGTCATACATCGCCGGCTCGTTGACGTCTCCTGGCAGTACGGCGCGATAGCCCGCCAGCCGCCGCAGCGCCTCGACGTTCAGTCCATCCACGCCGTAACCGCCAAACGACACGAGCGCCAGAGGTTCACCGGCGGGCAGGCCCAGCAGCCGGCGGACGGCGGCCGGTTCGCGCGAGGAGCGTCGCGCCACAAACGGCACGTCCACCACGGTTGGCATCGTTTCGAATCCACCCCACATGGGCAGCCGTAGCGCCAGCGTGGTGTCCCGGTAGTCGCGGCCGATCATCTCGACCAGGTCGTGGCCGCCGTCGTAGCCGGAATAGATCCAGTCCCACGTGAAGTTGCCGAGGGCAATGCCCGGGATGCCCGCCGCGTGAGCGGCGGCGATGCCGAGCGGGGGAATGTCAGCGACCACCGCTGACGCCCCGGCCTGCCGGAGCCACGCGGCCTCGGTCGCCACGCGCTCGGGAAACGTGGCCATGAATGCCCGCGCCCGTTCGAGCGTGGCGGCTTCATCGAGGGTCAGGCTGTCGAGCTGCACTACGCCGGTGTCGCAGGCCACCGGATCGAGTGTGACGCCAGCACGGACGGTGCGGGTCACCAACCACGGCGCCACCTCGGAGCGGATGATGACGCGGGCGCCCGGCTGTCGATCCACCAACGCGTTGATGACTTCAATCGACCTCGACGCATGGCCAAAACCGTGGCCGGAGATATAGAAGGCGATGATCACCGTCGTGATTATGACCCGGGCGTCACGCTACAATGAGCGGGTGAGCTTTGACGAACGCGCCTTCTTCTCCGAGAAGCCGGAATCCCGCCCGGCCAAGTACCCGTGCCCCCGCTGCAAGCGGATCAACGAGTACACCATCCGGTGGATGCGCCGCACCAAGAAGGGCGCGCCGCAGAACGCCGACGACCGCAAGAAGTTCGACAAGCTGCGCGATCACCTGCTGCGCCTGGACGATGAGGTGACGTGCAAGACGTGCGGGAAGAAGTTCGAGATTCCGTCGCTGAACTCGATGATGTTCCTCGATCAGCTTGACGGCCTGCCGAAGGACGTCGAGGCGGACGAGAGCGACGCTGCCCAAGCGCCGGGCCAGCCCATGGATGCGACCACGCGCGCGGCCCTGCCGGCACGCTTCACGCGTCCCACGAAAGGGTGGCGCGGGTAGGCCACCGATAGGCCAGCCACCGATGAGGCACCGACAGGTCAGGCAGGCTGTCGTCTACCAGATGCCCGGCAGCAGGCGCGAGCGCACCTGCCGCTGGTAGGTGCGATACTTGTCGCCGAACGCCTCGACCAGCGACGCTTCTTCCCACGGAATCGCCACGACCAGGTAGGCGCTGCTGATCACCGCGAACAGCAGCCGGCTGTAGGTCATCTCCGGCGCGGCGAACACCACCAGGAGCCAGCCCAGGTAGATGGGGTGGCGGACGATCCCGAACGGGCCGGTGGCCTTGAACTCGACTGGCTGGTCGCGCCGGGCCTGGCGAACACCGGCCAGCTCCCACACGCCAATGAAGCGCGCGGCGCGCTCGGTCAGGATGATGCCGGCAAATTGCAGGGCGAACATCACCCGGCTGATCGGTTCGCCGATGGTCCATGCCATGCCTGGGAGTGGTTGCCAGAACCAGCACACCGCCAGGAACATCAGGCTGGCGATCCACACGTAGACGCTGCGCTCGAGGTCGGCCGGCACGGTGCGGGTCAGCCAGGCCTTGGCACCGGTGCGCGCCATCAGGCTGTGATGGAGGGCGAAGATGGTGAACAGCGCGAGGTCGATCAGCACCGCCGGCCACACGGGCTCAGCCGTGTCGGGCGCGGGGAGGCGGAGTTCGAGGCCGTAGACGACCGCGAATGAGGCCAGCGAGACCGCGAAGAGGAGCGCGCCGATCCACACGAATGCCGTTCGCACGAAGGGTATTATAGGGGCCAGTTGAGTTCCCCACGAGTCGCCATCACCGGCATCGGAGCCGTCTCTGCGTTTGGCGTCGGACGCGAGGTTTATTGGGACGCCATCCGCAGCGGACAAAGCGGCACGCGGGCCATCACTGAATTCGACGTCTCGACCTACCCCTGCAAGGTCGCTGCGCCGGTGCCGCCAGTCGACATGACTGCGGCCATGCCGTTGACCGGCGAGTCCAGTGCGCGCGACTCGCACGCCGATCCCAAGCGATACTCCCGCGCCGCGTTGTTCGGCGTGATTGCCGCGCGTGAAGCCTGGAACGACGCCGGCCTGGTCTTCGGCCAGGCGAATGCCGGCGTGATCATCGGCAGTGGCGGCGGCGGCATCGACGTCGGCGAGCGGCAATACCAGGACTTCTTCACGACTGGCGGCAAGAACGTGACGCCGTATGCCATCGCCCTCGGGATCTGCGGCATGGTCTCGAGTGAGATCTCCATTGCGCTCGGGGTGCGCGGCGTCAGCCATGTGATGTCGACCGGTTGCACCAGTTCCACCGACGCGCTCGGCTACGCGTGCATGCTGCTGCGCGAAGGCGAGTGCGACGTGCTGCTGTCGGGCGGCGCCGATGGCTGCGTGTTGCCCGGCATGATCTTCGGCTTCTCGCGCATGCGCGCGGTCTCGACCCACTACAACGATCGCGGCGCCGAGGCGTCACGCCCGTTCGATCGCGGCCGCGATGGCTTCGTGCTGGGTGAGGGCGCGTGGATGCTGACGCTGGAGTTGGAGAGCCGCGCCCGGGCGCGCGGCGCCGCCATCTACGCCACCATCGACGGCTATGCCTCGACCTGTGATGCCTATCACCGCGTGCAAATGGATCCTGACGGCGAGCAGATCGTGCGCTGTATGCACACGGCCATGTCCCGGGCCGGACGCCCGCCCGAGGAGATTGGCTACATCAACTACCACGGCACCTCGACGCAGTTGAACGACGCCATCGAGGCGCGGTGCACGCGCCTGGCCTTCGGCGCCCTGGCCGACGGCATTCCCGGTTCGTCCACCAAGTCGATGATCGGCCATCCGCAGGGTGCCAGCGGAGCGGCCGGTGTCGTCGCCACCGCGCTCGGCTTGTCCCGTGGCTTCCTGCCGCCGACCATCAACCTGACGGATCCGGATCCCAACTGCGACCTCGACTTCATTCCCAACCAGGGCCGGGCCGCGCAGCCGGAGGCGGCGCTCTGTAATTGCCTCGGCTTTGGCTCCAAGAACAGCGCGCTGGTCCTTGGTCGCTGTCATGGATGACCTTCAGTGGATGACGTAGTCATTGCCGGCGGTGGTCCGGCGGGCGCGCTGGCGGCCATCATCCTGGCGCGAGCCGGGGCGAAGGTGCGCGTGTTCGAGCGCTCGCGATTTCCGCGCCACAAGCTGTGCGGCGACACACTGAATCCCGGGGCGTTGGCGGTACTCGCGCGCCACGTCGACAGCTCTGAATTGCTGGCCAACAGCGACGACATTCACGGCATGCTGATCACCGGTCCCGGCGGCGTGGCGGTTCGCGCCACCTACGGCCCTGGCCTCACCGGCCGCGCCGTCACGCGACGCGTACTGGATGCGTGGCTGCTGCGGCACGCCGGCGACGCGGGTGCGCAGGTGGAGGAGGGCGTGGCAGTGAAGAGCGCGCCAGTGGCATCAGGTCGCGTGCGCGGCATCACGGTGGCACGGCGTAATGGTGGGGACGTGACGCATGACAGCCGCCTGGTCATTGCGGCCGATGGCCGGCGGTCAACGCTGGCCTTCGCGCGCCGCCTGGCGCACCAGCCGGCGCGGCCACGGCGCTGGGCGATCGGCGGATACTTCACCGGCGTCCCGGGATGCGGAACGGTGGGCGAGATGCACGTGCGCAAGGGCCACTACATTGGCATCGCACCCGTGCCTGGCGGCCTGACGAATGTCTGCGTGGTCATGCCGCATGCCTCCGGCGATCAACCGTTTGGCGCACCGAGTGAACTGATTCGATCGCGGCTGGAGGCCGATCCGGAGCTGCGCGATCGCTTTGCCAGCGCTCGCGCCGAAGGCGAGCCCGTCATGCTGGGGCCGATGGCCGTTGACAGCACCGCTGCCGGTGAACCCGGCCTGTTACTGGCGGGCGACGCCGCGGGCTTCATTGATCCGATGACCGGTGATGGTTTGCGCCTGGCCCTGGCCGGCGCGGAACTGGCCGCGGCCGTCGCTCTGGATGTTCTCGCGGGTCGCCTGTCGCCCGAGATCGCTCACCTCGAACTCGCGCGGCGCCGCCATGACGCGTTCGCCGCCAAGTGGCGCTTTAATCGCACCCTGCGATCACTGGTGACTTATCCGCAAGGAGTCGCGACCGCCGCGGTCGCGGCCCGCGTGATGCCGTCGATGTTCGAGGCGGTCATCCGCTACGCTGGAGACTGCTCCGCATCATGAACCAGGCCCTGGCCATTGCCGTGCTCACCGTGGTGGCGGCTCTGCTCATGATGGGTGGTGAACTGGTGCTGTCCCAGTTCAACGAGCGGCAACTGCGCGCCAGGGGTGCGATTGAGCCACCGGGGGATGTCATTGGCATCATGCGATGGACCTATCCCGTGTCGTTCGTCGCCATGGCCGTCGAGGGGGCGCTATCGGGACCATCGCCGCAAGCCATCCTGGCGGGCGGGTTGGTCCTGTTTGGCCTGGCGAAAACGCTGAAGGTGTGGGCGATCGGCTCGCTCGGTTCGCGCTGGAGCTACCGCGTGCTGATTCTGCCAGGTGTGCCGTTGGTGACCGCAGGCCCGTACCGCTTCATCTCGCATCCCAACTACCTTTCGGTCGTCGGCGAGTTGGTCAGCGTCGCCATGATCGTGGCGGCGCCCATCACCGGAGTGTTGGCGGTGTTTGGCTTCGGCCTGCTGATGCGCGCACGCATCCGCGTCGAAGACCGTGCGCTGGGCCGCCTTCGCTAAAGCGACGGCGCCCAAGGCCGACTACAATGACTTTCGTGAAACTGCCCAAGTGGGCGACGGCGCTCGACCTCGTGGCCGTCGCGATGGCTATCGTCGCGCTGTCGGTCTTGATCGCGGGCGGTTTCCGGCTGACGATTTTCGGGAGCCGCCTGTCGGTCACTGACTGGTGGCGGCCCGCCCTGTGGAGCATGGCGGCGATGGTCGTGCGCCATGCCCTCCTGCGACAGCATCCGCTGCCGCAGCGCGTGGTGCAGTCGGTGATTCGGTGGTGGCGCGACCCGGTCACCAAGACGGTGTTGCCGATTCATCTCGCGACCCGCGGTGGTGTGCTCGCGGTCGGCTTTCTCGCCGTGATTCTGATCGGCTTTCCCCCAGAGGCAACGTCGCGCTGGCGGATTTACTCCAATGACTTTCTCGACCTGCCGGCGCGCTGGGATACCGGCTGGTATCTCGGCATCGCGATGGAGGGGTACACGTTCAATCCCGCCGCGCCCCCGGATGCCCAGCAGAACATCGCGTTCTTCCCGGCCTTCCCGATGACGGTCCGCTACCTCTCGGCCGTCCTCGGCCGTCAGCCGTTGTGGACCGGCGTCTTCGTGTCGCTGGTCGCGTTCTTCCTTGCGCTCGGCTACTTCCTGCGGCTGGCCCGCGACGAACTGCAAGACGAGGAGCAGGCGGTGGCGGCGGTGATGCTGCTCGCCGCGTATCCGTTTGCCGTGTTCTTCAGCGCCGCCTACACCGAGGGCCTGTTCCTGCTGACGATGGTCGGCGCGGTCTATCACTTCCGGCACGGCCAGTTGTGGCGCGCTGCGGCATGGGGTTTTGTCTGCGGGCTGACGCGGCCCAACGGCAGCTTCCTGTCGATCGCGCTCGGGTTGATGGCGGTGGCGCCGATGTGGGATGCGGTCCGGTGGCGCCCCATTCTGCCGCCGCCGACCGGCTGGCTCAATATCCTGACGCGAGGGTTGACCGCCTCGGCGCCGGGCTTCGGCATGCTGACATTCTCTGCCTTCATCTACGGGCTCACCGGCCACCCGTTCAAATGGACGGAGCAGAACGTGGCCTGGGGCAGGGTCTATCGCAGCCTCGACTCGCTCGTGGCGGATCGCGTCGACTTCATCGCCACCAATGGCGTCTACAACTACGCCTCGACGCAAACGATCGACTTTTTCTACCTGGTCGCGGTCCTGTTCATGCTGGCGGCCGTCTGGCCGGTGTATCGCCGGTTCGGCTTGCCGTACGCCGTGCTGTTGCTGGTCAACCTGTTACCACCCATGGCAGCGGGCGGCATGCTCTCGATGGGACGCGTGACGTCGGTGCTGTTCCCGGCGTTCTTGTGGATGGGCGGCGCCATTCCGGCGCGCCATCGCACGGCGTGGATCGCGTGCTTCGCCTGCCTGCAGGGCTTCGTCGCGGTGATGTTCTTTACCTGGCGCCCGTTGTTTTAGCCGGCGTGGCGTCGTCAGTCAACGTTGCGATCAGCTCGGCTTGCCGCGGCCTCTGAACTGTTTCAGCTTCGTCGTCGCGACGTCCCGGACGATCCGGTCGAGCGCCGCGTCAGCGCATCCACACAGAATACGCGCGCGCCTGGACCGCTCGTAGTCCCACCGGGCAGGTTGGCTCCCTTCCTTCAGTCCCGGGTGTAGAATCGCGTCATGGGTTGGGAAGAGCGAATCACCGTGAATCCGGCCGTCCGAAGCGGAAAGCCTTGCATCAAGGGCACGCGCATCGCCGTGTACGACGTGCTCGAGTATCTCGCCGGAGGCATGACCGAGGAACAGATCCTTGGCGACTTCCCGGACCTCACGCGCGACGACATCCGCGCCTCCTTGGCCTTCGCCGCGGCTCGTGAACGGCGCCTGTCGAACTCCGTGGCGTGAAGATTCTCTTCGACGCGAATCTGAGTCCGGCGCTGGTTGCCAGGCTGGCTGCTGGGTATCCAGGCAGCGCGCATGTTCGCGATGTCAGCCTTCGCTCGGCGACCGATGCCCAGATTTGGGATTACGCGAAGACTCACGGTTTCGTGATTGCTTCCAAGGACACGGACTTTCGAGAGCGTAGCTTCGTCGAGGGCTTTCCTCCGAAGGTTATCTGGCTCGATGTAGAGTCCTGAGGACCTGATCCCATGCCTGAACTCGCGCGCTTCCTCGGGATCGTGATCGGTATGTTCTATCGCGAGCACGGAGTGCCGCACATCCACGCGGTGTACGGGGAATACGAAATCTCGGTTGAAGTTGAAACCGGACGGATTCACGGGCAATTCCCGCCTCGAGCGCTGAAGCTCGTGCTTGAATGGATTGGGCTACACACGCCAGAATTGCTGGACAATTGGCAACTTGCCAAACAGGGCCAGCCGCTGAAGCGAATTGCACCCTTGGAGTGAACGATATGGACTATCACATCGTTGAGGCACGCTACGTCGCCGACCATGTTGTCTGGCTTCGCTTTCGAGACGGCACCAGTGGGGAGATTGATTTGGCGCCTGTGCTTGAGGGCCCTGTGTTCGAGCCCCTGCGAGACACGACGGTGTTCCGTCAATTCCAGATTCATCCAGAGTTCCACACCCTGGTTTGGGCGAACGGTGCAGACCTCGCCCCAGAGTTCTTGCACGACAACGTTCGAGTCACCGCCTAACACCCATCAGCGGCTTGCAGCCGACGGGGGCATGACGAGGCACAAACACACGCTGGAAATCGCCTTTCTCTTGATGGTGATCGCCCTCAGCCTGGTGGCCAACCTGGCGCTGCTGTCTGTGCATTCGGCGGCCAAGGATGCCGTGGCAGGCCGCGCCGATGTCCTGGTGGTCCAGAACGTCATGGCCACCCTGGAAGTGGCCTCGTCAGTCGCACCAGCCAAGCGGATGAAGCAAGGGCTGGCCGCCTCCGAGGGGCGCTCCTCCTAGACCGACCTGATCCACTCGCGAACGATCGCCTGGATCGCGGCCTCGTGCGCCTTCACATCCTGAATGCCGGCGAAGTTCATCAGCGCCCGGTCCTTGGCCAGCCACTTGAGCAATCCCTGCGGATCTTCCAGTTGGAATGCCGGTGTGTCGCGCCCCTTCGCGCCGAGGTGCAGGACGATCCCAATGCCGTCCTTGGCGCGCAGGTGCGTGGTGGCGAAGTATTCCCCCGTGCGGTAGCTGGGTGCATTCCACTTCACGCCTTCAGCGATTGAAGGATCGGCGGCGCACATGATGCGGCGCATCTCCTGGATGGCGTCCTTGTGCGGATGCTCGAGCTTCGCCATGAAGGTGTCGACGGCCTCGCTGGTGTCCGTGCTGATCGTCTTGCGGGCCGGCGTCACTCTTTCATCCTAAGGCCTGCCGGCCGGTTCTGGCGTCCAAATCACATGCCCGGAGGCTATACTCGACCCACGATGTCTCGCCGCGCCTGGCTGCTCCTGGCTTCAGTCGTGCTCACCATCGGCCTGACGCCGTTCGTCACGGCCGGCCAGTCGCCCACGGTGGCGGCGGTCCGCGCCAACGCCGAGCAGTCGTGGCGGGGCGGCCGCCTCGACGAAATCGACAAGTTTGCCGACGCGTTCCCCAAGGACGAGATGCTGGCGGTGCTGCGTGCCAAGGCCATCACGGCCCGCGGCGACTACGCGCGCGCCGAGTCGGTGCTGCAGCCGTTTGCGGCGGCCAGCCCGTCCGGAGAGGCTGCCCTCGAAGTCGGCCTGCTCCAGCAGTTGGTCGGGCGCCGGGTTGAGGCCCGCCGCAGCCTGCAGTTGGTCATGCTGGGCGAGCCGCGTAATCCCACGGCGCGCGACTACCTGCGCGCCGCGCGTGCCGCCCGCGCCCTCGGCCGGTTCGATGACGCCAACGCCTTCTTCCGCGACGCCGATGGCCTGGCGCCGAACGATCCGGCGATTAACAGCGAGTGGGGCGCCCTGTTCGTTGAGAAGTACAACAACAAGGACGCGGCTCGTTCGTTCCAGGAAGCCCTGCAGGCTGATCCTGACTATGGCCCGGCGCTGCTCGGCATGGCGCGCTCGGTCGCCGACCAGAATCCGGCCCAGGCGGTTGGTCTCGCGCAACAGGCGCTCAAGCAGAACCCCCTCGACTTCGGCGCGCACTTGTTTGTCGCCGAGATGGCGATCTACCAGGACAAGAAGAAGGACGCGGTCGAGTCGATGGACAAGGTGCTCGCGGTCAACCCGAAGCACCTCGAGGCGTTATCGATGCAGGCGGCGCTGGCTTATGTCGACGGGCGAACGGCGGACCATGATGCGGCGGTCGCGGCCGTACTCAAGATCAATCCCACCTATGGCGAGATTCACCGGGTGGTCGGTTCCATCACCGCGCACTACTACCGATTTGACGAGGCGGTCGAGCATGTCCGGAAGGGCATCGCGCTCGATCCCGCCAACGTCAAGTCGCCGGCCGACCTCGGCGCGCACCTGATGCGCACCGGCGATGAACGCAACGCGCGACGCGCTCTTGAAACTGCCTACAAGGCCGACCCGTGGAACGTCGTGACCTTCAACCTGCTGGGCCTGCTCGATCGGCTCGAACCATTCGACACTATCCGCGAAGGCGACATGGTGATCCGGCTGCATCCGGACGAGCAGGACGTGATGCGGCAGTACGTGCCGCAACTGGCGAAGGAATCGCTCGAGGCCCTCAGCAAGCGCTGGGAGTTCACGCCGAAGGGGCCGATCCTGATCGAGATGTTCCCGAATCACGACGACTTCGCGGTGCGCACGCTGGGCCTGCCCGGCATGATCGGCGCGCTCGGCGCGTGCTTCGGCCGCGTCGTGACCGTGGATTCGCCGAAGGCCCGCGAGCCCGGCAGCTTCAACTGGGCCGAGACGCTGTGGCACGAGATGGCGCACGTCATCACGTTGCAGTTGTCGAACAACCGCCTGCCGCGGTGGCTGAGCGAGGGCGCGTCGGTCTACGAAGAACGGCGGGCGCGCCCGCAGTGGGGCCGCGAAATGGACGTGCCGTTCGCGCGCTACCTGGATCGCGGCAAGCTGATCAGCCTGCGCGATCTCAACTCGGGTTTCAGCAATCCGGAGCAGATTTCGTACTCCTACTATCAGGCCTCGCTCGTCGTCGAGCACATCGTCGATGTCCATGGCCAGCCCAAGCTGCGGGCGCTGGTGGCGGCCTACGCGGACGGCTCGGACACCGAAACGGCGATTCGCCAGGCGCTCGGCGTGGACATCGACGCCTTGCAGAAGTCCTTCGACGCCTTCCTTGAGACTCGCTACGCCGGCATGCGGCGGGCGCTCGCCGTGCCTGCCGGGCTGAATCCCGAATTGCCGGCGGACCTGCTCAAGGCCATGGCGACAGCCAATCCCGGTAGCTTTCCGGCGCAGATGGCGCTCGGCGAAGCGCTGATGGAGAGCAATCCCGACGGCGCCATGGCCGCGTTCGAGCGCGCCGCGCAGTTGGTGCCGAACGTGACTGGCGACGGCAGTCCTTATGCGCTGCTGGCGGCGGTCGCGATCACGAAGGGCGACAAGGCGCGCGCGGCGACCGCGCTTGAAACCATGACCGCGAAGAGCAACACCGACCTCGCCTCGGCGCGGCAGCTCACCACACTGCTCGACCCCGTGCGGGATCGCAACCGCTTGCAGGCCGCCCTGAAAAGCGTGGTCGCCGTGGATCCGTTCGACGGTGCGGCGCATGCCACGCTCGGCCGCATCGACCTCGAGGCCAGGATGCTGGACGATGCCATCCGCAACTTCCGTGTCGCCCTGGCCACCAGGCCGCTCGATCGCGCCAGTGCGCACGCCGACCTGGCCGAGGCACTGGCCGAAGCTGGCCGGCGGGATGAGGCGAAGAAACAAGCCCTGGCGGCACTCGAGATCGCGCCCACCTTCACGCGTGCGCAAGACTTGCTGCTGAAGCTGGCGCAAGGCAGTCGCTGATGCGTCAGCCTCGTTGGGTCGCCGCCATCGCCTTGCTCGTGGCAGTGGTGTGGCTGGCCTCCGAGGTCAGCGCCCAGATCCCCGTCGTCGGTGGCGACAAGTTCCAGGGCCTGAAGTGGACCTTCGCGCGGATCAAGTACGGTTCGTATGAAGGTGAAGGCAACGGCAACGGCCGCAACTCGCAGTTGGCCTACTGGGACGAGCCCTGGGCGATTGACGCGCCGGCGGCCGAACAGAACCTGTCCCGCCGCATCAAGTCAGTCACGGCGATCGACGTGGGCGAGCCGCAGGTGCTCACGCTCGAGGACGAAAAGCTCTTCGAGTTTCCCTGGATCTACATCGTTGAACCGAGCAACCTGCTGTTGAGCGAGAAAGAAGTCACGATCCTGCGCGAGTTCCTGCTGCGGGGCGGCACGCTGACGATGGACGATTTTCATGGTCCGTACGAGTGGGACCTGACCGTTCGCCAGTTGCAGCGCGTGTTCCCGGATCGGCAGATTGTCGAGATCGCGCCGCCGCATCCCATCTATACCTGCTTCTACCGCCTGGAGAAGTATCCGCAGATCCCCGGCCTCGGCTCGTTCTTGAGCGGCCGCACCTGGGAGAAGGGCGGTTTCGTGGCGCGGCTGCGTGGCATTCTCGACGATACCGGCCGGCCCATGGTGCTGATCAACTGGAACACCGACATGGGCGACGGCGTGGAGTGGTCGAACGCGCAGGAGTATCCGGGCTACCTCAAGTGGACGGCGCAGGCCTACCAGATGCTCATCAATGAAGTGATCTATACGCTGACACACTGAGGTTTCATGAATCGGATGACGGACGTGGCGGTAGAAGGCCTGGCCGAGCGGGTTGCCGGGAGCCGGCAGAAAATCCTGACGGAACTGCGCAAGGTGATCGTCGGGCAGGATGACGTGGTTGACGAAGTGTTGATGGCGCTGTTCTGCGGTGGCCATTGTCTGATCACTGGCGTGCCCGGCCTGGCCAAGACACTGCTGGTCAAGACGCTCGCGCAGATCCTGGACCTCAAGTTCAAGCGCATCCAGTTCACGCCCGACCTGATGCCGGCCGACATTACCGGCACCGAGGTGCTGGACGAAGAGGGCGGGCATCGCTCCCTGCGCTTCGTCCACGGTCCGATCTTCGCGCAGATTATCCTGGCCGACGAAATTAACCGGACGCCGCCCAAGACCCAGGCGGCCTTGCTCGAGGCCATGCAGGAGTACCACGTCACCGCCGCGGGCCGCACCTATCAGTTGGAGCGGCCGTTCTTCGTGCTGGCGACGCAGAACCCGATCGAGCTCGAGGGCACGTATCCGTTGCCAGAGGCGCAACTCGATCGGTTCCTCTTCAACGTCGTGATGACGTACCTGTCTGAAGACGATGAGGTGCAGGTGGTGACCGAGACCACCAGCACCAGGAAGGCCGAGCCGTCGAAGGTGCTCGATGGCGCGGAGATTCTCGCCATCCAGGACTGCGTGCGGCAAGTGCTGGTGGCTGAGGAGGTCGTCCGCTACGCGGTGCGGCTGGCCGACAGCTCACGGCCCGGACGCGGTGCGAAGCTCGAGTTCATCGACAAGTGGGTCAAGTGGGGCGCGGGCTTGCGGGCGTCACACGCGCTCGTGATCGGCGCCAAGGCGCGGGCCTTGCTGCATGGCCGTGTCCATGTCTCGGTCAAGGACATCCAGGCGCTGGCCAAGCCGATTCTTCGCCACCGCGTGCTGCCGAACTTCTACGCCGAGGCCGAAGGCATCACGTCCGACCGCATTGTCGATCAGTTGCTCGACGCGGTTCCGGTGCCTGCCAGCGGACTGTAAGCCATGGCTGGCGAGGCGCGCTACCTCGACCCGGCGATCGTGGCGCGGCTCGGCACGATCGACCTGAAGGCGCGGACCATCGTCGAGGGATTCCTGACCGGACTGCATCGCAGTCCGTACAAGGGATTCAGCGTCGAGTTCGCGGAGTATCGCCAGTACCTGCCCGGCGACGACCTGGCCACACTCGACTGGAAGGTCTACGCGCGGTCCGATCGGCACTTCGTCAAGAAATACGAAGAGGAAACCAACCTCACCTGCCACCTGCTGCTCGACGTCAGCGGCTCGATGGGCTATGGCTCGGGGCCGATCACCAAGCTGCAGTACGGGTCGTACCTGACCGGTGCGCTGGCGTACCTGATGAATCGGCAGCGCGACGCGTTTGGCCTGATTGCGTTCGACGATCGCATTGCCACCCTCGTGCCGGCGAGTGCCCGCACGGGGCACCTGCGCGCGGTGCTGCTGGCGCTGGAGCGGCTGAAGATCGGCGCCGGCACGAATGTCGCCAAGCCGCTGCGCGACCTGGCTGCCGCCGTGCACAAGCGCGGTCTCGTAGTGCTGGTGTCAGACCTGCTGGACGAGCCGCAGTCGGTGCTCGATGGCGTCAAGCACTTCCGCTACCGCGGCACCGATGTCGTCGTGTTTCATGTCATCGATCCCTACGAGTTGACGTTTCCGTTCGAGCAGTCCGCCCGCTTTCGCGACATCGAGACGGCGCAGGAAGTCATGGCGGTGCCAAGCGCGGTTCGCCAAGACTACGTGGCACGGATGGCGGCTCGGATCGCGCACTACAAACGGGAACTCGGTCTGGCCGGGATCGATTACTGCCTGCTCGATACGTCGCAGCCGCTTGAACTGGGACTGATGGCGTACCTGATGACCCGCCGGCGCGTGCAGTGATGTTTGGCGTCTCGTTTCTCTCCCCGTTGTTTCTGATTGGCGCGCTGGCCGCGGCCGTGCCGATCTTGTTGCACCTGTTCCATCGCAAGACCGACGTCGTGATCGACTTTCCCGCGGTCAGCCTGCTGACGCGGGCGCCGGTGCAGCACCATCGCCGCCGGCAATTACGCGAGCTGATCCTGCTGGCGTTACGGGTGGCCGCGCTGGTGTTATTGGCGGTCTCATTTGCGCGACCGTATGTTGCGGGTGCCGCGGCGCCGGCCTCGGCGCCGGTGACGGTGGTGGCGCTGGACACCTCGATGAGCCTGTCGGCGCCCGGCCAGTTTGCCAGGGCGCAACAGGCGGCCGCGCAGGCCGTGGCGGCGGCGCCGGCCTCGGATGCGGTGGCGGTGATCACCTTCTCGGACGTGGCGACGGTGCTCGTGCCACCCACTTCGGATCGTGGCGCGGCGCTGTCCGCCGTGTCGGCCGCGATCGTCGGTGCCGGCGGCACCCGCTATCGCACGGCCCTGGCGAGCGCGAGCGAAGTGATCGGCGCGCGCGACGCCCGCGTCGTGATCGTCACCGACCTCCAGCAAACCGGGTGGGAGGCCAGTGACGAAGGCGGCCTGCCTGATGGCGTGGCTGTGCGGGTCGTGGGCATTGCGGCGCCGACGAGCAATCTTGCGGTCACGTCCGCGACGCGTCGTGATGGTACCGTGGTGGCCACGGTCCAGAACTACGGCCCTGACGAAGCCCGCACACCGGTGATGCTGATGGTTGACGGCAAGCAGGCGGCGCAGGCGACCGCCACGATGGCGCCCTTTGCTGCCGCAGATGTTGAGCTGCGCGGCACGCTGGGCGATGCGGGCACGGCGCACGTCGTGATCGAGGACCAAGCTGGTTATCAACCAGACAACGTGCGATTCCTGGCGCTCGACCCGCCGCCGGCCGTGCCCGTGACTGCGGTAGTCGCTGATCCGACCGGCGCGGTGGGTGGCCTCTACATCGAGCGCGCACTCGCCGTGGCCGACGGCGGACATGAGTTTGCGGTGACCGTGGCCGACGGCCGTGTGCTCTCGAAATGGACGACGGTGGAGATGGCGCGGCAGGCTGCGGTCGTGATCCTGGGAACGCGCACGCTCGATCGCCGCGGTCGCGAACTGCTGAAGGCGTACCTGGCGGGCGGCGGCCAGGTGCTGCTGACGCTGGGACCCGATGTCGATCCGGGCACCTTGCTCGACGTCATCGGCGCCGATCTCGGTGTCGCGCCCGCGCCAGTCCGCTCGGCCAGCGCCACGTTGGTGGCGACCGACAGCCGTCATCCCATTTTTCGTCCATTTCTTCTTCCGTCGGGCGCGCTCGGCGACGTCCAGGTGGACCAGCACCGGCGTCTAAAGGATCAGGACGGCCGCACGGTGCTCGCGCGGCTGACCGGCGGTGACGCGGCCCTGACCGAACAAACGGTGGGCGCAGGACGGTTGCTGGTGTTTGCCTCGGACCTCGACAACCAGTGGAGCCGCTTTCCGCTGCATCCGTCGTTTGTCCCGTTTGCGGTCGAAACCGCCCGCTACCTCACGCAGGGCAGGCAGCAGGGTCGCGACTTCACGTTGCCCGACGTACCCGCTGGTGTGCCGGCGACCCCCGGTGTCGTCCGGACTGGCGAGGGAGCCACGGCGCGGCAGATGGTCGTGAACGTGGACGTGCGCGAGTCGCGCCCGGCGACGACGAGCGTGGATGAGTTCATGAAGGACATCACGCGCACCAACCGATCCGGCGATCACGAGATCGTGGACGTCGCGCGTGACGCGGAAGACCGGCAGCGCTGGTGGCAGGTGGGCCTGCTGGTGATGCTGGTCGCGCTGGCCGGCGAGGCCCTGGTGGGACGCCGTGCCGCGTAAGTTAGGATTGAGGCCATCAACATGAGCGATCGGTTCGCCGAGCTTCGAGCCATTCTCGCGGACGTCAGGGCGCGGTGGACGCGCCGCGCGTTCCTGCGCGCGTGGACGCTCGGCGCCGCGACGGCGGCCGCCATGCTGCTGGTCGGGCTGCTCGCGGTGTCGCTGGTCGCGCGCGAAGGCGTGCCGCTCGTGCTGGCCGTGATCGCGGCCGGCGCCGTGGCCATCACCTCACTGGTGTTCGCCTTGTTGCCCCTGCGTCAGCCACCGACCGACCAACAGGTCGCGCGCTTCATCGAGGAGCAGGCCGGGGGCCTGGACGAAGTGCTGGTGACGGCGGTGGAGAAGGGCAGCGCGGAATCGTCACCGATGAACGAGCTGTTGGTGGCCCACGCCATCACGGCCGCGCGCGCGCTGCGGTCCGCCACGATCGTCAGCCCTGGCACACTGAAGCGGGCACTGGCCGGGGCCGCGCTCGGCAGCCTGGCGCTCGTCGTGTCAGCCGGATTCTTCGCTTCGTCCGCAGGCCGCGCGGCTGATGTCGTCGGCACCTATCTGTTTCCCACGCGCTATGTCATCGAGGTGATTCCCGGATCGGTGAAGGTGCGCGCCGGTCAGCCGTTGATCGTGACGGCGCGCATTCCCGGCATTGACGGCGGCCTGACCCCCGACATCACCGTGGGCACCGGCGAGGCGGCGCGGTCGGCAATGATGACGCCGGCAGCTGCGGCGGGTGAGTTCACGATCACGCTGAACAACATCGAGACCGCGTTCCCGTACTTGATCTCGCTCGGGTCCGCGCAGTCGGCCCGGTTCCAGGTCGACGTGATCCGCCCGGTGCGCGTGGCGCGGGTTGACGTGCGCTACGAGTATCCGGCGGGCGTGGGACTGGCGGATCAGACCGAGCAGGACACCGGCGACATCTACGCACCGGCCGGCACGACCGCGCATCTCACCATCACCACCGACAAGGCGATCAAGCAGGGACAGATCACGCTGTCGGACGGCACCACCGTGGCGGTGGCCGGCAACGACCAGGTGTTGTCGGCGACGCTGAAGATTGCCACGGACGGCTCGTATCGCATCGCGCTCAACGACGTCGACGACCTGGCGAACGAAGGCACCGAGTACTTCATCCGCATGCTGAACGACCGGCCACCCGACGTGCGCATCTTGCGCCCGGCCGGCGACAAGCACGTGTCGCCGCTCGAAGAGGTGGCCATCGAAGCGCGCGCCGATGACGACTACGGCGTGCAGTCACTGGAACTGGTGGTCAAGACCGCGGGCGGCCAGGAAACGGTGGTGCCACTTGGTCAGCCCGTCGGCGGTTCGGTGGCGACTGGCGCGCACACCGTGTTCCTCGAAGACTTGCATGTCACGCCCGGCGATTTCGTCACGTACTACGCGCGGGCGCGTGATGTCGGGCGCGGTCGTCGTGGCACCGAGGCGCGCAGCGACATCTTCTTCCTGGAAGTGAAGCCGTACGAAGAGGAGTTCACCGCCTCGGAGAGCCAGGCGATGGGCGGCAGCCAGGCCGAGCAGACCGGCCTGGAAGAACTGATCGCCCAACAGAAAGACGTCATGGCGGCGACCTGGAAGCTCGACGCGCGCGCCCGGCGCGCCCGCGATGCGCGGTCCGAGAGAGATATCAAGGCGGTCTCGGCGGCGCAATCCGGGGTGCGCGACAAGGCGGAAGAGATTGCCGCCGACATGGCGGCCGCGGCGTTTGCGCAACAGCGGCGCCGGCGCAGCACCCAGCCGGGCCTGCTGTCGCGGGCCGACACTGAAGATCCCGTGACCCAGGCCATCAGGGCCATGGGGCAGGCGGTGACCGAACTCGATCGCTTCAGCACGACCAAGGCGTTGCCGTTTGAAGAAGCCGCCCTCGGTCATCTCCTGAAGGCGCAGGCCGAGATTCGCCGTCGCCAGGTGGCCATGCAACAGGCGCAAGGCGGCGGTGGTAATGGCAATCGCCAGTCGCTCGACCTGTCGACACTGTTTGAACAGGAGCTGCGCAAGCGGCAGCAGACCAACTACGAAACGCCGTCCACGAGCGAAGCCCGCGCAGAAGAAGCTGAAAAAGACGACGACCCACTGGCAGGCATTCGCGAGCTGGCTCGCCGGCAAGAGGCGTTGGCGCAGCAGCAGCGTGAGTTGGCCAAGAACCAGGCGGGCCTGACCGCCGAGGAAATCAAGCGCCAGCTCGAGCGCCTCACGCGTGATCAGAACGAGTTACGGAAGCAGGCCGAGGAGCTGTCGAAGAAGGGCAGCCAGGGCGGGCAAGGTGGCCAGGGGTCGCCCGCCGAGAGCCAGCAGCTTCGCTCAGCGTCGGAAGCGATGCGAAACGCCGAGAGCGATCTGCGGCGGCAGGATCCGCAGCAGGCCAGTGCCAGTGGTGACCGGGCCTCGCAGCAACTGCGCAAACTCGAAGAACAGATGCAAAGCTCCCGTCCCGAGGAGCGTCGTCGGGCCATCGGCGACCTGCAGATGGAAGCGCGCCAGTTGGCCGAGGCCGAGCGGCGCTTGGGGAACGAAGTGAACCGGACCAGCGCCGGGGGCGCCGGCGAGGATGCCCGCCGCCGGTTGGCCGCGGAGCAGGTGCGGCTCGCCGACCGCACCGATCGTCTCGCTGAATCCGCGCGGAAGTTGGCGGCGACGCCAATGGGCCCGGACGGCCCGGACGGCAAGAGCGGGCAGGCGGTGTCCGAGGCGGCTCGCGAACTGCAGCAGCAGAAGTTGGGCGAGCGCATGCGGGCCTCGGCACAAGCCATCCGCAAGTCAGAAGGCACCGAAGCTGCGGCCGTGAACCCTGGCGAGATCGCGCGCGCGCTCGACAAGGCGGCCGAGCGCCTGGGCTCGGCCAACGGCGAGCAAGACAGTGAGACGGCACGGCTGTCGGAACAACTGGCTCGCACGCAGGAGTTGCGCGATCGCCTGGGTGAACTGCAGCGCACCATGGATTCGCTGGCGAAGTCCGGAGAGTCGCGCGACGGGCAGCCGCAAGGGACGCCCGGCGAGCAGGGGCAGCCACAGGCCGGTCAGCCCGGTGCGAATGGCCAGCCGGGTGGCGCGGAACGTGGCCGGGCCGAATCCGTGGCGCGGTTGCAGCGCGACGCCGACAACCAGATGCGTGAGGCGCAGAAACTGGCGGACGGTGTGCAGCGCGAGAATCCGCAGATGCCGGGAGGAACCACGCCCGAGCAGTGGCAACGCAGCGTGTCGGCGCCTGGCACCGAAGCGTTCAAGCAGGACTTTGCCAACTGGGAATCGCTCAAGAACAACCTACTGGTGGCGCTCGAACGAACCGAATCGCAACTGTCCGAACAGTTGCGCACGCGCGAGAACCGCGAGCGGCTGAACGCCGGCCGGCACGATGCCGTGTCGGACACGTACCGCGAACTGGTGGACCGCTACTACCAGTCGCTGGCCGTGCCGCGAAAGCCGAAGCAGTAGGCGAGTCAGAACCGTGATGCGCCCATGAGGTTTGCCGTTGTTCTTCCGTGGTGGGGTTATGCGCTGGTCTTTGGCAGCGCGCTGGTCCTGGCGTGGCTGGCCTATGCGCGGGTGCCGATCGCGCTCACGCGCGCCACGCGCGGCTGGTTGACGGCGCTGCGCGCGGCCACGCTCATGCTGCTGATTGCCATCCTGTTGCGGCCCGTTGTCCTGCTGCCGCCGGCCGCTGCCCACAACAGCGTGTTGCCAGTGCTCGTGGACGTCTCGCGCAGCATGCGGCTCAGTGATGGCGATGGGCGATCGCGCCTCGATCGCGCTCGCGAGATTGTGCGCGACCTGCAGGCGCGCGTCGCCAACGAGTATGCGATTGAACTCCTGACGTTCGGCGAGGCGCTGGCGCCCGGGCACGTTGACCAGTTGGCGGCGACGGCTCGCCGCAGCGATCTGAGCGGCGCGCTGGCCGATCTCGCCGATCGTCACCGGAGCGATCGCGTCGCCGGGGTGATGGTCTTGTCTGACGGCGGCGACACCGCGCCGCAGGAGCGCGCTGCGGTGACGCGACTGGTCGATGCGCCGGTGTTGGCCGTCGGCATTGGCCGCACCGATGCGGGCCGCGACCGCGAGGTCCTTAACCTGACGGCGGGGGAGCCACTGCTCGCCGGCGCATCGGTGGACCTGAGTGTGTCGGCGACGAGTGCGGGCTACGGCACCGATCCGGTCGAGCTCCGCCTCAGCGCCAACGGCCGGCCGCTTGAGGTGCGCCGCGTCACCCCGCCCGTAGACCAAGCGCCGATTCATGAAGTGTTCACGGTGTCGCCATCACCTGATGCGGCAACCGTCTACTCGGTTGAGATCCCCGTTGCGGATGGCGAGCTGGCGGCTGAGAACAACATCCGCAGTGTCCTGGTGCCGGCGCAAACGGGCCGCCGCAAGATCCTGATGGTCGAAGGCGCGCCGGGGTACGAACACACGTTCCTCAAGCGGGCGCTGGCGCAAGACCCTGGCCTCGATGTCGATGCCGTCGTGCGCAAGGGACAAAATGACGATGGCCGGGACACGTTTTATGTGCAGGCCGCGCCGGGACGTGTCGCGGCGCTGGCGAGCGGATACCCGGCCAAGCGCTCGGAACTCTTCGTCTACGACGCGATCATCTTCGGCAACATCGAAGCCGACTTTTTCACGCGCGAGCAACTGGACCTGACCGCGGCGTTCGTCGCCGAGCGCGGTGGCGGATTGCTGGTGCTGGGGGCGCGCTCGTTCGAGCGGCAGGGCTTGTCCGGCACGCCGCTGGCACAGGTGCTGCCGATCGATCTGACCGATCGACGCGGCGCCGTGGCGCTGGCCTCGAATCCACTCGACACCGGCGTTGCCAACGCGCCGGTGCTGACGCCAGATGGCGCGCTGCATCCGGCGACCCGCCTGGCCGTGACGCTCGACGAGAGTCGCCAACGATGGGCGCAGCTGCCGCCGCTGGCGTCGGTGGCGTCGATTGGCGGTCCGCGTCCAGGGGCGCAGGTGTTGGTGATGGCCACCGCCGAGGGCGGACCCAGGCCCCTGATTGTCGCGCAGCGATACGGGCAGGGCCGCGCCCTGGTGTTTGCGGGCGAAGCCTCGTGGCGCTGGCGGATGATGCGGCCGGCGACGGACTTGAGCTACGAGACGATGTGGCGGCAACTGGCGCGATGGATTACGGCCGGGGCGGCATCGCCGGTCGCGATCGCCGCCATGACGCCGTCGGTTCCCGGCGTCACCGAGCGGGTCTCGATCACCGTGCGCAACGAGGACTTTGGACCGGTGACTAACGCCGAAGTGTCGCTGTCGGTGACGGCCCCAAACGGCGAGATGCGCTCGCTGACGCCGGCCTTATCCAGCCCGCAGGATGGGCGCTATGCGGTGGCCGCGCGATTTGATCAGCCAGGTGTCTATCGCCTCGACGCGACGGCGGCGCGCGGCGGCGTTCGCCTTGGTACGGCCTCGCGGCCAGTGCTGGTCGGCGGCGCTGATCTCGAGATGGCGCAGCCCCGCCTGGACGAAGCCGTGTTGCAGCGGCTGGCCAGTGCCACGAAGGGCCACTATCTGCGGGCCGATCGTGCCGGAGAATTGCCGGCCCTGCTGCGCGAATCCCGGGTGGCTGCCGGCGCGCCCGAACAGCGTGACCTCTGGCAGAATGGGTGGAGCTTTCTGGCGCTGGTCGGATTGCTGGGCGCCGAATGGCTATTACGCAGACGAGCGGGGCTCGCGTGACACAAATGACACTAACGAAGACCAGAAGGCAGCGGACCTGTCCACCGACGCGCTTGGCGCGAAGGTGGATGACACAGATGACTCAGATGAAATTCATAGGCTTGCTGCTGGTCGTGCTGGTGCTCATGCCCATGTCCGCACTGGCCGACACGCGGTGGGCCGTCATCATCTCTGGTGCGTCGGGTGGCGAGAAGTACGCCGGGCAGATGCGCGACTGGCGCGAAGGCCTGCGCTCGGCGATGGTTGACCGTTACGGCTTCAAGGCCGAACACGTGCGGCTGCTCGTGGATGAATCGGTCACCACGGGCGAGAAGGGCTCGGCCGACAACGTCCGCAAGATCTTCACCGAGATCAAGAAGGCCGGGACCAAGGACGACTTCGTCCTCGTCGTGCTGCTCGGCCACGGCACGTATGACGGCGAGGTCGCCAAGTTCAACCTGGTGGGCCCCGACCTCACCGCCAAGGATTGGACCGACCTGCTGGCGGGTATTCAGGGCCGCCTGGCGGTGGTCAACACCACCGAAGCGAGCTTCCCGTTCCTGGAGTCGCTCACGGCCAAGGGCCGTGTCGTGATCACGGCGACCGACTCGGCCGCGCAGAAGTACGCGACGGTATTTCCCGAGTACTTCGTGAAAGCCATTCGCGAGGCGTCAACCGACCTGGACAAGAACGGCCGCACCTCGCTGTTCGAAGTGTTCGTGGCCGCCAGCGCAGCGGTGAAACAGCATTACGAGCAGAATGGCCAGCTCGCCACCGAGCGCGCCGTGCTTGATGACAACGGCGACGGCAAGGGGCGGGAGGCCACCGCTGAAGGCCCCGATGGCGGCGTGGCCCGCATGTCCTATCTCGATGCCGAAAGCGCCGCCGAGAGTGCCAACCCCGTGATTGCCGCGTTGGCCAAGCGCCGCCGCACGCTCGAGATGCAGGCCGAAGAGCACAAGCAGTTGAAGGGCGTCATGCCTGACGCGGCGTGGAATGCGACGTTCGAGAAGCTGATGCTGGAACTGGCGCAGGTGTCGGCGGAGATCAGAAAGAAGTCTTAACCGGAGGCCAGGAGTGAAGGAGATTAAAAGGTCTTTTTCCTGAGCTCCTCTTCTCCTGTTTTCACATCCCACCAGCCGACGTCCATGCGCTCTTTCCGGCGCATCGGCACCACCAGCGCGAGGCCGCACACGAACCCGGCGACGTGCGCCCAGAACGCGACCCCGCCCGAGATCGTCCCACCCTGGAAGATCGGCAGCGTGCCGAGGCCGCTCAAGAACTGCATGAAGAACCAGAACCCGAGAAAGAACACTGCCGGCAGCTCGAACAGGATCGGCGGAAACGGGAACAGCATCAGCACGCGTGAGTGCGGATACAGCACGAGGTAGGCGCCCATGACGCCGGCAATGGCTCCGCTGGCGCCTACCATCGGGATGAGCGAATCGGGTATCAGCGCGGTCTGCGCGATGGCGGCGACGTAGCCGCAGATGACATAGAACAGCGCGAACCGGCCGTGTCCCAGCCGGTCTTCCACGTTGTCGCCAAAGATCCACAAAAACAGCAGGTTGCCCGCCAGGTGGGTGATGCCGGCGTGCACGAACAGCGACGTGAACACGTCGACGAGCGAGAAATGCGCCGGCACCACCGCGAACGTGTAGACGAACCGCCGGGCCGTCTCTTCTGACAGCGTGGCCTGGAACAGGAACACCAGCACGTTGATGGCGATCAGGCCGATCGTGACGCCGGGGCGGGTGCGAGAGGGAATGACGTCGCGTAGCGGAATCATGAATCGTTGCTCTCGAGCCCAAGACCCCAGGACCCCAAGACCCCAAGCCCTCCGCTCTCACGCTAGAATATCGAATAACGATGAAATGTCGCTCGTGCAGTGCTGAGATCGCGGTTAACGCGCTGATTTGCTACAAGTGCGGAACCGCGACCGCGGAGCCGCGAATTACCCCTCCGTCGGCGCGGCCCCGCCGCTCGCGGCTGCCCCTCGCCGGGCTGGTGCTGCTGGGGCTGGTGCTGGCCGCGGTCGCGCGCCAGGTGGCGTGCGGAAGCCTGTTATGATGAGGCGTTCGGGCCGCCGTAGCACGGCTCGCCCTTCCCTATGGCAAACGCGCGTCTCGAAGTAAACGACGGTCTCGGCCAGCGAATCGTCCCGATCACCAAGGCCCAGCTCATGATCGGCCGGCGCACCGAGAGCGACCTGCGCCTGGTGGGCAGTGACGTCTCGCGCGAGCATGCCGAGATCGTCGAGGTGGACGGCGAATGGCTCCTGCGCGACAAGCAGTCGCGGTACGGCACCTTTGTCAACGGCGAGGCCGTCACCGAACACAAGCTCGCGCACGGCGACAAGGTGCAGTTCGGCCGCGCCAGTGGTGCCGACGTGGTGTTCCTGCTCGGCGACGCGCCCGTGCACACCGACCGTTCTCACGCCAGCGCCGTCAACGACCTGCGCCAGTTGGCCGCCTTGCTCGAAGGCCTGCGCGCGCTCGGCTCGGGCCGCGTGCTCGACGAAGTGCTCGCCCTCGTGCTCGACGCGGCGATCGACGTCGCCGGTGCCGAACGCGGCTTCATCATGCTGGCGGCCACCGGCCAACCGCTGGAAATGAAGCTGGCGCGCGCCAAGGGTCGCATCACCTTGCCCGCCACCGGCTTCAACACCAGCCGCAAGATCCCGGAAGAAGTGTTCGCGACCGGCGAGCTCAAGATCGTCGCTGACCTGCTCGATGGAGATCTCGCCAACGTGCACATGGGCACCGTCGCCCTCGGCATTCGTCACGTCGCCTGCATCCCGCTGCGCATGGTCCGCTACCTGGATCGCGCCGACATGGCGAGCGAGACCAGGAACATTGGCGTGCTGTATCTCGATAGCCGTGAAAAGGGCAGCCTGCTGGCTCCACACACGCGCACGGCGCTCGACACGCTGGCCAACGAGGCCGGCGTCGCGATCGAAAACGCGCGTCTGTATCGTGAGACGCTTGACAAGGCGCGCCTCGAACACGAACTGAAGATCGCCGCGGAAATCCAGCGCGCGCTGCTGCCCGAGGGCACGCACAACGGCACCTTCTTCGAATCGGCCGGCACCTCGCTGCAGGCGCGCTCCATTGGCGGCGACTTCTTCGACTTGATCGATACGCCGGACGGCATGTTTGGTTTCCTGTGCGGCGACGTCGCCGGCAAGGGGCCGGCGGCGGCCCTGCTGACGTCGAAAATCATGGGCATCTTCTCGGCCTTCGCCTCGATTGGCGACGACCCGGCGCAGACGGTGAACCACATCAACAAAGTGCTGACGCGCCGCCAGATCGACGCCCGCTATGCGACGCTGATGTACGGCCAGCTGGCGCCGACCGGCAAGCTGGTGTTCTGCAACGCCGGCCACAACCCGCCCTTCATCTATGGCGTCGATGGCTTGCGCCGCATCGAAGTCGGCGGCATGCCGGTGGGCTTGTTCGAAATGGCGCCCTACGCGGCTGACTCCGTGGACCTGAAACCGGGCGACACCATGGTGCTGTACAGCGACGGCGTGACCGAAGCGCACAACGTGACGGGCGACGAGTTCGGCGAAGCGCGCATGGTCGAAGTACTCGAGCGCCACTACCAGGAACCGGCGACCGTCGTGCTCGACAAGCTGATCGACGCCGTCACGGTGTTCGCGCACGGCGCCGAGCAGTACGACGATGTCACGGCGCTGATCGTGAAGTACACCGGACCATCATGACGACGCGCGCACGCCTGGCGATCGCGCTGTGGGCGGTGTTCGGCTTCGCCGTCTTCAGCGTGACCTTCGACTGGCAGACTCGCACGGCCGGCCTGGCCTTCGCCGGCGCCCAGCTCCGACGGCATGCTGACGGCTTGCCGGTGGTCACCATCAACGACGGCTTTCGTCCCCTGGTCCACGCTGCCGCACGTCGTTCCAGTGGCTGGATGGGCCTGATCTTCGGGACCGGCGTCGTCGCCACCATTGCGGCTACGCGCCCGGCGAAAACCTAAATGCTCGAATCACTGATTTACGACTGGAACAAGATCGGTGCGCCGGCCATTCCCAAGCGGGTGATGCTGGACGACGAGACGCTGCGCGACGGCTTGCAGTCGCCGTCGGTGAAGACGCCGACGATCGGCCAGAAGATCAAGATTCTGCACCTGATCGATCAGCTCGGCATCGATACCGCCGACATCGGCTTGCCGGGCGCCGGCCCCCACGTGGTCGCAGACGTCGAGCGTCTGGCGCGCGAGATTGTCGGGGCGCGGCTCAAGGTGCGCGCCAACTGCGCGGCGCGGACGACGGTTAGCGACATCCGGCCGATTGCCGAGATCACGCAGCGCACCGGCTTGCCGATCGAAGTCGGCGCGTTCATCGGCTCGTCGCCAATCCGCCAATACACCGAAGGCTGGACCATCGACTGGCTGCTGAAGAGCACGGAAGACGCTATCACCTTCGCCGTGAAGGAAGGCCTCGAGGTGATGTACGTCACCGAGGACACCACCCGCGCCGATCCCGAGACGTTGCGCCGCCTCTATGTCTGCGCGATCCGCGCTGGCGCCAAGCGCATTTGCCTGGCTGACACGGTCGGGCACGCCACACCGTGGGGCGCCACTGCGGTGGTCAAGTTTGCCGCGCAGGTGATCAGAGATGAGGGTGCCGAAGTCGGTATTGACTGGCACGGCCATCGCGACCGTGACCTGGCGATCATCAACAGCATCGCCGCGCTCGAAGCCGGCGCGTCGCGGGTGCACGCGGCCGCGCTGGGCATTGGCGAACGCGTCGGCAACACGCCCATGGACCTGCTGCTCGTGAATCTCGTGGTGATGGGCTTCATCGAGCGCGACCTGACGCCGCTGATGCCGTACTGCGATGCCGTGTCGGAAGCCTGCGGCGTGCCGATTCCCGACAACTATCCCGTGGTCGGCCGCGACGCCTTCCGCACCGCCACCGGCGTGCACGCCGCGGCGGTCGTCAAGGCGTGGCGCAAGGGCGACATCGAGCTGATGGACGCGGTCTACTCATCGATTCCCGCCAGCCTCGTCGGCCGGCACCAGGAGATTGAAGTCGGGCCGATGTCAGGGAAGTCGAACGTGCTGTTCTGGCTGGAGCAGCATGGCATTCCGGTCAGCGACCCGGTGGTGGATCGGGTCTTCGCCAAGGCGAAAGAGTCGACGACGGTGCTGACTGAGGCGGAGATCCTGGCAGAAGTCTACCGCTGAAGATCAACACGAAGGCCACAAAGAACACGAAGGAAACTTCGTGATCTTCGTGTTTAGTTCTTCAGCAGGCGCGCTTCGATTTCCGGGAGCGCCGCGACCACCACATCACCCACCGTTTGCAGGCTGCGTGCGGAGACCGCGTCGAGCGTGTCTTGCGCGGTGTGCCAGGCGGGGTAATCGAGATCGATGATGTCCACCGACGGCACGCCGGCCTTCAGGAAGTGGATGTGGTCGTCTTCCACGGCCATCGACTCGCTGATGAAGCTGGCCTGGTGACCCAGGCGGCGGGCGGTGTTCCAGATGATGTCGGTCAGCCACGGCGTGGAGCTTGATTCGCGCCGGATGTTCAACTGGCGGTCGCCGACCATGTCGAGCAGGATCATCGCCTTCAGTGACTTCAGCGTGCCGGTCTGGCGCGCGACCGCCACGTAGTGGCGGCTGCCATAGGTGTTATCGGGATCGCGCCACTCGCCGGTGGCCTCTTCGCCGTCAAGGAACAACAGTTCGATGGTGAAGGGCAGCTGCGGGCGGGCCTTGATTACGCGGGCCAGTTCCAGCAGCGCCGCGGTGCTCGAGGCGCCGTCGCTGGCGCCGACAAAGCGGAACTCGCGAAACAGCTTGGTGTCGAAGTGGCTGGCCAGGATGATGCGGTCGGGCCGCTGGCCGGGGATGGTCGCGATCAGGTTGGCCATCTTGATCGGCCCGATCGGCGTGGTCGCTTGCCACGCCTGCTCGACGGTCTTGAGACCGATGGCGGCGAGGGTCTTGGTGATGTATTCGCGGTTCTTGAGGTTGCCCGCCGACCCAGAGGGCCGCGGGCCGATGGCCACCTGCTGGCGCAGGTGCTCCCACGCCTTCGAACTGTCGAAGGCCACTGGCGCCTGAGCTCCTCCTTCGCCAAGGCTTCGGAGGACAAGCACCGCGGTCAGCAGAACAGTCGTCGCGGCCGACTTCACTTGCGCTGGTCCAGCGAGATGTAGTTGCGCGCGCCGGCGCCCTCGTAGATTTGCTTCGGCCGGGCGATCTTGGTATCCGGATCCAGCAACATCTCTTCCCACTGCGCCACCCAGCCGACCGTGCGGGCAATGGCGAACAGCACCGCGAACATCTCGACCGGGAACCCCATGGCCTGGTAGATCAGGCCGGAGTAGAAGTCGACGTTCGGGTAGAGCTTACGGCTGACGAAGTACTCGTCTTCGAGCGCGATCCGTTCGAGTTCGAGCGCGATCTCGAGCAACGGGTTCTTGCCGGTGACCTCGAACACCTCGTAGGCAGTCTTCTTGATGATCTTGGCCCGCGGGTCGTACGACTTGTAGACGCGGTGGCCGAATCCCATCAGGCGGCCTTCGCCGGCCTTGACCTTCTTGATGAAGGCGGGGATGTGCTCAACCGAGCCGATGTCCTTCAGCATGCGCAGCACGGCTTCGTTGGCGCCGCCGTGCAGCGGGCCGTAGAGCGCGGCGGCCGCGCCGGCCAGGGCCGAGAACGGGTCAACGTTCGAGCTGCCGATGGCGCGCATCGCGCTGGTGGAGCAGTTCTGCTCGTGGTCGGCGTGCAGGATGAACAGCACGTCGAGGGCGCGCTCGAGCGCGGCGTTCGGCTGGTACTTCACCTCGGTCATCTTGAACAGCATGTTCAGGAAGTTGCCGGTGAAGCTCAGGTCGTTGTCGGGATAGACGTACGGCCGGCCGGTGCTGTGGCGATAGGCGTAGGCGGCCACGGTCGGCGTCTTGGCGATCAGGCGGAGGATCTGCTTCTGCCGCGACTCGGCGTTGAAGATCTGCTTGCCGTCCGGGTAGAACGTCGACATGGCGCCGACGGTGCTGATGAACACGCCCATGGGATGGGCGTCGTAGGTAAAACCCTCCATGAACTTCTTGATGTTCTCGTGCACCATCGTGTGCATGGTGATCTTGTTGGTCCACTCGGCGAGCTGGCTCTGGTCCGGCAGTTCGCCGTACAGAATCAGGTAGGCCGTTTCGAGATAGGTGCTGTGCTCGGCCAACTGCTCGATGGGGTATCCCCGGTACATCAGGATGCCCTTGTCGCCGTCGATGAACGTGATCTTGCTCTTGCACGCCGCGGTGTTCATGAACGCCGGGTCGTAGGTGCACAGCCCCGGATCTTCGCCGCCGGTGGTGATTTTCTTCAGGTCGGTGGCGCGGATGGCGCCTTCCGAGATCGGGACTTCGTAGGTCTTCCCGGTCCGGTTGTCAGTAATAGAGAGCGTTTCAGGCATAGGGTGATCCGACTCATTCTACGATCACCAGCCCATCGTCGTCACGGATAGAGTGAGCCCTGCCCATCCGTACGGCTTATTGGAACGATGAGCGGGCCGCCGTCTGGCGCGGCTGGCGGCCCTGGCGAGGTGAGTTACTCGGTCCTGGCGGGCCCGCCGTAGCCGGTATGGCGGACGTCCTTGGCCGACAGGATGAAGATGACGTCCTCGGCCACGTTGGTGGCGTGGTCGCCAATCCGTTCCAGGTGGCGCGAAATCAGGATCAGGTCCAGCGCCGGCTCGATGGTGGCCGGGTTCTGCAGCATGTAGGTGAGCAGTTCGCGGAAAATCTGGGTCTTGAGGGCATCCAGGGTGTCATCTGCCGCCAGCACGGCCTCGGCCAGGGCAATGTCGCGGCGGACGAAGGCATCCAGGGCATCGCGCAGCATCGCCTGCGCCAGTTCGCCCATCCGCGGGATGTCGATCAGCGGCTTGACCGGGGCGTGGCGCAGGTAGCGCTTACCGGCCTCGGCGATGTTGATGGCCAGGTCGCCAACCCGTTCCAGGTCGGTGTTGATCTTCACGGCCGCGACAATCACCCGCAGGTCGGCGGCCATCGGCTGGTGCAGGGCCAGCAGCTTGAAGCAGCGGTCGTCCAGCTCGATGTGGAGGTCGTTGATGGGCTGGTCTCCGCCCAGCACGGCCTCGAGCGCCGCGCCGTCGCGGTCCATGAGGCCGCGTACTGATTCGCGCACCCGTTCCTCGGCCAGGCCGCCCATAGCCAGCAGGCGCTGCTTCAGCGCATCAAGGTCGTCCTGGAAATGTCGAAACACCCGCTCCATTAGCCGCACCTGCCTGTGACGTAGTCTTCGGTGAGTTTCTCGGCCGGCGCCGTGAAGATGCGATCGGTCCGGTCGAACTCGACGAGGTGGCCGAGCCAGAAGAACGCGGTGAAGTCCGAGACCCGCGCCGCCTGCTGCATGTTATGCGTGACGATCACGATGGTGTACTGCTTCTTGAGCTCGTAAATCAACTCTTCGATGCGCTGGGTGGCGATCGGGTCGAGCGCCGAGGCCGGCTCGTCCATCAGCAGGATCTCGGGACGGATGGCCAGCGCGCGCGCGATGCACAGGCGCTGCTGCTGCCCGCCCGACAGGGCGAGCGCCGAGTCGTGCAGGCGATCCTTGACCTCGTCCCAGATCGCCGCCTGTCGCAGGCTCTCCTCGACGCGATCCGCCATCTCGGCCTTCGACTTCACCAGCCCGTTGATGCGCAGGCCATACGCGACGTTCTCGAAGATCGACTTGGGGAAGGGGTTCGACTTCTGGAACACCATGCCGACCTTGCGGCGCAGGTGGACCACGTCAACGCCGGCATCGTAGATCGACTCGCCGTCGATCAGCACCGTGCCCTCGACCCGCGTCATCGGGATGATGTCGTTCATCCGGTTGAGCGTGCGCAGGAACGTGCTCTTGCCGCAGCCCGACGGACCGATGAAGGCGGTGACCAGGTTCGAGCGAATCTGGATCGAAATACCGTCGAGCGCGCGCTTGGGACCGTAGTAGAAATTCAGCCCGTTGACCTCGATCTTGACCGGCGCCTCGAGGGCGTTGGCGTGTTGGCCGGGCCGGGCGGCGACGCCGGCGAGGCTGGCCGGCACGGGCGGGGTGGCGTTCATACCCGCCCCCCGCGCTGTTGGCGATCGCGAACCACGATAGCGATGGCGTTCATCGAGAGCAGCAGCACCATAAGCACAAGAATACCAGCGGCGGCGTTCGCCTTGAATTCGGGTTG
>Ga0163144_10004573_pt1 | contig 31095 bp, 29 predicted proteins | sample OliLak19BULKMAT1_FD_123175 | JGI IMG/M metagenome (GOLD analysis project Ga0163144, IMG submission 123175) | Freshwater microbial mat bacterial communities from Lake Vanda, McMurdo Dry Valleys, Antarctica - Oligotrophic Lake LV.19.BULKMAT1 | ecosystem: Environmental > Aquatic > Freshwater >... | reverse complement strand
CGCAATATCAGTTATGCTACTCAAACTCTGGAAGGTACTCGCGCTTGGGATACTTTTATGTCTCTTGTTGCTACTACTCGTAAGTTAGGAATCAGCTTTTTTGACTATGTGCGTGACCGTATTGCTCAACTTGGCAATATTCCTTCTTTGCCCATTATTATTCGTGAGCTTTCTTCTCTTAATTCCTTTGCTTACTAATGGAGTCCTGAATAACTCTTCACCCCTGAATATTGAGGGGATACGCTAAAAGCCATAATGAGAATCGCTGTAAACCAAGACAATCTCTTGACTATCTAACGCCTTATGAAGTACTTTATGGCATATAAGAAACTCTAGTATTGCGCATTTGAATTGTAAATGAGTTGGCATTGATTCATCATGAATTTGCCAAAAAGTATCCGTCGAGTTGTTTTCAAAAATTAACTAGGAGAAAGGTATGATATTTGTCAATAAAGTAGCAATTGTTACTGGTGGTACTTCGGGGATGGGACAAACCACCGCGATCGCTTTGGCAAAAGAAGGAGCCAAAGTTTTAGTAGCAGGTCGGCGAGCAGAGGAAGGGGCAAAAACCGTTGCTGCAATTGAAGAAATCGGTGGTGAAGCGATTTTCCATAAAACTGATGTTTCCAATAGCGCAGATGTGCAGGCGATGGTAGCAAAGGCAGTGGAAACCTTTGGTAGTTTAGATATTGCTTTTAATAATGCTGGATTTCATGGGCATTTTGGCATGATCGCTGACCAGAGCGAAGAAGACTTTTTTCAGACTATGGACATCAATTTCAAGGGCGCTTATCTTTGCCTGAAGTATGAAATCAAGCAGATGGTAGCCCAAGGAAGAGGTGGGGTAATTGTGAATACCTCATCGGTTTCAGGCTTACGCACAATGGCGGGAGGCTTAGCTTCCTATGTAATTTCTAAGGGTGCAGTGCTATCTTTGACCAAATGTGCGGCGGTGGAATATGCCCAGGCAGGAATCAGAGTGAACGCGATCGCTCCAGGCGGGATTTTGACCGATATGCTGCGTACAGTCAGCGGCGGCAACACTGATATGATGGCGCAATACAACCCGATGAAACGCTTGGGGCAGCCAGAAGAAATTGCAAATGCGGTAATTTGGCTTTGTTCCGATGCTTCTTCCTATGTGACTGGGCATACTTTGGCAGTAGATGGCGGCTTATTGGCGCTTTAAAGAGTTACTGTAAAGAATTATAGGAATTTTTTCAAAACTGTTTGAATTGGCAGAATTTCCGATTTAATCTATCTAATGTGTTGTGTGAGTGAGGAAAATAAAGATGGAATTTAGCAGAAAGAATAGAATCAAGTTTGGCAAATTATTAACATCTACTGTCTTTGGATTAGTTCTAGCTACAGAAGCTTTTGCAGAAACAGGTTCGTTACTTAATGATCCCGAACCTGCCCAATCTAATTGGCAGAATGTTCAGCGAGAGATGAATAGTAACAGACAAGTTGCCCAGACCACTACTCCTGCCAATATCACTTCTGTCTCTCAACTTAGTGATGTAAAAACTACCGACTGGGCTTTTACCGCTTTGCAATCTCTAGTGGAACGCTACGGCTGTATCGCAGGCTATCCCGACAAAACCTTTCGTGGACAGAGAGCGCTGACTCGCTATGAGTTTGCGGCTGGGGTGAATTCCTGTTTGGATAAGGTAAATGAATTGATCACGGCTGGGCTGGCAGATAAAGTAAGCAAGGGGGATCTAGCGGCATTACAGAGACTTCAAGAAGAGTTCGCAACAGAATTGGCAGCGCTCAAAGGCAGGGTTGATCGGCTTGATGCCAAGGTTACTAAACTAGAAGCGCAACAGTTCTCTACTACAACTAAGCTAACTGGTGAAGTGGCTTTCTTTGTAACTTCCATTTTCAATAATCCCAATCGACCAGATTCAGTGATTGATACTAAGGGGGCTTTTGAATCCGCAGGCGGAACCATTGGACAGAATACTACCTTTAGCCAAAGAGTGCGTCTGAACTTCAATACTAGTTTTACAGGTGCAGATTCATTACTGATTCGTTTGCAAGCTTCTAATATTCAAAGACCCTTAGCCCTGAACAATCCTTCTCAGCCTGATTTACCTCTAGCTTTTATCAATAATGTCGGTCGTCTACAGGGAGAGCCAGTCACCACTTCTCCTTCTAATATTTTCAATAATGGAACTTTTGGTTTAGATTTTGCTGGTTACACTCTCCCAATTAGTAGCCAAGCCAGCATAAAGGTAATCGCTACAGGCGGTAAACTAGACGACTTTGCACCTTCTTTAAATGCTTTAGACTACGGTGGAGCCGCTCTGGGTAGTATTTCTGAATTTGGGCAACGCAACGCAATTTATCGGATGAGTGGTCAGCTTACGGCTGGATTTGGTTTGGACTATCGCTTTAGTGATGCGGTGCAGTTATCGCTTGGCTACTTGGGCGGCAATAATGTCTCTTCCACTTCCAATGCTGGTTCTCCGACCGCGGGATTATTTGGCGGAACCTATGGCGCGATCGCCCAATTAACTCTTCGTCCTACCAAAAGTATAGATTTGGGATTTGCCTATGTTCGCTCTTTATTCTCTGCTCAAGATGTATTCCTTGGCTCTCCTGGTTTAGATGGCGGTGTGGGCAGTCATTTTGCCGAGATTCCCCTAGGTGGTGGGATCAACGAAGTAAATTCCTATGGATTCCAGGGGTCTTATCGGGTTACGCCAGGTTTTACTTTAGGCGGTTGGATTGGTGTTTCTGACGTTACTTCACCTAATGGTGGATTCAATCCCTTTGGGCAGCAGGTTGCTCCTCCAGGCGGAAAGGCGACTATTGTGAACTGGGCAGTCACTTTAGCTTTCCCAGATCTATTTAAAGAAGGAAGCCTAGCGGGAATCGTATTTGGGCAAGCACCAAAAACTACTTTTAGTGATGGCAGATTACCTCCTCAGTTTGCAAAACCAGGCGTAACTGAAGCAAATAATCGCTTGATCGATGGCGATAATTCTTATCACATTGAGGGCTTCTATCGCTATCCACTTTCCAAAAATATCAGCATTACCCCTGGTGTAGTAGTGATTACCAATCCAGAATATGATGCTAGGAATAAAACAATTGTGCTTGGTCAAGTTCGAGTTACTTTCGTTTTTTAGGAGAATCAAATGCCAAATTATATTGCCAAACCAACCGAATCACCAAAAACCAGAATGCTGGATCGCCAACTTGGTTCAGTAGAAGAAGGTAAGAATGATTTCAACTTGTTTACCCTCTGTTTTCTAGAAGATGGAGCTTACCAGTTTGGCAACTTCTATCCCAGCCTCGGACGAGCAGGAATCTTGCAGGGTTTCTATAATCTAGTTCCCTTGGTAAAAGGGGACTTCTCTGTAGTCAAAGTTAATCACGACATTTGGCTTTTGGAAGAAGTAGGCGAGAAAGTATTTGTGCAGATGGATACAGTCTACAAAATTAACGGTGAAGAGAAGCTAAGATTGCCTTGCTTTGCGGTTTATCACTTCAGTGGCGAATTTGATGAAGAAGGCAGAGAATACATTAAAAAGTTGCAGACTTTTTTGGATAGTTCACCTTTATTCATGGATACTACTTCTTTGATTCCCAATGGTGCGCCATACATGGGTCTACCTAAATAAATTATGCTGATTGGAATTTTAGGCTTAAATACACTGTTTGAAATTGCGGTGGCGATCGCTTTCAGTTTCTTTCCTGAGCGATTCTTTCCAGTAGAGAGTCTGTCCCCTTTGGCAGTTGCATTAGCTAGAGTAGTTGGCGCAGGAGCTTTGGCAATTGGTAGTCTAAGCCTATTTTTTGTGATTAAGCAAACTTCTGTTAAATCCAAGGAGATCTTGTTTCCAGCGCTTAGCACCTTAACTATTTTTCATTTTAGTATAGCGATCGCCCAATGGATCAATTATAGTAATCAAGCCGCTCCCCTGGCAATAGGTATAATTCATAGCCTATTTGCGATCGCCTTTATTTATTTTTCGATTAGAACCTATTCCTTGAACTCATAAGAAGCTTATGTACCTTTTTTTGCGGCGATCGCTACTTTCCCTCAACTTAATCCAGAACCTAACTCTGACTTTAATCCTCTCCCTATTTTTTACGAGTAGTTTAAAAGCAGAAGAAAACTTTGAAACCCCAGAAAATCTCAATCAAGTATCTAGCCCCGAACTAATTCTTTCTCAATCGCTAGATCAAAAAGTAGCCCAAGAGCTTGCCCCACCACCCACCCCAGAAAATAAATCTGAAATCAAGCCAGAAGTTAAGCCAGTAACTCAGCCCGACATTGTAATTGACGGCGTGCAATTAGACTCCAGTTATCAATCCGACAACTTCAATCTCAAAATCTTCTCTCTAGAGCCAAGTGTTACCTTCCGTTTAGCCAATGGCAACAAACTCAGCCTCAAAGCTGGCGTAATTAACTTGCGCGATCAGGCATTCTTTAGAGATGTAAATATCTACCCTATAAGGCTGGGATGGGAAGGAAATGTGGATAAATTTGCGCTCAAAGCTGGAACCACTTTTTACACCTATGATCGTTTACGAAGTGATCTAGGCTTTGATGCTGGATTTAATGTAGCGCTTCTGCCTAATCTCTTTTTTGGTGGCACAATTGAACGAACGCCGATGAAATATGCCCCATCGACCCTCGAAATCCCTGGGATTACTAACTATACTGCCTATGGACCCAGCCTATTTTGGGCAATTGATCCTGATACTAGCCTATTTGGATTTATTAGTTTTATTAATATTAATGACGGCAACGCGGGTAGTATCTCTCTCACCAAACTGAAGCGCAATCTGGGGCAATTCTTTATTGCGGCAAATGTAGTTACCACTTCCTATGCCAAGGATTCTGCGCCATTTATTTTCACGCCCCAAGACTTCTTTATTTACAATGGCGAAGTTGGCTGGCAAGGGGATTTGGCTCAAGGAATCAACTTCAAAGCCCAAGTAAATTTAGGAGAGCAGCGCCTCAAGGGAGAATGGACAAATGCCTTCTATTACGAAATGCAATTAACTGCCAAAATCTCCGAAGCGATCGATGCCTTTATCAACTACAACTTCGGTAAATTTGATCAAACCACCTACTTCCGCCAAGCAGCAGGTACAAGTGACCTCTATAGCCGATCGCTAATTACCGCCCAGATTAGACTGCGATTCTAAAACTTGATTCTTAAAGTTATTCTAAAACTAAACCCTTGAGCAATGTCCCCCTTATAGGTTATGTTTATGTCTGAAGTGACGATCAAATCTGCTCTTTAGCAATCTTTTTTAATAGTGAGAATACCAAGAACTTTAGCCAAGAAATATTTTTAGGAAATAATCTATGACAGGATTAGGACATTTTCTCCAAGGCATTCAGCATGTTGGCATCACCGTCGAAAATCTAGATAAATCTCTAGAATTTTATACTGAGGTTCTGGGCGGCAAACTGGCAGTAGGTGAGACCCGCTTAGTGGGTGACACAATTCAAAATACGATATTTCAAAAAGAAGAACTGGACGCGATCGCTCAGAATATCCCACTTCAAGCGCTAGAAGTTCCCAACCTCAGAGATAGCGAACAAGCCCTAGATGTCAGGTTCATTTCTTTTGGCAATGCCGTAGTTGAGCTAATTCACTTCCGCGATCCCGATGGTAGCCCCCAATCTCCCACCCTGCTTAAGCACCAGCCTTCCCACATTGCCCATGTCACCGCCAAGCATCTTTCTTTTCAGGTGAAAGACAGCATAGACCTAAACGAATTTGCGCAAATGCTAGAAACAGAGTGCCAGCGCCGAGAAATCCCAAATGTAGTGTTCAATCGGATTATTCGGGTAGAAACTGCTAAAGAAAGAGCCGCGATCGCTAGTCGATATAACAGCTTTAAATTCTGGGATCAGCCTAACGAAGCAGGTGTGATTGAGCCTAACCCTGATCATCAATGGGGCGAATTTGAAGGTTGGTCACTATTCTATTGCAAGGGTCCAAACGGCGAACAACTAGAATTCAACCAAGTCACCCGCAATGTCAAAGGGCTATTTGCTGAAGCACAACGCCAATACAATCAAGCAAATGGCACTAATTTTGTCACTTACTAAACTCAAAGCAAGAAATGCAAAGTTTAGGAATAAAAGTTTGCATTTAGGTCAACAAATCATAAAATATATTTGCGAGCTTAAATAAATCTGGAATAATTTCTAAAGCTTGGCATAAATCGTTAAATCTAGACTTAGTTCAAAAAAAAATACCTTAGGAGAATTCCATGACCGATAGATTTCCAGGCAGCCCTACCGATAGAGTGCTAAGTCTCTTTTCCCGTGGTGAAGCATTTGACTCTGAAGGTTTCACTCACTTCTTTACCGATACCCCATCTTACCAGTTTGGTAACTTCCCTGTCTGTTTCGACAAAGCCTCCATCAAAACATCCGCCGATAATTTCTTCAACAATATCAATGCGGTTTACCACGAAATCAAAATGATGTGGGAACATGGCGATTCTGTGTTTGTGGAAATGGATGTGCAGTATTGGCGCAAAGACAATTCTTATATTTCCTTGCCTTGTTTCGACATCTTTCGTCTAGAGCCAGGCACTGACCTATTTTCTGAACTGCGCATTTTTATGGATGTGAATCCTGTATTTGAACCAACTCGTCCTGTGGCAGATAATGCCTCAATTCTGACGATCGCCCAAGGTAAAACCATTATTCCTCCAGGCACGATGAAGCACTTCTTTGCCGAAAACCCAGAAGGAAAAGCAAGGGTATCGGCTGGATTTGTACCTAAGTGGTCAACCAATGGGCCTAACTGGAAAATTGGCGCTTAAAAAATAGAGTTTTGAACTATTTGGGGTAGGAGCAAGACTTCTACCCTGAGTCCAATCTAATACTTTCTCTATTCCGAATTCTCTCAAATCTTAAGCTAGAAAAAATCATGAGCGAACACTCTCCCCTGATCCCTAAAGTTGAAGCGATGGTTGGCTATCTCACCGTCGAAGATTGGCAGTCTTTTTATCCCTATTTCACTGAAAACTTGCTTTATAAAGTTGGTGCCAGTGAGCCAATGATCGGCGCAAAAGCAGCCGCAGATTATCTGGCAAAGTTTTATCAAACCGTGAAGCCCGCAGATCATGTGGTGAGAGGAGCTTGGCAAATTGATCACCGTACTGTAATTATTGAAATGGATGCTCACTACAAGCGTATTGCTGATGGTCAAGCAATTGTAGTTCCCTGTTGTGATGTCTATCGTTTTGAAGGTGACCTCATCAGCGAGTGGCGGGTCTATCCTGATGCTTCTAATGTTTATAAATAATCGTAAAAATATTTCGATTTGCCTCGACTAATCCTATAAACCCTAAATATTCTTAGCTTTTATCATGCTTTACTTTTCCACTATTGTTTCGGTTCACGCTCCTGTAGAAGTTGTATGGCAACTACTTGTCGATAAAGTAGAACATCCCGATCGCTATGTTTCTGGCGTGCAAGGACTAGAGATTTTGGAAAAATATGAGGATGGAGTTTTACGGCAATTGACCCATCCCATGCCGATTAAGGAGCGGATTTCGATCAACCATGAGAAGCTAGAAATAATCTTTAAGTTGGTTGATCCAGTTCATTTTTCTGGCTACTTCTATAATCGTATTCACTTACCTGCCGATCGCCAGTCGGATCAGCCTTTGAAACTAGAATACGGACTGGAAGTGGAACCCATAGGTGCTGCTGCTTTTGATGAGAGCAGATTGCCAAATGCCTTTTTTGCAACCTTGATCCACACTAAGGAACTAGCGGAACAAAAGGTAAAAGCTGAATCAAATTAGGCTATTATTCTGAAACACACAAAATAAATACTACAAAATCCCTATTCAACTCTAAGATTAAGTTAAGGGTTAAGCCGAATCAAGTTTCTTCTCAATGTTCACGCCTGCTTTTAATCTAGTGAGAGAGAATAATGACCAATCCTGTAAAGAATAACTCTGTAAACTTTACCTTCTCCGATACCATTGCTGGATATGTCACTTACTTTGATCCAGAGACCAAAACTTTTGGCTTAAAGACCAGTGATGATCGCGAGTTTCATGCCAAGCTCACCGAAACTTCCTATGCCAAGCTTGCTAGGAACCTAAGTGAACCTTACCAAGACTGCACAGGCAATCTGCCAGAGATGCTCACTCCAGGTAGATTCCTCTACGCCTATGGTATCTTTTTCCCAGAACAGGGCGATTTTAAGTTTGAAGCCAAGGATATTACTTTTCCTGGGCGCAAGTCGGGCGAATACAGCTTCGAGAAGCAAAACTGGTGGATTGACCAGATTAAAGAGCTAGGTGACTTCTACCTCAAAGCCCAGTTTCATGGCGAACCAGTTGACTACCGACTATACCGCACAGTTCTATCGCTTACTGGTGAAAAACGTGGCGATCACCGTCAAGAAACCGACACCATTTCCCGTCTAGTTTATGGATTCGCTTCGGCCTTTATGCTGACTGGTGATGAGCGCTACCTAGATGCTGCCGAAAAAGGTACTCAGTATTTGCGCGATCACATGAGATTCGTAGATATGGATGAGAATATCGTCTATTGGTATCACGGTATTGATGTGGCAGGCGATCGCGAAACCAAGGTATTTGCTTCAGAGTTTGGTGATGACTACATGGGTATTCCTGCCTATGAACAGATTTATGCTTTAGCCGGTCCAATTCAAACCTACCGTGCCAATGGTGATCCCCGAATTTTGGATGATGCTGAAAAGACTGTAGATTTATTTGATCGTTTCTTCCTAGACAAAAAAGGCGGTGGCTATTATTCTCACCTTGATCCAATTACCCTAGATGCCAATGGCTCTAATCTGCCAGATCGGAATCGTGGCAAGAAAAACTGGAATTCAGTAGGTGACCATGCTCCTGCCTACTTGATCAATCTTTACTTGGCAACCAAAGATGAGCGCTACGCCAAGTTCCTTGAATATACCTTTGACACAATCACCAAATATTTCCAGGATTACGACAATTCTCCCTTTGTTCAAGAAAAATTTAATGATGATTGGAGCTATGACCAAACCTGGGGTTGGCAGCAAAACCGTGCAGTAGTTGGACACAACCTCAAAATCGCTTGGAATCTAATGCGGATGGATAGCCTGAAGCACAAGGATGAGTATGTTGCTTTTGCTGAGAAAATCGCTGAGATTATGCCTGGTGTAGCAGGTGATCAACAGCGTGGCGGTTGGTATGACGTAGTAGAGCGAACCCTAGCCGAGGGAGAAGAGTTTTATCGCTATGCTTGGCATGACCGCAAAGCTTGGTGGCAACAGGAGCAAGGCATTTTGGCTTACTACATTCTCACTGGATGTTTGAATAAGCCTGAATATCATCGCTTAGCGCGTGAATCTGCTGCCTTCTATAATGCTTTCTTCCTTGATCATGACGACGGTGCAGTTTTCTTCAATGTGTTGGCTAGTGGCATTCCCTTCCTAATGGGCAACGAGCGCTTGAAGGGCAGTCATTCCATGAGCGGCTATCACTCCTTTGAGCTTTGCTACTTGGCTTCGGTTTACAGTAACTTGCTGGTGACCAAGCAGCCAATGGACTTCTACTTCATGCCAATTCCTGGCGGATTTAAGGATAATCTGCTCCATGTTTCGCCCGATATTTTGCCTACGGGTAGCGTGAAAATTGGCTCGGTAGAGATTGCTGGCGAAGCATACACCAACTTTGATGCAGAAGGGCTAACTGTAACTCTGCCTGACTTAAAGGAGCGGGTGAAAGTTAAGGTTCAACTTGTGCCTAATCGCTAAATTTAATTAATTCTAGGGAGAGTGGTGAAAGCTACTCTCTTTTAAATTGGTTATTAAATTTGCATTTGAGAGAAGTTATAGCCAGTGAGAAATTCTAAGAGCACAGTTAGAGAAAGCTTGAGATAAAACATGGAAATTGCAACCAAAACAGTCGGAGAAATCACCATAGTTGAACTAAGTGGTGACATTGATGCCAATACCGCACCCAAAGTTCAAGAACTGGTATTATCACTTGCTCAATCGGGCAGTAAATTATTGTTGAATATGACCGAAGTTCCTTATATGTCCAGTGCGGGACTGCGATCGCTACTTGCACTTTATCGCCAGGCAACAATTAAGCAATGTAAGTTGGTATTAATTGGGCTTTCGCCAGAAATTCAAGACACCATGTCAGTGACTGGATTTTTACAATTCTTTACGGTGATGGATTCAGAAGATCAGGGCATCGCTGCTTTAAATAATTAATTTCAAGAATCAAAAAAGCTTCTCTAAATCCTATGAACTTACAGCGCATTGATATCCACCCCACCGATACTTCTCCCGACGGCAAGTATCTCCTGCGGCGTGGTCACCCCCTTCCCTTTGGTGCAACGATTGAGCCTGGTGGCGTAAATTTTTCGGTCTACTCTAGCTACTGTACTTCTTGTACTTTGGTTCTATTTGAGAAGAGAGCAGCCGAGCCGATCGCTGAGATTCCTTTCCCCGATGCCTATCGGATTGGTAACACCTACAGCATGATTGTGTTTGGCTTGGACTACGAAAATATTGAGTACGGCTATCGGATGGACGGACCGAATGATTTCCAACAGGGTCATTGGTTCGACCAGTCCAAAGTATTACTCGATCCATACGCACGGATCATTAGTGGCAGGGATACCTGGGGTAAGCAGCCCAACTGGGACGACATTTATCAACACCGTTCTAGACTCTCCTTTGATGACTTCGATTGGGAAGAAGATCGCCCCTTAGAGATTCCGCACGAAGACTGCATTATCTATGAAATGCACGTTCGCAGTTTTACTAAACATGAAAGTTCTGGAATCAAAGAGAATTGGAAAGGTACATTTGCGGGAATTAGAGAGAAGATTCCCTACCTTAAAGAATTAGGCGTAAATAGCGTTGAGCTAATGCCAATCTATGAATTTGATGAATTTGAGAATAGTCGTACTAGTCCAATAACAGGCGAAACTCTCTACAACTATTGGGGTTACAGCACGGTCGGCTTCTTTGCTCCCAAGGCTGGTTATGCCGCTACAGGTAAATTGGGAATGCAGGTAGATGAAGTCAAAAACCTAGTTAAGGAACTACATAAGCATGGAATTGAAGTGATTCTGGATGTAGTATTCAATCACACGGCGGAAGGAAATGAGCATGGTCCAACTATCTCTTTTCGAGGCTTAGACAATAAAACCTACTATATGCTCACGCCAGAGGGCTACTTCTTCAACTTCAGTGGTTGCGGCAATACCCTGAACTGCAACAATCCTGTCGTCCGAAATATGGTGCTGGATTGCCTGCGCTATTGGGCTTCTGAGTATCACATTGATGGCTTTAGATTTGACTTGGCTTCGATTTTAGGACGTGATCCCTTGGGCTATCCCCTAGCAAATCCACCATTACTGGAACAGCTTGCTTTCGATCCAATTTTGGCGCGCTGTAAACTAATTGCTGAAGCTTGGGATGCAGGTGGCTTATATCAAGTTGGTTCCTTCCCTGCCTATGGGCGCTGGGCAGAGTGGAACGGCAAATATCGGGATTGTATGCGCAAATTTATTAAGGGCGATCGCGGTACGGCTGGCGAAATGGCACAACGTCTCCAAGGCTCTCCTGATCTATATGCAAGTTCTGGGCGCGCTCCTGCAACTTCAATCAACTTCATCACCGCCCATGATGGCTTTACCTTGATGGACATGGTCTCTTATGATCAAAAGCACAACCAGGCAAATGGCGAAAATGGCAACGATGGTAGCGATGACAATGATAGTTGGAACTGTGGCTGGGAAGGGGAGACGGACGATTGGGGCATAAATGCGCTGCGTCATCGTCAGATCAAAAATGCGATCGCTTTGCTGTTAGTTAGCCAAGGTGTACCGATGATCCTAATGGGGGATGAAATGGGGCGCACCCAGTATGGCAACAATAATACCTACTGCCATGATAATGATCTGAACTGGTTGGACTGGAATCTGAAGGAGAAAAACCCAGATATTTTTAACTTTGTCAAGCAGGTAATTGCCTTCCGTCATGCCCATCCCGTGCTGCGTAACCATTCCCATTTCCGCAACTGTGATTATGTAGGCAGTGGCTATGCTGACATTTCTTGGCATGGCACCAAAGCTTGGAATGCGGACTGGTCAGAGGATAATCAAGTTCTAGCTTTTATGCTTTGCGGTAAACACGCTAAAGAAGGCACGGTGCAGGATAATTACATCTATATCGCAGTAAATATGCATTGGGACGCGTTATGGTTTGAATTGCCAAATGTGTCTGGGCTAAACTGGCACGTTTTCGCAAATACTGGCAATGGCGCTAATCCTTGTTTTACGCCTGGAGCAGAGCCTAAACTAGAAAACCAGCAAGGAATTTTACTCGGCGATCGCTCAGTGCTAATTTTGGTAGGCAAGTAACTTTTACTAATTTTTAAGGAATAACAATCATGGCTTTTAAAGTAACCTCAGAAATCCTCGACGATGTAGCAAAGCTTTCCCTAGTAGGCGAACTAGATGGTAGCAGTGCTCAAATCTTTAAAGAAGCAATTGAAGAACTTCCCACGGCAGGGTTGAAGCGTTTGGTGTTGCTAATGAAGGATTTAGAATATATGGCAAGTGCAGGTTTGCGGGTTTTGATTTTTGCTAAGCAGAAAATGACTCACGTTGATCTCTATATTGTTGGCGCTCAAGAAATGGTGTTGGATACAATTGAAAAAACTGGCTTCCACCACAGCGTAATTTTGCAAGACGAATATGTTGACTAAGAGATCAAAAAGGTAAGCAAAAAAAGGAAAGCAAAAAGTGGAGCCTTTAACCGTCGATGGAAACCTAGAGTCTCTCTCGGCGATCGCTAAGTATGTGATCGCTGCGGCTAATGCTGCTGGGTTGGATAAAAAAGCTACCTATCGTTTACGTCTAGCGATTGATGAAATTGCCACTAATATTATTGTGCATGGCTATACTGAGTCAGACTTATCTGGTTCGGTAAAGATTGAAGCCCAAATTTCTAGCGATCGCTTGCGCCTAATTTTACAAGACAGTGCGATTCCCTTTGATCCGACTGGCAAAGCCGATCCTGAATGTTTAGAACTTCCCTTAGAAGAAAGAGCGATTGGTGGATTAGGGGTGTTTCTGGCAAAAGATGGAATCGATCATTTCGAGTACGAGTTTGTAGCGGGCTGCAATCGCAATATTCTGACTGTGAATTTGACTGTGAATTTGACTGTGAATTTGACTGTGAATTTGACTGAGAACTTGAGCTAAATTTGGGACACAATGGCAGAGATTAATTTTCGACGATTTTTGACCAAGCGTGAACTACGCGAACTTGTGTCCCAGATTTTGCAGGGGAATAATCCTCTGGCAATTACCGATCTTGAGGGTGCAATTATTAGCGGTGATCCTGATGCCCTAAAGTTAGAGCGATCGCTAGTTCACTATGAAGATCAAGATCTAGGTTGGGTTTATGGTGAGCCGAGTGCAGCAAATACAGTCAAAGCTATTTTGCTCCATTTATTCGCACAGGAAGCTGAAAAAAGAAGACTAGGAGCAGAAGTCCTATCTAAATATAAGGAAGTCAACCTGCTCTATCGCCTATCCGAACAAATTGGCAATATGCACAATCGGGCGGCAATCTGTGAATTATTACTGTTAGAAGCAAATAAATTGGTCAATGTTTCGGACTGCGCCATTCTGCTCTTCAATCAAACTGAGAACCAATTGGAAGCGATCGCTACTCAGGGAGCAATGTTTAACCCAGGCGATTTCTTGTCAATTAGCGAGGGAATAGAAGGTAATATTTTCCAATCTGGCAAAGGCGAAGTAATTAACGAAGTTACTAATGATCCGCGTTTTGCTAGCTGTATCCATCCACTCTATGCCTTAATCTGTGTACCCCTAAAAACCCGTAGCAAGACCATTGGCATTGCTAGTTTTGCTCGGCGTGAGCCAGTTATGTTTACTGCCGAAGATTTGCAATTGATTAATGCTTTAGCTTCTCAAGGTGCCTACGCGATCGAAAACGCTAATCTTTACCAAGATCAGCTAAAAGATGCCGTGAATCGGATCGAAATGGACAAGGGCAGGAAGATGCAGCAGGACTTTTTGCCCCTGCATTTGATTCAACCAACCAACTGGCAAGTAGCAAGCAAATTTAAACCTGCAAGAGAAGTGGCTGGAGATTTTTACGATACTTTTAACCTGCCAAGTGGCGGAATTGGAATTGTAATTGCCGATGTTTGTGACAAAGGAGTTGGTTCCGCCTTATTTATGGCACTATTTCGCAGTTTGATTCGGGTATTTGCGCAACAAACTTATTTAAGCGGACAGACTTTTCCATTGCCGGGTTTATTGTCTAGTTTGGGCAAGCCCGTAATGCTCAACCTGGATCATGTGAATGCGTTGAGAGCCGTATCTTTGACCAATGATTATGTAGCAGATACCCATAGCAATTTGAATATGTTTGCCACTTTATTTTTAGGCATTCTTGATCCCAAAACTGGTATTCTTTCCTATATCAATGGCGGACATGAATCGCTGGTGGTGATCACCGATGGCAAAATCAAATCTCGGCTCAAATCCACAGGACCCGCAGTGGGAATGATGCCTAGGATGAATTTTCAGATTCAACAGACTTATTTGGAAGTGGGTGATATTCTATTTGGCTATACCGACGGAGTTACAGAAGCAAAAAATGCCCAAGGTAAATTTTTTGGCGAAAAACATCTGCTCACTTTCTTAGATGCAGTTCCCAATTCTGCCGAGGCTTTGCTTGATCGAATTGAGGCCGAGTTGAATACTTACATTGGTGATGCAGTGCAATTTGATGACATCACCATGATCGCGCTCCAACGCCTAGTAGAATAGTAACTTATTTTGGGCATTGCAAATATACAACGCCAGCGTAATCGCTAATCACAAGTAAAATATTGATCGAGAAAGTTGAGAATATGGTTTCGTAGATCAAAATATGTCGTGCTTTCCCGAATGATCACGCGATCGCGAGGATGAGGGAAAGGTACGGTCAAGATTTCACCAATATTTGCGGCGGGACCATTGGTCATCATGATTATCCGATCAGACATAAAAATCGCTTCATCCACATCATGGGTCACCATAATTACCGACTGGCGTTGGCTCTCCCAAATTTTGAGAACTTGTTGCTGCAACTTGTGGCGGGTCAGAGCATCTAAGGCACCAAATGGTTCATCCATCAGTAACATCTTCGGCCGAATTGATAATGCTCTAGCAATTCCTACTCTTTGTTTCATCCCTCCCGATAGTTCATCTGGATACTTATCAGCTGCCGCCGTCAGATTAACCATCCCTAAGTGCTCGTTCACAATTTGGGCTTTTTCTCTGGTAGAAGCATCCTTAATCACCTCATCTACTGCTAGTTGAATATTTTCGCGCACTGTTAACCACGGCAATAAAGAGTAATGTTGAAATACCATCATCCTCTCTGCGCCTGGCTTACGAATTTCTCTCCCATCCAAACTTAACAAACCAGAAGTTGATCTTTCTAAGCCTGCGACAATTCTCAATAAGGTTGATTTTCCACAGCCAGAATGCCCAATAATCGAAACATACTCTGTAGAATTAATAGAGAGATTAATGCCATTTAATGCCACGTATTCTTCGCCGTTAGATTTGCGATAGACTTTGACTAAATCTTTGATTGTTAGAAAACCTAGTTCAGATTGATTCATAAAATGATTTTTAGATAAGTTTATAGGTTTGGTTTAACTCAAGCCAAAAGTACGAGGGCGATTGGAACGAATTTCAAAACTCTTTAAATAACCAACCAAATCGCTGGGGTCAAAGGCTTTGCGATCAATAAATAGCTCGGCTGGCTCTAGTTTGTAGTCATTCTGAGGACAAAGAATATTCATTTCAGCCGCAATTTGGCGATATAAGTCAGTCTTCCAAGCTTTTTTAGCAATTTGTTCGGCATCCTTAGGAATTTCTTTGATTTGTCCCCAACGGGCAGATTGAGTGATTAGCCACAGGCTTTCCGATTGCCACAAAAAAGTAGAATGATCATTTGCTTCGCGTTGTAGTTCCTGGGGAAGATCGAAGAATATCGTAGTCTCTAAACTTTTGACCATTCGCTGTTGCCGATCAAATCCGCCGTAGTTATATTCGCCGACGATTCCTGGGCGCGTAAATTTATCCACCGCACCTTGCTTGGGTTTGGCTCCTGTATAGACGCGATCGGTAATTAATTTGGCGACTTCAGCACGATTTTGCGGATTGCTGCAATACTGACAAGCTTCAATCATCGCTTTGACCAAAGATCGATAGGTTTTAGGATTTTTTTCAATAAATGATTCCATCACGCCAAGCAATCGATCAGGATGTCCACGCCAGATTTCCCTTCCTTGAGCAAAGGTAAAGCCGATATTTTCATTGCCAGTAATTGCCCTAGTATTCCAAGGCTCCGCCACCATATAGGCTTGAATAGCCCCGATCCGCATACTATTGATCATCTGTGGTGGTGGAATAATAATCAAGCGAAACTGTTCATCGGGCACAATACCCGCCGCCGCCGTTAAATAGCGGATAAAGTATTCATAAATTGATGAGCTTAATACCACTGCCCATACTCTTTGATCGGCTGGTAAATTCTCAAAAAATCGCCGCAGATCGCGACCAAAAGCATCTAAGTTACCCCTATATTCCTGCCAAGGACGAATCCCAGATTCCCACATTGCTCGACTCATGGTGATCGCGTTTCCGTGTCGATGGATGGTCATGGCAGCAGATAAAGGCGCGCTTTTGGCTCCTTCTGCTCCAGTTCTAGCATTGATTACGGCTCCAGAAACTACAGCAGAAGCATCTAAACGACCAAAAATTATGCCGTCACGGGAGGTTGCCCAACTGGCTTCACGGTTGAGAGTGACATTTAGACCATATTTACGAAAGAACCCTTTTTGCCAAGCGATCGCAAATGGGGCACAGTCATTTACGGGTACAAATCCGATGGTTAAGTTTGGTTTTTCTAAGGTTTTGGCATCTACAACTGGTTCTACTGCCAATGCTTCGGCGGACAGTTCTTGGGAACCACGATTGCCACTAATTGAGCAACCAGAAATTACTGTACCGAATAATCCAGCACCAGCATTTTTTAGAAAGGCTCGCCGATTCCAATCTTGACTGAAGTTCATCGCTTAGTAGTCTCTCTAGTAATTTTCTAGTAATTAATTAATCGAAACTGGAGGACGGCGGGTTACCAAAATCTGAATCACACTTAATAGGTAATCTAAGACCAAACCAGTCACACCAATCACTAGAACCGCTAAAAAGACGGAGCTTAAATTTAGGCGACTCCATTCATCCCAAATAAAGAAGCCAATCCCAATCCCACCTGTCAGCATTTCTACCGCCACAATTACTAACCAGGCAATGCCAAGGCTAATCCTTAGCCCAGCAAAAATATAGGGTAAACTTGCAGGCAAAATAATTTTGGTGATTGTGCGCCAACGTGGCATTTCCAGAACTCGAGCCACTTCTAAATAGTCTTTGGGCACGCTCGATACACCAAGCGCAGTATTGATAATTGTCGGCCAAAGGGAAGTTATAAAAATTACAAAAATTGCCGATGGTTCGGCTAGGTTAAAAATCGCTAAAGCAATCGGCAGCCAAGCCAAAGGAGAAACTGGCTTTAATATCTGAATAATTGGGTTGATTGCTAACATTGCCGAACGAGACATGCCAATTAAAAAGCCTAGGGGAATTGCTACCAACGCACCTAAACCAAAACCAATGCTTACTCTGCTTAAACTAGCAATTAATAGCCAGCCGATCCCTAAATTTCCTGGACCACGCTGAAAAAATGGATTGAGAATATAGTCTAAGTTGGCATTAAACGCTTCAAGTGGTGTAGGCATTAATTCGTGCCGCCAAATTGCTACCGCCCACCAGAGGCAAATTACCCCAGTAAATCCTAAAACTGGAAATACGATCACATCTCTAAAAACTAGAGATTTTAGGCTTTTCCATGCTGATGCAGCGATCGCGGTAAGATTGAGTCGTAGCAAAATGTTTGTAAGCTTGATAACTGATAACTAATATTGATGATTTTAGGACTTACGCAGAAAATAAACGAAACATTGTAAATAGGGGGTTCGGGGCACAGCCCCAATTGAGGGCGAAGCCCTCAAACTCCCACTAATAAGAGATCTGCATATTTAGCCTGCGTAAGTCCTAAATTTATAACAACTTTCGATTTGGGGCAAGTAAGAGCAGAATAGATTGATTCCTCTTTGAATATTAGCCTAACAAACTTTACAGGTAGGCAGGATGACCACATTCGCCAGCTAAAAATCTTTCTCTTAAAAGATCAAGAGTATCTCGAATCCTTAAATAGTTTGATCTTTCCACAGTTACAGATTTCTCAGGCGTTTAACCTCTGTGTAGGTACCCGTCGGTCTACAGGGAGAAGTGCGGCATTGCGGCAATTTCGGCATTGGCTAGCTCACCAAAAACAACTAGATAAGTAGACAAGCTAATATGGGTTAAATATTCTCTACTTTCACTTCCATGACCTCTTTAGTTTTAACTTCCCAAGATCTTGACTGTAGCCTGCTCACACCAATGATGCAGCACTATATGGAAGTAAAGAAACAACATCCCCAGGCAATTTTATTTTATCGCATGGGCGATTTCTATGAGGCTTTTTTTGATGATGCCTGTGTAATCTCGCGCGAGTTGGAATTGGTCTTAACAGGGAAAGAAGCGGGCAAGCAAGTAGGAAGAGTCGCAATGGCAGGAATCCCCCATCATGCTTTGGATCGCTATGGCAAACAATTAGTCGAAAAGGGCTTTTCGGTGGCAATTTGTGAGCAGATGGAAAGCGCAGCCGCAGCCCAAGGTAATTTGGTCAAACGAGAAGTCACCCATACGCTCACGCCTGGAACTGTAATAGAAGAAGGGATGCTGACCGCCAAACGGCACAATTTTTTAGTAGCGATTGTTGGCAATTTTGACCGAGATCAGAATAGAGAGTTATCGCGGGATCAGCCCTATGGTTTAGCCTATGCAGATGTGTCTACGGGTGATTTTTTTACCACTCAATTAAGCAGTCAAGAGCAATTAGTCCAAGAACTTTTGAGATTACAACCCGCCGAGATTCTCTTGCCTTCGGAATTGCCAAATCCTTGGGAAAGTAAAAATTTGCCCGATTATTTGCCAAACCATTTTTGTTATACCAAGCGTGCGCTCTCAGGCTTTGATTTAGCAGAATCTCGTCAACGAATTTTGGCAACTTTTAAATTGCGATCGCTTGAAGGAATTGGTTGCGAAGGGCTTCCTTTGGCAGTGAGAGCAGCAGGTGGAATTCTCAGTTATTTAAGTGCTACCCAAAAACATAGTGAGATTCAACTCAAAACTCTGATCAGTTATCAACTTAGTGATTATCTTTGGCTCGATCACCAAACCAGACGGAATCTAGAGATTATCCAAACGGTACGGGATGGAACGCTACATGGTTCGCTGTTGTGGGCATTGGATCAAACTTGTACCAGTATGGGTGGAAGAGCATTACGGCGTTGGCTTATTCAGCCTTTACAGGATTTACCGCAAATTAGAGATCGCACTGATACAGTGGCAGAGTTAGTTGAGAAGCATCAATTACGGCAACATTTACGCAAATGCTTATCCCAAATTTACGATATTGAAAGATTATCTAGCCGAATTGGCAATGGTTCGGCAAATGCGAGAGATTTGGTAGCACTTTCGGTTTCTCTGTCGCGTTTAGAAGATATTGCGGCGATCGCTGCGGCTGGGAAATCCCTCTATTTGTGCTCTTTGCAATCTGTACCTGAGCAATTATTAAATCTAGCCCAAAACCTGGCAAAAAGCTTAAGTGAGAATCCGCCGCTCTATCTCACCGAAGGGAATTTAATTCGCGCTGGAATTAATCCTGAACTAGATCAAATGCGACAACAAGCGAAAGAAGATGTGAATTGGTTGGCAGATTTAGAGAAAACCGAACGCGATCGTACAGGGATTAATACGCTAAAAGTTGGCTTCAATAAAGCTTTTGGCTACTATATCAGTATTTCGCGTGGCAAGATCGATCAAGCTCCTTCAGAGTATATTCGTAAACAAACTCTCACTAATGAAGAACGCTACATTACGCCCGAATTGAAAGAAAGAGAAACTAGGATTTTGAATGCGGAAAGAGCACAGTTTGAATTGGAATATCAACTTTTTGGTGAGTTAAGACAACAAGCGGCAGATTTGATTCAGCCAATTCGCGAGATTGCTTCGCATTTAGCCGCCGCCGACTGTTTGGCAAGCTTAGCAGAAGTAGCAGTGAAGTATAATTATTGCCGTCCAACTTTGACTAGCGATCGCACTCTTTCTATTCGCAATGGTCGGCATCCAGTGGTAGAACAGACCATACCTTCAGGCTTTTTTGTACCAAATCATACCCAATTAGGCAGTGAGCATACGCCCGATTTAATTGTACTAACTGGACCAAATATGAGTGGGAAGAGTATTTATTTGCGCCAAATTGGACTAATGCAACTGATGGCACAGGTGGGAAGCTTTGTGCCTGCAGAATCGGCAAGTTTTGGTATTTGCGATCGGATCTTTACTAGAGTTGGCGCGGTAGATGATTTGGCAACTGGGCAATCTACTTTCATGGTGGAAATGAACGAAACGGCGAACATTCTCAATCATGCTAAAGCCAATTCACTGGTGCTGTTAGATGAAATTGGCAGAGGTACTTCTACCTTTGATGGCATGGCGATCGCTTGGTCGGTAGCGGAATATTTAGCCAGTAAAATCCAAGCCCGAAGTGTATTTGCCACTCATTATCACGAACTAAACGAGTTAGCCACACTCTTACCAGGGGTAGCAAATTTTCAAGTGACGGTGAAGGAAATGGAAGATGAGATTATCTTTTTGCATCAAGTTCAGCCTGGTGGAGCAGATCGATCCTACGGAATTGAAGTTGGACGCTTGGCTGGGCTACCCAAACCAGTCATAGAACGGGCTAAAGAACTATTGGGATTGATTTCCCGCAGTAGTCATATTGCTACAGGCTTGCGCGGAAATGGCAAGAAACCAATCGAGCCGAAGAATCAATTGCAGATTTTTGATTTGGCATGATATTCTGCTTCCCCTGCTGCTGCCACCAGTTTTTGAATTTCGATTAAAGGGATTTGATGTTGGTGAGCGAGTTGTACGCAGTCTTCATATTCTGGCTGAATCGTAATTTTTCCTGCTCTTTGGGCTATTTTTATGCGCGATCGCCCATAAATTGTTTCTACCCAGACGATTTCTCTAGCCAAAATCACTCTTTCTTGCCAGCGCTTGCGAATACCTAAAGTAGTAGTCTCTTGCCATAAAATTTGCTCACATTCAGTTAAGCGATCGCTGTGACAAATGACTGTCAGTAAAGTGCCTAGTCGTGACTTTTTCATGGTTATAGGTTGAGAAAAAACATCTAAAGCGCCATGATTTAATAGCTCTGAAGTCACATAAGCGATCGCTTGAGCAGTCATATCATCTATTTGAGTTTCCAAAATGCCAATGATTTCGCTTTCAGCTAATGGGAGTGAGGAATCACTTTTTTTTTAATGGTTTCAGCTTCTCCAATTCTTTCGCTAATTTTCTCGCCTAGCCAAAGCCGCAGAATATTCGGAATCGCTAACTCTGCTGTACCTGCACCTAAACCGACTTTTTGTAACTGCATGGCTGGAGCTGCACCAAAACTTTGACTCAGAGCTACGGCTAAAGCTGCTCCCGTAGGTGTCACCAATTCTTTTTGGATACCATTAGAAAAAACTGGCACATGGTGAGTTTCCCAGAGCTTCAATACAGCGGGCACAGGCACAGGTAATTGACCATGTTCGCAGTTTACATATCCGCCGCCAGTTGGTAAAGGCGAACAATAAATTTCGGCGATTCCCAACCAATCTAATCCCGCACAGGTACAGACAATATCGGCGATCGCGTCTAGCGCGCCAACTTCATGGAAATGCACTTGCTCTAATGGAATCCCATGGACTTGACTTTCAGCGATCGCTAACCTTCTAAAAGTAGCCAAACTCCAAAGTTCGATTTGTGGCGACAGTTTTGCTTGGCGAATTATTTGTTCTATTTCTGCTAAGTGTCGATGGTGATGATGCGGGTCAGCATTCAGATTCACTTCTACTTTGATCGCTTCTTGACCTTTGCGATTGACTAACTCGGAGCTGAGGCTGATTTCTTCGGCTAAACCCAACTGTTGCACCACTTCAGTCAAATAGGTCAAAGGCACACCAGCAGATACCAATGCACCCAAACACATATCCCCAGCAATCCCTGTTGGACAGTCAAAATAAGCGATTAGACTAGGCATTTTACTCAAATTTTATTATAGACAAAATTACTTACAAACCAAATTTTTAGCTTCCATTTCCATCAAATCTTTCGTAGAATAACTTCTGATTTCGGATAGTACCACTGGAGCCAGACTTTGAGTTTGATTCTGTACCAAAGAGAAACGAGCATCTGTGGCAACTAAAACATCTTTCACCTTTACCTTCCCATCGCTTAGACGTACTTGCCAGTAGAGAAAACCTGATTTTTTGGTGCTTTCCTTCAAAAATAAGAATTCACCTTGATTGCAAGCTTTGACTACAGAGTACTTAACTTTTGGCTTATTTGGCTTAGTGGCGTCAGCTAATTTTTTGGCGGTAGCGGCGGTGTTATCTTTCGGCGCTTTCAGAATTTTGTCTGGTTGGGCTGGATCTTGAGATTTAGGTGGCTGGACTAGGTTGGCAGCTACAGGTGCAATGAGCGCTAGTCCGCCAATTAAGTTACTGAAGCCAAAAACAGTCGTCAAAGTAACCAGACTAAGTTTCATAAAATTAGCGCAATCGCAAAACTACGCCCTTAATTTAGCCTAAAAACCTAGATTGTAAAACTTTAAACTAATAAATGTTTAATTACTGTTTGCACATCCTTATCGCCCCTGCCAGAGCAGTTAATCACAATCTTTTGATTAGAGGTTAGTTGAGGACAAAGTTGATCTAAGTAAGCGATCGCGTGGGCAGTTTCTAAGGCGGGAATAATCCCTTCTAGGCATGACAGTTGTTTGAACGCCGCCAAAGCCTGATCGTCAGTCACACTGTAATATTCTGCTCGGCCCAATTCCATCAAGTAGCTATGCTCTGGTCCCACACCTGGATAGTCTAAGCCTGCGCTGATCGAATGAGGTTCAATAATTTGTCCTTGCTCATCTTGGAGTAAATAGCTCATTGCCCCATGTAAAACCCCAATCCTACCTTGAGTTAAAGTAGCAGCGTGTTGTCCTGTTTCAATTCCTCTGCCAGCTGCCTCTACGCCAATTAGCCTGACGGATTTTTCATCCACAAACTCATGGAACAAGCCGATCGCGTTAGAACCACCACCCACACAGGCAAGCAGCACATCGGGTAAACCGCCCCATTTTTCTAAACATTGCGATCGCGTCTCTTTGCCAATTACCGCATGGAAATCTCGCACCAACATTGGATAAGGATGGGGACCAGCCACTGAACCGAGAATATAGTGAGTGCTATCTACATTAGTTACCCAGTCTCTAATCGCCTCTGAGCAAGCATCTTTTAGGGTTCCCGTGCCAGTCTCAACTGGGCGTACTTCTGCTCCCATCAGGCGCATCCGAAATACATTCAGGCTCTGTCGTTCCATGTCATGCACGCCCATGTACACCACACATTCCAAACCAAATCTGGCGCATACCGTCGCTGTTGCTACTCCATGTTGACCTGCGCCAGTTTCAGCGATGATCCTTTTTTTGCCCATGCGCAGCGCTAAAAGTGCCTGCCCCAGCGCATTATTGATCTTGTGCGCACCCGTATGATTCAAGTCTTCGCGCTTCAAATAGATTTGCGCCGTGCCATAGTGAGCCGTAAGCCTTTCAGCTAAATAGAGAGGGGAAGGACGACCGACAAAATCCTTGAGGTAGCCATAGAGTTCTTGCTGGAAAGCTGGATCTTGTTGATACTTACGCGCCGCTGTTTCTAATTCGGTCAGCGCACTCATTAGCGTCTCTGGCACATACTTTCCGCCAAATTTGCCAAACCGACCTAGGTGATCGGGACGACTGGGCAGAGAATCTGGAGCTAAATCATCAATAGCAGTTTTGAGAATGGATGGAGCAGGTGGCGCTTGAGTCATTGGGAATAATTTGGGTTCTAGGCTTTCTATAAAATAACAAATCTAATTCTTTCTGTTACCAATTTTGCTAATAAAATCACTCAACTGCTCAAAACTACCGCCATAGCTCAACATTTGCTCACTGTGTCCCTTCAAGTTTACTAAATATTGCTTGAATGGCAAGAGAACGGCGGCGTAAGGCGTGTGGGCATAGGTTCCCTGTCCGAGAATGATATCTACGCCAACTTGTTTGGTAGCAGACTCTAGCCGAAAGGCGGTATTTACTGTGTCACCCAGCGCTGTATATTCAGTGTGGCGGCTACTACCCATCTGTCCTACCATGGCGAAGCCTGTATTCATTCCTGCTCCCACCCGCAAAGGAAATGGTAGATCAAAATGGTTATTTAGTTCACTACTCATTTTGGCAAGCTGATGCAGGGTTTGAAAGGTAAGCATCATTTCGGCGGTAGAAATTTTATCAATTCCTGGGCTGGTGCTGTGAATCCAGACCGCCATCACCGCATCGCCAATATATTTGTCGATCCAACTGCCGTGAGCACCAATTATTTCTCCTGCGCGCCGAAACCAGGTGCCAATTACTTCTGAGAGCAGCCGATCATCCACTTGTTGGCTCAGTTTGGAAAAGTCCCGAATATCTACTACAAGCACCGTAATTAGCCTGCGTCGATGCAACAGCATGGTGTCTGTCACCTGATCCATTACTTCTACTGAGGCGGATAAGCTGTCCACAGGACAACAGAATTCAAGCGTAGTTTCGCCAATGGTGATCCGATCGCCATTTTTGAGCATCGTAGGAATGGTAATCCTTTTACCGTTGAGAATTGTGCCATTGCGGCTGCCCAAGTCAATTAAGTAATAGCTACCGACTTCCATCTGCTGAATCATCACATGATTGCGGGAAGCACAAGGATCGGCTAATTGACTGGTATTTTCGTTTCCTCTACCAATTGTCCAGGGCGGAAGACTGCTTAGACTGACATGACGTGAACCATTGGGTGCTTGAATAGATAAGTAGGGAACTACTCTAGTGACTGTACTCCTTCCAGGCTGATCTTGCAAAATCTGATTTGGCAAAGATTGATTTGTAGTGTTTTGCCCAAAACTTTGCACCTGTTACTCCCTGTCCCGTGGTTGAACTTTGCGTTGATCTAGGTAATTGAGCTTATGCCCAGAAAGCAACCATTCCAAATATACCATCTACGATTAAGGTGCTGATTACTGCGCCACCAAATACCCACAGTTCGATTTTGGCCGATCGCCAAGCCAAGATACTAATTAGCAATAATAAACTTGCCAAGCTTCCTAAAATTACTGGCTGATCCTGAACCTTAACTACCGCCTCGCGCAAAATGCCAGTTGCCAAATCTTGATCTATATCTACTTGCATTAAACTCCGCCAATGGGGAACTACGCCCACCAACCAAAAGTAAAGATCAGTTATGGAAGTGCCTAAGAGAGAGCCAATATAAAACCAGGCGCCGACCTGATGCGTTAGCGAGTACTTTATTGCCCAGATTGCCCAAGGTAGAGCCAAAGCCTCAATTGGTAAATGCCAAGCGGGTTCAAATCTTAGCCAGCCCCAATAGATTGAGCCACAGAGCCAAGATAGACTAAAGCCCCAAATCAAACTTCCCCAAAGTTGGGTTGAATTTTTTGCCAGCAGTTTCTCGCTCAAGCCCAGTAGTCCTACTGTGAAAATTAGAGAAAGCACAGGTGCAACTCGAACTAAAGGCGCTTGAAAAAATACTGGTACTGCTACCAAAAAAATTGCCGCAAAGCAAAGCATAAAATGAGCTTTGGTGGCTGGGTAGGTTGAGCTAAATTTTGGGCTAAAGTTTGCCTTGTCAACAGGAACAGGTATAAAATAATTAAAAGTCAAAATAGTTTAAAAAATTAATGTTAATAATACTTAACATACATGAAAAACTTGCTTAAACTTTCAAATTTGATCAAATTTGTGAATTACTAAGGTCAATGATTTGCTGGTGGATGCTGGCAAAAACTCAAATTGTCAAAATGTGAGACGTACCTTATTTACTCAACCTTTAATTCCTGATCCAGCTTGAGTAGGAATAATAAATTTTTGGGCAAAAATAAAAACAAACAGAATTGGTAAAATCGAAATAATTGCGCCAGCCGAAATTAAACGCCAGTCTTCGGAAAAAGCACTAGCAAGATTGGCAACGCCTAAAGGCAGCGTAAATAAACTTGGACGATCAATAATCACAAGCGGCCAAAGAAAATCTCCCCACATTGCTACAAACGTAAATATGCCCAAGGTAGTTAGGGCTGGAGTAATCGAAGGAATCATCGCATTCCACCAAACTCCTAAAGGATTGCAACCATCCATTCTTGCTGCTTCTTCTAACTCTTTTGGTACTGCCAAAAATGCTTGACGCAATAGAAAAATGCCAAAAGCAGATACGCCGTAGGGCAGAATCAAGCCAGCATAGCTATTTCGCAAATTTAACTTCACTGCCAAAATGTATAAGGGAATCAGGGTAATCTGAAAGGGAATCATACTGGTACCCACGATCGCCCAAAAAAAAATCTGCTTACCCTTGAATTCATACCTGGCTAAGGGAAAGGCTGCCAAAGCACAAAAAAGCAAGTTTAGAAAAACGGCGATCGCTGCCACAATTGAGCTATTCCAAACATAGAGATAGAAAGGGTTCTCTTGCCATACCCGCACAAAATTTGCCCAAGTTGGTTGAGTTGGAATTAGCTGCGGCGGAAAACTAAAGAGATTCTCACTGGCTGATTTGAATGCGGTACTCAATAGCCAAAGTAAAGGAAAGATAATTATTAAAGCGATCGCTACTGGCAAAAAATAAGTCTTAATCGCTTGCCATACTTGAGATATTTCTATTTTATCCATATTAACGAAGAAGAAAAAGGGGGAAAGATCCCCCAGTTGTACCTAAATAAATTGCGGAATTAGGACTTATTGAATTGCTCGATCTAGTTCAATTTCCACAGGCTGCACATTCCAAATATCTCGGCAATACTCGGCAATTGTGCGATCGCTAGAAAACTTACCCGAACGGGCTACATTCAGAATTGTCATCTTGGTCCAATGATTTTGATCCTGATAGGTGTGACTTACCTTCACTTGACAGTCAACGTAGGATTGGAAGTCAGCAAATAGCATATAGGTGTCATGGTGAATTAGCGAATCCAATAGCGGCTTAAACAATTCAGTATTGCCGCCAGAGAAATGACCAGAAGCAATCCGTTCAATCACTTCAGATAATTCCGAACTCATATATTCCATAGGATTATAGCCATGCGCTTTCTTAGCATAGACTTCTTCAGTAGTAAGCCCGAATAGGAAGAAATTCTCTTCTCCCACTTCTTCTCTAATCTCCACATTTGCTCCATCCAAAGTACCAATTGTACAAGCGCCGTTCATCATAAACTTCATGTTGCCTGTACCCGAAGCCTCTTTGCCAGCAGTAGAAATCTGTTCAGATAAATCGGCAGCAGGATAGATTACCTGTCCTTGGGATGCACTGAAATTGGGTAAGAATACCACCTTCAAACGACCCCGCACCGCAGGATCACGATTCACCACATTCGCAACCGCATTAATCAATTTGATAATCAGTTTCGCCATCACATAGCCAGGTGCAGCCTTCCCACCAAAAATGAAAGTGCGAGGTACCACTTCCATATCAGGATTTTTCTTGATGTGATTATAAAGCGCGATTACCTGCATGATTGCTAGATGTTGACGCTTATACTCGTGGATCCGCTTCACCTGAATGTCAAACAGAGAATCGACACTTACTTCAATTCCAGTACATTTGAAAATATAATCTGCCAGGTCTTGCTTATTTGCTCGCTTGATTTCTCGCCAGCGATCGCAGAAATTTTGATCGCCGATAAACTGCTCCAATTGGCGCAGATCCTCCATGTGAGTCAGCCAACCATCACCAATTTTTTCGCTAATCAAAGCGCAGAGGCGAGGATTACTCAACAACATCCAACGACGGGGAGTCACGCCATTAGTTTTATTATTGAACTTCTCTGGGAAGAGCTTGAAGAAGTCCTTCAATACGTCTTTTTTTAATAGTTCAGTGTGCAAAGCTGCTACGCCGTTAATTGCATGGCTACCCACACAGGCTAGGTTTGCCATTCTCACTTGGTTCTCGCTCCCTTCTTCAATTAGCGAAAGACTACGAAGCAAATGCTCATCGCCTGGATACCAAGTTTGGACATCTGCCAAAAAGCGTTGATTGATTTCATAGATAATCTGCAAATGACGAGGCAGAAGTGTGCCGAAGAGATTAACGCCCCATTTCTCCAAAGCTTCAGGCATCAATGTGTGATTGGTATATGCCAAAGTCTTTTGGGTAATCCGCCATGCTACATCCCAATCTAAGTCATGTACATCAACTAGCAATCGCATTAGTTCAGCAATACTAATAGCGGGATGAGTATCATTTAATTGAATAGCAGCGTGTTCGCAGAGATTCTCTAGGGACTTATTTAAAGCTAAATGGCGGCGAATAATATCCTGAAGTGAGCAAGAGACAAAGAAGAACTGTTGTTCTAAGCGTAATTGTCGACCTTGGGGCGTGTTGTCATTGGGATAGAGTACTTTGGAAATCGTTTCAGAACGCATTTTGCTAGAAACTGCACCATCGTAGTCGCCTGCATTAAATGCTTGGAAGTTGAAGTCTTCGCCTGCTTCGGATTTCCAGAGGCGCAAAGTATTGACGGTGTTGGTATCGTAGCCAGGCACGGGGGTATCATGGGGAATGCCAATTACGGTTTGAGAAGGAATCCAGCGCACATGTTCCCGACCTTTATCATCGTGGTAAGTCTCGGTGTAGCCGCCAAATTTCACGTCCACCGTGCCATCGTAGCGCACAATTTCCCAAGGGTTACCACCGCGTAGCCACTTATCAGGAATCTCCACCTGCCAGCCATCTTGAATCGATTGATTGAAAATACCAAATTCGTAACGAATGCCGTAGCCCATCGAAGGAATCTTTAGGGTGGCTAAGGAATCCAAGAAACAGGCTGCTAGTCTACCTAAACCACCATTGCCCAAGCCAGGATCGGGTTCCTGTTCTAGCAAGTCTTCTAGGTCTTGACCCGCCGCCTTGACTGCATCCCGTACGGATTCATAGATTTCTAGATTGATCAAGCTATTACCCAGGTGTCTACCCATCAAAAATTCGGCAGATAGATAATAGACATACTTTACGTTTTGCTCGGTGTAGGTCTCTAAAGTTTTTAGCCAACGTTGTAATAGGCGATCGCGCATGGTATATGACAACGCCATATAAAAGTCATGGTTTGAGGCGATCGCATTGTATTTGCCTTGAATATAAAATAAATTATCTTCAAAGGCGCGCTTTAAAGTATCTACACTCAAGCCTGTGCGATCGTCTTCGATTAAGGTTGGACAGGAGGGATCGACAGTTTGGATCGGGATCATAGTATGAGTTTTCCTATGTTTCAGAGGTTTCGTGAAGGCAAATTTACGAGATATGAATCATTATGCTTTCACTTCGCCCCATTGTAAAATTCATTAAGCTTTAATAAAGATAATTTGGTAACATCTTGGTTTTTCTGGTGCTCAAAAGTTAAACCTGTAGCTAAAGCTGTTGTTTATCTCTTTTCTGCAAGAAGACCCCCGATTTATCGGCGGGAGGATGTCAAAAATGTCTAAATATTCTTGGCAACCGTTTTCAGAACTCCATTGATAAACCTGTAGCCATCTTCGCTGCTGTAGCGTTTTGCTAATTCCACCGCTTCATTAATTGCAATTTGGGTCGGTACTTGCAAATACACCAGTTCTACTACCGCCATTTGCAAAATTTGGCGATCAATCATCGCCAGGCGTTCTAATTGCCAATCTACTAGGGCATGGGTGAGTCTGTCGCCAATTTCTTGCCGATGTTCATGCACTTTAGAGATCAGTTCGATTGCGTAATCCCGAATTTCAGATTGTTTTGATACTTGAATTAATTCTGGAAACTCGATCGCTAGTCCCGCACGGTTAATTGCAGTTTCGGCTAGGGCGATCGCTTCGGCAGTAGTAGCTTGGGAGGATTTGAGTGTAGTGCGTGGATCATCCATCCGAGATTCACTTTCTAGCAGCTTGTCACTGGCTCGGCGCAATTCACCACCAGAGTCTACCAACATGGCTTTGGCTTCTTCTACAAGCGATCGCACTGCCGCTAGGATTAGGTCTTCATAGTTTTTTTCGGTCAGCTTTTGGGGCTTAGATGGGAGTTGACTAATACTCAAAAGAGCCAACTCACGAGCGATACGGCGAACTTGCATAGGAATTGTTGGGCGCGATAATCGTAGCTAGAGGTTAAAATAGCTTAACGATCCTAACAGCTAATCTATGACTCAGACTTATAACGCCATTTTTCATCACCAAGGACAAACCCACACCCTGATCATCCCAGAGGATCAATCAGTTTTAGAAGCAGCACAAGCCCAGGGATTAGACTTACCTAATTCATGTTTGGCAGGAGTTTGCACCAGTTGCGCCGCTCAGATTACTTCTGGTACTGTAGATCAGAGTCAGGGCATGGGTATGGGTGGGATGGGCGAAGCCCTAGATGCGAAGGGCTATGTATTGCTATGTGTCAGCTACCCCAAATCTGATTTAGAAATTATTACTGAGAAAGAGACTGAAGTATATGAGGTGCGATTTGGTCGCCAGTCTTGATTGCTGTTGAAAGAAAGTAGTTCTTAGAAACTAGAATGGGGTATAACAAAAACTATTTAGGGGTACTAGCACCATGCAATTGGTGGGATTAGAAAATCTTTTAGACAATGTTTCCTTTGCCTTGTTGTTTGGCACCATGATGATTTACTGGATTAGTTTGGCGTTTTCCAACCTGGCTTGGCTGCGAACTTTGGGCACAATTGGTATGGCGATCGCTAATATTACGATTGCAACTTTACTG